>Ga0302320_10000689_pt1 | contig 80052 bp, 69 predicted proteins | sample Bog_T0_3_FD_202130 | JGI IMG/M metagenome (GOLD analysis project Ga0302320, IMG submission 202130) | Peat permafrost microbial communities from Stordalen Mire near Abisko, Sweden - Bog_T0_3 | ecosystem: Environmental > Terrestrial > Soil > Wetlands > Peat | place: Sweden: Abisko, Stordalen Mire...
AGTGCCTGATCGTCGAAGCTCTGTAGCTGCGGCGCCGCGATCTGAACGGGCCTTTTCGCCAACCCGGGGTCCAGCCCTGCACACGGTTGCATCTGGTACCGCCGAGGCTGGCAAAACAAGAACGCGCTTTTGATTTTTGCAACTCTCGCCTTTTAAAATCAGTAATTTGCTGAACCGAATCGAAAGCGCGCTTTTGATTCTGTTTTCCCCAAACCGACTGGATGTGCTGTCGTCAAGACTCCACGGGGCCGCGCACCTTGATGCTCCCGACTGGGTGCTTCGTCTCAGCCAATGCAAGTCTCGACACCGCCGCTGACGCGAGAGTCATTCGCAAACTCGTGCCCGCGTTCGCGCGCCAGAGGGCCCGGGTCACTCCCTCTCCAATGGGCTCTTTGTGGAAAGGAGCCCGTCTGGAGAACGGCTCCCGCCGCGGTTGGCCTGTCCCTCGCTTTCGTGCTCGCCGCCAAAGCGACCATTGGGATTCACATATTCCGAACGACGCGTATCGCGAACTCATCCCGTACGTGAGGGAATTCTCTCATCCTCAGGAGATGGCAATCTTCGGTAATGTCACAGCCACGAGGATCAACCCGAGGTTCATACTTCGTTTAAACTGGACGCGTGGCTACGGTAGATCTGTTTGATCGGATTACGATCGAACCGGGGAAATGCGGCGGCAAGCCGTGCATCCGCGGGATGCGGATTACCGTCCGCCGCGTTCTCGAACTCCTTGCGACTTATCCCGACCGCGCCGCGAGCCTGGCCGAGTACCCTTATCTCGAACCCGAGGATTTCCAGCAGGCGCTGCGCTATGCGGCCGCCACGGTCGATGACGAGAGACTCGACATCGATCAAGAGGCATGAGGCGAGTTTTGCTCACGCGAATGTCACGGCCTGAGTGGTGGGGCAGAATTCATTCTGCGCGGGGCTTCAGCCCCGCATCACTTTCCGGAGAGACCGGCTGAAGCCGGTCTGCAGACTGAAGTCCGCCCCACCACGCTCCGGCCACTTTCATTCCCATCAGTAGCCTTCCGGGCCGTCCCGACTCCCACCGAGGTCTGGCTCCTCTTGCAGCGGCGATTCTGCGCTAATGCGGGTTGGATGTAATCTACGTCTCCGAAATCGAAATGTCGCGGGCCGAGGTCCAGGAGATTCTGGAGGTCGCAGGGAACGATGCCGAATATGCGTGACTCTGGATCACGACTTCCGCGCACCTCGCCTCAGCCCTGGCACGACGGCCCTCAGCGGTGTTCCTGCGTGTTGAAGGCTTGAGTGCGACGGGTCAAGCCGATCTGATCAGGTCGGTATACCTGCAATGCGAGACCGCCCTTTCCGAAGGTGCGGCAGTTTCGGCCGATCGCGAAAGAATTCGCATCAGGCGATTACCCCTCAGGTAGTGTCAGGGGGGCAGGAACTAAGTGAAGGCAACAAGGCTGGCTTCGAACTGGCGCTAGAAATTGCGTTCCCTTAGCTCCTCACATGCACCGTCCAATCCAGGAAACAATGATCCGGCGGTTACGCCCATGTACGCCAATTCGCGCAAGACGTGGGCCCGTGCGCTGACTGGCAGGTCGATCGCCGACAGATAAGACTTCCCAAATTCTTTCTCCCTGGACCTGATATATGTCTCGATATCGTCTACATTTGTAACCGTCGAGACAGATTGCTGGGGAATCACACGTTCATTTTCAATTGCGATGAACTCAGACACAGAAAAATGCGGGAAATCTCTATCGAGCGTCATGATTTGACTGATGTCAGTTCTCCACAGTTCATCCAATAAGAATATTCGGACCTTGCTTGGCGCGTTAGGCACGGTTGCTTCAAGTTTCGGAGGATTCCGATACGCAAAGAACGCCGCAACGTACGGAGAATACGTCCAGTCAAGCAGAGGCGTTGGGTAGCCATGGTGTTGCACAAGGTTAAAGAATGCTCCGTTCTCATCTGCGTTCGCCAGGTTAAACACGTGCTTAGTCCGTGCGCTGAGCCGGCGGTGCAGAACCTGGATGTCATCCCTAACGAATCTCAGCAGATTCGCTCGACCTCTTCGGTGGAACGTTGTTCTTAGCCGCCAAGCTTGGCTCTGGCCTCGGAACAAGTGTCGCTTTTCGACAAGCTGCGCTACATACGCCTTGAACTCTTCCCACTTCATGCTCTGCGCGTTCAACTCAGAAGGCTGATCGGCCTGCGAACGCTCCAGCACGGAGGTGCCCACTGTCCCTAGGTCCGTCCGCCAATTGAGGCTTAACCGGCGGTCATCCCATTGACCGCTCACCTCGGTTTGGGTCACCAACTGGAGGTTATCAGGATAAAGTGACTTGATCGTGTCCCATGGCGCGGGGTTTGCTGTTTTGGGGTGAATCGCCCACAGGTCATTCGTAGTGAAAAGAAAGGCCCAGTCCTTGTTGACGGTTCTGAATCCTATGCCCGTTCGGGGAACGTCGTTCCCGACGGGCCGCAGATAAGCTACTCCCTCGAAATGAGATCCCATGTCATCGACGTTCACCATCAGCACACCGCGGTTCGTGCCGTTGTATTCGCCAATCCACTGCCCATTCATGGTTCCGATAGCCTCCCGCGTCGGTATCCTCTATTGAAGCTTACTCTGGCAGTAACGTCTCGGTGCGCGAGGGCATTCAATGCGGCCGCTCCAATTGCCGGCGCATCGTGAGGCCCAGAAATCCAGCAAGTCCAGATCTGGAATCCGGGGAAAGCAATCGCCGGCAAGACCCAAAAGCGGAGTTGATGCGGCTGGATTGTGGACGGTTGGGCGCCGATCCGGAAGAAATCAAATCCCTCAGACCCACCCCGTCGTTAGCGGCGCGTCCTTCTTGGCCTTCGCCAGCAGCGGCTGGTTGAGGAACTGGATCAGGGGCAGCGTCTTCTTGAAGCGCGAGACCACTTCATCCACGATCCCGGCGCTCAACGCCAGTTTCGGGTCCAGCTCGACATAGTGGTACCACTGCTTCATCTTCAGATACTCGACGCCAGGCGTGTCCACGCAGTAGCCCTTGGGCGGACGGCTCAGCTTCTCGCCTGCGAGCGCGCCCGTCGCGGAGACCACGGCGCGGTTAGTGGCGAGTTTCTCGAACTGCTTCGCGTTGGCGGCAATATGCGCGCGGATCAGGCGCAACTGCTCCGGGCCGGGCATGTAGCAGCCTCCGGCCACCTCCACGCACTTGTCGGAGACGGCGAAGTAGAAGCCCGCGCTCTCGTTCTTCGGCAGGTCCGCCCGCCGCAGTAGCGCTCCCGTGTGCGTCTTGTAAGGGGTCTTGTCGTTGCTGAAGCGCGTGTCCCGGTAGAGCCGGAAGATCGCCTTCTTCGGCTCTCCCGCATGCTCCGGCGCGAAGCGCGACACGGCGGCCATCACACGCGCCGTCAGGTCCTCCATGGGCGCCTTTACATACTCCAGGAAGACGTCCTTATGCGCCTCAAACCAGTCGCGGTCGTTGTTCTCGCGCAACTCGCGGAAGAACCACAGCATCTTTTCCGAAAACCCGTTGAACGTGGACTTCATTTCCATCACCCGCCTAGACTCAAATCAGGATGATAACTCCAGGGGAAACGCATTTGCGTCTGGCCCGCATCGACGGCTTGACCCTGCTTGAAAACGAACCGCTCTCGCGACACACGCGCTTTGCGTTGGGTGGCCCTGTTCCGATCTTCGCTGATACAGAAGACGAAGAGGCGTTCGTTTCCGCCGTCGCCGCGTTGAGCACCGGCTCCACTCCCTGGACCGTGATCGGCGAAGGCTCGAATCTGGTTGTCAGCGACCAGGGCTACGACGGGATCGTGCTGCGCTATCGTGGAGCGGCGCTGTCGCGCGACGGCGACCGTGTCACGGCGCAGGCTGGCGCGACCCTGCAAAGTCTCGTCGATTTCACGGTGGAAAATGGCCTGGAAGGTCTGGACCGGATGACCGGCATTCCCGGTTTCGTGGGCGCGGCCATCTACGGCAACGCTGGCGCTTATGGGCAGTCCACATCAGACACGCTGGAGAGCGTGCGCTGTCTGGATCGCGGGCAGATCCGCGAGTTTTCGAGCGCCCAGTGCGAATTCCGGTACCGCGACAGCGTTTTCAAGCGCCGCAAGGACTGGCTGCTGCTTTCGGCCGGGTTCCGGCTCAAGTTTGGCGATGCGGCTGCCTTGAAGAGCGCCTCGAACGAGATTCTGGCTACGCGCAACCGCAAGTTCCCGCCTGACATGCACTGCGCCGGCAGCGTGTTCAAGAATCTGCTGCTCAAAGAACTGAGCGAAAGCGTGCGCGCGCAGGTTCCCGAGACCGTCGTCAAGAAGGGAAAAGTGCCAGCGGCCTGGTTTCTCGATGAGGTGGGCGCGCGCGGCCTGCGCCACGGGGGCATCCACGTCGCCGACTACCACGCGAATCTGATCTACAACGCCGGCGGCGCCACCGCGGCCGAGTTAAGGGATGTGCTCGACGATCTGAAGGAGCGGGTCTGGGAACGGTTTGGCCTGCGGCTCGAAGAGGAGGTCCAGTTCCTCGGGTTCGAAGTACCCGCGGCACGGTAGCTCGCGCCGGACGCTGAGACGAGCCGCGGCGATCCACGCCTATCCAGAAACCGCTCTAATAGCGGCTTCCGGTCAATCTTCCCTTGTCTTCGCCCTGCAGCCAGACATAGAGCGGAGCACGTGGCGCCGGCGAGGGCCAGGTGATAGGAATCCGCAACGTCTGACGCTGGGAATCTCCGGCCATCGGCACGGGCAGGCTGTCGACGGGGAGCCCATGTTCCGCGTCCCACCCTACCTTGCTGATGCTCTCCAGGTGCTCGCCTTCCAGGACGCCGGCATAGAGTCCTTCGCTGAGCTTCTCGTCGGTCACCGAGAATCGCTCGATCTTGGGCAAGCGCGTGACGCGTCCAAGCTTCCAACCATCCGATGAACCCGCCTCGGCGGTTTCCACGCTGGCCGATAGCTCGCATCCAGGCTGCCCGATCGCACCAGGCATCAGCGACAGGAACAGCCCGCCAGCCCCTGAGCGCTCCAGCCTGGCGGCGGACGATTTCTCGCCTGGGCGCAACTCCTGGGCCGCGAGCGTTTGCGTCGATTCGAGACAGGCGATCCGCACAGCGGCCGGTTCATCCAGGTGTTCCGCGCGTACCGAGTAGGTGACGAAGGTATCGGCGGGCAATTCGTCGGGTTTCAACTCGATGCCCAGGCTCTGCGCCCGCGACATGGACGCCGCCGTGATCTTCGGCCGGGCCGGAACCACCTTCAGCGCGAGTTTCACGCTCTGCAGACCCGTCATGCCCTCGACCTTCATTTGCAGATCCAACTCCTGGCGCGCCTTCAAACCGGAGCCGAGGCGCACGGTCGCTTTGCGCTCGGCGCCGTCCGGCGCGGCTTCGGATAGTTCGATCTGCGCGGAACCCGACGTCAAAGCTTCAACGCGATCCAGCCCCGAACCCTTCAGGGTGACCGTTTGCGATGTCTCACCCAGATTCACGCGCACCGGCAGGTCTTTCAGAGCAGGGACGGGCGGCAGAATACGCAGCGGGAGTTCCACGGTCTTGCCGCCCGGTTCAGAGAGGGCCAATTTGTAGTGCCCTGCCGCCAGCGTGGCCGGATTCACATTGATGGTGAGGGTCTCCTGCGGTCCCGCGTCGGGGCCCTTCGGCAGTTTGGGCGTCAGTTCGAGTGGCTTGGAGTCGGGCTTCTCGGACTGGAGTTTAGCCGTGTCGACGAATTCGAAATCGGCGCCGCTCAACCGGACGTCTACGGCACTGGCACCATGCACCAGCCGGTCGCTGGACGCGGGTTCGATGGCGGCCTTGGATAGGTCCGGCGGCGTGACGACGTGAATCGGCCCGGCGGCTGTGAACTCCGCCCAGTCCCACGCGCCGCTTAGATTGTATTCGCCCGGGGCGACATTCGCTTTCGCAAGATCGACCTTGAGCGCCTGACTCTTGGGCTCCGCCGTCACTGGCACGTCGATTGCCGCCGAGCCGGACTCGGGCGTGAGCTGCCAGTGTTTCACGCTGCCAATGGCCGTCCAGGTGGTCTCGTTGAATGTCTCAGCCGGTATCGTGCCAGATCCACCCTGTGGTAGGTAGGCGGCATTGCGGATCCGCAACGACGGCGGAGGCGTGTTGGGAAGGCGGACCGCCCACAGATAGGCCAGTTTCGTCCGGGCCTGCTGCGCCTCGCGCTTTGCGCACAGCGTCTGGCCGCCATTGGAGGAAGACTGCGCGAAGGTCGACCGGAAGTCCATATTCGGGAACATGAGCGCCCGCATGTTCTCCGCGAGAGCGGCGCTTCCCACAGCCAGGCCGACGGTGTTGTTGAAGAACAGTCCCGCGACCCGCGCCGCAACGCCCGCGGTCTGGGCGATCTTGGCGGATTGCGTGTCGGCGAGCGGATCGTACCCAGCGATGGCCGGGTTCAGTCCGCGCAGCATGGCATTGAGCTGTTGATCGGTCGGGGCGGTACGGTCCACGGCGGCTGATCCAGGAGCGGAGGAGATGCCCTTCACGGCCGCGTCCAATGACGTCGAAGGACCCGCTGAACTTGCGCTGGAGGCCTTCAACTGCGCAATCAGCGCTTCGGCCTGCGCCGTTTTCTCGGCGTAGTCGGCGAGCTGCGAGATGAGCTCGGAGTCCTTCTCTACCAGCCGCTTGACCCGGCTCCTGTCCAGGCCCTGCGGCCCGTAGACCAGTGCGGCGACGTCCACGGATACCGGGGATTCCCACTCGGCCGACTCCAGCGCGGACTGCGGATTGAGGACGGTGACTTCGGACTTCTTTTCGCCGCCTCTATTGACCGGGACGAGAACGACCGCCACCTCCGCGTTCTTGTTCACGTTTGACGGAAGCTGTCCGGGTCTGTAGATCAACTTATAGCCCGCGCCGAGCGAGCGCACCTCTCGCACGGCGATAGGCGGTTTGTCGGCCGTTGGTTGAACCGAAAGGCTGAACTCCCAAATGGATGCGGCGCCAGCGCAAACGGGCGTTGCCACGGCGGCGCGCGCGGGTACGAGACATAGCAGGACGGGCGCGGCGAGTAAAAGAACAGGAAATCTCATTGCCACTACTTGAAGTATGGCAAAGCGGAGAGCAGCCCGGTCCCATGGGATGTAAACGAATCGTGGGCGACACGCGCCGGCCTGGCCGCATATTCGGCTTATGTCGGGAGCCTCGACCCTGTCTCAAGTGGGTGGACGGAAGAGCCGCCCGGACGCTTGAGGGGGGACCGATTGCGCCCGGGCCGCACAAGCGCACAGACTGAACGGCGCCCTGGATCAACTCTCCACGCCGGTAAGAATGCAGGCGCCATGTTCCACGGCTCGTGCCCCGGCCAGCTTCCTTGCCAGCTTGGACGGCAACTGTGGGGGCTGGGAGTTCGCCAGTTGGTGCTCACCGGGACTCAGATCCGCATTCTCCACCACGTTCCAAATCTTGGCGCCGCGGCGCAGGCGGTCCAATTCCCGGAGCAAATGCGCAACGCCAAAGAAGAGGCCGACGATCACCAACTGCTGGACCACGATTATGGTGATGTAGCCAAATGGGTGGGTTCTCATGCGCGTTTCGTTCGCTCTCTGTTAGGAAGTAAGAAGCGGAGTCAATAGTTCTCACCGGAAAGGCAAATTCTTAACTCGAATGTCTCCCGAAGCGCAGGAGTTGTTTGGTGTGTCGAGCCGGCAGTTCTGCGGGCATGCCTGTTGGGCGATCGGCTGTCCCCGGCGCCGGCGGGAAACATGGCATAGAAGCCACGCATGGACAAACTTGAAGAGATCGCCCGGACTCGCCAGAAGTCGCATGCCCGGTTGGTTGGGTTGAAGTCGAAGGTGTGTGCGGCCTTTCTCGAGATGCAGAAGGTGGCGTATGAAGATGGCGCACTGGCGAAGAGGTACAAGGAACTGACCGCCGTCGGCATCTCCGTCGCCATCGAGTGTGAGTCGTGCATGCAATGGCATATTGAACAGACGGCCGCCGCGGGAGCTTCGTTTGAGGAGATCCTGGAGGCGATCGAAGTTGCCATCGAAATAGGAGGCGGCCCGGCCACGGTGTCGGCGCGCTTTGCCTTGGAAGCGCTCGACAGCGTGATCAAGCCCAGCCGGGGGTATTAGCCCGATTGCTTCGGGGCCGCGCCTTCCCGGCGCGCGAGGTGTCCCTGAGGAATCTGCCCCCGCGCACCGGTGGTCTTCGATAGAATCACTGCCGGAAGGTAATTCACAATGAGCATCACTCGCCGCGACTTTGCCCGCGCCTCCGCCGTGACGGCACTATCTTATTCCCGCATCCTGGGCGCCAACGACCGGATCGCATTGGCCCTGATAGGCGCGGGAGAGCGCGGCACTTATGTCATGTCGCTGTTCCAGAAGGAGTCCGGCGTGGAGGTTCGCGCCATCTGCGACGTCTATCTGGCCCATGTGGAGAGGGCGAAAAGCAAGGCGCCCGAGGCCCAGAGCTTTCAGGACCACCGCAAGTTGCTCGAGCTGAAAGATATCGACGCGGTGCTGGTGGCGACGCCCGACCACTGGCATAAAGATGTCGCCATCGACGTGATGAACTCCGGGAGAGATGTTTACTGCGAGAAGCCGCTGGTGCGGCGCCGCGAGGACGGCCCCGAGATCGTCAAGGCCGCGCGCGTCAACAATAAGATCTGCCAGGTCGGCATGCAGCAACGTTCCGGCACGGTCTACCTGGAGGCCAAGCAGCGCTTCGTCGATAGCGGACTGCTGGGCAAAGTCTCGCACGCCTGGTGCGTCTGGAATGGCGGCATCGAAGGGCCGCTGCCAACAGAACCGCGCGAGAAGCCGGCCGATCTCGATTGGGTGCGCTTCCTCGGACCGGTGAAATATCGCGATTGGAACCCCGGACAATACCTCGATTTTCGTGCGTTTTTGGACTTCGGAGGCGGCAAAATGACCGATTTTGGCGCACATTGGATCGACGTGGTGCACATGTTCACCGGCGTCGACGCTCCGCTCTCGGTGAGTTCACAAGGCGGGTTGTTCCACGATCAGCACGACGGGCGCACCGCGCCGGATACGATCTCCGCGCTCTTTACCTACCCTGGTTTCACGGTCCATTTCGAATCGCTGGCGGTGACCAGCGGGCCCGAGTACGGCGTGACGTTGTTTGGTGACAAAGGCCGGTTGTACGTGAATCGCAACCGCTACGAATTCCAGCCGGCGGGCAAGGGCGCGCAACCGGTGATCGCCAATTTTAAAGGCGACATCACGCAGGAGCACGTCCACAATTTCCTGGAGTGTACGAAGAGCCGCAATCTGCCGAACGGCGACGTTTATAAGGGCCATCGCTCGGCGCAGGCGTGCCTGCTGGCGGTGCAGGCCTATCAGGAGAATCGTACGCTGCACTTCGACGCCGCGCGCGAAGAAGTGATGCCGCTGTAAGACAGTGCGGACTGCACGCATTCGACGGGACCTGGATTCACTTGCACGACAAGGCGGTCTTTCTGTGCCTGGCGCAAATGCAGTCTTCCAACAAGGGCGTCGATCCCAATCCCAATACGACCAACGACATCACCATACAACTGAGGTTAAAGGGCTGTGCGGGCACCAATTAGACTAAGCGTACTTCCTCCCGTCCCGGCCATCGGGGTCGTCCTACTGACCTGCCTGGCTTTGTTGGGTGATGTCCCAGTCTCGGCCCAGTGCCGCGCGCCGCATTTTCGCAGAGGTGCAGATTATGGTCGCCTCCTCTCTGTCAGCATTCAGAAGCGCGACTTCAGCATCGACAAACTCACCTGCCTCGCGCAGACGCTCAGAAGCAACCGTCGGAACCTGGAGAGTTTCGACCTGCTCTTTTTCAGCTCACACGAGGCGTCTCAGCGTTTCCGCGGAATACCAGTGGAGAGCGGCTTCCCACCACGTTGGCACAAGTGGGCGAAGGAGTTGCACGCAGCCTATTCCTTTGACGCCGATAAGCACAAGGAGAACCTTGAAATCATGCCGATGGGGTTTGGTACTGCCCCGATCTTGCGCACTATGCTTGATCTCCCGCTCCCAGCGGCGCCGCATTGCCGATTGGAGATCCAGAATCGCTGCCTGATGGCAGCTATGGAGCAGATTTCTTATCCGCAAGAGGCTCTGAAGAAGAGAGCCACGGGAGTGGTCGTTCTGACCGGAGTGATCCGGCGCGATGGGCAGTGCGCCGGCCTGCATCTGCAGGAAACTGATGTCAAGGCGGGCGAAGATACAGAGTGGCTTGTGAACGTGGCGTTCCAGGACCTAAGAACGTGGCAGTTCGACGCCGCCGAGCGCGATGACGCAGTCCGGGTCACCTACTCCTTTGCTGTCGACGCTTCCCTACCTCGCGGGGTCGCGCCGCAGGTAGAATGGGTGTCACCGAGTCAGGTCAAAGTCCGAGCGAATCCGTCCGAGTAGGTCTTCACTTCATGGGTGTCAGCTTGTACAGGCCTGAGGCGTGCGGTTCCACGGTGAACGTGTAGCCGCCTTCGATTGTGCCCAGGTCTTTGTGCGCCCAGAGATCGCGCAGCGTGCATTTCTTCGGCAGCTTGAGCGCCGGCCAGTCCACTCGGATCTGAGTTGGCTTCGCATCACCCGCATTGAAGACGGCCAAGTACTTTGCATTCGAGCCCGCGGCGTCGGCGGTCCAGATGATGTCGTCGCCGCCTTCGGCAAACGCTCCGCCGTGCGCGCCCTTCTGGTCAACTGCCAGAACTTCGTCGTTGGTGATGAGCTGGAGCGTCGCTTCGTCGTTGCTCGGCAGATCGCCGCCGAAGATTAAGGGCGCTTGCGCAATCGCCCACAGGCTCAGCATGGTTTGCTGCTCGACGGGCGTGAAGTTGGTGCGCCGCGCGTGGCCCTGCTCGGGCCGTCCGCCGATGCGGCCGAGCGGCAGCATGTCGGGGTCGGGCCACGCCCCCGGCCGTCCGACGCCGCTCCAGATGGAGAGCAGGATGAAGTTCAGCCGTAGGGCTTTCCAGTCGTCCCAGAAATCGTCCGAAATGCGCCACATGTTCGCGTTGGCCTGCAAGAGTTCCTTGTCCTTTACCATCGCGGGGCCGGGTGACAGGCTCAGCACGATGGGCCGGCCGGTCTTGAGAATCGCCTTGTGCAGCGCCACGATCTCGCCGCCGTGCGTGGGGCGGGCGATGTCGTCGGCCTTGATGAAATCGACGCCCCAACCGGCATACAGCTTGACGATCGAGTCGTAGTAATCCTGGCCGCCGGGCTTCGAAGTATCGACGCCGTACATATCGGGATTCCACGGGCAGATCGAGTAGACGTCGGCGAAGTCCGCGGCGTGCGCCTTGCTGCCGAACACGGGCAGGTTCGCTTTCACCGCGCGACGGGGGATGCCGCGCATGATGTGGATGCCGAACTTCAGTCCAAGCCCGTGGACGTAGTCAGCGAGCGGCTTGAAGCCCTTTCCATCCGCCGAGGATGGGAAGCGGTTCACGGCGGGGATCAGGCGCCCGTAGGCGTCCATGGCTAGGTTGGCGTCGGGCTGATAATCGAAGCCCTGCGCGGCCGGCTGCGACCATTGAATGTCCACGACGACGTACTGCCAGCCGTGCTGCTTCAGGTGGGCCGCCATGTAGTCGGCGTTGGCTTTGACCTCGGCTTCGGTCACCGTGGTTCCATAGCAGTCCCAACTGTTCCAGCCCATCGGCGGCGTCGCGGCGATTGTGGAGGGAGCGGCGGCGAGCGCCAGTGCGGCAGTACAGACGAATGCCGCGACTAATGCGACGGCCGAGCAGGTAATGCGAAGCGTTGATTTCATGAGTGGATCCAGAGTGACGAGGGTATTCTCTCACTGTCTCCACCGCCGGTGCGGGGCACTATCTGGGCTACTATATGGACGTGCAAGGTGTCCAGCGCATCACAATCGATCCCGAAGTGATGGGGGGAAAGCCCTGCATCCGCGGCATGCGTGTAACTGTTGGCATGGTGGTTGAGCCCATGGCTGCCGGCCGCACGATGGAACAGTTGCTCGAGGACTTTCCTTATCTCGAAGAGGCCGATATCCGTGCGACCCTCGCCTTTGCCGCGCAACTCGCGCAAGGGCGAGACGTCACATTCGCAAATTGAGGCAGCCGATGTTGTGTAGGGCGGACGCCCCTGGTCCCGCTCTTCGCGAGCCCACCGCGAATGAGGGAAAACGAGGCCGACGAAAGCATCGGCCCCTGTCCGGAGATGTCCAGGGGGCACCGCCCCACTGTGCGTGCTGGATTGACTTCGGCTAGCCCTTGACTCCGCGCCCCGGCACCTTCGAAGGTTCAGGCACCTCAGGCGCGGCGACTACCGGCGCGGCTGGCGCGAGGCCGAGCGCCTGACGCACCGCGGTGTCGAGCACCAGCATCGTCTCGGCATGGTCGCGCAGGAACTGTTTGGCGTTCTCGCGGCCCTGGCCGATGCGCTCGCCGTTGTAGCTGTACCAGCTTCCGCTCTTCTCGACGATGTTCTTGTCCACCGCGACGTCCAGCAGGTCGCCGACCAGGCTGATGCCTTCGCCGTACATGATGTCGAACTCGGCGTCGCGGAACGGCGGCGCCATCTTGTTCTTCACCACTTTGGCCCTGGTTCGGTTGCCAACCACGGCTTCGCCGTCCTTAATAGCCGCGATGCGGCGCACGTCGAGGCGCACGCTCGAATAGAACTTCAGTGCGCGGCCGCCTGTGGTCGTCTCGGGATTCCCGAACATGACCCCGATCTTTTCGCGGATCTGGTTGATGAAGATCAGGCAGGTATTCGACTTCGACACGATGCCGGTGAGCTTGCGCATGGCCTGCGACATGAGCCGCGCCTGCACGCCCATGAACGAGTCGCCCATCTCCCCCTCGAGCTCGGCTTTCGGGACCAGTGCGGCGACCGAGTCCACCACCAGAATGTCGATGGCGTTGGAAGCGACCAGGGCTGCCGTGATTTCGAGCGCCTGCTCGGCATAATCGGGCTGCGATACGAGGAGATTGTCCGTATCGACGCCTAGCTTGCGGGCATAGCCGGGATCAAGAGCATGCTCGACGTCCACGAACGCGGCCATACCGCCGCCCTTCTGCGCCTGCGCCACCGCCTGCAGGGCGATTGTCGTCTTGCCCGAGGATTCCGGACCGAAGACCTCGACGATGCGTCCTCGTGGGAAGCCGCCGATGCCGAGCGCTGCGTCGAGAGAAACGGAGCCGGAGGAGATGACACTGACGGGCACTCCGGCGTCGTGGGAGCCCAGGCGCTGCACGGTTCCCTTGCCGAACTGCTTTTCAATCTGGCCGAGCGCCGCGCCGAGCAGCCTCTGTTTTTCCTTGTCGTCCATGGTATCTCCTCTGCAATATCGCGCAGTCGTCCCAATTTACACCTTTTCTTCGCCCAAGGGAAGAGGCCCATCAGCGGAGCAAGGCATCGTCTCACACTGTATCGTGCCACGTCTGAAGAAGTCAGTGCAGCGGCGCGGGAATATTCTCTATCAAGGAACGCGTGTTCTATGGGGCAGTCAGAATGCCGACCACCGCATTCCTTCATTCAGCACCGAACCGCGAACGACAGAGAGCGGTCCCCTTACGGACGCCTTTGAACTGTCGGGAAGATTCAGCCCTGGATGAGTGCGGTTACGGCGCCTCGTAGACGGCCAACGGTTCACCCTGACCGCTGACGGTGTAGCGAATGGCCGCCGAGAGTTGCTTTTTGGTCCAGATATAGCGCGTACTGCCATGCCTGGCCCAGCGGCGACGGTCCTTTGGCTCGTCAACGCCGAGCTCATTGAGGGCGCGGCTCGCGGAACGTTTGAAACTACTCATCACCCACTCTGCAGTCGCTTCCGTCTGGACGACAACGTGGGCGTGATTGGTGCGTACGTGGGCCGCCAGCAGGATCCACGCTTTCGCAACGCATAGATCCTGGATAGCCTTCAGCGTGACTGATCTCCTGACTCCATCCAGCGCGTAGGGCGATTGGTTCATGAGTTGCCGCTGGAGGGCCGCACGAGTGGAGTTCTCCGGAATACGAGGGGTGCCCAAACGTTGTGCCGGCGGTCCACTGCACCGGCCTCCCCGTGGAGTTTGACTCCGTAGCACACGAAAGTGAGGAGGTATGTGCCAGGGACCGCTCTCTGTCGTTCGCGGTTCGGTGCTGGGGTGATGCCCGACTCCACTTGGAAGGAGTGTGCCGCGCGGCTGTTTCTTCTCAACGGGGATTGCTCCGAAGTGGCACGCTTGCAGCGCATTGGTGGGGAAGATTATGGATCCACCCTGTGCTCGCTCGTCAGGGACCGCTCTCTGTCGTTCGCGGTTCGGTGCAGGGTTGATGCCGGCAGCCAGGGATTTGACCCTGGCTGAAACCGGACGATACACTCGTGAATGCACGGGTTGGTGATGACCGTACGTCTTCACCATGAAAATGGGAACCCGGTGAGAATCCGGGACTGCCCCGCAGCGGTAAACGGGAACGATCGCCGCACGAGAAGGCACTGAGCGTCCGATAACCAAAGACGCCCGGGAAGCCGCGGCCAGTAGGAGTGCCCTTCGGTCCGAAGGGTGCGCGCCCGCCAGTCCGAAGACCTGCCTGTCGCCCCACCCGAAATGGGTGCGGAATTCAATGCAGCTCTCGAGGGAGGGGCGCGTGCGATTATTCGCTACTGCTATTTTCGTTCTGGCCATGCTTTCCTGCGCCTTGCCGGCGCAACAGGCACGGCAAACCACTATTTCCGGCCGGGTTCTCGATCCATCCGGCGCAGCGGTTCCCGCCGCGACGGTCCGTATCTACAGCCGCGACAATGCTGTCAATCAGGTCGCCCAGTCGGGCGATGACGGGCATTACCGTTTCGACCGCGTTCCAGCGGGCGAGTATTTGATTGAGGCTCGAACCGAAGGCCTGGACCAGGCCAACCCCATCACCGTCCAGCTTGCCTCCGGGCAGGCGTTGGAAAAAGACCTGACCCTCAACATCCGCGGCCTGTCGGCGCGCGTGCTGGTCACCGCCTCCTCGACGCCGCAATCCACGGAGGAATCCGGCAAAGCCATGGACGTGATCGATCGCGCCGATCTCGACCGGCGCGGCGTCTATTCCTTCGGCGAGGCGCTGGAGACCACCGCCGGTCTGCGCGTTCAGCAACTGGGCGGCCCGGGACAATTCACTCGCATTCAAACTCGCGGTCTGCGCGCCGAGGACACCCTGGTGCTGCTCGACGGCATGCCCTTGCGCGATGTCGCCAGCCCGCAGGGCGACTCCACGGCGTTCATGAGCAATCTGCTGCTGACCGGCACGGACAGGATCGAAGTCCTGCGCGGCTCGGGCTCGTCGCTCTACGGCACCAATGCCATCGGCGGCGTGGTCAATGTCGTCAGCGACCAGGGCGGCATCCCATTTCATGGAGAGGTGGGGGCCGAAGGCGGCGGGCTCGGCTTCGGCTTCGGCGACGTCAAAATCGCCGGCGGCTTGAAGCACGATCAGTTGCAGTACAGCCTCTCGGCCTCGCATCTGAACGTCAGCGGCGGCACCGACGGCATCGAGAATGTGCTCAACACGGGCGAACAGGCTTCGCTCCTCTACCGGCCGGATTCGCGCACTACGATCAGCGCGCGCCTGTTTGCCTCCGAGGCGATGACGGGCGTCAACGCATCGCCTTATGCCGCTCCCGATTCGAATCTTCCCGCCACGGGCATTGTGCAGGCCATTCCGCTGCCCGCCTCACAGATTGCCCTGGCCAACGCAGGACTGCCCTTTAGCTGGGGCAATGCGACCTTTGCGCCGAATCTCTCCGACCCCGATAACCGCGCCGATTCGAGCCTGACGTCCACCATGCTGACGGCACAGCGGATCGTGACTTCCAGTCTGACGCTGCACGTCTCCTTGCAGAGCTTCCTGGGCGACCGGAACGACCCTAACGGACCGGCGGGCACGGGCTATCAGCCGCTCTTCAATACGGACGATTACTATCGAGGCCAGGTGGACACGCTGAATACGCGCGCCGATATGGCGCTCGGCCGCCACAACCTGATCACGGGCGGCTACGAGTTCGAGCGCGAATCGTACTACAGCCGGAACTCCGATTCCAACCCGGATCCGACGCAACGCCAAAATGCCATCGCCAACGTTTCGCAGATCAGCCAGGCCGTCTTCGCGCAGGATCAGATCCGCATGTTCAGCGACAGGCTGCTGCTCTCTCTGAGCGGACGCATCGGCCATTACGATCTCTCCGCACCCGATTTCGAGGGCGGCACCGGCGTCTTCCAGAACGCTCCGCTCACGAGTCCGCGCAACTCTTACACGGGCGACGCCGCGCTCAGTTACTTCCTGCCGCACTCCCAGACGAAACTGCGGGCGCACGTGGGCAACGGCTACCGCTCGCCGAGCCTGTACGAGCGCTTTGGCGCTTACTACTATGGCGGCTCGTTCACGCCGATTGGCGATCCGCAGTTGGCGCCCGAACGGACCATTGCTTTCGACTTCGGCTTTGACCAATACTTCGCGAGCAACCGCTTGAAGCTCAGCGCGTCGTACTTCTACACGCGGCTGCAGAACGTGGTCACCTACGGGGACACACCGGTTGACGATCCGTACGGACGCTATGGCGGCTACATCAACGCCGGCGGCGGTCTGGCGCGCGGCGTTGAGGTCTCGGGCGAGGCGCGGCCGTGGCGTTCGATGCTGATCCAGGCGAGCTACGTTTATACGAACGCTATCGAGAAGAACCCGATTCTCACAGACGGGTTCCTGGAAGCGATCCGCGTGTTCCCGCATGCCGGGACGTTGGTGGCCACGCAGCAGTTGGGCAAGCGCATCCAGGTGACCGGCACGTTTCTCGGAGCGTCGGACTACATCTCGGGCGTCTTCTACGTCTACTCGGCGGGCGGCAACCGGCCTTATCTGTTCCCGGGGCCGCGTAAGCTGGATCTCACTTCGAGCTACACGCTGCCGGTGGGCGAGCACCGTTCGCTGAGGTTCTACGTCCGTGTGCAAAACGCGCTCAACCAGACGTACTACGAAGACGGCTTCCAGACGCCCAATGCGTGGGCGTCTGGCGGGTTGAAGTTCCTCTTTTAGAGCGGCTTCACCGCGACTCCAAACCGCGGCGCACGCAGCCTTCGCCAGCACAGAACCGCGAACGATAGAGAGCGGCCCCTCGGGAGCGGCCTCCGCGCAGATTTGTTCTCAACGTAGACGCGACTTCGAGAGAAGACCGTAAGGCGGAAGGATGACCCAAGGGACCGCTCTCTATCGTTCGCGGTTCTGTGCTGCATGGCGGTGCACAGCGAGCCAGCAATCGCTCTCGCGAACGCGACACCGCCAACGGTCAGAACTCGAAGCTCTGCACGACGACCGTATCGTCGTTGAAAGGATGGGCGGGGGCTGCCAGCAGGCCCGGCCCGCGCCACAGCCAGTGGAACTCCGGGCCTCGCGGCAGCCCTTGCACTGGTTCGAAAACCCTCAGCTTCAGCTTCGCTCCGGCGCGCACTTCGAATCCAAGAGCCGCGCCCTCAGGACCGGGAGCCGTGTACTCTATGGTCGGGAGGCCAGCCCATCCGGCCCGGTTCGATGGCGCACCATTCTTGCTCCACGGGATGTCTTCCACCGAGCCGCGAATCAGGTCTTCCGGATTCAGCATTTGAACGAAGAACACGACGGCCGAGCGGCGCGATACGATCCTCAGGTCGATGCGCCGTTTCCCGCGACCTGTTTGTTCGCCGCTCACCGTCACTTCGGGAGGTGCGACGTCGATTTTTGGAGCCGGCGCGCGCTGCACCGTACCGGCGAGATCGTACCAGCGCTGCACGCGCTCGGGCGAGGCGCCCAGAAACTGGCGCAGCCACGGGTCCGAACCTTCAGTCCGGCTGACCCACCAGCATTGTCCCCTGTCCGCATCGACGACGTAGGAAACGTCGTTCTCAATCGGTTGCGCTGTGTCGAATTGGTTCGCCCATGCTCCGCCGGCCAGCGCGATCAAAACTATTCCGCCCAGCACGGCGATCCAGCGTACGGGGTATTCGCCCACGATGGCCGCTAACGGCATCGCGGAGACGGCCAGGGCCAGAACGAGCAGCGCGCTCCATATCCCGGCCGACGGCATCATCAATCCCGTGAATCCGAAGCAGGCGAATTGGAGCATCAGCCACAGCGCTGGGATGCAAAAAACCGCGCCCAGCAGCGGTCGCCGGGGCCCGGCCAGCAGAGCCAGCGTGCCGCCCACCATGGGCCACAGCAGGAGGTAGGAGCCTCCGGGCAGTAGCGTGGTGAGGCCGACGAGCAGAAGAGCATTCAAGACCAGGCCGCCGGCCGCGAAACTGTCTACGTTTGTGTAACGGCGAGCGAGGAGCAGGCCGCCGAGCCAGACTGCGGCGGCCAGGGCGAAATAAACGACGATATACCAATTCCGCGCGTAGAGGTCGTTCTGGGGCAAGGTGAGATAGTCCGGGTGAATCAGGCAGATCGCGCGCCAGACCCAGCCCATACCATACCCGGCGACGGCCGCCGCTGCCACGCAAAGCAGCGCGCCGATGGCGGTGCCCTTCGCCGTGACGCGGCCGGCTTTGTGCATCCTTCCGAGCGCAAACCACAGCAGCGCCAGGCTGGTGAGGGTCAGAGCGCCGGCGAACGAGGCCGGGTAGTGGAAGAAGAACCCACCGGCCGAAAAGTATATGGCGTCCCCTTCGCGCCGCCGAAGTCCCTGCAGATCGGCGTTGCCCAAGCGGCGCGCGAGCGACACCGCGTAGCTGCCCGCGTGCTGAACGGTCGCCGGGTCGAGGTGCGCCGCGTCGTCGAAGGGCGTGTGGTAGGCCAGCACGTTGTCGATGAACGCGAAGTCGAAACCAGCGTAGCCGTACCTCCTGAACACGCTCATGTCGGTGTCGTTGGGCAGCCGCTTGTAGATCTCGTAGGTGAGTGAAGTCGCGATCGGGTAGGGTGCGGCGGCGGCGAATTCGCGGATCAAGGCGCCGTTGCCGTCGCTGGTCTGGAACATGAAGACAGGGCCGGTTGTCCCGCGTGCCTCGAAGTTCAACACGACATCGACGTCCCTCCGCCAGGGGTGTGTTCGTGCGAACGCATCCGCGCCGGTCATGCCTGTCTCTTCCACGTCGAACAGAAAGATGACGTCGTTTTTGAGGGGAGCGCCGGCTTTGAGCACTCGCGCCGTCTCCAGCAGCACGCCGACCGCATGACCGTCGTCCGCGGCGCCCGGCCCGGAGCGGACCGAGTCATAGTGGCCGCAGAGCAGGACCGCTCGTCCGCTGCCGGTTCCATTTATGCGGGCCGCGATGTTCTCAGTTTTCCCGGCGAACACGAACGAGTTGCGTTGATAAAGTCCCGCGCCCTGCTGGATCTCCGCCGGAATGCCCAGCATGCCTAGTTCGGTCAGGATGTAGTCGCGCGCAGCGGCAGCTTCCGGCGAGCCGGCAGGATGAGGCTTCGACGCAATGGCGCGCACATGCTTCATCGCCCGGTCGGCGGAGAACTCAGTCGCAGGCGCGGCCAGTCCCGCAGGCTGTGGCAATGGGACGCGCAGCCCCCACCAGGCGCCAGCCGCCAGAACGGCGATGGCGGCGGCTCGTTGAATGAGGCTGGGGGACGATTCGGGCATGACCTTACCCTCCGGTGCGATGTGGCCGCGCGGCGTGAGGAGCCGCGCGAATTTTTCAGGCTACGCTCCGGGCGAGACCCTCGCAAGCGGCGTGAGGAACGATCATTCTCCGGTTGACGGGATTATCCCTTGGGAGCGTAGTAGCCCTTGCGGGCGCGCACCACCAGATCGCCGCGGCGCGGGATTCGCAGTTCGATGGGGTGATAGCGCCCGTCGGTCTTCAACGGCTCAGGGCGGAACAGGATGCTGTACTGGCTGCGCAATTCGTTGGCGATGTTCTCGAAATCCTGTTCCAGCTCCTGTGCCCGGAACGGGAAATAGGTGCGCCCTCCGGTTTCCTTCGCCAGATAATCCAGAACCTTGTCCCCCTCGCTCTCCTGATGGAGACCCCGGTCGTCTGATTGATCGCGCATGGTCCCGCTGTTATTGGTCGAGATGGCGTAGATCACCACGTCGGTTCTCTGGGCATATTCCATGGCCTGGTCCCGCGTGAGACGGCTGGCGTTGTCCTCTCCATCGCCGATGATGATCATGGCGCGGCGGAAATTGTGCATCGGGCGATCGAGCATCATCCGATCCCGGCAGGCTGTGGTCATCGCGTCGTACAGTGCCGTGCCGCCGCCGGGCCGCAGGTCGCGCAGCTTGTTGCTGAGCAACTCGGTATCATCCGTGAAATCCTGCACCAGTTCGGCCTCGGTATCGAATCCGTACACCAGCGCCTTGTCGCGGCCTTTGCGGATCACGCTGTCGAGGAAAGTTCGGGCGGCTTCAATCTCAAATCGGAAGCGGGCTCGAATGCTGTTGCTTGTGTCCACCAGGATCGCGATGCGCAGTGGCAGTTCGCTCTCGGCCGCGAACTCGAGGATGGTTTGCTTCTTCTTAAGCTCCAGAACCTCCAGGTCCTCTTTCAGGAGATTGTTGACGAAGCGCCCCTTCTTGTCCGCGACCGTGAACAGGATGTTGACGCGGGTAACGTCGAGGCTGATGGTCTGCGAAGGGTCGAAAGGCGGCTCTTGCCACGCGGCCGCTGAGTGCCGGGCCAACGCCATGCTGCCGGCCAGGCCGGCGAGGAAATTCCTGCGTGAAGAAGATGCACTCATGCTGAACCCCATTTTAGCTTGTTAGACGCGCCTTCCATGCCAATAGTTCAGGCGCGACGGGGGCTTCGATCGTAAGCGGCTCCCCCGTGGCAGGCGAATCGAAGCGGATGCGCAACGCGTGCAGCCAGGGCCGGTTCAACTCAGGCTGTGCGGCCGCGCCGTAAAGCGTGTCGCCTGCAACCGGATGGCCCAGCGCAGCAAGGTGGACGCGAATCTGGTGAGTTCGCCCCGTACCGATGTGCACTTCGAGCAAGGTGAACCTGTCGTATCGCTCCAACACCCTATACTCCGTGTGCGCGTGACGGCCGGATGAAAGGCGCGCGGTCATCCGGGTGCGCCGCTCGGGATCGCGGGAGATCGGCAGATCGATCGTGCCCCGGTCGCTATCGGGCCGGCCCTGCACCAGCGCCAGGTACGTTTTTTCGACGGTGCGCCCCGAGAATTGAGCGGCCAGGCTGCGATGCGCCGCGTCGGTCCGCGCGACCAGCAGAACTCCACTGGTGCCCTTGTCGAGCCGGTGTACGATGCCTGGACGCAGATCCCCTCCGACACTGGACAAGCTCTTGAAATGATGCAGCAGCGCATTGACGAGCGTGCCTGACGAGCAGCCCGCTCCGGCGTGGACCACCAGTCCTGCCGGCTTGTTCACCGCCACGACGCTGGCATCTTCGTAGAGGATGTCGAGCGGAATCTCTTCGGCGAAGGCGTGCAGAGGTTTCAACTCGGCCGGCTCCACATCCACGCGCTCGCCGCCGCGCAGTTTCAGAGACGCCTTGGACGCCGTGACGCCATTCAGTTTGACGCGCCCCGCTTCGATCCAGCTCTGCAAACGCGCCCGGCTATACTCGGGCAGGCGCGCGGCCAGGAACTGATCCAGGCGCAGACCGGCGTCGGAATCGGAGGCCTGACACTTCACGTGTTCAGCGGATTTTCCGCGGATTTCCACGACAACCAGGATAGCGGTGCGCGATAGAGCCCGTTGCCGTTATGCGAGAATCGCGTTGGCGGAGTCGAATGTGAGCCGCCGGATCTTGGCAATGCGATTTCAGATGGCGGACAAGAGGGTGGTTAGCGGACTGGTGGCGTGCCTTGCCGCGGTGCGCTTCTGCCACACCAGCGTTTTGTGGGTGGAAGAAGCCTACCCCATGGCCGCCGCCCGGGCCATGCTCTCCGGGAAAACGCTCTACCGCGACGTCTGGTTCGACAAGCCGCCGCTCTTCCCCGGTTTCTATACCCTGTTCAACGCCGCCATGGGGTGGCCGCTCCGCCTGGCAGGGGCGCTGTTTGTCGGGTTCGCCGCCTGGGCGGCATGGCGGGCGGCGAGGCAGCTCTGGGGCCGGCAGGGCGATGCAGCCGGATGGGCGGCGCTGCTCACAGCTTTCTTTTTGACGTTCGACTTTCCCGCGGCAGCCATGGCGTTGACGCCGGATCTGCTCGCCCTGCCATTTCACTTGCTCGCCGTCGGAGCGCTCGCGGCCGGGCAGCCTTTGCTCGCCGGAGTCTTCTGCGGCGTTGGGCTTGGTTTCAACAGCAAGGCGCTCTTCATCCTGTTGCTCTGTTTGCTTTGGCGCTGGTGGGAAACGCCCCGGATCCTGGCGGGGTTTGCGCTGCCCGTCGCCGTCCTCGCGGGCTGGATGGCCGTGCAGGGCAGCTTGGTTGACCACTGGCAGCAGGTGTGGGTCTGGGGTGCGGCCTATTCGCGCGATACTCCGCTGGTTGACCCGCTGGTCGAAGGCCTGCGGCGCACGCTGAATTGGGCCGGGTTTCACGTGGCTATCGTCGCAGCGGCGGCCTGGGCGCTCGTTCGGGAAAGGGACCGGCGCTGGCGTCTGCTGGGCTGGATCGCCATCAGCCTAGGATCGGCGTGGATGGGCTGGCGGTTCTTCCCGCGCTACTTCTTCCAACTGCTGCCCGCGCTGGCTTTGCCGGCCGCGCGCGGCATCTCGATTGCGCCGCCGCGCTGGCGTGCTGCGCTCGCCGCACTGCTCGCCATCCCGCTGATTCGTTTCCTGCCGCCTTCGGTTCAGATCGCCGCGGAGACGCTTCAGCGCCGCCCGCACGCCTCGCGCGACCTGGCGCTGTTTGAAGATTCCCGTCGTGCCGCGGGAATTGTCACCAGTGTCCCCGAGAGGGACCGGACAGCTCTGGTCTGGGGCTACCGGCCGGAGCTTTACGCCTTGGCGGGCCTCACGCCCGGCACGCGCTATCTGGACTCGCAGCCGCTCAGCGGAGTGCTCGCGGACCGCCATCTTACGGAGAGCCGGCAGACGTTTCCGGAACTCTCCCGCCAGAATCGCGAAGCGGTGCTCGCCACCAGGCCGCCGGAATGGATTCTCGATGGACTAGGCCCGATCAACGGACAACTTTCGGTCTTCAACCCTGCCACCGGGCTGGCCGCCTGGCGTCCGCTCTACGCCGAGACGGGCCGAACCGCGACCGTGATCGTCTACGCGCGTGCCCGCTGAAGTGGGGCGGCGCTCCAGCGCCGCGCAGGTTTTCCGGAGCCCGCAAGTAACTACGACAAGGGCACCGGGAGCCGCACGGCGCTGGAGCGTCTCTCCACAACGGTTCGGCCACCTTCATCCTCGCGGGGCATGGAGGCCCCGTTTCATGGCCGCTAGCTGGCCAGGAAGGCTCGCCCCATCGTTGCTTCTGCTCCCGTCATCTGAGGCTCCTGCGCGTAGTCGGCCTGTTTCAACGCGGCCTCCACTGTGGAGACGACCGCAGTCAGCGGCTTAGCCAGTGACAGCGGCGCATTCAGCGCTTGAAGCAGATAGTACGTGAACGCGCCATTCGGCCTGCCGCCAAATGTCGCGTCCGCTGCCGTCTGGTCCGACCTGCACGCTGACACAAGCGCCAGATTCAGTCCGTCCGTAGAGTGGACAAAGTCCGCGGGCGCGATCTGGTTCTCGATGGCCGCGATGGCGCGCCAGGCCAGATCGGCGGGCGGAACCAGGAAACGTTGAGACGCCGGCGGTGCGCCAGGTCCGGGAAACGTGCGGTCCAAATCGCCCGAATGGCAGGAGTCTGAAACCCAGACGAACTCGACGCCTTTGGGGACGGCTGCGAAGATGTGCTTGAATTGCAGGCCAGTGATCATGTGCGGCTCGGTCCAGTCGAAATCCACCGGGCAGATCGCGTCATCCATTCGGTCCACCGCGCCGGATTCGTCGCGCAGGGCTATCTGCGTTCCGTGACCGCTGTAGTGAAACAGGATCCGGTCCCCGGGCGTCAGGCCGTCCAGCAGCCAGTACAGCCGTTCCAGAATCGCTTGAGTGGTCGCGCGCGAATCCGTTAACAAGCGGATAGAATCCGCCGCGAAGCCGCACTTCCCGCTGAGAAATGCCGCCATGTCCGTCACGTCGTTCAGGCACCCGGCGAGCGGCGCGCCCGGGTATGCATTGATGCCAACCAGTAATGCTCGGTCCATATAAAAGCCTCCATGCGGCGCCGGGGCCGAGCAACAGCCCGCCGGCGCCAGTTGAAAGTCTGTGAGCGTGCCCGTCGTCTTGGGCTGCCGTTCAGAGACTAGGCCCATGCGTCAAGCGATTCCGTCCGGTTCGCGGGGCGGCTAAGCACCGCGGCTGCAGTTTCGCAAGCGCTCTATCTGCTCGCCATCTTACTCAACGGTTGGGCTTTGCTCGACCAGCAGGGACGAAGCCCCCGGTGCCGCAACCCCATTTCTCGATAGAATGAAGTCGCTGTCACCCGCTTGGTGAAAACCGCCCGGCTGTGGCGTCGGAGGGCCTCTTGGCCTTCACCGCCCGCCGTCGCGCTGCTCTCGGGGTGAGGCCCGTGCAACGCTAGCGGAAGCGGAGCGTCGCGCGGTAATTCCATAGGGAGTCTATATGCCACAGGCAACTTGCGATATCGGTCTTATCGGGCTGGCCGTGATGGGTCAGAATCTCGTGCTGAACATGAACGACCACGGATACAAAGTGGTGGTCTTTAACCGGACCGTCTCCAAGGTCGATGACTTCGTGAACAACGAAGCCAAAGGCACGCAGGTTGTCGGCGCGCACTCGATTGAAGAAATGGCAGCGCTGCTGAAGCGCCCGCGCCGCGTCATGCTGATGGTCAAGGCGGGCTCCACGGTGGACGACATGATCGGCCAGATCGTGCCGCACCTCGAAGCCGGCGACATCATCATCGACGGCGGCAACTCGCACTTCCCGGACACCACCCGCCGCACGCAGGAACTGGCCGCGAAGGGCATCCTGTTCATCGGCACCGGCGTCTCCGGCGGCGAAGAGGGAGCGCGCCGCGGCCCGTCCATCATGCCCGGCGGCAATCCCGCTGCCTGGCCGCACGTCAAAGAGATATTCCAGGCCATCTCCGCCAAGGTCGAAGACGGCTCGCCGTGCTGCGAGTGGGTCGGCGAAAACGGCGCGGGCCATTACGTGAAGATGGTCCACAACGGCATTGAATATGGCGACATTCAGCTCATTTGCGAGGCCTATCAGCTCCTGAAGGATGCTTTGGGATTGACCCCCGACGAACTGCACGACGTCTTCGCCGAGTGGAACAAGGGCGAGCTCGACAGCTACCTGATCGAGATCACGCGCGACATCTTCGGCAAAAAAGACGAGGACGGCTCCGCGGTTGTGGACAAGATCCTCGACACCGCGGGCCAGAAGGGCACCGGCAAGTGGACCGCCGTCAACTCACTGGACCTCGGCATCCCCGTGACCCTGATCGGCGAGGCCGTTTTCGCGCGTTGCCTGTCGGCGATGAAGGACGAGCGCGTCGAAGCCTCGAAGATTCTCTCCGGCCCGTCGCCAGTGCGTCCGGCCGACCGCGCCGCGTTTATTGAAGATGTCCGCCGCGCGCTTTATTGCTCCAAAATGATCTCCTACGCCCAGGGCTACATGCTGCTGCGCGAGGCCGCGAAAGAGTACAAGTGGAATCTTAACTTCGGCGGCATCGCACTGATGTGGCGCGGCGGCTGCATCATCCGCAGCCAGTTCCTCGGCAAGATCAAGATCGCGTTCGACAAGAATCCGCAGCTCGAAAACCTGCTGCTCGATGAGTTCTTCTCCTCGACGCTGATGAAGTACCAGGCTTCCTGGAGAAGCGGAATTATCAGCGCGATCAATTTCGGCGTGCCGACCCCGGCCTTCAGCACCGCGCTCGCTTTCTTCGACGGATACCGCACCGCGCGCCTGCCGGCGAACCTGTTGCAGGCCCAGCGCGATTACTTCGGAGCGCATACCTACGAGCGCATCGACCAGCCTCGCGGCAAGTTCTCGCACACGAACTGGACCGGCCACGGCGGCCGCGTTTCTTCCTCGACGTACACGGCATAACGCGTGGTGGGGCGGCTCTCCAGAGCCGCGCGGGGCCTCCAGGCCCCGCTGTGTTGTTCTAGCCGTTTCTTCCTTTCTACGGAGTACTCATGAAATACGGTTTGAATATCAAGCAGGACGCTGCGCTCGATCTGGTGAGCCTCGGCGCACTCGTGCATCGTCTCGATCCCGGCATCATTCCTTTTCGCAAGGCGCACGAGTGCCAGATCCACGTCAGCGGCGGCGAGTTCAATGTCGCCGCCAACCTGTCCGATTGCTTCCGTCTCAACACGGGGCTAGTCAGCGCCATGGTCGATTACCCGGTGGGCGACCTGATCGCCGAGCGCGTCCGCGCCATGGGCGTGAAGCCCTTCTACAAGCGCTTCAAGCACAACGGCGTGAACGGTCCCAACATGGCGACGGTCTATTCCGATCGCGGCCAGGGCGTGCGCGCCCCAGTGGTCTTCTACAACCGCTGCAACGAGGCGGCGGCGCAGTTGAAGCCCGGCGATTTCGATTGGGCGTCCATCTTTGCGGGCGGCGTGAAATGGTTCCACTCGGGCGGCATCTTCGCCGCGCTCTCCGAGACCACCGGCGAAGTCATCATCGAGGGCATGAAGGCCGCCAAGGCAGCCGGCGCGGTCACTTCTTTCGACTTGAATTACCGCGCCAAGCTTTGGGACATCTGGGGCGGCCACGAGAAGGCGCTCAGCGTAATCGCGCGCATCGTGGAGCACGTCGATGTCCTGGTCGGCAACGAAGAGGACCTGCAGATGGGCCTTGGCATTCCCGGACCCGAAGTCGCCGCGAAGTCCAAGCTCGATCCGAGCGTCTTCTTCGGCATGATCGACAGCGTCGTGAAGAAGTATCCGAAGGTGAAAATCGTCGCCACTACGTTGCGCGAAGTGAAATCCACCAATCGCCATGCCTGGGGCGCGGTGGCCTGGATCGACGGCAAGACTTATACGACCCCGACTGCCGAACTCGACGTGCTCGATCGCGTCGGAGGCGGCGACGGCTATGCCTCGGGCTTCATCTACGGCCTGCTGAGCGGCGAAGAGCCGGAAGATGCCGTGAAGCTCGGCTGGGCGCACGGCGCATTGCTGACCACGTTCCCCGGCGACACGTCCATGGCCACCGTCGAGCAGGTGCGAGCCTTCGCCCAGGGCGGCTCCGCGCGCATTCAGCGCTAATCCACGCGCGGGGATTGATAGCCTGGAATCTGTGACTGGCACATCGCAGCCGCCCCGACCAGGGCGGCGTTTTACGCGCAACCGCATGGGCTGGATCTCCGAACAGATCAGCGCGCAGAGTGAGCTATTCCTGGACTTCTGCCGCGAGGGTCATTGCGCGTCGAGCGAGTCGGCTGCGCTGGACATCGGCACAGGCTACGGGCTGGTAGCTTTGGCCGCACTGCACGCGGGCGCCTGGGTCATCGCCAACGACGTGGAGCCGAGTCATCTGCGCGAGCTGCAGCGGCGTGCGGAGCGCGAGACCAGCCCGGAGGAACGCGCCCGGCTGACCCTGCGTCCCGGCCAGTTCCCGCGCGACCTGTTCTTTCCGGAATGCACGATCGGTGCGGTGCATTGCGCCAACGTTTTGCACTTCCTCACCGGCCGTCAACTCACGCTCGGCATGAGCCGCATCGCCCGCTGGCTGCGTCCGGGAGGCAAGCTCTTCGTGCAGGCCTCCACGCCCTATCGCGCGCCCTTCGCTCCCTTTATTGCCGAATACGAGCGGCGCGTGGCTGCGGCCGAGAAGTGGCCCGGCTGGGTGGAGAAGCTGAGCGTCTACTGCACGCACCGGCAGGTCAGTCACATGCCGCGCACGATGCACTTTCTCGATGACCACGTACTAACGCGTGTCGCCGTGGATGCGGGCCTCACCGTGGAGCGAGCGTGGCTGGCCCCCGGCGACGATCTGCCCGCCGACCTGCGCCTGGACGGGCGCGAGACGGCGTGCCTGATTGCGCGGAAGGGTTAGGGCTGAACTCGTCAAGGATCAGCCCGACAATCGGTGGGGGAACAGTGGAGGTGCGACTGTATTGAATGTATGTGCTTCGACGCGCTGGGAGGGAGACCCCAGGAGGACCGTCAACTTGAGTCAGGGGTTCAGGAGCATGTCTGCATATTCCAATGACCTCGTTTAGATCAATAGTGTGACGCATCAGAGACCCCGACGATTCGTCCGCATGGTCAAATGTCTATCCGGAGCAGCTTCTTGGCCAACCATTCTTTGAAGTAGTTAACTTGGCACTAGAAGCTAGTGAGGCATATCAGCAAAAACAATCTCTCCGTCGAATTTTGGGAAATCACGACGGAAATCCCGGCTGTACTCTCTAGGAATGATGATGCGTTGTACATCGCTCAGCTTGAATTCTACGTCATGGCTCACTCTCCATTCACGCTCCATGTAAAAATTGTCTTTATCAAAGTCGGGAAGGCGATGGTCAAAAAACTTTAAGTTGCTGATAATGTGGGATTCTAGGAATTGAAGCATCCTTCGTAGATCAGCGGCGTTCTTCCTCAACCCGGGAGCTGCTTCGAATTCCGGCAGCGCGCTTTCGATCCGATTGAAAAGTCTCCAAAAGTGGTCGAATGCGACCCTTTGCGAAGCCACCCGCCCTCTTCCGTAGCCCTCGTAAGGGAGTAACGAAGGTCGACCGAGCCGCGGCACGTAGATCACCGGAGAGGCTCCGCAATCAGCAAGTAACTCCTTTGAGAACGCCAAGCCGAACTCACTGTACTTCCGCATGTGTAACTCCAGGTCGCCGAGCGGGATGTCGCAAAAGCAGACAGCCGAACCCTCACATGCTTCATTCATGGAAAGTGATTTCTCGGCGTCCTTTTGCAGGTAATAAATCCCACTGCCGAGCCCGGCAGGCTTTGGACGGGCTCTAAGCAGACCATCCTTCAGGATTCTTCTCAAGAGGAGATATCTTTTCCGCTTGATCTTGACTGAGCGGCCGACGAAATGCGTCAAGTCTGATGAGACGTATCGCTGAAGGAGCATGGCATTCAATTCTCTCGCGGTCGGGGCACTGCCGTTTAGTCGGCTCTCAGTCGGAGCGGGCTGCATTGTGACGCGAGTCAGACGTCCACTGAAGTGCCCCGGAACAACACCTATCATGCTCGGTGTTGTACCAGAGAATCCTTGGCACGTCAACCTGACAGCACGCACCCGACAGCACGCGCCTATACATCGCGGCAGCATGTGGATTATCGAGCCGTTTTATCTGCAAAAAGGTGATAATGACGGTTTGGAGGCTGACAATGGACCCATCGAAGAAAGCGGATTATGGCAAATTGCTACTGAGCTTGGTGCCTGAGTCTGGGGAGAGCGTTGGCAACGTCACCCTTCGCGACCGGCTGAAAAGAGCTGTGGCGGATCAAGGTGATGAGTTGACGGACACCGACTACTGGTCCCTTCGCGACGCCTTGATTGATGAAAGTGCCATTGAACAGGGACGAGGGCGGGGTGGTTCAGTGCACCGCCTGATCGCGGCGCTTCCTGTCGCGGCAGAAAATGCTCTGCAAACCACAGCGCAGCCAGAAACACAGGTGCCCACCATAAGGCCCGCTGAAAGCAGCCTGTACCCGCCGATTCTCGAGGCGATCACGACCGGATACGTCAAGGACAATCGAATTAAACGCTTCGTCTCGGAGATTACGGCGGCTCAGGGTAGGCGATTGACTGGCGGAAAGTGGACGAGACCAGACCTAACCATCATCGCGGTCAAGACGTATCAGTTTACGCCAGGGAAACGACTCGAAGTGATATCGTTCGAGGTCAAGCCCGGCATTGATAATGCACTTGAAGGTGTATATGAAGCTCTGGCACACTCTGCGTTTGCCCATCGATCTTACCTCGCAGTGGATGTAAGGGGGCGCGATGAGGAGGAGAAGTTTCCAGATGACCGAATCGTGCAGGAATGCACTCGTCACGGTGTTGGGTATATGACGTTCACCGATCCGGCTGATTACGATACCTATGAGATCGTCTGCACCGCACGCTTGAACGAGCCAGATCCATATGAAGTGGACAAGTTTATCCGCACTCAGATCAGCGCTGACAATCAAGATCAGATTCGAGAGTTTCTACAATAGCTAACCGGAGGCGTTACGCCGCGTCCTCGAAACGGACAACGATCCGCTTGCCGAGCGCTGCCAGTGCGGCCTGAATCTTTTCGGGCTTAGTGTCGTGCTTGGGGTGGAGCATCCGGCGGACAACGGTTTCGCTGACACTGAGCCGTTTCGCCAACTCCGTGTTTCGCATTCCGCCCTCGCGCATGGCGAGGTACAGGGCGAGCTTCGGCGCCAGGTAAAGCGGCACGCTGACCTGATGTTGGCCGCGCTTCAGCTTCGATGGGGCCGGAATCGCGTCGCCGACGCCGTGCGCCGCGCCATCGGTTCCCCTTGATGTACCCTCTACGTCCGGTGAATCGCCTGCACCGCCAGTCGTGGCTCGTGCGCGATGATCCTCAACAGAGCCGCTGCCGGTCCGGTTGGTTGACGCCGCGCCTGCTCCCAGTTCTGAATTGTCTTGACGCTGACGCCAATCAAAAGCGCGAACTCCGACTGCGAGAGGCTGGTCCGTTCGCGAATCTCCCGTACTCCCGAAGACTGGATTTCAAGCCGGCGCGAGGCTTTGCTCCGACTGCGGAGAATCGCTCCGCCTTCGCGCACGCTCTGCAGCAGTTCGTCAAACATTTTCGATTTCATCGCGGAATTCCTCCTTGACCACCCTGGCGGGTTGCTCCACCTGCCTCGGGGTCAGATTGGCCGACACGTTCTTGGGATATGCATAGAGCAGCAGGATCAAGTCTTTCCGGACTGCCCAATAGTAAATGATGCGGGCGCCGCCCCGCTTACCGCGCGAACCCACCGCTACGCGCACCTTGCGTATTCCGCCACCGCCCTTGATGAGAGCGCCGAGAGCCGGATTGGCGGCGAGCCGGGACTGAAACTCCCCGTACTCTTCGTCGTTAAGCAGATCCGCAATCTGCCTCGCAAAGACGGAGGTTTCGATCATCTCCACGTGGCCGATTATCCGCCATTGGCGGATAGCCGTCAAGGCTCAGAACTGTGGGGCGGCTCTCCAGAGCCGCGTGGGCGCTCCAGCGCCCGCCCGCAACTTCTCCGCCAGACCGCCGGCTTGGGCCGGTCCACGCTTGCGGGCTCTGGAGAGCCCGCGCGGTCCTGGGGGACCGCCCCACTTCCGCCACTTAAGGCAGGCTGGTCGTGCCCATCAGGTACTTGTCGATGCCGCGCGCCGCTTGACGGCCCTCGGCGATGGCCCAGACTACCAGCGATTGGCCTCGGCGCGTGTCACCGGCGGCGAAGACTCCAGGCACTGTGGTCATGTAGTCGTCATCCGCTTTCACGTTGCCGCGTGCGTCGAGTTCCACGCCGAGTTCATCCACCAGGCCGCTTCTCACCGGCCCGGTGAAGCCCATGGCCAGCAACACCAGATCGGCCGGGAACTCCTGCTCTGAGCCGGGTACCAGCTCGAAACTGGGCGGAGCGCCGACATCCACCGTGCACAGCTTCTTCACGTTGCCTTGCTCGTCGCCTTCGAAACGCGTGGTCAGGATCGACCAGATGCGGTTGCCGCCCTCTTCGTGGGCGCTCTCGGTGCGCAGCATCAGCGGCCACAGCGGCCACGGCGTCGAATCGGCGCGGGAGTTTGGCGGCTTGGGCATGATTTCGAACTGGGTGATGGAGGCCGCGTGCTGGCGGATGCTGGTGCCCAGACAATCGGCGCCGGTGTCGCCGCCGCCGATGATGATGACGTGCTTGCCCTTGGCGCTGATCCACTGCTCGTCCGCGATCCGGTCGCCGGCGTTGCGCTTGTTGTGCTGCGGCAGGAACTCCATCGCGAAGTAAATGCCCTTCAGCTCACGACCCGGGATCGGCAGGTTGCGAGGCTGTTCGGAGCCCGCGGCCAGCAGAATGGCGTGGAAGTCGTGGCGCAGCGCCTCGATGGAGACGTTCACGCCGACGTGCGCGCCCGTGCGGAAAGTGACGCCTTCCGCTTCCATCTGGCTCAGGCGCCGGTCGATGTGATGCTTTTCCATCTTGAAGTCGGGAATGCCGTACCGCAGCAGGCCTCCGACGCGATCGCTCTTCTCGAAGACCGTGACCAGATGTCCCGCGCGCGCCAGTTGCTGCGCGGCGGCGAGGCCCGCGGGACCGCTGCCCACCACGGCAACCCTCTTGCCCGAGCGTTGCGATGGCAATTCAGGCTTGATCCAGCCCTCGTTCCAGGCGTGATCGACGATGCTGCGCTCAATGTTCTTGATAGTGACCGGCGGCTCATTGATGCCCAGTACGCAGGCGGCTTCGCACGGAGCGGGGCAGATGCGTCCGGTGAACTCGGGGAAGTTGTTGGTCGCGTGGAGGACGCGGATCGCATCCCTCCAGCGGTCTCTGTAAACCAGGTCGTTCCAGTCCGGGATGATGTTCGTCAGGGGACAGCCGGTGTGGCAGAAAGGCACTCCGCAATCCATGCAGCGCGCGCCCTGAGAGCGCACTTTCTCATCCGGGAACGGCTGATAAACCTCGAACCAATCGTTGATCCGCTCCGTCACGGGACGGCGTTCCGGTACTTCCCGCTCGATTTCCTTGAAGCCAGTGATCTTACCCATGGAGCACCTCCACCGCGGGATGCGAATCCGGGCGCGTGAGTGTAATCTTCGGCATGTCCGCCGTTCTCGGCGCGCCCAGAACCCGCTTGAATTCATGCGGGAACACCTTCACGAAGCGCGGCAGCATGGCGTACCAGTTATCGAGAATCCAGCGCGCGCGCGGCGAGCCGGTCAACTCCGAATGTTTCTCGATCAGTTGATGCAGTTGGTTGACGTCCTTCGGGTCGAAGAGCGGGTCGAGATCGACGCTCGATCGGTTGCAGAGCCTTGACACGAACTCGCCCGTCTCGTCCAGCACGTAGGCGATTCCGCCCGACATGCCGGCCGCGAAGTTCTTGCCGGTGCGTCCCAGCACGACCACCAGCCCGTTGGTCATGTATTCGCAGCCATGGTCGCCGACGCTTTCGACGACCGCCGTGGCGCCCGAGTTGCGGACGGCGAAACGTTCGCCCGCCATCCCGTTGAAGAAGCACTCGCCGCTAGTCGCGCCGTACAACACGACGTTGCCGATCAGGATGTTGTCTTCGGGCACGAAGGTCGAAGTCTTCGGCGGATAGATGATGATTCGTCCGCCGCTCAGGCCCTTGCCGACGTAGTCGTTCGCGTCGCCTTCCAGCGTCAGTGTGACGCCCTTGGCAAGAAACGCTCCGAAGCTCTGTCCCGCGCTGCCGGTGAACTGGAAGCGGATCGTGTCTTCGGGCAGACCCTTCGAGCCATACTTTCTTGCAATCTCACCCGAAAGCATCGCGCCGACCGTGCGGTGCGTGTTCCGGATGGCGAGGTTGAACTCCAGCGGAGTACCGTCCTCGATCGCCTCCTGCGCGTGGTCGATGAGGCTGTAGTCGAGAGCCTGGTCGAGGCCGTGATCCTGCTTGATGGTGCAGCGGCGTCCGACCCTGCTGGGAGCCGGCGGGTAGTAGAGAATCGAACTCAGGTCGATGCCCTTAGCCTTCCAGTGATCGGTGGCCGGACGAGTCTCCAGCATGTCGACGCGTCCCACCATCTCGTCCACGGTGCGGAAGCCGAGCCGGGCCATGATCTCGCGCAATTCCTCGGCCACGTAGAAGAAGAAGCGGATGACGCCTTCGGGCGTTCCCGTGAACTTCTTGCGCAACTCCGGATCCTGCGTGGCGATGCCGACCGGGCACGTATTCAGATGGCACTTGCGCATCATGATGCAGCCCATGGCGACCAGCGGCATGGTGGCGAAGCCGAACTCCTCGGCTCCGAGCAGCGCGCCGATGGCGACATCGCGCCCGGTCTGGAACTTGCCGTCCACCTGCACGCGGATGCGGCTGCGCAGGTCGTTCATCACCAGCACCTGCTGCGTCTCGGCAAGGCCGAGTTCCCAGGGAATGCCGGCATGCTTGATGGAGGTCAGCGGGCTGGCGCCGGTGCCGCCGTTGTCTCCGGAGATCAGCACCAGGTCGGCGTGCGCTTTGGAGACGCCCGCGGCGACGGTGCCGACGCCCACTTCGGCTACCAGCTTCACCGAGATCCGTGCCCTCGGGTTCACGTTCTTCAGGTCGTAGATGAGCTGGGCCAGATCCTCGATGGAGTAGATGTCGTGGTGCGGCGGCGGCGAGACCAGGCCGACACCCGGAATCGAGTGGCGGACTCGTGCGATCTCTGCGTCCACCTTGTGGCCGGGCAACTGCCCGCCCTCGCCGGGCTTGGCGCCCTGGGCGACTTTGATCTGCAACTCATCCGCGTTCACCATGTAATTCACGGTGACGCCGAATCGTCCGGAGGCCACCTGTTTGATGGAGCTGCGCCGCGAGTCGCCATTGGCGTCGGGAACAAAACGCGCTTCGTCTTCGCCGCCCTCGCCCGTGTTGGAACGCGCGCCGATGCGGTTCATGGCGATGGCCAGCGTCTCGTGGGCTTCCTTACTGATGGAGCCGAAAGACATCGCGCCGGTCGCGAAGCGCTTGACGATCTCGCTGGCCGGTTCGACTTCTTCGAGCGGCACTGGCTCGTCGGAATACTTGAAGTCCATCAGGCCGCGCAAGGTGCTGAGGTGCCTGGACTGATTGTTGATGTGCTCCGCATATTCCTTGTAAGTCGAATAGCTGTCGTTGTGGATGGCATGCTGCAGCTTGGAGATCGTAAACGGATTCAATAGATGGAGCTCGCCCTTGGCGCGATAGGCATAATTCCCTCCCACGTCCAGGTCGGTCTCCGATTCGGTCATGGGCCGGAATGCGAACTCGTGTTTACGCCGGGCCTCTTCGGCCAGCACGTCGAAGCCAATGCCCTCGATGCGCGATGACGTGCCCGTGAAGTACTTGTCGACGACGCTGTGCGAAAGCCCGATCGCTTCGAAGACCTGCGCGCCGCGATAGCTTTGGAGCGTCGAGATGCCCATCTTCGAAAAGACCTTCAGCAGCCCCTTGTTGATGGCTTTCTTGTAGTTCTTCAGCGCGGTCTGGAACGTCAGTCCATCCGGCAGCAGGCGGCGCAGAGCCAGGTTCTCCAGCGATTCGATCGCCAGGTACGGGTTCACCGCGCTGGCGCCGTAGCCGATGAGCAGGCAGAAGTGCATCACCTCGCGCGGCTCGCCGCTTTCGATAATCAGGCAGACCTGGGTGCGCGTTCCCTCCCGCACCAGGTGGTTGTGCACCGCGCTGAGCGTGAGTAGCGATGGGATCGGCGCCAGCTCCTGGTCCACTCCACGGTCGGAGAGGATCAGAACGGTGTAGCCGTTCTTGATGGCGAGCGAGGTGCGGCGGCAAAGACTGTCGAGCGACCGCTGCAATTCAGCCGCTCCGCCTTCCACGCGGTACAGCATCGGAATCGTGGTGGCCAGGAAGTCGCCCATGCTGACGCGGCGCAGCTTTTCCAGGTCGTAGTTGGTCAGGATCGGGTGATCGAGTTTCAGCGTGTGGCTATGCTGCGGCGTTTCGGCCAGGATGTTGCGCTCCGTGCCGATGTAGCTGGTCAGCGACATCACCAACTCTTCGCGGATGGGGTCGATGGGCGGGTTCGTGACCTGCGCAAAAAGCTGTTTGAAGTAATGGAATAGCGGCTGAGGCTTGTCCGACAGGCACGCCAGCGGAGTGTCGGCGCCCATCGAGCCGACGGGGTCCAGGCCTTGCACCGCCATCGGAACCAGGAACTGCTTGATATCGTCTTCCGTGTAACCGAAACAGCGCTGCCGCTGGAGCACCGTCTCATGCTCGGTCTGAAACACGCGCGGAGGTTGAGGCAGATTGTCCACGCGGATCTGCTGCTGCTCGATCCACTTGCCGTAGGGTTGCCGCGCAGCCAGCGTGCTCTTGATCTCTTCATCCGGGACGATGCGCTGCTGCGTTGTATCGCAGAGCAGCATGCGGCCGGGCTGCAGCCGGCCCTTGTAGACGACATCCTCGGGCTTCACCGGAAGCACGCCCGTCTCCGAGGACATGATCAATACATTGTCCTTCGTCACCATGTAGCGTGCTGGACGCAATCCGTTGCGGTCGAGCGTGGCGCCGATCACGCGGCCATCGGTGAACGCGACCGCCGCCGGACCGTCCCAGGGCTCCATCAACGACGCATGGTATTCGTAGAACGCCCGCTTCTCGGCAGGCATGTTCGGGTCCGCGTCCCAGGCCTCGGGAATCAACATGGCCATCACGTGCGCCATGCTCCGGCCGGAGAGGTACAGCATCTCAATGACGTTATCGAGCGTGGCCGAGTCCGAACCGCCTGGCTGGATCACCGGCAAGAGCTTCTTGATGTCCGGTCCGAACAGCGGGGACTCGAGGATCGGCTGGCGTGCGTGCATCCACGCCGCATTGCCCCGGACAGTATTGATCTCGCCGTTGTGGCAGATGTAGCGGAAGGGGTGGGCGAGCTGCCAGGTTGGAAAGGTGTTGGTAGAGAAACGCTGGTGCACCATGCACAGCGCGCTGAGACACTCGGCGTCGGAGAGGTCGCCGTAGAATCGCGTGATTTGAGGCGCCAGCAGCAGCCCCTTGTAGACGATCGTCCGGCAGCTTAGCGAAGGCACGTAAAAGAAGGTCTTGTCGCGGATGTCCGACTCGCAAATCTCGCGCTCGACCCGCTTCCGCACGACGTACAGCTTGCGCTCGAGCTCGTCTTCGCTCATCTCCGCGGCGCGCCCGATGAAGATCTGCTGAATGTAGGGTTGCGAGGCTCGCGCAACGCGGCCGATCGCGTTCACATCCAATGGCGTATCGCGCCAGCCGAGCAGAGTGAGCCCCTCCTCGTGGATGATGCGTTCGACGATGCCTTCGCACAACAGGCGTTGTCGCGGTTCGACGGGCAGAAAGACAAACCCGGCGCCGTATTCACCGCGGCTGGGGAGCTTGAAGCCGAGCTTGCGGCACTCGCGTGCGAACAACTCATGCGGAATCTGGATCAACACGCCGGCGCCGTCGCCGGTCTCGGGATCGCAGCCGCAAGCGCCGCGATGCGTGAGGTTGATCAGAATCTGAATTCCTTTGGAGATGATATCGTGGGATCGGTTGCCGTGAATGTTCACGACGAAGCCGATGCCACACGCGTCACGCTCGTTCCGGGGATGATACAGGCCCGCTGGCGCGGGCAAACCCTGAGGTGTGTGGTCGTCGAACATGATGGCAAGACCCGCTTTCTTCTAAATTAAGTGGGTTTCTCGATTATACGCCTATTGCTGTATCAGGCGAAGTGAAATCATCAACTTGTCCTATGAGAACATCTTATGGTATCATCTGCGCGGTGGACTTTACTCAACTGCTCCTCTATAGGGACATCGTCCAAAGCCGCAGCATCAGCCGTGGCGCTGTAATGAATGGCGTCACTCAGTCCGCGGCCAGTCAGGCTCTGCAGGAGTTGGAGAGGCAGCTTGGCGTGCGCCTTCTGGACCGCTCGCGGCGGCCCCTCGAGGTGCTCGCGGCGGGACGCCTTTTCTATGATTTCGCTCGCGATGTGCTGCGCCGCCAGCAGGATTTCACAGCGGCCCTGGATGAGATGAAGGGCAGCGAAGGCGGCACTGTGCGCATCGCCGCGATTTACTCTGTCGGCATCTCGGAGATGTCCAAGCTGGAGCAGGAATTCTACCGCCGCCTTCCCACGGCGCAGTTGGAAGTCAACTATTTGCGGCCGGAAAAGGTCTATCAGGCGGTCGCCGAGGAGCGCGTGGACATCGGTCTGGTCAGCTATCCCGAGCCGACCCGGGAGATCACCGCCCTGCCTTGGCGCGAAGAGATGATGGTCGTGGCCTGTTCTCCCACGCATGCCTTCGCGGGCCGCGAGAGCATGAGTCCGGTGGAACTCGAAGGTTCCGAGTTCATTGGCTTCGACGAAGACCTGCCCATCAGCCGTGACATCGAGCGTTTTCTGCGCGAACACTCCGTGCATGTTCACATCTCGAGCCGTTTTGACAACATTCAGAGCATGAAGGAGGCTTTGCGGCTGGGCTCGGCCGTCAGCATCCTGCCGGAGCCGATGTTGCACAACGAGGTGCTGGAAGGCAGGCTGTGCGCCATCCGCCTGGAAGACCTGCTCATCCGGCCTCTCGGCATCATCCATCGCCGCCGGCGCAGCTTTCCGCGCGCCGCTCAGGTGTTCCTGGACTTGCTGCGCGCGCCGGCCGCCTGACACGTCCGGGATGGGAGTCGGACTGTTGTGCGCTCCCGGGGGCGTTTGACACTCTATTGGGCTGCCTCCTACAATTCAGATTGGAATGGAGTGCCTGCGGCTGCGCGCAGTCGTGTGTGCTCCGGAACTGGTTCTGCGCGCCGGTGTCCAATCTGTTTGCACGAACCGAAGTCATGAATCCGCGCCCACCCTGTGATCGCTTGCCGTCAATCGGATCGAGGCGGCGGAAGCGGTTACTCCGGCTGCGGAAGTGACGCACGGAAGTGAAGATAGACGGTCAGGAATACCTGATTCTGCGCGATGACGACATTCTCGCCGTTCCCGGCTAACCGGGTCGGCGGCAGGGAGATTAGGCATTACAATGGCATTCTCGCGGTTAATGATGGCAGGGGCGATAGCGGCCCTGTTCGTGGGTCTGAGTGCGACGGCGGCCGCACAGGCACCCCTCAAAGTGGGCGTGGTCAACCTCCAGAAGGCGCTGGAAGGCACTGCCGAGCTGAAGCAGGCCGAACTTGATCTTCGCGCCAAATTCGGACCTCGCCAGGATCAAATCAGTGAAATGGAAAAAGACGTCGCCAAGATGCAGCAGGACTACAGCGGAAACCAGGGCAAGTACAATGAAGCCGCCCTGGCCGAGCTCGGCCAGCGCATCCAGCGGCGTCAGCTTCAACTCCAGCGCAATTCGCAGGCGCTTCAGGAAGAAGTGAATCGCGACCGGCAGGACGTGCTCCAGCGCATTGGCAAGAACCTGCAGGACGTCATCAAAAAAGTAGCCGATGAGAAGGGCCTCGACATGGTTATCGATTCCAGCGCCGCCCTCTTCTCCAAGCCGGCCATGGACATTTCAGCCGACGTCACTGCCGGCTACGACAAAGCGTTCCCGGTCAAGAAGTAACCGCGGCTGGAGGCAGGCGAGTGAGCGAGTACCTCTCACAGTACGGCGCGAGCGGACAGACGCGCGAAAAAGTGGTCCGCTGGATCCTCATCGTGCTAGCGGCCGCCGCTGTACTGTGGGTGGTGGACTGGGGGCTGTCGCTCTATGGCACCTACAACCTCCGCGACGTCCGCGAGCAATGGCGCGCCCGCCAGTTTTTCAGCCTGCTGCGCGACAAGCAGTATGATGCCGCGTACCGGCTGTGGGGGTGTGATCCTGCTAAGCCCTGCCGCGACTACAACTTCCAGAAGTTTATGGAGGATTGGGGACCCAAGGGCGCGGTCCCCGATAGCTCTTCCAGGAAGACTCAGGCCGTCCGCCACTGCAAAGCAGGCATCATCGAAGTCCTCGACTTTGGAAACGGCGACCCCATCAACCTTTATGTGGACTCAAAGGACCTCACCCTGAGCTTCGCCCCCTGGCCGGTGTGCAATCCCCGCATGCAGGTGCCCACGCCCTGAGAACGTCTATGAGCCCGAGCTTGTCGGCTCCATTCGCTCCGCTTCTCTGTTTCCCGGCCGCCCCCTTCGGCAGTCTGGTTGTGCTCCCGGAGTCCCGTCCTCCCGTTTTCAGTGGACAAATCACGACGTCCGTGCGTACCTTAGACTCGTTGGAATTGGGGAGAACATGGTCACTTTGCCCGCGATCGAACTGGAAAGCCGTCTTGCCAACCTGGACAAGCTGGTTGCCGATCTCATCGCCGGCCAGTTTCACCGCACGACTTTTCAGCCTTGGGAGGTCGAGGTTCTGCTCGATATCCAGGCCTGCAAGCTGGGCGATTCGAACAAGAAGGAACTGCTGAAGCGTTACCAGAAGGCGGCCCACCGCTGGTTCGATCGCGGCGGCCGGACGCTGCTGTTGCTCTCCGACTATCGGGCCAAGCGGCATTGCCGCACCCCTGTCAACGGCGGCTACGCGCCGGACAACGCGCCGTTGGAAGACGAGATCAATGAGCTATCCTGACAGGTGAATCGCCTTAGCTCAGGCTTCAAGGCAGAAACACATTATGCCCACCGAAAACGCTCCCAAACGCATGGTTTATTGCGTCAAGCTGAAGCAGACGCTCGAAGGACTCAGCGAGCCGCCGTTCGACGGTCACCCTCTCGGCCAGCGCATCTATGAAAACGTCAGCAAAGAGGCGTGGGGCCAGTGGGTCGACCACATGAAGATGATTATGAACGAGTACCGTCTCAATCTCGGCACGCGCGAGGCGCAGGAGTTCCTGCTCAAACAGATGGAGATCTACTTCTTCGGCGAAGGCGTGGCGCTGCCCGCGGATTACGTTCCCCCGGCCCAGTGATTCTCCGGCCCCAGCACCGGGCCGCGGACGAAGCGAGCGGTCAATGCCAACATTCACCGCTCCCTGACGGGCGCGCCTCTTGGGACCGCCGATCTCCAGATCGGCTCCGATCACCCGTGTGGGTGGCAGATCCAATGCGCCTTCGCGCACCCGTGAGCGGACCGAAGTTGCTGACGGTCGAACTGCGAACTGAACCGGGCCGATCTGGAGATCGGTGTTCTCCGGGGCGCCGGCGCGTTCATTTTAGATCTCCACGTATGGGATGCTGCGGGCGTCTTTTCATTAGATGGTCTGGAATCGTGCGGCCAGAGCGCTGCTGGTGTGTCTCCTTGCGGGGACGCTCCTGCCCGTGCTCGCCGGCGAGCCAGAGGCTTCCGAACTGGCCCGCCGCGCCCGGAAGCTGGCACTAAAGGGCGACTATGCGGGCGCCTGGATTCTGGCCGAGCAGGCTGTTGCCCGCCAGCCGCACGATCCCTCGCTACGCGCTCTCGCCGATGCGTACCAGCGTCGCGGCCTCCAGTCACTCTACTCTGCCTCCCCCATGCGGCCCGCTCCTGGCAGCGTGGATTTGACCGAGCCTGAATCGCCCGCGCCGGTTTTGCCCGAGATGGACGCCGCGGACCGACGTGATCTGGCCGCCCCACCCGACCTTATGCCGGATCGCGTCCGGCACAGCTTCGAATTCAACGACGTCCCCCGGGCGCTGATCGAGAAAGTCGCTGGCGCTTACGGGATTACCGCGGTCTTCGACTCCGACTTCCCCGCCACCGAGACGAAGCAACGGTTGCACCTGGACAACGTCCCCTGGTCGGAGGCCGTCTATGCCTTGGAGCTGGTTACCAATAGCTTCCACGTGCCCGTGAACGCGCATATGGCCCTGTTTGCCAAGGAGACCGCGGTGAAGCGCGGCGAAGTCGAGCCCAATGTGGCCGTTGCTATTCCTTTTCCTGAATCCATGACCGCTCAGGAACTCCAGGATGTCGCAAACGCCGTTCGTCAGGCCTTCGCGTTGACCAAGGTGGCTCTGGATTCGACTCAGCATGCGATGGTGCTCCGCGATCGTGTGAGCCGCGTCCGCCCCGCCATGGAGGTGGCCCGGCAATTGCTTTCCGGCCCGGCGGAAGTCTATGTTGACGTCGAGTTGTTCAGCGTGGATAGCTCTTCGGATCTGAGCCGTGGCATGAGTCTCCAGACCAGCTACCCGATTGTCGATTTCCACGGACCGTCCGGCCTGACCTTCACGCCGCCAGTCGTCCCCAGCGGCATTAGCACGTTCCTGACCTTCGGCGGAGGTCTGACGTCCCTCGGAGTCGGGCTGTCGAATGCAACAATCCTCGCTTCGTTGACGGGACAAATGGCCACATCCATCACCCGCGCCTCTCTGCGCAGCGTGAGCGGCCAGCAGGCGACGCTGCACATCGGAGATCGCTATCCGATCATCCAGCAAGAGTGGGGTGCCGGGTCGGGCGCGGCCGCGACCGGTTACGCCACCGTGCCCAGCATCACTTTCGAGGATTTGGGGCTTGTCCTGAAACTGACGCCACGCGTTCACGACGCCTCGTCGCTCACATTGGACTTCGACGCCGAGTACAAGGTGCTCTCCGGCGAAACCTCGGACAGCATTCCGATCATTTCGAACCGCAAGTTCACCGTGCAGGTTCGCATGAAGTTCGGCGAATCCGCCGTTATCGCGGGCCTCATGCAGGACAGCGATTCCAAAACCGACAGCGGGATTCCGGGACTGATGTGGATGCCCCTGCTCAAGACGCACACGGATTCGCGGGATAGTCAGAGCTTTCTATTAGTTCTGAGCCCCACACTGCTCCGTCTGCCTCCCTCCGAGTTTCCCTCCCACCCCGTGTGGAGCGGCACCGAGGTGCGTGGTCTGCCTTTTGAATTCAAGGACCGTGCGGCGGAGTCCCGCCCCGGCGGCTTACCATAGTCTTGAAGGGTTCAGATTCATGTCGAAAATGCTTGATGAAATCCGGCAACAGCCTCAGACGCTGGAGCGGACGTTGCGCAGCGAATTGCGCGGATTTGAGAAGTTGAAGCGTCATTTCGAGGAGAAGCCTCCCCGGATGGTGGTCCTTGCCGCCCGTGGAACCTCGGATAACGCGGCCCAGTTCGGCCGTTACCTGATTGAGATCACGACTGGCATTCCGGTCTCGCTCGCGGCGCCTTCCGTCTCCACGCTGTATCACAGCAACCTGCGCCTGGACGATTCGCTGCTGGTGGCCATCTCGCAATCCGGAGAGTCCACCGACACCAACGTCATTCTCGAAGAGGGACGCCAGCGCGGCGCCTTCACCATTGGCATCACCAACGAAAAGGACAGCACCATGGCCCACATCTCGGACCATACCGTGCTGGTGCGCGCGGGCAAAGAAAAGAGCGTCGCCGCAACGAAGACCTATACCGGGCAGTTGCTCTCGTTCTACCTGCTGGCCTGGGCGCTGGGCGCCAAAATCGACATCGACGATCTCCGCTGCCTGCCGGAGTGGACCGCTGCCGCGCTTACCCTGGAGCCTTTGATTCGTACCCGCGCCGAGCGCTTCCGCTTCATGGACCATGCCGTCGTCATCGGGCGCGGATTGAACTATGCCAATGCCTTTGAATGGGCGCTCAAGCTGATGGAGACGAATTACATCGTCGCCGAGCGCTTCTCCCAGGCCGATATCCTGCATGGGCCCATCGCCATGGTCGGCTCGGCGTTCCCCGCTTTCCTGCTCTGCCCGGGTGGCGTTACCTGGCAAGGGATGAAGGAACTCGCCCAGCGCCTGGACGGTCTGAAGGCCGAGAGCCTGTCTATTACGGATCAATCCAACAAGGAGGCTGCGACGCCTACGGCCCTGGTAATTCCCGCCAGGCTCGGCTTCTCCGGACCTCTGCCGGCCGATGTCTTTACCCCGATCCCGTATATCATCCCGGCGCAGTTGTTTGCCGCGACACTGGCCGAGGTGAAAGGTCTCAATCCGGACGAGCCGCGCGGACTCAGCAAAGTCACGCTGACGATGTAGCGTTTTGCGCGCCGGCCCTGTGGCGCACACATCAACGTGGTGTGCCGGAATTCCGTCGGCATCTTTCCCTCGTCCGGGAAGAATCTCGACGCTGCACGCTGAAGTGTGCGCCGCGGCCGGCACTTCGCGCGCAGGGACTATCGGCGGACATCCACAGACGCAGCATCGGGCGCAGCCGTGCAATTCCGAAGTGAAAGCCTTTTCATCGGTTCAACCATCAGCGCTTGGGCACTTTGAGCGATTTTCTTAACTGGGGTTCCGTTGTGGCCTGAATTCGCGGTAGGATACAGATTCTTTGGCGGCTCAGTATGACGCTTACTCTCACCCTGCTTGACTACTCGATTCTCGTTACCTACTTTCTTTTCGTCTTAGGTATCGGATGGTTCCTGCGCAAGAGCGTCAGCTCAAGCTCGGACTTCCTCACCTCGGGCCACTCGCTTCCGCTTTGGATCACCAGCCTCGCGTTTCTCGCCGCCAACATGGGCGCGCTCGAAATGATCGGTATGTGCGGCTCGGGCGCAAAGTACGGGATGCTGACGTCCCACTTCTATTGGATCGGCGCCATCCCTGCCATGTTGTTCGTCGGCGTCTTTATGATGCCGTTCTACTACGGCAGCAAGGCCCGCTCGGTTCCCGAGTACCTGAAGTTGCGCTTCGATGAGAAAACCCGCGGCTTTAATGCCATCACGTTTGCCGTGATGACCATCTTTTCTTCGGGCATCTCGATGTATGCGCTGGGCATCCTGTTGCAGGGCATCTTCGGCTGGAGTTTCACATTTTCGGTCTGCGCATCGGCGGCAATCGTTCTGGCCTATACCTATCTCGGCGGTCTCAACAGCGCGATCTACAACGAAGTGCTGCAGTTCTTCCTGATCGTCGCCGGCTTCTCGCCCTTGACCATTCTGGCGGTCAAAAAGGCGGGCGGCTGGCAGGGCATCACGCACACTCTCGGGCCAAAGATGACCCAGAGCTGGGGCCACATGGCGCACGCTTCAGACAACGCCATGGGCGTCGAGCTCATCGGGCTGTTCATGGGGCTCGGGTTCGTGTTGAGTTTTGGCTACTGGTGCACCAATTACCTGGTCGTGCAGCGCGCCATGGCCGCGCGCAATATGACTGATGCCCGCAATACGCCCATCGTCGGCGCGTTCCCCAAGATGTTGATCCCCTTCGTCGTCATCCTGCCTGGCATCGCGGCCGTGGCGCTCGGTCAAATGAACCTCGGCTTCGCCATCCCCTTGAAGCCCGCGGGCGGCCCGGACTACGACAAAGTTCTGTTCACCCTCATCCAGCACTTCTACTCGCCCGGCATGCTCGGCGTCGGCCTGACCGCGCTCATCGCATCCTTCATGTCGGGCATGGCGGGCAACGTTACGGCCTTCAACACCGTCTGGACCTACGACATTTATCAGAGCTACATCCGCAAAGACGCGCCGGATTCCCACTACCTTTGGGTCGGCCGCATGGCGACCATATTCGGCGTCACCCTCTCCATCGGAGCGGCCTATCTGGCCACACAGTTCAACAACATGATGGATTTCCTGCAGCTCATCTTCGGCTTTGTGAACGCGCCGCTCTTCGCCACGTTCCTGCTGGGTATGTTCTGGAAGCGGGCCACGGGCCACGCGGCTTTTACGGGCCTGGTCTCGGGCACTTGCGCGGCGGGTGTGACTTATTGCCTGACGCTCGCCGAGGGTAAGGGCGGCTACATCGCCCACCTCTGGGAGTTCAAGACCTCCATGGCGCAGAATTTCTGGGTGGCCATTTTCGCTTTTTGGGTCTGTTTCCTCGTCACCATCGTGGTCAGCTATTTCACCTGCCCGAAGCCGGTGGAAGAACTCGCGGGGCTGGTCTACGGCGTCAGGAAGGTCGAGATCGAACCCTCCGTCTGGTACAAGCGGCCGGCCGTTCTCGCTACTGCCGCGGCCTTGGCCTGCATCGCGCTGAACTTCGTCTTCTTCTAAAGCGCGCGTGGTAAATGGATACTGGAGGCAATCGTGCTTGACCTGAGAAAACCCGCCGGATTCTTCTTCCTCCTGCTCGGCCTTATGCTCGCGGGAGCCGGCCTGCTGCGCCCCGACCTGAGGGGTGCGGCGGTGCTGCTCGACATCAACCTGAACCTGTATTTCGGGATCTTCTGCATCTGCTTCGGAGGTGTCTTCCTGTGGCTGTCGCGCAAGGCGTAACCGCGTTCCACGCGCCAGGCCGCGTTAATCTGATCGGGGAGCATACCGACTACAACGGCGGTTACGTTCTGCCGGCGGCGCTGAGTTTGGGCTGCACCATTCGAGTCAGTCCCGCGCCAGCAGGCAAGCTTGTGCTTCGTTCCAAGCAGATGCCGGACACGGTTGAAGCGGACATCGCGTCGGTACTCGACGCCAAGCCGCGCAAACATTGGAGCGACTATGTCATCGGCGTCGCTCGTGAGATCGCCTCGCTCGGCTTGCCCATCGCGCCTGCCACGCTCGAGATCGACGCCACTGTGCCGACGGGCAGCGGCCTGAGTTCTTCGGCGGCGCTCGAAGTGGCTACGGCTTATGCCCTGCTGGCCGGCCGTCCGCTCGAAAAGCTGGAAATCGCCAGGCTCTGCCAGCGCGCCGAACGCAATTTCGTCGGCATGCCCTGCGGCATCATGGACCAGTACGCGTCCGTCTTCGGCGTGGCGCAGCATGCCATCCTGCTCGACTGCCGCGAACTGACGCATCAGCTTGTGCCCATCCCCGATGGCGTTGAAATTGTGGCCGTCAATACAATGGTGAAGCACGAACTGGGCAGTTCTGCTTACCGCCAGCGCGTTGCCGAGTGTGCGGAAGCGCTTTCGTATTTTCCGGGCAAGGCTACACTGCGGGACGTCACTCTGGGAGAACTGGAGCGCACGGCGGCGAGCATGCCGGAGATCCCACTGGCCCGGGCGCGCCACATCGTGCTCGAATGCTGGCGGGTTCTGCAGTTCCATGAAGCCGCGCAAGCCGGTGACCTGGAGCGCATGGGACGCCTTTTCGTCGAATCCCATCGTTCGCTGCAACACGACTACGAGGTGAGCTGCGAGGAACTGGATTACCTCGTGGACACCGCATTGACCATTCCCGGCTGCTACGGCGCGCGCATGACTGGCGGCGGCTTCGGCGGCTGCACGGTGAACCTCGTCAAGTCCTCCGAACTGGAGAACTTCGAGACTGCCATCGCCGCACGCTACAAGGAGCGTTTCAACATCGACGCCACCATCATCCGCTGTAAGCCCTCGGATGGCGCCGGTCCGGTGGAGTAATGGCGATCCTTGGTTGAATGGGATCCAACACCCACCTAACGCGGCTTAACGTACAGTTCTGTAGTTCAGCGAAAGACCAACTTGTGGTGTCTGCATTCGGCGCCAGCCTGCTATAGCGCGCGCCCCATGGTTTTCCGGTATATCGCGAACGCTTCGTGACCGAGCGGCGTAAGTCGCAGAAGCGTTCGAGGGATTTTGCCTCGAAAGGTCTTGTCGATCGAGACATACCCCGCTTCCTCCAAACGTGCCAGGTGGCTGGATAGCGTCCCTTTGTTCAATTCGGTTTCGTGCAGTAGGTAAAGAAAGTCGCACTCCTCCACCGCAAATAGCAGGGCGACCAACATCAGGCGCGCTGGTTCGTGAATTACCCGATCAAGCTCCGAGATGGCGCGTACTTGCCTGTTCATTCTGCCTCGCAGGCGGCCGAATGTGTGCGCTTGACGTAAATGGCAAGCGTTAGCGCTCCCGATGCGAGCCAGCTGAGCGCAACCAGCAGCATTGCCGGCCCCATAAAGTCAGCACTGCTCCCGCCTTGCGTAATCGCGAGCAGCAAGAGACCAGCGCTCATGAGTGCTGCGATAATCAGCTTCCATAGGTGCTCCCGGCTCAGTCGAAAGACGAAGGCGCTGTAGCTCCCGGCCATCACGGCCGCCCAGATCAGACTCATTGCGGCGGCATCATACCGGCGGTAAGCGAAGGCAGACAGCGCGGCGAAACCGGCAGACAGCAGGGCCACCACTAGAAGCACCACGACGGTGGACTTTCCCGCCTTCCGTTGAACGACATACCCAGTGCGAGGGTACGTGATGTGCTTCTTGATCGACTTAGTTGCCCACCGCCCCGCCAACAGCATGGGTATCACCAAAAGAACGAGGAGCAACATCCCTTTGAACGCCTTCGTCTGTGGCCAAGTCGCGGGCAGCACGTGGTCAAGGTAGTTCATGCGTTCAAGACAGTGCATCAGGTAGAACGCTAGCACCATCAGGCCCATGCTCATCTCTGCGGTTCCATCGATATTGGCATAGAGCCGTGGGCGCTTCAGGTAGTCTCGGAGTTCGTCGATTTGTGCCATGGCGCCTACAAGTTTGCAGCGCCAACTAGTAGGGCGTCAAGAGATTTCTGCAAGACGGCACTCATCGGCTCTGCATTTGGCCGCGTGTGCTGCGATCATGCGTAGGAACCCTCCGTTTCCCGGTCCGACAGTCGAACGGTCGGTATTTCTGAAACGCTCCAATACGGGCGGATTTAGCGGCTATCTTTCAGGAGTCTCATGCGTCACGTGACTGCGCAGCCACGGGACCAGCATGTCGAAGTTGAACTGGTTGGCTTCGTGGAGACCGGTGACAAAAGCGTAGGTCTCCTCCGCACCGGCCGTGAGACGCGCGCCGTTGATGGCGAGAAAGGTATACGTGGCGGCGAAAGCCGTGCGCTTGTTGCCGTCGATGAAGGCATGGTTCTGCGCAAGACTCTCCCAGAGCGCGGCAGCTTCCTCAATCAGGTCGGTGTAATATCCGGTCTGCGGCCGGTAGAGGGCAGCTTCCAGCAGCCCCGGATCTCTGACGCCCTGGGAGCCGCCGTAGCGCTCGATCTGGTCGGCGTGCATGGCCAGGACTTCGGCCATTGTAAGGTAGTCCGTCATTTAGCTAGCTTTTTGTAAAGCGGGCCGTACTTTTCGTGGCTGGCGAGATACGCGCCCATGACGTGCGGGCGCGGCTTGGCGTGCTTGCGCTTCTCGATCAAGTCGGCGAGTGCCTCGTCCACGAGAGCCTGAAGTAGACGGCCTTCCTTTGCGGCGAGCGTGCGCACGGACTGCAGGATCTCCGAATTGACTTGGGTGGCGAATTTCTCGCGGGTCTGCGGCATGTTCCTTGTTCCAATTCCAGGATGTCATGACAAATCCTGAATCGTCAAGGTCACAGACAACCGCTCATTCCATACAGACAGCGAGATCGATCCCGCCATCGGCCAGCTGACTGCTACTACGAAGAAGGCCCCGGACCGCGATCTCGCGGCCGGGGCCTTCTTGCGGAAGCGCGGGACTTCAGCCGGTCTAGTTTCTAACCTTCTCCGGCGGTGTCATCGGAGCTTTGGGCGACTTCGGAGCCTTGGGCGCCGTCAGTGCACCGGAAGATGGAGCCGCGGGCGATGCCGGAGGCTCCACCATGCCAGGCCCGGACTTCCTGACGGTGATCCCGCCGCGATCCGTGGAGAGCTTCACCTCGGTCGACCCTCCCAGCGAACCCACCAGCCTGGCACCGCGATCGTCGGATGTTTGCTTCAGCCGTTCATCGAAATCGTTGCTGATCTCGCCGTGATTGGTCGAAGCATTGAGATTGCATTTGGCCGCCGTCGGAAGCGCCAGTTCGACGCTACCGGAGTGGACTCGCACGTCGACCCGGGGCATCGGCAATTTGGTCTGCGTCAGTTCCACGTCGCCTTCTTCCAAGTCGATGCTGACAGAATCGGTGACGTCGGATAGCCGGATGTCCTTGGGCTTCGTCGTCTTGACCGTCAGCGGACCCACCAGGTTAGAACCGCTCAGCGTGGTGAGCCCAAGTTGCAGTTCGCCCGGCACTCGTTCCAGGTGCAACTGGGTGATGCTGCTCTCAAACCGGACCGGCTTTGAGACATTTCGCAACGTGGTCTCGCCCGAGTAGCTGCCGTTGATGGAGACCTGGCCCTGAATGTCTTCGAGCTCTATGTCGCGCCCGTGGCCTTTCAGTTCGATGTCTCCCTTAATGCCAGTGGCGCGGATGATGTCGCTTTTGCGCGTGTCCACTTTCAGCTTGCCCGCCAAGTTTTGTGCCCTGACGCCCGCGTTGTCGCTGTACACGCTGACTTCGCCGCTCAGGTCGCCGATATCGAAATCGCCATTCTGGCCGCGCAACTCCACCGATGCGCCCTTCGGAACCGTTACATCAAGGTCAACTGTGACGCGTGCGGAGTCCTGAATTCCGCTCGACCGGGAGGTCACGGTGATGGTGTCGCCCGTCTTCTCAACGGTGCACTGACTACCCCCGTTCGCTTTGTCGGCGCTGGCCCGGTCTATCGCCCGGACGCTCTTGCGGCCAGCCACTTTCACCGTCGTTCCATCGGCTCCCGTGACGCGTACGCCGCCCCGCGAGTTGTCGATCACGACGTGCGGCGTCTTGCCCGCCTCGGTGTTGCTCTCGGCTACGTCGTAGTCGAAGCTCTCGCCGAACATTTCCACGCTGCCGATCTGGAAGCGCCCGAAGTGGTCGCGCACAAGGCGCTCCGTACCCCAGACCGCGGTTCCGACCAGTGTCAGAACGATGATCAGCGCCCATTCTCCGCCGGCCACCCCGCGCTCTGGCAGAGGCTTGGAGGAGAAGTGCCAATAGGTAATCTCCACTAACCGCACTGCGCCCCACACGATCAGCAGGAACGGCCAGTAGGTTTCCAGCCAGTCCATCAACGGCACGTCCGGCCGGATATTCCTCATCAGGAAGACAAAGCCGATAAAGATGAGAATCATCGGCCCGACAATCGATCCGCGTCTCATGTCCAGGAACCTCCCGCAGGCGGGGTCTGCCCCGGCCCTTCCGTGGAGACCGCGTGCAGTGCCGCGCGCTCCGCCAGCTTCAGAACGCCAAACAGGATGATCAGAATCGGCCAGCTCCGTTCAAAGCCGAAGTCGGTGAACCGCTGCAGCAGCAGCAGGACTCCCAGCGCGATCAGCAGCAGCGGTCCGCGGATTGCCCGAATCAGCATGTAGGTGCGGTTCACAGTGCGCCTCCCCCGTCGGCCGGAGGCTCCGTTCCTGCCGGTCCGGACGGCTTAGCGGAATTGGCGCGCAGCCGCTCATAGAGCATCCAAGCGCCCAGCAGGATCAGCGCCGCGGGCCAGAATCGGAGAATCCTCTCCAGGTCCAACCAGTGCAGATTCACCAGCAGAAACAGCGTGCCGAGAACGATCAGCAGCACTGGGATCATCGGGAACCGGCCAGCTTCCGGTCGGAGCTGGACGATTGAGCTGAACTCATCGACCTGCTCGCCCATCAGCTTTTTGCGGGCCGTATGGTAGGCCTCGAACGCCATGTAGAAGGGGAACACCCCGATCAATATGCCGATCAGCGCCTCCAGGCCGCCCGCGGCGCCCGAACTCTCGATGCTGATGAGCAGACCGAAGATCAGGACGTGGACGATGCCCTTGGCATACTGGCCGTTGTAGATGGCGCCGACGCCTGGAATCAGGCCCAGCAGGAACGCCAGACCCGGCGAGGAGCCGGAGTTGGTGAGAGCGCCAGTAGGCCGGGTTGCGGTCGCTTGCCCCACGGCCGGAACGTGCTCCGCGCAAAAGACGGTCCCCTGCGCTGGACGCGCTTCGTCTTCCGTGAGCGGTTTCCCGCAGACGCGGCAGTAGGCTGTAATCGGCTTTGGTGTCGGAGTTGCCGTCGTCATATGCTTATCCTCCCGTTCAGGAACTCTTCTTGTCTGATTGCGACCGTTTCTGAATCGGCTTGTCTACCTGTTTTTCGGGGCTTGCCGTATCTGTGCCTTCGGACGGCTTTTGTACCGCCTTACCGTCCGCGGCTTCATTCCAATCGCTGAGCGTCTCGCGGATCTCGTAGACCAGGCGTAGACTCTCGTAGTACTTCTTGGCTCGTTCCCAACTTCGCCAGGTCTTGTCTTCGATGGTCGACCAGACCTTGGCCGGAGCCAGGTCGGCGGGTTTGAGCGGCCGCACCGGAATTCCGGCGAATCTGCCTAACATGGCGAACGACAAAAGCGTCATCGCCATGCCCATCGCGAATTTGGGCTGAAGTACGGGCTCAAAGAACCGGCTGATCCATGCACGCTTGCTCGTCCGTACGGGCGCCGAGCCTCCGGCCCGAACTTCGAAGAGAATCTTATTGACCAGCGCGGGTGGAACCTCCACGTCCGCGACGTGGCTCATGAATTCCAGCGCAATCCGGCTTTCCGCAACCGTTTCACGGCAGCTCTCGCATTCGGCCAGGTGCAGCTCGACCGTAGACCTTTCAGGTCCGCTCAAGACACCGTCGATGTAGTCGCAGATCAGCGCTTCCAGATCTGTGCACTTCATACGACCACCTTTTGCCGGCGCAAAATCCGCGCCAGCTCGGTCCGGCCCCGATTCAACCGCGACTTGACCGTACCCTCGGGCACGCCCAAAGACCCGGCAATTTCCCGATACTCCATACCTTCCAGATCGCGCAGGATCACGGCCTCGCGCAGCTCCGGAGATAGCTTGGCGAGTGCCCCTTGCAACACCTCGCTCGCTTCGCGTCCGGCCAGCATCGCATCGGTACGCGACTCAATGGCCGTCTTCTCTTCGAGCATTGGCAACTGCTCTTCAATGGAATCAGTCACGCGCTCGGACTTGGTCCTGCGGTAGTTGTCGATCAATAAATTCCGGGTGAGCCGCGTAAGCCAGACGGTGAACGAACCCTCTCCGGCGCGGAAGCTCTTTACCGTCCGGAACACGCGCAGAAACACTTCCTGCGTCAGGTCCTGCGCCTCTTGCTCCCTGGACGTGAATCGCAGGCAAATCGCATACACTCGCCGGGTATGAGTCTTGACGAGGTCTTCCCATGCGGCTTCTTCGCCGCGAAGGCAGCGCTCCACCATCAGGGCATCCTGGTCAAGGTCAGCCACCGAAGCACGCTCCTGGGGCGACCAGAGGCGGGAAATAGCCGTCTGCGGATTGGACTTCCACTGCGGGTAGTGTGCCGCCGAGGATGTCAGAGCCTGGGTGATCGATGCCATTGCCGCCGGTCGCTCCTTCCAGGAGGTGATTCCGGAGGCCATGCCGTCCCCGTTCCGGGGGAGGCTGGCTGCCGGTCTTTGCCCTCCACAATGAGAAACGACGAATTATCATAAGAAGTTCGCGCAAAGTGCCAGGCAGGCGAATGGCCTTCATAATTCTAAGACATTGCTTGCCCCCGCGCAGGGCAATCGAGGACTGCGCCCAGAGGCAAGCCCGGAGGATATTGCAAATCCTGTAATGTTCGGAGCTTGCGAGTCTTCGCCTGGCCGCGAACGCGTCGTTGCCGTCGCCGGGGACGCGCCGGTGAGGGCCGGCGCTTGCCGCGCGGCGGCCCTTCTCGTCCCTGCCCAGGGCTCGCCGGCTTGTTTCGCCTCTGGGACGCCGGCTCGCCTCCTGGTGTCATACTGAATATGTCTCTTGTCGTAATTGAATCGGTTCGTTTCAGATGCGTCTGGAACCTGGAGCCTCGTAACGGCGGCCGCCATTCAGCCGTCCTTTCAGAGGAGGACTCGTGAACTGCCCATTCTGCAATTTTAAAGAAGATCGGGTCATCGACAGCCGCGAGAGCAAAGAGGGCGATGCCATCCGCCGCCGCAGGGAGTGCCTCCAGTGCCTTCGTCGATTTACTACATATGAAAGAATCGATGAAATCCCCTATATGGTCGTCAAAAAGGATGGACGCCGGGAGAAGTTTGAGCGCCAGAAAGTTCTCGCGGGACTTCTGAAGGCTTGTGAGAAGCGTCCAGTCAGCATGGCGAAACTCGCGGACCTGGTCGATGAGGTTGAGGGAATCCTCTCTGAGAAGACCGAGCGGGAGATCACGACTACCGAGATCGGCGAGTTCCTGATGCGCAGCCTCGCGGGTCTGGATAAGATCGCCTACGTCCGTTTCGCCTCGGTGTACCGCGATTTTCAGGATGTCGAGGCGTTCTTTACGGAGCTGAAGGATATGATGAAGCTGAAAGGACTTTAGGTGGTAAGCCGTTTGTATTCAATATCTTGTGGTGAGAATGCGATTTGTCTGGAACAATCGCCCCGGCGAAGCATCCAATATACAGAGTATTAACATTTCGGCAGAATCCATGCTATCCTCATTCGGAGCGCCTTTCCGCCCTGCACTCAGCACCTGCCCCAGATCGTACTGCGAGATTCCGGAAGCCGGGTCTGGCTTGGAGTAGGTTGTCGCGTTTCGGCTGACAGAGTGGTAGTTCTCCCACGGGTTGTGCCTGGATCGGTCGTGCCCTACGCCGAGAGAATTAATTTAGATAAATCGGTTCATCCCCGGTCCGGGAGGTTGCTTTTCAGTGGATCAATTCGAGGATCAGTTTCTTACCGACGCGCCTGATGGCTTGGCCTTGTCGTTCGACGAGGATGCTAATTTCTTTCATCCAGAGGATGTACAGGAAGAAGACTTCCACGCCGCACAGCAGGTCGAAGAGTCCATTTATACCGATGACCCCGTTCGCGTGTACCTGCGCGAAATGGGCGCAGTCCCCCTGTTAACTCGCGAAGGTGAGGTCGATCTTGCCCGGAAGATGGAGCGGGGCAAGCTTCGCATGCAGAAGGCGATCAGCCGTTCTGCTCTGGTTCAAATGCACATCGCCGATCTGGCCGAGCGTATCCATAGCCAGGAAATCGATTTGGAAGACTGGGTCGATCTTGGCGACGTCGAAGAAGGAACGCCGGCTTTCGATAAGCGTCTCAAGGACTTGCAAGATCAGTTCGCGGCCTTCGGCGAAGTTTACAAGCGGCTGAAGAAGAGTGAGGAGAAGCTCGAGGCGACTCCCGCTTCCAACCGCAAGATCAGGAAAAAGGCCCAGGTCAAGTTGTATCGATCCGCAGTGGAAACCTCGGTTGCCATCCGGCGCTTCCCATGGCAGAACCCGAAGTGGCGCCTGTTCTCTACTGCAATTGAAAAAGCTGTCGAGGAAATGGCCCGCATTGAGGCTGACATCCGGCGTTGCGAACTGCGCAAGGAAGACAACCAGGCCCGTATCCGCGAACTGAAGCGCGAGATTCGCAAGCGGGAGGGCACCGCTGGCGCCACGCTGCTGGCTCTGCGCCAAACGATGCTGATCATTCGCCAGGGCGAACATGAAGCCGAGCGCGCCAAAAAGGATCTCGTCGAGGCCAACCTTCGCCTGGTCGTCTCGGTGGCCAAGAAGTACGTTAATCGCGGACTGCATCTTCTTGATTTGATTCAGGAAGGTAACATCGGTTTGATGCGCGCGGCTGACAAGTTCGAGTACCGCCGCGGCTACAAGTTCTCGACTTACGCCACGTGGTGGATTCGCCAGGCAATCACGCGCGCCATCGCGGACCAATCCAGGACCATCCGTATCCCGGTCCACATGAACGAGTCCATGAACAAGTTCCTGCGCGCTACGCGCGAGCTTGAGAAGGAACTGGGCCGTTCGCCTACAAATGAAGAAATCAGTCGGCGCATGGACATTCCGGTGGAGAAGGTCCAGAAGCTGAAGACGATCTCCCGCGACCCGGTCTCGCTCGAAACGCCCGTCGGGCGCGATGGCGAGTCGGCGCTTGGGGATTTGATCGAGGATCGCTGGGTTGCTTCACCCGTTGATTCGGTCATCGATTCGAATATCCGGGAGGAAACGGCAGCGATTCTGAAAACGCTTTCTCCAAAAGAAGAGAAAGTCATCCGTCTTCGATTCGGCATCGGCTGCGACCGCGAGCACACGCTGGAAGAGATCGGCCAGCAGTTCGATGTCACTCGGGAGCGGATCCGCCAGATCGAAGCCAAGGCGCTGCGCCAGTTGCGTTCGCCCGAACGGGCGCGCCATCTGCGGGCTCTGCTCGCCGCCCGCTAATCTTACCGCTGTAAACTCGTGAGGGCCGGAGCGCTTGCTCCGGCCCTCGTGCCGTTTCCGGCCTACGAAAAACTCACGAAAAATGCCCTTTCGAGGGACTTTTTACCCGCTTTTTCGCGATTTTCGCGCATCGTTTTCAGTCCTCGTCGATGTGTGGGACCAGCTTCATGAGCGAATCGATTGCCGCCTTCATCTCCGGCAGCCGGCTTTGCAGGGCGAGCATCTCCAGGTAGTCCTTCAAGGGCCGCGCGGGAACGCCCCAATAAACCTGCCCGTTACCATGCAGGATCTTGCCGGTCAGCACGCCGCTCTTCGAGCCGAGGATCGCTCCGCTCTTGATGCGAACGTTGTCTCCAATGCCGACCTGGCCGCCGATGACGCACCAGTCTTCAATCACGGAGCCGCCAGCGACGCCGGTCTGAGCGACGATGATGACATGCTTGCCGATGGTGCAGTTGTGACCGATGTGGACCATGTTGTCGAACTTGGCGCCGTCGCCGATAGTGGTCGCTCCGAGGGCCGCGCGGTCGACCGTCACATTCGCGCCGAACTCCACGTCGCAGCCCACCACGACCCGGCCGATCTGCGGGAACTTCTCGTAGCCGCTGGCAGTCTTGGCGAAGCCGAAGCCGTCCGCGCCAAGCACGACACCCGAGTGGAGGATGGTGCGCGCGCCGACCTCGGTAAGTTCGTAGATCCGGACTCCCGAGTGCAGCGTGCAATCCGGACCGATGCGGGTACCTTGCCCCAGGAAGCAGTGGGCCCCGATCATGGTGCGCTCACCGATTGCCGAGTCGTCGGAGACGACCACAAAGGGGCCGATGGAGACGCCTGCTCCGATCCGGGCAGATGGCGAGACGACGGCGGAAGGGTGGATGCCGGGTTCCGGGCGCTTCGGCGGATGCAGGCGCGTGACCACCTTGGCAAAAGTGGCGCGCGGATCCTTGGCGCGGATGATGGTGCGGCCGGCCGCGTTGTCAAAGTCCTCGGGCACGATGAGGCACCCCGCATGCGAGCCCTGTACCTCGCGCAGCGCTTTGCGCGGCATGGCGAAGGCGATCTCCGCAGGACCAGCGGACTCGACGGGCGCGGCCTGTTCCACGTTTCTGCTAGCCTCTCCCTCGTAAGGGAGACCTAACCATTGGGCGATCTCGATGACTTTCATGATGAGGCCTGTACGATAGAAGTTTATGCCAGTTGACGCGTCGGCTTACGTCGCTCCCACCGCGATCGTGCATCCGGAGGCGCAAATCGGCCCGCAATGCCGCATCGGAGAGTATTGCGTGGTGGAGCGGGACGTGGTGCTGGGAGCGGGTTGCCTGCTCGAACCATACGTATACATCAAGCGCTGGACGACCCTCGGCGAGAAGAACGAAATCTCTGCCGGCACCGTGCTCGGCACCGATCCTCTGGACAAGAACTTCAGCGGCGAACGCAGTTACTTGCGGATCGGCAACGGCAATCGCATTCGCGAACACTTCACCATCTCACGCGGCACGGCGCCCGAGTCGGAAACGGTTCTGGGCGACGGCAACTACATCATGACCTCGGGCCACATTGCCCACAATTGCCGGATCGGATCGGAGACGGTGATCGCGAGTTGCTCGCTGATCGCCGGTTACGTCGAGATCGAGGACCAGGCGTTCATATCCGGCGAAATTGCGATCCACCAGTTTTCAAAGATAGGCCGGCTGGCGATGATCGCCGGTGGCGTGCGGGTGAACATGGACGCGCCGCCGTATTTCCTGTACGGCGGGCTCTACATCACACCAACCGGGCTGAACAAGGTCGGGTTGCGGCGCGCCGGGTTCACACGTGCCGACACCGAACCACTCAAGACCGCCTACCAGCTTCTCTACTGCTCCAACCTCAAGCTGGACGAGGCTCTTCACCGGATTGAAACGGAAATCCCGACCGAACATACGCTACACTTGGTGGAATTCGTCCGGCGAAGCAAGCGGGGCATCAGCCGGGAGTAGGAGCCGGTTTTGCGCGACACCTTCCTGCGTGCAGTTCTCATTGTGGTGAGCTTGCAGTTCTGTGAAGGGGCTTTGCGCGCGCAATGGACTCTGCGGGAAGTCGTGGAGCGGGCCGGGGCCAGGTATCCGGGAGTTGCGGTATCGCTCGAACAGTCCGCTGCTGCTGCGGCTGGAGTGCGCGAGGCTCGCACGGCTTACCTGCCCAAAGCCCAATCGGTGCTCCAACTGAATCGCGCCACGGACAACAACGTGCCCGGCTTGCTCTTGTCGAACCCGGTCGCGTCTCCCATTTCCGGGCCCATTCATCTACAGAACGCCGGCACCAGCGCCTGGGGCTCAATGGCAGGATTCCTGGTGGGTTGGGAGCCGTTCGACCTGGGGCAGCGCCCGGCGCACGTGGCTGCGGCGCAAGCGTATCAAGCAAAGGCGGAGAAGACTCTGGCCCGCACCCGCTTTGAAGTGGAGGCCGCCGCCGCCGATGCGTTCCTCACGGTGCTGGCCGCCGACGCGACAGCCGAACGCGCCAGGGCCTCTCTTGAGCGGGCACGCGCCTTGGAGACGAGCGTTCGCGCGCTCTCCGAGGCAGGACTGAAGCCGGGCGCCGACCTGGCGCGCGCGACCGCCGAGCGGGCCGCGGCGGAGGCACAGGTGGTGCAGGCCGAACTGGCCGCGAAAACGGCCCGAGTGGCCGTCGCGCAACTGACGGGCGACCCGGTCTCCTCCGTCGCGCCGGTGAGCGGGAAACTGGCGGCGGAACCTCCGGCCAGTGGAGAACCTGCCGCGACGTCCATCCTGCTGGCACACCCGGCAGTGGCGGAGCAGCAAGCCGCGGTGAACGAAGTCGAAGCCCGGCGGAAAGAGATCGCCAAAGCCTACGCGCCCAGGTTCTATCTGCAGAGTTCGCTGTATGCGCGCGGCACAGGGCTCACCGCGGAAGGCGCTTCCATGGGTGGCGTGAACGGACTTGGGCCGAACTATTACAACTGGGGACTCGGGTTCTCGGTTGTCTTCCCGTTTCTCGACCAGCCGCAGATCCGCGCTCAACGCGAAGCCGAGGGCCATCGTGCGGCAGCCGAGCAGGCAAATTTGCGCCGCTTGAAGCAGGACCTCTCGGCGCAAGAAGAGCGCGCCGTCGCGCAGCTCGATGCCGCACGAAAACTGGCGGCGCTCGCCCCGGTTCAAGCGACTGCCGCACGAAGTGCGATGGCGCAGTCCGAAGCCCGCTACAAGAGCGGTCTGGCGCCGCTGCTCGAAGTGGCTGAAGCGCAACGGCTGCTGCTCCAATCGGAGATTGACGAAGCGTTGGCAAGGCTGAATGTCTGGCGCATGCAATTGAGCCTCGCCACGGCGCGGGGCGATCTGCAGCCGTTTCTCGAAGCGGTGGAAAAGCCGCGGTGAAATAGAGCCCAGCGATGAGACTCGTCCTCTTCTCCCTGCGACGGCCGGTCACGGTGCTTGTAGCCGTGCTGACCATTGCCGTCTTTGCGTGGCTCGCCATCCAGCGCATGCCGGCGGACATCTTTCCGAACGTCGGATCTCCCACCGTCTACGTCGCACAGCCTTACGGCGGGATGGACCCGGCGCAGATGGAAGGCTTCATTACCTACTACTTCGAATACCATTTCCTCTACATCACGGGGATCGAGCATGTCGAATCGAAGAGCATTCAGGGCGCCGCCCTGATGAAGCTGGTGTTCCACCCCGGCACGGACATGAGCCAGGCGATGGCCGAAGTGGTGGGCTACGTGAATCGCGCTCGCGCCTTCATGCCGCCGGGGACCGTTCCGCCCTTCATCACGCGCTTCGACGCGGGCAGCGTGCCCGTCGGCCAACTCGTGTTTTCATCGGCCACACGCCTGCCAGCGGAGATGCAGGACATCGCGCTGAACCGGGTGCGCCCGCTGTTCGCGACGCTCGAAGGCGTGTCCGCGCCGCCGCCCTTCGGCGGCAACCAGCGCACGATCGTCGTCAGGCTGAACCCCGACAAGCTACGCCAATACCGCATCTCGCCGGAGGAGGCGATCACCGCCGTTAACCGCGCGTCCACGGTATTGCCCGCTGGAAATGTGCGCATGGGCGACGTGAACTACATCGCGTCGACCAACGCAGTGCTGGGCGGAAAGCTCGACGAACTGCTGGACGCGCCCGTGCGACCGGGAGCGACCCCGGCGGTGTACCTGCGCGACATAGCGACGGTGGAGAATGGCACGGACGTCATCACCGGCTATGCGCACGTCAACGGCAAACGAACGGTCTACATCCAGGTGACCAAGCGCGCCGACGCGTCGGCGCTGCGCGTGATCGAACGCGTGAAAGCTGCGCTGCCGGAGATGCGCAAGGTGGTGCCGGAGGACGTGAGCGTCACGCTGGAGTTCGATCAATCGGGCTACGTCGCCGCCGCGCTCAAGAACCTGGTGAGCGAGTCGCTGCTGGGCGCTGTGTTGACCGCACTCGCCGTGCTGTTATTTCTCCGGGATTGGCGTGGCGCGCTGATTGTCGTGCTGACGATTCCGACGGCCCTGCTGACCGCCGTTGTTTTCCTATGGGCGCTCGGGCAGACCATCAACATCATGACGCTCGCCGGGCTGGCGCTCGCGGTCGGCGTGCTGGTGGACGAAGCGACGGTGGAGATCGAGAACATCCACTCGCATCTGACGGCCGGAATCAACCGGGCGCGGGCCGTGGTGGAGGCGTGCAGCCGTACGGCTACGGCGCGTCTGCTCTCCATGGTCTCGATGCTGGCCGTATTTGCACCGGCCTTTTTCATGACCGGCGTGGTGCGCCAGTTGTTCGTGCCGCTGGCGCTCGCCGTCGGTCTGGCGATGATTGCGAGCTACGTGCTGTCCAGTTCGCTGGTGCCTGTGCTCGCTACCTGGACGCTGCGCGCAGGCGGGCAGCACGGCGAAGGCGGAAGGCTGAAGCGCGTCTACCGGCGCTGGGTGAACGGCGCCTTGCAGTATCGCTGGCTTGTGGCGTGCGCGTACCTGGTGGGCGCAGTGGCGCTGGCGGCATTGATCTTCCCGCGCCTGGGCCGCGAGGTATTTCCACCAGCGGGCGAGGAACTGATCCAGATGCGCTTACGCGCGCCCGACGGCACCCGGATCGAGCGAACCGAGTTGATCACGATTCAGGCGCTCAACATCATCCGCAGAGAGGTGGGCAGCGGCGGCGCGCAGATTTCCACGGCATTTATCGGGGCACAGCCGCCCAGCTATCCCATCAACCTGATCTACTTGTTCACGGGCGGTCCGCACGAAGCTGTGCTGAAGGTTGCGCTCGGTCCCACGGCAAAACTGCGTGGCGAAGCCTTGCGCGAGCGGCTGCGGCAGTGCTTCGCGGCCGAATTGCCACGGACGAAAGTCCTTTTCGAACCGGGCGACATTATCGGGCAGGTGATGAGTTTCGGCGCGGCGGCGCCTGTTGAAGTGGCCGTTCAAGGACCGAGTCTTCCGGCCAGCCGGGCCCACGCCGCAAAGATCGAAGTCGAATTGAAGAAGCTGCCGTTCCTGCGCGATCTGCAATATGCGCAGTCGCTCGACTACCCCTCCGTGGATGTGTCGATCGATCGGCAGCGGGCCGGGCAGTTCGGACTGACGCTTTCCCAGGTGGCCAAGTCGATGGTGGCCGCGACCTCGTCGAGCCGCTTTGTCGAGCCCAACTACTGGCGCGATCCGGCGAGCGGCAACGCGTTTCAGATTCAGGTGGAGATCCCGCAGAATCGCATGGCGTCGCCGGACGATCTGAAGAGCCTGCCGGTGATGGAAGATGGTTCGGCGCGTCCGCTGCTGGGTGACGTGGCCGAGGTCAAGACGGGAACGGTCTTCGGGCTGATCGAACGGTACAACATGCAGCGCGTGGTCAGCCTGGTGGCGAATGTACATGGCCTCACCCTCGGAGAAGGGTCCAGCGCGATTCGCGAAGCGGTGTCCAGGGCTGGCGCGCCGCCGCGCGGCGTGACGGTGAGTTTCCGCGGCGAGATCCCGGTGCTCGACCAGACGTCGAGCGCGCTGGCCTACGGACTGGCGGCATCTTTGCTGGTCATATTGCTGTTGCTGGCCGCGTTCTTCCAGGACTTCCGCGTGGCGCTGGTCGCCTTGATGCCCGCGCCCGCCGTGATCGCGGGCGCGCTCGGCGCGCTTTGGCTGACCGGCACGTCGCTGAACATTCAGAGCTTCCTCGGCGCGATCATGGCGACCGGCATTGCGACGGCGAATTCGATCCTGCTGTGTACCTTCGCCGAGGCGCAGCGGCGGACGGGTACGACCGCGCAAGAGGCGATGCGAAGCGCCGCGCCGGAGCGGTTGCGGGCCGTGTTGATGACCGCGACGGCGATGACTGCCGGCATGTTTCCGATGGCTCTCGGGCTGGGCGAAGCCGGCGGGCAGACCGCGCCGCTGGGCCGGGCTGTCGTGGGCGGACTGATTCTGGCGACGGTGGCGACGCTGACCGCGGTGCCGGTTTTCTACTCAATTCTTATGGGACGGAGCCAGAGCCGGTCGGCCTCGCTCGACCCGGACGATCCGGCGAGCGGATGGTACGACGTGGAGCAGGAGGGGCGATGAGACAGCTCTTTTGTGGCGCACGCGTGGTGGGGCAGGATTCATCCTGCGCACCGGTTTCAACCTGTGCCTTCCGGAGCGGGGCTAAATGCCCCGCGCAGGCTGAAAGCCTGCCCCACCACGCGTGCGCCACAGCGGGCGGCCGTCCTGAATCTTTCGCGAACAGGTGAAGCTATGACGGTTCTCAGAATCCTGCTATTGCTCAGTATTGCCAGCGCAGCCGGTGCGCAGAAGATCGAGACCGTGCAGGTCGCGTCGCGGACGCCGCAGAATACGGTGAAGCTGCCGGCGGAACTGGAGCCGTGGGAGCAGGTCGCTTTGCATGCGCGCGTGACGGGGTTTGTGGAGAGCATCGAAGTCGATCGCGGCAGCGTGGTGAAGAAGGGGGATCTGCTGGCGCGCCTTTCCGCTCCGGAGATGAAGTCACAGCGGATCGAAGCCGAAGCCAAGGTGCTGGGCGTGGCCGCGCAGCGGGCGGAGGCGAGTGCGAAGCGAGTCGCGGCGGAGTCGCTCCTCGAAAGACTGAAGCAAGCCGCGAAAACGCCGGGCGCAGTCGCCGAGAACGACGTTGTCCAGGCCGCCCAGGCGCTGGATGCGGCCCAGGCGCAGTGCGATGCACTGGAGCGCGCCGAAGCCGCAGCCCGGTCGCAGGTTGACACGCTGAAGGAACTCGAAGCCTATCTGGAGCTGCGAGCGCCGTTTGCGGGCGTCGTGACGGCCCGCCACGTGCATCCCGGCGCCCTGGCGTCGCCCACCTCGGAGCCACTCCTGGAACTGGAGCAAGTCGCGCGGTTGCGCCTGACCGTCGCGGTGCCCGAGACCGATGTCGCCGGCATCTCTGTGGGCGCGCGCGTCGAGTTCAGCGTGCCTGCGCAACCCGGGAAGAAGTTCACCGCTGTGATCGCGCGCGCGGCGCGGTCGCTCGATGCCAAGACACGGACGATGGCGGTGGAGGCCGACGTGACGAATGCGGCCGGCGCTCTCGCGCCGGGCATGTACGCCGAAGTCGTCTGGCCGGTGAAACGTGCTTCCGCCGGATTGTTTGTGCCCGCGACGGCCGTGGTGACGACGACCGAGAAGGTGTTCGTCATCCGCGTGAGGCAGGGGCTCGCGGAGTGGGTGCCGGTGACGAAGGGCGCAAAGGACGGCGACTGGGTGGAAGTGCAGGGCAAGCTGAGCGCCGGCGACGTCGTGGTGAAACGCGGCTCGGACGAGATCCGCGAGGGGCAGCGAATCGGATCCTGAAGCTGATTCTCTCGTGCGCAGGCACGTAGCGGACAGGGGCCGGCCAGGACTAGACTCGCCATTCGGGTCAGGACAGCGCGAAGCCCGCGCCGCTGCTGCACGTTACCACTTGCTTTCGAGGTATCGTATGTTTGCAGTGTTTCAGGCCTTAAGGGAAGAAACCTGTTCGCCTGGCGAGGATACAACTATGCGCAGAAACCAGCTCGTGATTGTCTCCGCAGCGCTGCTCTCGATGGTCTTCGTGAGCGGCTGCGGCAAGCAGGCTCTGACCTCGCAAACCGTCGATGCCGAGCGGCTCCAGATGTTCAAGCCGCTGCCGGAAGCGCTGCGCGTGAAGGCGGGCGGCGCCGAAGCGCAGCGCGTACAACTGGGGCGGATGCTGTACTACGACGCGCGGCTTTCGCGGAGCCAGACGATCTCCTGCAACACCTGCCACAAGCTGGACGCTTATGGCGTCGACAACGAGCCAACTTCAGATGGCTACCGGAATCAACGGGGCGAGCGGAATTCTCCGACGGTCTACAACGCCGCCGCACACTTCGTTCAATTCTGGGATGGACGGGCGAAGGACGTCGAAGCGCAGGCCAAGGGGCCGGTGCTGAATCCCGTCGAGATGGCCATGGCGTCCGACAAGCAGGTGGTCGCCGTGCTGAAGTCGATGCCCGAATACGTGGACGCGTTCAAGCAGGCCTTCCCCGGCGATAAAGACCCGGTGACCTTCGACAACGCGGCGAACGCCATCGGCACGTTCGAGCGCAAACTGCTGACCCCCGCGCGCTGGGACAAGTTCCTGAAGGGCGACGCGACGGCGCTCACCCCGGAAGAGAAAGCCGGGTTCAACGTCTTTTACGAGACGGGTTGCGAGACCTGCCACGCCGGGGCGCTGGTCGGCGGGAATCTCTATCAGAAACTGGGCAACGTCAAGAAGTATCCCGACACCACGGATCTGGGCCGATTCGCAGTCACTAAGGAAGACAGCGACCGGATGATCTTCAAGGTTCCGTCGTTGCGCAACGTCGAGAAGACCGGGCCGTACTTCCACAATGGCAAGGTGGCCCGGCTGGATGAGGCGGTCCGGCAGATGGCCGATTACCAGTTGGGCAAGAAGCTGAAGCCTGAAGAAGTGGCGGCCATTACCACCTACCTGCATTCGCTCACCGGAGTGATCCCGGCAGAAGTCATCAAACCGCCCGTTCTGCCACCGAGCACGGCGAAGACCCCGAAGCCGGAGGCGTAGAGCGGAGTTGCGGTCGGGCCGCGCGAACTTTCTTCCGGCTCACAGTGATTCCAGGCATGAGGTTCCGGTTCCGGCGGCGCATACCAGACGGCAACTCTTGCCTGTCTTGAAGCAGGAGTTGCACTGGGGCTTCGGCAATTCTAAGGTCCCTGAGGAAGCTCGCCGCCCGGCCTCGCGTCTCCACTCTCCGACGTGCCACGGCGCTGTGCCCGGCATAGCGCAGGGTAGCGCGGTTGCAAGCGATTGTGAGTCAATCGGGAGCGTACCCGCTTTAGCGTGTATTAGCGCACGCTTAGTTTGGCATTCAACCTGCTCTGTATAGGGTGGTATGGCACCGACAGCCGCTCCCCACCCTTCGATGGAAGACGATGTGCTTGCATTCGTCAAGCCATTGCGGTCAATGGTCGAATGGACTGGCGAATTGGGCCAGTTCTTCTGGCGGGTGACCAAAGCAATCTTCTCGCGTCCTTTTGAATGGGCGGAGTTCTCGCGCCAGTTGGATGCGATTGGCGCCAGGTCTCTTACGCTGGTGGCGCTGGCTGGGGCCGCAACGGGCGCCGTTCTGGCCCTGCAAACGCGCGACAGTCTCGCACGTTTCGGCGCCAAGTCGATGTTGCCGGCCGTGATCGTGTTCTCGCTGGTCAAGGAGACCGGGCCGATCATCACTGGTCTGGTCGTCAGCGGCCGGGTGGGCGCCGGGATCGGAGCGGAGCTGGGCTCCATGCGCGTCACCGAACAAATCGACGCCATGGAAGCGTCCGCGGTCGATCCGGATAAGTACCTTGCGGCGACGCGGGTATTGGCGTGTATCGTGGCGATGCCTCTGCTCACGATTGCTGCCGATTTTTTCGGCATTCTCATGGGTTGGGTCGCATGCACTCTCGCGGATCCCGTGCCCTTGCGGCTATTTCTCTCTAATGGCTTTCACAACGTCACATTCAGCGACATTCTTCCCCCCACATTCAAGACCGCCATTTTTGGCTTAATCATCGGAGTCGTCTCCTGCTTTCAAGGCATGCGGACTCGCGGAGGTACCGAAGGTGTCGGCCGTTCTGCCACCAGCTCTGTGGTGCTCTCGTCCTTGTTCATCATCGTGGCGGACGTGCTGCTGGTTCAGTTGATTATCACTTTCTTCTAAATGGAACAACAAACCAATCTCGAGCCGCCGATTGCAGTTGCAGGACTACGGAAGTCATTCGGGACGCAAACAGTTCTGGATGGAATTACGTTCGAGCTTAAGTCTGGCGAGGTGACCTGTGTGCTGGGACGGAGCGGCACGGGCAAGAGCGTGTTGCTGAGACTCGTGATTGGTCTCGAAATGCCGGATGCGGGTTCGATTCGTCTTGCGGGCTGCGACATCCTGAGCGCTTCGTCGCAGGAGTTGAACGAAGCAAGAAAAAAGGTTGGGTTCCTGTTTCAGCAATCCGCGCTTTACGATTCGATGAGCATCGAAGAGAACGTCGCCTTCCCGCTGCGCCGGCACGCCAAGCTCTCAAACGCCGAACGACACGACCGGGTCCATCAGTTGCTGGGGAGTGTCGGGATGGATCGGGATCTCGACAAGATGCCCTCGGACATCTCGGGCGGAATGCGCAAGCGCGTGGGTCTGGCGCGCGCCATCGCGCTCGACCCGGTGGTCGTCATGTTCGATGAGCCCACGGCTGGACTCGATCCGGTTACCGCGGCGGAAATCGCGAAGTTGATCGTCGATCTGAGAGATCAGCGGCACATCACTTCGATCGTAGTCACGCACGACGTCCACACGGCCCGGACCATCGCCGATCGTCTGATCGTGCTCGATGGAGGCAAGACTCTATTTGACGGTACATTCGAAGAGCTCAATCGGAGCAAAGAGCCGTTTATCGTGCAATTCATGAAAGATGCGGCCTGAGGTAAGAGATATGTCACGAAGTTTTCGTTTAGGACTGTTCCTGTTGACGACTCTGGCGATTCTGTCGGTTTGTGTTTTCCTGGTCGGCCGCCAGGCGTTTAAGTTCGGGTCGAACTATCGAGTCCGAAGCGAATTCGATAACGTCGCGGGCCTGAATGAGGGCGCCGATGTTCGCGTGGGGGGAATCCGCAAAGGCACGGTGAAGTCCATCCAACTCCCCAAGCGTCCCGATGGCAAAGTGAACGTCACGATGGATCTCGCCAATGAGACTCAGTCGATCGTCAAGCAGGATTCGGTTGCATCCATTCAATCCGCTGGCCTGCTGGGAGATAAGTACGTCGACATCTCCTTCGGTTCGATGGAAGCGGAAAAACTCAAGGGCGGCGAGAAGATCGAAAGTGAACCTCCGTTGGACGTCGCGGACCTTTATCACAAGGCCAATCAACTCCTGGACACGAGCCAGGGCGCGCTCGAAAACATCCTGGGGGCGACCGACAACATCAACATGATCACCGGCAAGATCAACACGGGCCACGGGACCATAGGAAAGCTGATCAACGATTCGACGCTCTATCAACAAGCCGCGGCGGGCGTTTCCTCCATGCACGAGGACGCCGACGCGATGAAACACAATTTCCTGCTGCGCGGGTTCTTCAAGAACCGGGGCTACACCAATCCGTCGGAGATCACGGAACATGCAGTATCGGAGCTTCCAACAGGCCAGCCCGTCAAGAGATTCCAGTGCGACTCCAGGAAACTCTTCGACAAGTCTGATTCCGCCAAGCTGAAGAATCAAAAAACTCTCAATGACGCCGGGCAATATCTGCAGAGTCAGAAGTTTGGATACGCCGTGATCGCCGTGAGCACTGGCAGAACGGGCGACTCCGACAAACAGCGTGTTCTGAGTGAAGCCCGTGGCTTCGTCGTGCGCAAGTACCTGGTGGACACTTTCTCACTGGATGACACACGACTGAAGACGCTTGGTTTGGGAAAGAGCGCCACCGCGAGCGAGGACGGCAGCGTGGAAATCCTGATCTACGCCAATGCTCCAGCCGCTCCTCCCAAGGAGCCGGCGCAGAAGAAGTGATCGACTTTGTTCCTGCTACCGGGGTCCGGCAGGTGGGGGGGCGAGCGGAAGTCCGAGACATGGCGCTGAAATGATGTCCGCCTTGCCACACAGAGTCAGACCGCTCCTCTGGCTGCCGCGCTCTCACCCGACATCCTGGCTCGCCAGGCAGAGGACTCGCCGCGGCTGCTTAACGCAAACAGGTCCGCGCGGCGAATCTGTGCTCAATACTGCAATCACGCACTCAGCGCGAATCCCATGCTCGATTGCGTGCTCAACTCGGGGACGCACCCGGAGATAGGGGGCGGCGTATCCGCCGAGCGGGAAAGGTCGAGCTCTTTCCAGGCATCGCGCAGGGGCCGGAGAGTTTCAGCCGCTTCGATCAGCGGCCTCTCCAATTGCCGGGTCTGCGCCTGAACCAGACGGTCAGCCACGAATCCGTACAGTTGCCGGAGCGTCCGGGCGAGTTCTCCCCCCCTCTCAAGGTCGAGAGAGCGCGACAATTCTCCCACTATTCCTTGTGCCTTGGCGATGGAGCGTCCCCGGGCCATGCGGTCGCCGGACAGGAGCTCCTGGCGGGCTTCCACGATACTCGCTATCAGGTGGTCGAACAGGATGCCGACTAGTTCTATGGGATCCGCGCCCAGGACCTGCTGCTCCAACTGTCCCGAATAGGGATTTGAAATCATCGTTTGTTCCTCTTGTGGCGAAACTGTGACAGAATCGCGAGATGTCAGCGCGCCGCCGTACGCGGGTCTTCGGAAAGACGAAGCAGATACTCTGCCGGAATCTGCCGGACTACTTCCTTGGTTTCCCTGTTCACCAGCCGGATGACCGGCCGGCCCGTTTCGGGATCTGAAGAGAAAATCAGATCGTTGGAACTGCCAAAGATCCCACTTTGATTGACGGACTTGACGGCCTGGATCAACCTGGCCTGTTCGGCGCGCTCACGCGGCGTGAGCACCTGCCCTTGCGTCTGCGCGGTGTTCTGGTAGAGGCCGAGTAGGCCAATGCTGTTGAAATCCATGTTCTACCTCCCGGGCAGCCGCACCTGCCACACCCCTCATATCGGAGAAGTAGTACAGGACTTGAACCGCTGTTTGAAATGGGAGGAAAAACTTACTGAATCTATACAGCCACGGCCGGGGTTCCAGCTCTTCGCCCAATGTGGTGGGACGTCAGGACAGGTTCAGAATGTCTCTCGTGGTGCCCGTTTGATTCTGTATCTTTTCCTGGAGCAGCGTAATGGCGTAGATCAGTTGCTCGGGTCGCGGCGGGCAGCCTGGCACGTACACGTCGACGGGGATGACCTGGTTCACGGGAATCAGGGCGTAATTGCTGAAAACGCCGGTCGAGGTCGCGCAGGCGCCCATAGAGATCACCCAGCGGGGCTCGGGCATCTGTTGATACAACTGCCGGATGACCGGGGCCATTTTGTTGGAGACCCGTCCGGCGATGATCATCAGGTCGCTCTGGCGCGGGCTCCCGCGGAACACTTCGGCGCCGAAGCGGGCGATGTCGAAGCGGGAGGCTGTCATAGCCATCATCTCGATGGCACAGCAGGCGAGGCCGAAAGTCATAGGCCAGATGGAATTCTTGCGCGCCCAGTTGATGGCCTTGTCGGCCGTCGTGAGCAAAAAGCTGTCGGCGAAGTCGCTAGTCCCTTCGGCGTCGATTCGCGTGTACAGGTCGGCAGGCGGTTCGCCGAGGCGAATCTGATTCTCACGGATCGTGGATTCCATAGCCCCCCAGAGCAGATTATCCCATGAATCGTACGGTATTTCCGCGCCTGTTGCTGGTACCGCTTGTGGAGGCGCCGTGCACCGGCGCGAGTCTTCTCGTACGCGTCAGGCCCGCGTCTGGAGAAAAGAGGATTGGCATGGTTGAAGCCGGCGTTTGGGACTCCCGCCTTGGAGTAAGGGGGACGTTCCGCCTGAAACTCCACGGGTAGTGGTTAGAATGAGGTAACTAAAGGACTCAAGTGAGCGAACCACTGCCGAACGATCTGCTAGACCCCTTGTGCCAGGAATTCGGGGTTGACCGTGAGTACTGGGATATCTGGGGCAATCACCACGAGGCTTCTGGGGAATGCAAAGCAGCCATTCTGTCGTCGCTTGGGCTCGATACTTCCAGCGCAAGCCGGCTTCGCATCTCGGCCGATGTGCTGGCTGCGCGTAAGTGGACGCGCGGGCTGCCGCCGGTGCTCGTGTTGAGCGTGACCGACCCCGCGCCCGTGGTCAGCGTCACCGTGCCGGACGCATTTCTGGAAGCGGGTCAGGTGACTCTGAATCTGCGGCGCGAAGACGGCGCGACCGGCTCGCGCCAGTATGCGCTGAACCTGTTGAAGCCGACAGGAGCGCGCACCGTGGACGGCAAGAGCTACTCGGCCCTCAACCTGCCGCTGCCCGGGCCTCTGCAGATGGGATACCACGAACTTGCCGCGCTGGTGACCCGGCCGGCTGGGACCGAAGTGCGCTCGCAGTGCCGGCTGATCGTGACCCCCGACAAGGCCTGGCTGCCGAAGAGCCTGGAGGGTGACGGGAAACTGGCGGGTTTGGCGGTGAGCCTGTTCGGCGTCCGCTCGCACAGGAACTGGGGCATCGGCGATTTCACGGACCTGCGACGCTTGACCAACTGGGCCTCGACATCGCTCGGGGTCGCATTCCTCGGTCTGAATCCGCTCCACGTCCTGCACAACCGCGAGCCCTACAACATCAGCCCCTACCTGCCTCTGTCGGCCTACTTTCGGAATCCGATCTATCTGGACGTGGAAGCGGTCGAAGATTTCAAGGCCTGTCCGGCGGCGCAACGGATTGTGCAGGGCGACGCGTTTCAGGCGGAGCTGGCCACGTTGAGGGACGCCGAGCAGGTTTGTTATGAAGCTATCGCGAGGATGAAGCGCGGAATCCTCCGCTTGTCGTTCCGGCGGTTTCTGCGCGAGGAGTGGAGCAAGGGGACCGAGCGGGCCCGGCTCTTCGACGCCTGGCGCGCGAAGCAGGGCGATCTGCTGGAGCGCTTCGCGGTCTACTGCGCTCTGGATGAGGTCCTGCATATCCAGGATCGCGAACTCTGGATCTGGCCCGACTGGCCCGAAGCGTACCGCTCGCCGGATGACCCCAAGGTCCGCCAATTCGCCGACGCACACTGGCGGCGCGTGATGTTCCATCAGTGGATGCAGTGGCAGGTGGACCTGCAACTGGAAGCCGCCCAGAAGGACGCGCAAGAGGCGGGCTTGGAACTCGGCCTGTACCACGATCTCGCGCTGGCGACAGACAAGTGCGGGGCGGATCTCTGGGCGCACCGGAAGTTCTACGCGAGCGGCTGCCGGGTCGGCTCGCCGCCCGACGGGTTTGCGCCAGAGGGGCAGGATTGGGCCTTCCCGCCGCCCAACTCGGCCGCACTTCGCGACGACGGATACCGGCTGTTCATCGAGAGTATCCGGAGGAACAGCCGTCACGGCGGCGCGCTTCGAATCGACCATTTCATGCGGTTTTTCCGGCTGTTCTGGATCCCGGATGGATTCGTTGCCAAAGACGGCACCTATGTGAACGAACGCTGGATTGACCTGCTGCGCATCCTGGCCCTCGAAAGCGTGCGTGGGCAGTTCCTGGTGGTGGGTGAAGATCTGGGGACCGTGCCTGCGGAATTGCGTGAAGCGATGGTCCGCTTCGGGATTCTCAGCTATCGGCTGTTCTACTTCGAAAAGGGCGCGGATGGGGAGCCAAAACGCGTTCAGGATTATGTCCGGCAGGCGCTGGTCTCTTCCACGACGCACGATTTGCCGACGCTGGCCGGATTCTGGGCGGGCCGGGACATTGAGGCGCGACGCGCCGCGGGCATGCTGTCCGACATGGCTCAATACCGGCGTCAGCAAGAGGAGCGGCACACGGAGAAGGGCCGGCTGCTCAACGCGCTGATCCGCGATGGTTTTCTGCCGAACGACTTTCCGCGCCAGGCCGCGGACTGGAGTGAGCTCACCGGCGAACTGCACAACGCCGTCATCGGCTATCTGGCTTCGACGCCATCCATGCTGTTCCTGCTCAACCAGGAAGATCTGACCAAAGAGACGGAGCAACAGAACCTGCCCGGCACGACCTGGCAGTATCCGAACTGGAAGCGCAAAATGCGTTACACCATTGAGGAGCTGGAATCTTCGCCCAAGGCCGGGGACTTTGCGCGGATGTTCCGGCTATGGCTGGCGCGGACCGGGCGGCTGAACGGCGCATAGTGGGGCGGCTCTCCAGAGCCGGGTGGGGCCTCCAGGCCCCACAACTGACTGCAGCGGGCTCTGGAGAGCCCGCCCCATTTCCGGATAAGGGCCTGGAGGACCGCCCCACACGACACGTCAACGGGCGGCTGGTATCGACTCGAACGCTTGATTGCCGATCGGATAGCGGCGCCAGTCCTTGTAGTCGAAATGCCACCACTCGAAATCGTTCACATGGAAGCCCTGCGCCTCCATGGCGGCTCGTAACAGGTCGCGCAATCTGCGCTGGGCCTCGGTGCCCGCTGTATAAGTTGGGTAGGCCCGCTCTGACATCTCGTCGTATACGCTCGGCATCTCGACCGGTTTGCCGGTCTTGAGGTCGTAGAGCGTGAGATCCACCGCGCAGCCCCGGTTATGGCGCGAGCCTTGCGCCGGGTCGGCGACAAAGTCGTGCTTCGCGGCGGGAGTGGCCTGCCAGAAGATCCACGTCACCGCCCACGGCCGGTAGCCGTCGTGAATGAGCAAGCCGTAGCCCTGTTTCGCGAGAGAGCGGTGAGCGCGAACCAGCGCCTCGGCGGCTGGCCGCTGCAGGAACGCCCGCGCTTGCGTGTAAACCGGCGTGCTCAGAAAGTTGTTGACCGTGGCGTAGCGGATGTCGAGCCGGATGTCCGGGTCGAGCGTCGTCAACTCGACGAGGTCGAAGGGCAGAAAGTCCCCTTTCTCGACGGGAGGCTGCTGCGTCGCGGCTTCACGGCGCAACTGCTCCACCGGGTGCACTGGCTGAATCCGGAACACCGGCGGAGTCTGCGCGAGCAGGCCGAAACTGAACAGGGCGGAGAGCAGGCGCGGCAGGAACATGGTTTTCAGATTGTACGCCCAGGAAGACTCCGCGCGCGCCCGTGGCTCCGATCCGGACGGTATCGGCCAGGTTGTATTACGTCGTCCAGGATGGCGAATACTCCTGGCGCTCAACGCTGCCAACTGTGGGGCAGCTTGGTAAGCTGCGGCCGATTGTCAATCGGCCTGGCGCGTCTTTCTTTCCAAGTCGGTGGCGGTTGCCAACCGCCGCGCAGGATGCCATCCTGCCCCACACGATCTCGATCATCGACAGCATTTTGGATGCGCTGCACTGGGCGGGACCCCGTGGTTTCCGTGGCCGCCGGTGCCGGTGACACGATCCGGGAGATCCTCACCTGGTCTAACTTGGGCTGCTTCAGGCGGTTACCGGAGGCGGCGCGGACTGGGCGCCGCAAACGGCTTGACAGCCGCCCGTAGAGTTGAAGTGCGTTAGATGAGATGGCAACCGGAGTTGCGATCTCATCCGCTAAGTAACTGATTCTAAAAGAAAAAAATCGAAAAATGGCAACCGCGGTTGCCTTTTAGCTCGCATGGAGTCACAAAATGAAGCAACTAAAACCGAATGAGGTCCTCGATCTGGGAACGTGGATAGGGCGCAAGCAGGCGTTCGCCTCGATGGCAGGAGGGTGCTCGGCCGCTGATGCCGAATGCCTGCGCCAGATGCGGAGTCAGAAGAAACACCGTGCGTTGGGCCTGACCTGGGCGGAATTCTGCAAGCAGCAAATCGGCATAACGCGGCAGTACGCGGACAGGCTCATCGGCCGCCTGGAAGAACTCGGGCCGCAATACTTCCGGCTGTCGCAGGCCACCGGCATTACGCCCGAGGAGTACCGGCGCATTGCCGGCTCGGTGAATGAGAAAGGGCTGGCGCACGCCGGCGAGCTGATTCCGATCACCGCCGAGGACGGCCCGCGCCTGATCGCGGCCGTCGAGGAGCTGCGACGGCAGGCGGCGCCGGAAGCGGGCAAAGACGGAGCGGAAGACCAGGACCGGGCCATCGAGAAAGCGGAGCGCCTGCTGCGCGCGGCAGTGAATGAGATCGGGCGTGTGGAAGAAATGCCGCTGGACGCGGCGCGGCGGCAACAACTGTTCACCAGGCTGTCTGCCCAGATACGGCGGCTCAGAATGGTGCACGAGGTCTCGGTGCGCCTGGGGACGTAGGGCGGCGGAGTGGTGGGCCTCAACGCGGCACTGAAGTTTCGATCTGGAAGTGGGACAGACGATCGCTTGCGTCGTCTGTCGAGCTTGCTGGGTCCGTCAGGCTTGACAGACCACGCGTTGCGATGGTCTGTCCTACCCCGTTCAAGCCAGCTTGGTCTTGCGGATTGGCAGCTCGCGGATCCGCTTGCCTGTCGCGGCGAAGATGGCGTTGCAGATAGCCGGCGCGATGGGCGGCACACCGGGTTCGCCGACGCCCGCGGGCGGAGCGTCGCTCGGAACGATGTAGACGTGCGTTTCGCGCGGCGCTTCGGACATTCTTGCCACCGGATGGTTGTGGAAATTGGATTGGGTGACGCGGCCGTTGCGGAAGCTGATCTCGCCCATCAAAGCCGCCGACGTTCCGAAGACCGCCGCGCCTTCGAACTGCGAGCGGACGCGATCGGCATTCACAATCCTGCCGGCGTCGAGCGCCGTGTCCACGCGGTGGATCCTGATGGCGCCCTGGGCGTCCACTTCGAGATCCACGACCGAGGCCACGTAGGTCAGAAAGCTGCGGTGCGCGCAGATGCCGAGCGCGCGGCCCTTAGACGGCTTGCGCTTTGCCCAGCCGGACTTGTCGGCGGCGATCTCGATCACCCGCCGCAGGCGGCCGGTGTCGTACGCGTACTCGTCCTTACCGTCGGAGCCATGCTCCACGCCCTGCGCTTTGAAGTCGATCTTGCGGTCCGGGCCGAGGGATGCGAGCAGGTATTCCACCGGGTCGCGCCCGGCGAGATGGGCCAGTTCATCGAGGAACGAGTGCACCGCAAAGGCGTGGTAAATGCTCGCGACCGAGCGCAGCCAGCCGATGCGCAGCGGCGGGCTGGCCGGGCCGCTCTCGGCGCGATGGTTCTTGAAATCGAACGGCACGTCCGTCCAGCCGAGGCTGAGTTCAAAGCTCGGATAGATGGCCTTGGGATCGTACAAAGTCATCAGGGGAGGGAAGACGCTGCGCTGCAGCCACGCCAGCGGTTTGCCCTGATCGTCCAGGCCGGCCTTCAGATACATGGCCGCGGTGGAGTGGTAGTAGTCGAAGCGGATATCGTCTTCGCGGCTCCATGCAACTTTGACCGGTTTGCCGCATTTCTTCGAGAGAATCGCCGCTTCGGCGACATAGTCCGGTTTAGACTTGCGGCCGAACGCGCCGCCGAGCAGAGTCACGTGGCAGGTCACGTCCTCTTTCTTGATGCCGAGAGCGGCGGCGACCGTCTCCTGGACCGCCTGCGGATTCTGGGTCGCGGCCCAGGTGATCACTTTGCCGTCTTTGAATTCCGCCACCGCGGCGGGAGGCTCCATCGAGGCGTGGGCGAGCAGAGGCGTGGAATACTCCGCTTCGTGCGTCTTCGCGGCGCGGGTAAACGCCTCGTCGACATTGCCGATGTTGCGGACCACTTTGCCCGGCTTGCGGGCGGTCTCCATCAGGCCTGCCCGGAACGCGACCGAATCGGCCGTGCCGTTCGGACCGGGATCCCACTCCACCTTGAGCTTCTTCCTGCCTTCCATCACCGCCCAGGTGTTGTCGCCGATCACCGCGACGCCTCCAAGCGGCTTGAAAAGCCAGGGCGGATCGGAATGGTCGATGGTGACCACCTGCCGCACACCTTTCACTTTCAGCGCTTCGGCGCCGTCGTAGCTCTTGAGCTTCCCGTCGATCACCGGCGAGCGCTCGATGGAGGCGTACAGCATGCCGTCCATGTGGGCATCAAAACCGAAGACCGCGCGGCCATGGACCATGTCGTCGAGATCGGTGATCGGGAAGTCCTTGCCCACGTATTTGTAGTCGGCCGGGTTCTTGAAGACCAGGCTTTTCGGATCGGGTGCAGGTTGCGAGGCCGCGAGCGAGGCCAACGCGCCGAAGCCCAGCGACCGGCCGGAGGACGCATGGACGATCTGATGGTTCTTTGCACTGCACTCGGCCACGGGTACGCCCCATTTGGCGGCTGCTGCGCTCACGAGCATCGTCCGTGCGCTCGCGCCCACTTCGCGCATGGTCTGCAGAAAGAGCCGGATGGAACACGACCCGTCGGTGTCCTGCGAGCCGAGGCGCACGTCGCCGATGGCCTGCTCGATATGGACCCGGCTCATGTCGGCGTCCATCTCCTCGGCGACGACTGCCGGGAGCGAACTGCGGACGCCCGTGCCCATCTCGGAGCGATGGGCGAGGATGGTCAGCGTACCGTCCGGACTCAAGCTGAGCCAGAGATTGGGGTGCCAGTCTTCTGAGGCATTGGCGCCGGCGCCGTAGGAGACAGCGGCCAAGGCGCGCTGCGGGACCACTCGCGCGGCGAGGACGAATGCGCCCGCGGAAAACATCTGGCCGAGCAGGCCGCGGCGGCTGAGATTGCGGATTTCGCTCATCGTCCCGCCTCCTCCGTGACCAGTTCGGGCAGTGGGGCGGATCCGGCTTTGTCGAGGTGGATCTGAAGGCCGGGCAAACGAGAAGTTGCAAGCTCTTCAAACTCAGGTTCGGGCAATTCCGCGGAGGACGCAGTCTTGCCCGCGGCGGCGCTTTTGATCGCGGCGCGGATGCGCTGGTAGGTGCCGCAGCGGCAAATGTTGCCGTCCATGGCTGCGTCGATGTCGGCGTCCGTGGGATGCGGCTTCTCGCGCAGCAGCGAGGCGGCCTGCATGATCTGGCCCGACTGGCAGTAGCCGCATTGCGGAACGTTATGCTGCTTCCAGGCGGCCTGGAGGGCATGATCGCCGCTGACGGCCAGCCCCTCTATGGTTGTGACCTTTTTACCGGCCACCGCTTTCATGGGCGTCTGGCAACTGCGGACTGCCTTGCCGTCCAAATGAACGGTGCATGCGCCACAGAGTCCCAGACCGCAACCGTATTTTGTCCCGGTAAGTTGAAGTTCGTCCCGGAGAAACCAGAGCAGGGGCATCTCGGGATCCCCCTGAAAGCTGCGCGAAATGCGATTGACCGTGAGCTGAATCATGACGGTTTATAGAGGATAAGCGAATTCCGCGGCGGAAAACAGGGGGCGGCTGTATTTTTCGCCGACTTTCGCGCATACGGGAAGCCGGGCGGAGTGCTCCGCCGTTCCAATCCGTGCCGGCTGATTGCAGGCCGACACACGTTGGAACTGAACGGGTTGCCGCGAAAGGGTGCCATCGATCGCGCTCGCGGCTGCGCGGCTCGGGCGGAGCGATGAAGGCCTTTCAGGCAATCAGACCGGACAGGTGAGTATGGAATCCGGCCTTCGGTGTGTTGATTCCTTGCCTCCCGGCTTACTATAGTGGTTCTTGGGTCACTGCATTTCTGCATTTACGATCTTAAGGTCCGCGACGGGCCGACCCAGCCCGTTGAAGACGAAAACAGCCCTAAATCCCCAGGGAGGATGAATTCGATGCTCCGAACAGAGGCCGTGCCCACTATGCGGCAAACGGCGACTGGCAAAGATGGCCGGCGTGCGAGCAAAATCGTGCGCGGCCTTCTGACGTTTTTTGTACTGGCGATGCTATTGGCAGCGGTTGCTCTGCCGTCGATGGCGCAAACTCAGTCGAGCCCGGCGGCTCAGCCGGCTGCGACGACCACCGCTCCGCTTGACGCGGCCGCGGCTCCGGCCACCACTCCGGCTCCGGCCGTTCCGTGTGTCCAAGCCCCAACGGCTCCGAAAGCCTCTGGTGAGGCTGCCGGCGAGGCGGATTTGAAGCTGCCCAATCTCGACAGCCAGCCGTTTCTGAAGGGAATCGTCAACGACGGCATCGGTGGCCGCGCATTGTTCGAGATCGGCCTTGTTGTGTCCTTGCTGGGCTTGGTTTTCGGCATGGTCATCTTCTTCCGGTTGAAGAACATGCCGGTTCACAAGTCGATGCTGGAAGTCTCCGAGCTCATCTACGCAACGTGCAAGGCGTACCTGATGACGCAGGCCAAGTTCCTGGCGCTGCTGGAGCTGTTCATCATCGCAATTATCATTTTCTACTTTGGCATCCTGCAGGCGCTTGCCGTCTACAAGGTCGTGATCATCGTTCTGTTCAGCGTGGTTGGTATCCTGGGCAGCTTCTCGGTGGCCGCCTTCGGAATGCGCGTGAACACGTTCGCGAATTCGCGGACCGCGTTTGCGTCGCTGAAGGGCAAGCCGTATCCGTGCTCTGCGATCCCGACGCAGTCCGGTATGAGCATCGGCATGATGCTGATCTCGACCGAGCTGCTCATCATGCTCGGCATTTTCCTTTTCGTCCCGGGCGACCTGGCTGGCCCTTGCTTCATCGGTTTTGCTATCGGTGAGTCGCTCGGCGCCGCCGCGTTGCGTATCGCTGGCGGCATCTTCACGAAGATTGCCGACATCGGCGCCGACCTGATGAAGATCGTCTTCAAGATCAAGGAAGACGACGCCCGCAACCCTGGCGTGATTGCCGACTGCGTTGGTGACAACGCTGGCGATTCGGTTGGCCCCACGGCTGACGGCTTTGAAACCTACGGTGTGACCGGCGTCGCGCTGATCACCTTCATCCTGCTGGCCGTCAAGTCTCCGACGGTCCAGGTTCAGTTGCTGGTCTGGATCTTCGTGATCCGCGTTGTCATGGTCATCACCTCGGCATTGAGCTACTTCATCAACAGCGCCATCACGGCCGCGAAGTACAAGACGGCCGACAAGATGGATTTCGAGGCTCCGCTCACCACCCTGATCTGGCTCGCCTCCCTGCTCTCGATCGCCGCGACTTATGGGACCAGCGCGCTCATGATCCCGAGCCTGAACAACGACACGACCCTGTGGTGGAAGCTCGCTACGATCATCACCTGCGGCACGCTCGCCGGCGCTGTGATTCCCGAACTCGTCAAGGTCTTTACGTCGACCAATTCCGGCCACGTGAAAGAAGTCGTCTCCGCTTCCCGTGAGGGCGGCGCTTCGCTCAACATCCTCTCCGGATTTGTCGCCGGCAACTTCAGCGCTTACTGGCTGGGCCTGGCGATTCTCGGCCTGATGGCCATTGCATACGGCGTCTCCACGTCGTTCCCGGACGGCATCATGGTGGCGCCCTCTGTGTTCTCCTTCGGCCTGGTGGCCTTCGGCTTCCTGGGTATGGGGCCGATCACGATCGCGGTCGACAGCTACGGCCCGGTTACAGATAACGCCCAGTCCGTTTATGAGCTCTCGACGATCGAAGAAATTCCTGGAATCTCAGCGGAGATCAAGAAGGACTTCGGGTTTACGCCTGACTTCGAAAAGGGCAAGGATTTCCTCGAAGAGAACGACGGCGCGGGCAACACGTTCAAGGCGACTGCCAAGCCGGTACTCATCGGTACCGCCGTGGTTGGCGCGACGACGATGATCTTCTCGATCATCGTCGCTCTTACCAACGGTTTGACCACGAACATGGACAAGCTGTCCATCCTGCATGCTCCGTTCCTGCTCGGCCTGATCGCCGGCGGCGCGGTCATCTACTGGTTCACCGGCGCCGCAACGCAAGCGGTTTCCACGGGCGCCTACCGCGCTGTGGAGTTCATTAAGAACAACATCAAACTCGAGTCGAGCGAAAAGGCGAGTGTCAAAGACTCCACCGCGGTGGTTGAAATCTGCACGAAGTATGCGCAGAAGGGCATGTTCAACATCTTCCTGGTGGTGTTCTTCACCGCGCTTTCGTTTGCGTTCCTGGACCCCTACTACTTCATCGGCTACCTGATTTCCATCGCGCTGTTCGGCTTGTTCCAGGCCATCTTCATGGCGGATGCCGGCGGCGCCTGGGATAACGCGAAGAAGATCGTCGAGACCACGCTCAAGGCCAAGGGCACTCCGCTGCACGATGCCTGCGTAATCGGCGACACAGTTGGCGATCCGTTCAAGGACACGTCTTCAGTGGCGTTAAACCCGATCATCAAGTTCACCACGCTGTTCGGCCTCCTCGCCGTCGAGCTTGGCGTTTCGCTGCGCAATCATGGCAACGCCTCGCTGACGCTGGGCCTCGCTGTGGTGTTCTTCCTGGTCTCGACCTATTTCGTACACCGCAGCTTCTACGGCATGCGGATCGAGAGCAAGTAGACCCGGTTCGAATAGCTCGGCTCGTTGAAAAGGGCGGACCTTCGCGGTCCGCCCTTTTCTGTCGGTTGGCGCCTTACTGGAGCAGCTTGCGGATGAGCGCAGCGCAGAGCGCACGATAGAGAGTGCCCATGGGCCTGCGGCCCGCATCTTGCGCCGAGGTGGATATTGACGGGCTTCGCTCTCGACCTGACTTTCGACGGAGTCGGGATGGCCCGGTGGGCCACCGATGGGAATGAAAGGCGGATGACACCCGCGGGAGCGCGCCCCTGGGAACGCCGATCTCCAGATCGGCTGCGTCTGTCCGGCTCACACTTCAACCCTCGGCAACTGCCGTCAGGCTTCCGGGCGCGCGAAATGCGCATTGGATCTGCCGCTCACGCGGGCCATCGGAGCCGATCTGGAGATCGGCGTTCCCAGGAAGGATGACTTTCGCGGTGGACATCCGCGCGATTCCCAGGCTCGAACCGGCTCCCGGCGTGGCTGAGTCGAAAGAACCTGAAATGCACGGTCAACGGCCTACGCGACGGGCTTCTCGGTGTCCATGAAGTAGTAGCAGATCATGTGGCAGACGATCATGTGGCCGTCTTCGATGCG
>Ga0302320_10000693_pt1 | contig 79924 bp, 81 predicted proteins | sample Bog_T0_3_FD_202130 | JGI IMG/M metagenome (GOLD analysis project Ga0302320, IMG submission 202130) | Peat permafrost microbial communities from Stordalen Mire near Abisko, Sweden - Bog_T0_3 | ecosystem: Environmental > Terrestrial > Soil > Wetlands > Peat | place: Sweden: Abisko, Stordalen Mire...
AATGCGCGAGGGGATTCGGCGCTGTAGTCGAACTTATAGCGCTCAAAGGTCTGGAATCAGTCAGAACCACAGCTTTCAATCATGCGTCCCCAACGTATTCAATCCAAAATAGTTGTTCTCACTTAATTTCAACAGGTTCAACAAGTCGTCAAATCTGGCCCGGGACCTGGGGGCATTGATTCAAATCCTCCTTCCCCGTTGATTCCGGACAAAATCCCAACCCACAGCCCAACCCACAACTCCTGCTTTCTTGCACGACTTCCGCGTACTTTGGCAGTCCCCGCGGTGTTGTAAGTCGTTGAAAAACCTAATGCGGACAGATTCACACGGTGGAAGTCGCAGGTTCGAATCCTGCAGCGCCCACCATCACCTAGTCAAACCGGGCATCGTTAGCGCCTGACCATTTCCCGTGTAAACCCTGTGCGCTGTCGCGGAGCGCGCGTGAAATGGGCGGTCCTTCTAAATATAGTTGACATAGAAACAGTTTCCTAGTAATCTACTTTGCATGGAAGACTCCAAAGCATTCGATCTGACCGTCAGCGACCTGAAAGTGCACGCGGGATACTGGCTCCGCTTCGTCTCCAACCACGTCTCGCACGCGTTTGCCCGCAAGCTCCTGTCTAGTGAAGTGACCGTGGCCGAGTGGGTGGTGATGCGGGAGATGTTCGACGACGAGGAGACCTCGCCGGGCGTTCTGGCGGAGCGAATTGGGATGACGCGCGGCGGCGTGTCAAAACTCGTAGACCGGCTGGCGAGCAAGAAGCTCGTCACCCGCCGGGAACGCAACGATGATCGCCGCTTCCAGTCGATCGCGCTTACTTCGGCAGGGCGGCGGCTGATTCCCGAACTGGCGGCCTTGGCCGACCGGAACGACGAGGAGTTCTTTCATCCGCTCTCAGCCGGCGAGCGCGCTGCGCTGATTGCAACCATGAAGAAGCTGGTGCAGGCCCACGGCCTGCAGACGCTACCCACCGAGTAAAGGAGAAGAGATGAGCAAACAGGTGATTCACGAATTGGCGATGGCAACACAGCAAGGCAAGATGACCTTCCCCCAGGTCGTCAAAGGACTGCTCGAAGCTGGAGTGGAATCGTACTTTGTGGACTTCGCGACAAAGCAGAAGACCCACTACCTGGCGGATGGAACCACGCACACGGTGCCCATGATTCTGGACCCTGGTCCAATCGCGGCAGAATTCAACAGTGCCGAGCTGGTGGCCGCCATTCGCGGCGCCCAGGCAGACACAGTGCGGTACCCCGAGTTTGTAACACGGTCGACTACGGCGGGCGTGATCGGCTATTGGGCGTTCCTGACCGGCAAAAGGGTGATCTACTTCGGCCGGAAAGGCGAACAGCACATCGAAGAGTTCCCGAAACCGCGGCCGTGAGCAAGGCAGCCGGGGAGCAAGCCCGGACCGTGCCCAGCAGTTTGCCGGTCATTCAGGAATAACGCTCCGCAAAGAGACCGTCAGCCTCAAGCTTCCCTGACTTGATTTGGAAACAGACCGGCCGAAGAGAAGCTCTCTTCGGCCGTTGACCGCGAAGGTCTTCCTATTCAAATTCCCAGGGAACCGTATCTACCCAACGAGTTCAAGGAGCAAGGATTCCAAAGACGGCTACACCGGTGGGCGTTCCGGCATAGACCTTGCCATTCACAACCAGGGGAGTCACGTACTTGTTGCCATTCCCAAAGCTGTCGCGCCCGCCGGCAGCCTGTGCGCTGTTGTAAAGCTCATGGGCCAGGTTGGTTGCGTCGTAGGCGTGGAGCGCCGCGGCTGCCCCTGTATCGGATTCCAGCGCCCATACGATCCCGTTCAGGGTTCCATTGGCGGAGATACTGGGCGTCGCGCCGGGGTATTGGAACTTGACTGCCGACAGGCTCGACGGTGTGGCAGCAAGCTTCGCATTGGTCATGGGGAAGGCCTTCAGGGTATCTCCCACCGCCCCATAGTAGAGCACGCCGTTGAAAAATGCCGGCGTGGAAAAGACCCCGCCCGACAGCGCGCCCGTAACCTCCTGGTAGATATTGCTGTCGATGGGACCGCTGGAGCTGAATTTCCCCATGTTGTTGCGGTCCGCGATGTAGATGTTTGCGTCCTTGCCCGCGCCTACCACCAGTTGATGCACCACCCCATTCGCATCCTTCAGATCTGGCAGCAGGATCTCGCCGCCCGATCCCAGGTCTTCGTCCGCGTCGGACTCGGTGACGGTGTTATAGGTCTCGAAGTAATCGGCTACGGCCAGTGCGCCGCTGGTTGAAAGCTTGACCATCGCATTGCCGTAATCGCCCGTAGTAGGAAATCCATTCGCGTTGAAAGTGGTGTCGAAGGTGCCATTCGCATCGAGAAAGTAGAGATTTCCGCTGCTGTCCGCGGCAATTCCGTCGCCGGACATCCAGATAGAGCCGTCGCCGCCATTCGGCGTCACATCAAGCACCTGCGTCTGGTGCAGGGTGGATTCGCTATAGGCCATCACCCAGCCGGTATAGGGCGAGTTGTCGCAATGCGAAGAAAAACCCATGTAGATGCTGCCGTTCAACAGCAGCAGAGCCGCGCGTACCTTGTATTGTTTGGGGCTGAAGAGGACAGTCCCGTTCGAGCTGCCCTGCCCTGTCCCCGGATAGGTTGCGGTAATCTCCGTCGGACTGCCGCTGATCTCCGCGCCGGTGGTGATGTCGAGCGCGTGCAGCCGATGATGGTAGTTGCCCGATGCATCCCTGGTCATGCCGACGGCGAAGAGGGTGCCGTTTGTCCCCTGTTTGCGATCAATCACCGGCGTCGAGGTGATTCCTATCTCGGGTGTAACCTGCGAGCAGTTGCGGTTGTCGCTCGAGGTTTCACCGCTGCCAACCACCGAGGTCTTCCATATCTGCGCCCCGGTATCGGCGTCGAAGGCATACACACTGTCGTGCTCGGTGGCCACATAGAGCACATTGCGCAACTCGCCCCCCGCGGTCACGTTGGCCAGATAAAGCGGCTCAGCGTCCACCAGGCCGTCCACGGTGTCGAAGCCGATCTTGCCGAATTGGGTCGAGTTCACATTGGTCAGCGTGAGGATGGTCTCCTGCGCGTTCAGCCCATCTCGCGCAATGTCGTCGTGAAAGGTGGTTACATCGGGAATTGCCGTAGTCGCCGCGGCCTGCACCGTCAGGGAAAGCGTGGCAGAATGAGCGAGGCTGGCGGATTTGCCTGTGAATATGACTTTGGCCGTGGAGGCTGGCGCGCTTTGCGCCGCCGTGAGCGTTGTGCTTTGCGCCTTGCCCGGTGTCAGGGTGAGCGTGGCCGGGGTGGCTGTCACTCCAGTGGGAAGTCCTGTGATAGTGACCGCAACAGTGCCACTGAAGGAATGGACCGCGGTTGCCAGGACACTGACCTGGGAACCGGCGGCCCCGGCGGTTATGGTCAACGATCCTGGTGACACGGTCAGCGTGAAGTCGGGCCCCAGCATGGACGGTGGGCCGGGCTGGCTGCATGCGGTCGGAGCCAGGCAGAGGAGCAGGCAACCGGCGCAAGCTAGCTTCAGGACGCCCGAGTTCGACAGCCGTGTGGCAAGAGCGCCGGCCACTGCCGTTGAAGAGGACCATGTGGTTCGCAGTGAATTCGATTTGTTGTTTTGGGATCGACTACGCATGCGGCCGAATGGATTGAATCCAACCATCGGCGTTTGCTGACTACGCGGGGAGAGAAAGTTCATGAGGGGTTAGCTCCTGCGAGGACAAAAATAAACCGCTTTACGGCGGAAGTCCAGGGACTGTTCAGGTTTGATGACACTGGCCTTCTTTGGTTGGCTGGGTCTCAAAGTTGGTTTGCAGGCAAACGGAGAAAGCCGCCTTGAAAAGGTCCAGCCGGCCAAACTGCTGAGCAGGTGTTCGACACATCCGGCCATCAAGCATTTTCATCTTGACAGGGGTCACGAATTCCACTTAAGGTTTGCGGCGTGAGAGAGATCGAGACTTCAAGCCTCGCAATCCCGCAGACACCCGACCCAAGTCTAACCCGCCTCATTCCCTGGCGACCTATCCGATAGAAGAAGAGGAATAGAAGATGACGGAACCGAAAAAACTCTCACGGAGAACACTGCTTTCCGTCATTGCATCGACGACGGCATCCTCTTGCCTGCCCCTGGTCGGGGCTGCGATCCTGGGCACTGAGTCCACCGAGACCTGCGCCGCACAATACACCCAGGTTCGTGCGTCGGGCGAAGCCGCGGCGCCTCCGCCGGTGGCGGTCCTCAATCGGGGATACCGCCTGCTCATCGACCCGAAAAATGGCTCCATCGCGTCGTTTCAGTCTACCTACGGCGTCGACCGCGATTTGCTGATTCCCAATCATGCCGGCTTGCCGCTCTTCAAGATTGAGTTGATCAACGAGCATCGCGAATTCAAGACCGTAACTTCCTCCCAGGCAAAGCACATCGCCGTGCGCCGCGAAGAAGGCGATAAAGAGCAGACGCTCTCCATCGAATTCGCTGGAATAGGGGAGTTGGCGATCGATGCGCGGGTGACCGTGCGCTGCCCCACGGACGAGCCTCTCACCTACTGGAATCTGGAGCTAAAGAACGGCACCGATTCCTGGATCGGGCATATCCAGTTTCCGGTCATCGAAGTGCCATTCGACAACCCCAGGGACGAACACCTGAGCAACATGCTGTGGTCGATTGGAGACGGCGGGCTCACCAGCCCGGTTGAGCCTTCAATGCAAGTGGGGGGATGGTTTCAAAGCAGGCACAACAGCCCGGAGATTTGGCGGTATAACAATTATCCGGGGCAATGGGCATCGACCCAGTTGATGGCCTACTACAACGATCTTGGTGGCCTCTATATCGCCTGCGACGATGCGTCCGGAGCGCCCAAGTTCATCGATCCTCTGCTCGAGGACGATGGGGTCACGATGGGCCTGGGGCACTATCCCGGCACCCACGGGCCGGGTGAGGCGAAGTTGCCATACAACGTGGTGCTCGGCACGTTTCACGGAGATTGGTATGCCGCCGCGGAAATCTACCGTGATTGGGCCTCGAAACAATCTTTCTGCGCAACCAAGCTGGGAGACCGGAAAGACATTCCCAAATGGATTACCGAGTCCCCGATCGGAATCATGTTTCCCATGCGAGGCCAATGCGACTGGGATGGACCTGCTGCGGCGAACCCCGAATACACGCCCGCGGCCAATGCGCTGCCCTACCTGGAAAAGGTGGCAGCGGGGTTTGAAGCTCCGCTGATGCCGCTGGTTTTCAATTGGGAGAAGGCCGGCCCGTGGGTGCAGCCCGATTCCTTTCCTCCGGTGGGAGGAGAAGCATCCATGCGCGAGCTGATGGCGAAGTCCAAAGAGAAGGGCTGGCATCCCGGCATTTATGGAGATGGACTCAACTGGGTCACCTGGCAGAAAAATACGGATTACGATGGAATGCCCTACTTCCGCGATCACGGCGGGGAAGCGGCGTCCTGTGTCAGCTGGGATGGAACCCCTCTGGCGGAAAGAGCGTTTGCCTGGCGCGCCAGTTATACCACCTGCGTGGGAACCGAGGGAGCCCGCAAGATGGTGACCGATATGACCCGGCAGATGGCGGAGTTGGGGCCGGGCATGGTGCAGCAATTCGATCAGGGGCCGGGACCGAAGGCCTGCTATGCGACCGGCCATGGTCATCCGCCCGTTCCCGGGCCGTGGATGATCGCGGACTTCAAGGATCTGCTGCGCGCCGACAGGGGCGCCGCGCGCAGCGCGAACCCGGAGATCGCCATGTCCTGCGAGGCGGCGCCGCCCGAAACGTTTCTGCAGGATTTTCAGATTTGGGACGCTCGCGTGAGGACGTGCCCTCTCTATTCGTTCATTTACCACGAGTACGGCATTGGCCATGAGGGTCTTTACACCAACCGCATCAGCGATGAAACGCTGCGCCTGTCTGTGGCCCGGGCGCTGGTCACCGGATACATGCTGAACTTCACGCTGCGGGACAAAGGACTGATCACCTACGATTGGGATCAGCCGTGGACCCGCGCCATTCCCGACCAGGCCGCCATTTTCGACTGGGCCAGGCGGGTGAATCAGCTGCGCACCGGTCTGGCGCGCGACTATCTGATTTACGGCCGGATGCTGCGGCCGTGGAAGGTGAGCAACGTAACCCATCGCGACTTCGGCTGGGGTAAGGAGCCCCTGGTGCAATCGGCCACATGGCAAGCGCAAGATGGCCGCATCGGCGTTGTCCTGGCAAACTTCGCCGATTTAGGCGAGTCCCCACGCGTGGAACTGCACGGACAGGGGAACAAAAAGCTGTCGCTGACCATCGATGGTCAGCATAGCGAACGCACGCTCGAGCTTCCCAGCGTCATCGATCTCGAAATGCTGCCCAGGTCGCTGGCTTTGATTGAGGTCCATTAAGGACGAAGTCCTTATTCGTTGGCGTAGCCGAGATCTCTCCATCGAGTGGCTGCAATTTGTCTGATGGATCAGTTGATTCCAGAGAAACTGCTGCGATCGCCTGTTCCATGTTTTGTGTGCCAGATCACATTTCGTCCACCGCTCGGCGATCTACACTGCGATTCGTCCTTTCTTGAAAAGGCAGAGCCCATGGCAGTAGAAGAAGACCTTCGCACCCAGAGCTACGCGCGCGGCCCCGACCGGCCCCTGCTGGAGCTGACGATCGGCGACCTCCTGCGACGCACTGCGGAGCGATTCGGCGACCGTCTCGCCGTCGCCTCCTGCCATCAGGACGAGCGGCTCACCTGGGCCGAGCTCAGCGACGAAGCCGACTCCGCGGCCCGCGGCCTGTGGTCGCTGGGCATCCGCCGCGGCGACCGTGTGGGCCTATGGTCCACCAACTGCATCGAATGGATCGTGATGCACATGGCCTGCGCCCGCGCCGGCGCAGCCCTGGTCAATGTCAACCCCGCCTACCGCTCCCACGAGCTGCAGTTCACGCTCACCCGCTCGCGCATGAAGGCGCTGTTCCTGTGGCACAAGGACAAACGCGCCGACTACGAGGAAATCCTCAGCCGCGCCCGACACGGTCTCACAATCGAGCTCAAGCACATCGTCTACTTCGACTCGCCCGAGTGGCTGGCCCTGAAGTACACGCCCGGCGAGTTGCCCGCGCACGTGGCTGTCGACGATGTGGCCAACATCCAGTACACCAGCGGCACCACCGGGCTGCCCAAGGGCGTCATGCTCACCCACCACAACGTGGTGAACAACGGCCAATTCCTTGCCCAGGGCTTTCACTACACCGAGCAGGACAAGATCGTCGTGCCGGTGCCACTGTTCCACTGCTTCGGCTGCGTCATCGGCACCATGAGCGCGGTCAACTCCGGCGCGGCCATCCTTCTGCCCAACTGGACCTTCGATCCACGCGCCACGTTGAAGGCCATCCATGAGGAGCGCGCCACCAGCGTCTACGGCGTTCCGGCCATGTATGTGGCGGAGCTGGCGCTGGACGATTTTGCAAGCTACGACCTTCGCAGTCTGCGCACCGGTATGATGAGCGGCGCACCCTGTCCCGTCGAGCTGATGAAGCGCGTGCTCGAAGAGATGCACTGCCGCGAGCTGGTCATCGCCTACGGCCAGACCGAGACCTCGCCGGTGGTCACCATGAGCGACGCCGCCGACCCCATCGAGATTCGCGTGAAGACGGTGGGCCGCGCCATGCCGCAGACCGAGATTCAGATTGCTTCGACCGCGACCGGCGAGCCGCTGCCCTGCGGCGAGCAGGGCGAAGTGTGCGTGCGCGGCTACGCGCTGATGAAGGGCTACGACGGAGACCCCGAAGGCACGGCGCAGGTCATCAAGCCGGACGGATGGCTGCACACCGGCGACCTGGGCGTGATGCGCGAAGACGGCTGCATTCACCTGACCGGTCGCTCCCGCGACGTGATCATCCGCGGTGGCGAGAACATCTATCCCCGCGAAGTCGAGGAGTTCCTCTACACCCACCCCAAGGTCGACGAGGTGCAGGTGGTCGGCATTCCCAATGCGCGCCTCGGCGAGATCGTTGCCGCCTGGGTGCGGCTCAAGCCCGGCCTCAAGCCGGAAGTCGACGCGACCGAACAAGAGATCAGAGAATTCTGCCAGGGCCAGATCGCCTACTACAAGATTCCCGAGCACGTGCGCTTCGTCACCGAGTTCCCAGCGACCCTCAGCGGCAAGATACAGAAGTACAAGATCCGCGAATTCGAGATTGAGGCGCGCGGGTTGCAGGATATAGCGAAGACAGCAACGGCGTAATATGTTGAGGGCGATTTGAAGTTCGTAGTTTTCCAGGGCCCAAGGTTGAGACCTGAGAAACCCGGCGGTGAGGAGAACGGTGAGGTTACCGAACGCCGAGACAGCGATTGTCGAGATTGAGAAGCTTCGGGATTATTGCCTGAGTTCCGAGCATCCTCGCGGACGGCATAAGGCGCGTGTCTTTCAATCCCTGCTGGGGATGACCGCCGCTGATGCGGAAGAGCTTCGCGCGGCACTGATCGATGCGGCCATGAAAGAGGAAGCCTTAGCCGGCGCTTCCGATCAGTACGGAACCCGGTACATCATAGACTTTGAATTGAAGCGAGACGGTGGGGCAGCCGGAATTCGGAGTTGTTGGATTGTCCTGATTGGCGAAGATGCTCCGCGGTTTGTTACGTGTTCTATTCTCTGAAATGAGGAGGTGCGGGAGATGGAACTTCTTTCCGAAGTCGCCGTGTTACGGGATATGCCCGAGAAGGGGCTTGTGCGCGGCCAGGTAGGAACCATCGTCGAAGTGCTCGCCCCCTCCGTCGCCGAGGTCGAATTCTGTGACGATCAAGGGCGCGCCTATGCCATGGCCGCATTGCACTCCGAGGAGCTGATTCGCCTCCACCACCGGCCTTACGAGCGGGTAGCTTAAAAGCGGCGTGGGTTTCTGTGTCCATCGATACTGCCAGTTCTTTACAACGAGGCCTGGAGCGCCCGGCGACGCTCAGCGGCAAGATACAAAAATACAAGATACACGAGTTCGAGATTGAGGCGCGGGGGTTGCAGTCGGTGGCGGACGCGGCTACGGCGTAAAGACTGCGGAGTAATATGAGCTTCGTGGTATCCCATGTCTGAAATTCCAGACCTGGGTCACCCGGCTCTTTTCAGTTCCGGCCATCGTTATACTATTAACGGAAATGAATACTAAAACCGGTCGCGCTTCCAATGAAAAGAAAAACCTCAACCGATTGGCAGGTGAGTTCTTAGTCGCCTCCCGCCTGACCCAACGCGGATACATGGTGACGTTGCAATGGGGCAACACGATCAGTTATGACATTCTGGTCTTTGACAAACGGGGGCAGGTTGCCTTCATTGAGGTGAAATCGACGGCGTCCTGTCCACGCCGCTGGGTGCTACAGAGCAAATACGCCAATCCAGAGGCTGACGCCATTCCACTGGAACGCCGGTTCGTCTGCTGCGTGGACATATCAAGCGCACAACCTGAACCAAGGGTTTATGTTTTTCCGGCGAAGGCCGTAGCGGCAGGGTTGCACTATTACTACAACAACAAATCCCCAACAGCCCCAGCTATCACCTGTCGTTGAATTTCAAACCACAAGGTCAATCCAAGAGCAGCGTGAGGACGGTCGGACAATTCATTAAGGAGAATAAGTACCTCGAAAACTTCAGCAGCCTTGGCATCACCCCGGTCATTTCTTAGTATCGTGGCAACGATCTTGAGCGCACTCCCGCTCGTTCCTCTATAAGACTCGCTTTTGTGACCTGGGAATCCACGAACCTCAACCGCCCGTCATTACCTGACTGGAATTTGCAGCAGAACCGCAATGTATTGGCGCACCTTGGCGATCAGGTTTGCAGGGGCTTTGGAGTGAAACTCCGCCCCGCGACCCTCCCAATCCATGCTCTTCAATTGATCCACAAGCACGGCGCCTTCCACGCTTCCAACGGTGATCGGCAACGTGAAGGGGTATGGTTTGATCTTGGTGGTCAAGGGACAAACTACGGCCAAACCGCTGGCCCGGTTGTAGCGGAGATCGGTCAGGACCAGGGCGGGCCTGCGCTTGGCCTGTTCACGGCCAACCTGGGGATCGAAATCGAGGAAGACAATGTCGCCGTTATCCGGAACGTACTGGTTCACCATTCGACGGCTTCCCTTCCGACCTCCGGCCCGACCGAAACCTCCGCATAGCGATTCTCCGGGGTAATCTGGGCCACCAATTGAGCCAGAGTCGGGACTTTTCCTACCCGGTGCATCTGCACAACCCCGTCGGCGGCTACTGCGATTTCCAGCGGGTCGCCCTGTTGCAAGTGCGCGTCGTCCGCTATGGGCTTCGGTATCCTCACAGCCAAGCTGTTTCCCCACTTCAGCACTTGAGCCTGCATATTTCCCCCTGTAGATACATTGTATCACTCCTGGGGCGCCCTCGAACGGAATTGAGCCGGGCGCCTCACCCTTGCGGCGCACTTGTTTTGCGGCCAGGGTGGAGAGTACAAACCTCCGACTACTTCGCCTGAACCTGCCTGCCGTAGCGTCCGCGCAGGCTGTTCCAGCGGATGCTGGCGATCTCTTGCAGCATCTGCGCGCCGTCTCTGAGGTAGCTCATGCGGGTGCGCGCATCGTGGCCCCAGCTCACCGGCACTTCCACAATGCGGAAACCGCGCTTGAGGCCGATGAACAGAATTTCCGGATCGAAGCCCCAGCGTTCGATGGTCTGGAGCTGAAAGACGGTCTGCGCGGCGGCGCGGGTAAAAGCCTTGAAGCCGCACTGCGTATCGGCAAAGTGAAGGCCCATCACGCCGCGCGTCACGGCATTGAAGCAGCGGCCGAAAAACTGGCGGTAGAGGGGCTGGCGATGCGTCTGGCGGCTGCTCTCCAGCCACCGCGACCCGATGGCGATGTCCGCGCCTGCGGCGATGCCGGCAAACAGCCGATCCGCCTCCTCGATGGGAGAAGAGAGGTCGGCGTCGGTGAACATGACCACCTCGCCCAGCGCCTGCAGCATGCCGGAGCGCACGCTGTACCCCTTGCCGCGGTTGCCGGGGTTTTCTACCAGGCGCACTTCAGGCGCACTGCGGGCAAACGCGCGCACCAACTCTGCCGTCGTGTCCGTCGACCCGTCATTGACCACAATGATCTCCGCCGCCCAGCCGCGCTGGCGCACGCAGGCCACCACCTGCTCGAGTGTCGCGGGGATGCGCGCGCTCTCGTTGTACGCCGGAATCACGATACTGTAGCTGGGATACTCTGCCACGCCTGCGATGACCGCCTCGCCGGCGCCCGCCGGCCTTGTCTGCTGGATGAGACTCCAGTCATGATAAACCAAATCGCCTTCCCGCCCGGCCAAACCCCGGCCACCCCCATTTTCTCCATCTCATTGATGCGCAAAGGCTCAATTCCCACAATGACCCTTTCTTTTTCATGCGTTCCGGCGCAAAATCCGGTTATGCTGTGAGCGGAGGCCTTGAGCACATGACAAAAGCAGACCTGGTGGAAAAGGTAACCGGCCTGGGAGACCTGACGCGCCGTGACGGCGAAGTCATCGTCGAGACCATCTTTGGTTCAGTAATCGCCGCCCTGCAAAGCGGAGACAAGATCGAGATTCGCGGCTTCGGCTCCTTCCGCATCCGGCAGCGCAACTCGCGCATCGGCCGCAACCCCAAAACCGGCGACCGCGTGGAAGTCCCCGCCAAGCGCGTTCCCTACTTCAAACCCTCCAAGGAACTTCGCGACCTGGTCAACCCCAACGAGGCCGTGAAGGCGTCCTGATCCGGCTTTTCCGGTCGGCCCCACCACGAATGCCGGGTGCCCCATCCTTTTCGCGTCTTTTGCGAAAAGGGTGGGAGCCCCCACTCCCCGGCCCGCCCAGCCCCTATCGCGGCCTGATCCCGATCACGCTCATCATCCGTCCCGCATGTCCCTGCGAGGCGCGATGCGAAAAGAACAGCTCGCGGTGGCAGCTCGTACACCCGCCTGACCGGTAAATCGCCCCCGCCTTCAAGCCAGCATCCAGCAGTTGCCGCCGGTTGGCCTCCACCAGGTCCACGTGCGGGCTGGGGCCCATGGGCGAATGACCCGGCGCGCGTTGGGTCAGAAACAACATGGGGTATTTCGTCCGCACCGGGTCAGTCGAATCAACCTCGTGGAACAGCTCGCCGGCATAGGCAAACTGGGACTCGAAGCCCGACACCACATCCTCGCCCACCGCATAGCAACAGGCGCCCACGCCGGGGCCAATGGCCGCCGTCAAATCCTCCGGCCGGCAGCCGAACTCGAGGCGCATCCGCCCCACTCCCGACTCCACAATTCGCTTCACCGTGCCGCGCCATCCGGCGTGAAAGGCCGCCACCACGCGCCGTTTGCGGTCGGCCACCAGAACCGGAATGCAATCGGCGGTCTGCACTCCGAGCAGAATCCCCGGCTCGTCGGTCATCAGCCCATCACCCCTCCAGGGGCTTCGCCGGCCTGCATCCCCGCCCGCCGCATGGACGATCACACTGGAATGAATCTGCCGCAACGTGACCAGCGGCGTATCCGGATTGCCGCTCACCGCCTCTGCCAGCAGCCGCCGGTTTCTGGCCACGGCCCCTCTGTCATCGGCCGCAGTAAACCCAAGGTTCAGCTCGCCCGGCGCATCTGCGGCGCAATAAGCCCGGCTCAGCCCGCCCAGGCGGGTGCTGAAGCCATGCCACAACCAGCCGTTCCTCTGCCCGCCCAGCTTCTCCCAAGCCTTGATCTTCACCAGCGCTACCCCGTTGGGAGCTATCTCCGGAGCAGGTGGGGGTTGGGTCAGTTCTTCCGCCGCTACATGCTTCGGCGACCCACGCTTTGGCCGACTACCAGCCTTGACCCGCAGGTTGCGCACCAGCCCCGCTGTCTGAAAAAGCGCATCGATCTCTGCAATGGACTGGTTCTGGGCCGTGGTTTCGGCGGGAATCTTGTGTTTTGGGGATGAGCGCATCGTCTCCTGATTCTACTGCGCTGGAGATTTGACCCGCTGCTGCTGCGTACCAAAGCAATGGGCCTGCCTTCCGGCAGGCCCGCTTCAGAGGCATTTGATTGGAGGGGGTCCAGGGGGGAATTTGGGATTCAGGACCATGAAGGCCCTGAAAAGAGTGGATACCTTCGTGGAAGGGACTAGTTTCGGGGAAGCCTCTGCTGATTATTTGAGTAGATGCAGGATTCGGAAAAAGGTTGCGTCGCAGATCGAATTTGGACCAAATTCTCGTTCTTTCACTCCCTGCCCCTTCCAACTCGCGTTTTACTCCTCGGGCACCCTCCGGCCATCCAGGTCCAACTATCGGCTTGCTTCCCTCGCGCCGAAGAACCACTCTCTAAAGTGTGAAGCGGGCCCTTTCAATCGTCCTGGCTGTACTCTCTCTGCCGGGCGGGGGAATTCTCTTTACCCATCGCCAGGAGCTAGGTTTCTCCGTTCCTCGCGCCGGCGAAAAACGACTAATGTTTCGACCGGACGATTTGCCAACTGCTCGTGAGCATTCTATTCCCGCCATTGCGCAACCATGCGGCCTCGGCACCGGAGCTTTTGTTCCTCATGGAAATCAGCGATTTCCAATAAATTACTTTCGATGTCCGTCGCTGCCGTTTTTTCCTCAACCCTTCCGGCAGGCTGCCGACAAGCTTGAGATGCGGGGGTTGTGTTTCTCCTCCCGCGCGAGGTTGACGATGCCGGTTGCCGCTCTATCGACCGCAGGGTTCTCGCAGTACATCTCCGCCACCAGCAACGTTTCGGCCTCGCAGCAGGCCTTTCAAGCCCTCCAGCAGAGCCTCGCCCAGGGAAACCTGAACGCCGCACAGGCCGCCTTCAACACCTACAACCAGCTCAACCAGGCTCAATCGTCCGGCAGCGGCAGTTCCACGACCAGTTCGCCGTCCACCTCGCAGTTCTCCAAGGACCTGGCCGCGCTGGGTACGGCCATCGGCTCCGGCAACCTTTCCACGGCCCAATCCGCCTTCACCACGCTCCAGAGCGACCTGAAGACGTCCCCGTCGCAAGCGATAACCAACGCGGAATCGGCCGTGGCCCAGACAGTCCAATGGGTCGACGACCTGCTCAGCCTTTCCAGCACCGGCAGCGCCCCCGCGGCCCCGGTCGACCCAACCACCGCCATCCTCGACAGCGCCTACGGACAGAGCTCATCGACCGCCAGCACGGACCCAACGCTGGCCCTTCTGGAGAGCAAGTACGGAACCGGCAACCCATCAAGCGCGGATGCGGACACAAGCACCACACCCACTGCGCCAGACAGCGGCAACGCCAGCAGCGGGGCCAGCGTCAACGCCTACGCCTAGCCAGGCCGGATAATATCCCGCTGACGGGTCCGCCCCGGCAGGTGTATCCTCGTGTCCATTATGAAGATTCGACTTCCGCAGTTCCTCGCCCTGGCAACCCTCGTATCAGCAGCCGCTCTCCTTGCAGCCCAAGATGCGGCCAAGCCCAAACCCGAAGACACGGAGATTTGGACGCCCGTGCCCACGGTCGTAACTCCCGGCGCCACGGCCACGGCCCCGCCCTCCGACGCAATCGTCCTCTTCGACGGAAGCAATGAAGACGAGTGGGTCTCCGCCCAGGATCACACCCCGGCCCAGTGGGTGGTTGGCGGCGGCATACTCACCGTCAGCAAGGCGCCCGGCGTGGGCAACATCGAGACCAAGCGGAAATTCAAAGACTACCAGCTCCATGTCGAGTTCAGAATCCCCGCGACCATCGCCGGCAGCGGCCAGGCGCGTGGAAACAGCGGCGTCTTCCTCGCCTCCACCGGCCCTGGCGACGACGGCTACGAGCTCCAGGTCCTGGATGCGTACAACAACTCGACCTACGTGAACGGCATGGGCGGCAGCATTTACAAGCAGAGCCCCCCGCTGGTGAATCCCGCGCGCAAGCCCGGCGAGTGGCAGAGCTACGACGTGGTGTGGACCGCGCCCGCCTTCAACGACGACGGCTCGGTGAAGACTCCCGCCAACGTGACGGTCTTCTTCAACGGCGTACTGGTGCAGAATCACTTTGTGCTGACGGGCCAGACCCTCTACATCGGCAAGCCGTTCTACAAAGCGTATGACCGCGCACCCATCAAGCTGCAGGCGCACGGCGACAAGAGCGAGCCGCTGAGCTACAGGAATATCTGGGTGAGGGGGCTGAATTAGAGCAGATTACAGATGACAGATTGCAGATGACAGTTCCAAGGGTCTGCCAGCAGTGGAGCAGTCTTGCAGTTTGCGCGGCCACTTTCCAACCGTTGCAACTTCACGCCTGCTCCGGCTTTGGACGTGCGCGCTTTTCAATGACGCGGGTGATCAGCCCAACGGGCAGAAACCGGGTCAACTGCGCGATGACCCTGCCACCGAAATAGGGCACGATCACCCGCTGCCCCTTGGCCAGAGCGTCTACACCCAGCCGCGCCACAGCCTCGGCCGATTGTTTGCCGCCAGGCAGAAATCCCTCAGAGCGCGCCACCTGGAAGAACTCGCTCTCCGTCGGCCCGGGGCATAGTGCGGTAACTTTCACGCCGAAGCGGGCTACCTCGGCCGCCAGTCCCAGCGCGAAGAAGCGGTCGAAAACTTTGGTAGCGGCGTAGGTGGAAAGGTACGGCACAGGCTGGAAGCTGGCCGTGGATGCCAGAATCAGCACCCATCCGCGCCGCCGCTCCACCATGCGCGGCACAAAGAGACGCGACAGCCGCACCACGGCCTCGCAGTTGACGCGCACCTGGCTCAGTTCCTGCTCTACGGGGCTCTCGGCGAATGCTCCGAACTGCCCCAGACCCGCGTTGTTGATGAGAATGTCGACCGCAATCCCGGCGCCTTCGGTGGCGTCATAGATCTGTTGTGGCGCGGCGGGATCGTTCAGATCGGCCGCGACGATGCGGACCTCCGTTCCGTTGCCTGCGAGTTCGGAGGCCAAGGCCTCAAGGCGCTCGACGCGCCGGGCCGTGAGAATGATTTTGGCCCCGTGCGACGCCAGCTCCCGCGCCAGTGCAATTCCGATGCCCGCGCTGGCGCCGGTCACCAGCGCCCATCTGCCGTTGAAGTCTTTCAAATTTGCCATTTTGAGTTCATCATCCTGGTTGGTTGCGGTGGAAAGGGCATTCGCGGCGAACCGCGAGGCTCCCGCACGTTGCGTGCGGCTCGCTATTTCCTCAGCAGTTTGAATGCGTGCGTCCACTCATTGCGCGACAAGCCGGGGATGCACCACAGCATGCACAGCGGCTCGATGGCCCGCGCTGACTCCACGCTACCCATATCCGCCGTTTCCCAGCCGAACTGATCCAGAATTTCGCCAACCTGTTTCTTCGCGGCCTCATTGTTGCCGCAGATGAACATGGTGGGCTTGCCGCCGGGGAACACGGGATTCACCATGGAGATGTTGCCGACCGAATTGAATGCTTTCACAAAGTGAGCGTCTGCAAACTCGATCTGCAGCTGTTCCATCAGCGATTCATCGTGGTCCGTAAAGAACCTCAACACCCCGTTGACGGGCGGCGCATCGGCGATGGGATTGGTCGCGTCAACGATGGTTTTTCCTTCCAAATACTGCGCGCCGGCCAGCCGCAGCGCCTCAGCGGCTGCGCTGCCCTTGACCGCTAGAACCAGCAGCTCGCCGTATGCGGATGCATCGGCAAACGTGCCAGTCGCGCCGGCTGGATTCTGCGCTGCCCATTCCGCCAGCTTGTCGGGCGTCCTGGTGCCGATCATGACTTCGTGGCCGTGCTTGAGAAACCCGCTGGCCAATACCTTCGCTACATCGCCCGATCCGAGAATTCCGATCTTCATGTTCATCTCCTGTGGAAAGAGATGTTAGATGCAGAGATAGAGATTCAGGTAGAGCGACGCTGTGAGCGTCTGCGCTAGGCGGATGGCTTGCGCCTTGGCAAGGCGCTGCTTTTCTTGCCGGTCTTGCGGTTCTTCTCTACGCGCAGCTTCCAGCAGGTGTGCAGTGCCCCGGTGAGTGTGTCTTCATCCGCCGGAGCCAGCCGGATATGCGTCATGCCCATTCTGCCCCAGCCGCCGTGGATGGGCAGAAAGAGGTCGGGCCGCTCGGCAATGAAGGCTGCCTGGTGCTGCAGCGTCAGCATCAGGTTGCCGTAGCCTTCCTTCACGGAAGCCAGCGTGGCAAAGATGCGGCCGCCCACGCGAAAATCGGTTGCTCCCATGTGGGAGCCATCTTCCGCGCCTACAAAGCTGAGGGCGATGCGGCGAAAATCGGATGCGGTCATAGCGATCCTCCGAACGAAGTAGTTCCGTCGAAGATTGGCGCCTAACGATAGACTTCGCGCCTGTTTCCTATCCGCACGACCAGGATGCGGACCAGCTTGTCTTCAATGCTGGCGATAATACGATAGTCGCCGACACGGTACTTCCAGAGATCGCGAGTTTCGTACCCTTTAACGCCTGGCCTATGCTGCGCGGGTCGTCCAACGGGGCAACGCGCTCGAAGAGGAAACGGTTGATTCTGCGTGCAACCTGTGGGTCGAGCTGTTTCAACTCGTGCTTGGCTCGTGGGTCCAGGTCAATCGACCATGCCATATTCCTTCATCACTTCCTCAAGAGGAATGGTCTTGACGCGTCCTGCGTGGATATCGGCGAGCCGCTGCTCGGCTAGGTAGATGTCCTAAAGGTCGTCCAGATGTTCGAGGATTGCCTCCCGGACGTAGAAACTCTTGGTCCTGCCGGTTTCCTTTGCCAGGGCGTCAAGGCGCTTTTCAATCGCTTCGGGGAGCCGGATTGCGAGCATTTTGGACCTCCTGGTGAATTGCTATACAAGTATAGCGCGCTCCGGAATCCTGCGCTGACGTACTACAAATGCAATTTTGTCCACCCGATCAGCCAAGCGGCTGGCTGGCAGCTAGAAGCTGTCCCTCAAACTCCTCGTTCAACCAACCTGAGAATGCTGAAAACTCCTCGTCGCGGCCAAGGAAATCGCGCACCATCTGGCGGCCCGGCTTCGATCCGCCCTGTTCGAGCACTGTCTTGCGGTAGCGCGCGCCCGCATCGCCGCCCAGCAGGTCGGCAGGGTCGAACTGGGCAAAGAAGTCGAGCGCGATGACCTTGTCAAACGCATAGGTGTAGTAGTTCGACGAGTAGCCGGTCAGGTGGCCGAAGCTCGCATACATGCGGTTGCCTTCCATCCATGTCCACGGCTGCAGACTCTGGTAGAGCCGCTTGGTCGTCGCGTCCAGATCAAGGCCGGCGGGGTCCCGATCGTGCAGATCGAGCGAGAGCGTTGTGTAGTAAAGCTGCGCGCGCACCCAGTCGGCCCGGCCAAACGCCCCGGCGAGCTTCATTCTCCTGATGGATTCAGACGGGAGCACTTCTCCCGTTTCGTAGTGCCTGGCAAAGGCCTGCAGGAGCTTCTCATCGCGGAAGAACTCTTCCAGCATCTGCGAGGGCACCTCGATGAAGTCGCCCTCGGTGGCAAAGCCGGAGAGGCCCGCCCACTCCGTTTGCCCGCCCAGAATGGCGTGCATCAGGTGGCCGAACTCGTGGAAGAAAGTCACCACGTCGTTGTACTGGAGCAGGCCCGGACCGTTCTCGTCGCTTGCCGGGAAGTTGCAGATCAGCGCCGCCTCGGGCAGCGCACGGCCGTGCGCCCCGGTCACAATGGGCGCGGCGGAGAACCACTTGTCCTTGCCTTCGCGGGGATGCATGTCGAGGTAGAAGCGGCCTACGCGCCGGCCGCTGTCGAAGACGTCGAAGACAGAAACAGCCGCGTGCCAGGCCGCCGCATCGGAGCGGCGAAATTCGATTTTGAACAGCCGTGCCGCCGTCTCCAGCACCCCTGCCTCGACCTGCGCGTAGGGGAAATAGGGCCGGACGGACTGCGAGTCGAAGTCGAAGGCCGAGCGGCGGAATTGCTCGTACCAGTAGCCTCGGCTGGTGATGTCAATGGCGCCGATGCCCGGCTCGTGTTTCCGCGCAAACTCCATGATCAGTTCATGCTCGCGGCGCGCGCCGTCCCGGCTGGCTTCGTCCAGTTTGGCCAGAAAGGTGCGTACGTTTGCCGCCGAGCCCATCATCTGGTCGGCCGTGGCCAGGTCGGCCCAGCTGCGGAAGCCCAGCACCGAAGCAATCTCCTGCCGCGTGGCCAGCAGGTCAAGGAGAATCTGCTGGTTGGCCGGGTAAGCGCGGGTGTTGTAGGCCAGAAACATGCGCTCGCGCAGGGCAGCGCTGGTGGCAAACGTCATCACAGGCTGCATGTCCGGCTGGTCGGTGGTGAGGGTGACGACGCCTTCGGCGTTGGCCGGATGCCGGGCCAGGTAGTCCGCGGGCAGTCCGTCCAGCTCCGCCTCGGTGGCCTCGATGGTCTTGCCGCCCTCCTGGATGTTGCGGCTGAATTCGAGCGAGAGCCGGGTGGCCTTCTCGTGCAGCGCCTGCAGGTGGTCCCGGGTTGCCTGGTCCTTGTCCACGCCGGAGAGCCGGTAGCCCAGCAGGGTGCGCTCCACAAAATGTCTGGTTGCTGCGCTCGCACCCTCAAGATCGATGGCCACCAGAGCTTCGTAAACCGCTCGGTTCAGGCTCAGAGCGCTGCCGGCCATGGCCACCCGCTGCGCTTCCGCCTGCGCCTGGTCGCGGACCGCCTTGTCCTCGGCGACGGAGTTGAGCACACCGGCCTGCGCGCCGGCCAGAGCGAGTTGCTCAATGGCCTCGTCGTAGTGCCGCAGTGAGTTTGCCGGCGTGCGCGGGCTTTCCACGGCCAGCAGCCCGGCCAGTGCCGCCTGGTGCGCGGCCAGGCGAGCGCCCACCCAGGAAGTGAGCGCCTCGGCAGAGGCTGCGCCTCCCGCCTCCCAGGCGTGAAGGTCTTCAGCGGCAACGGCAACGGATTCAGCAGGCATGATGGGCAATCTCCTCCAAGACTCTAGGTTAACAAGGCAGGCCGCAGCGGGGTGGATTCGCCTTCTCTGCCGTCTTCCGGCGGGCCTCGCGAATCCGCTGTTGCATCCGCGCTTGAAGCCCATTAAGATGCGTCAATTGATGCCCATCCTGCACGCTGGCACCAATCCGCCTGTTTTCTCTCCCGCACCCGCCGGGCCGCGGCTCCGCGTCCCCAGGCTGTGCGTGGCTATCCAGGCCGGCTCGGCGGCAGAGATGGTAGATCGGGCCACGACAGCGCTGGCGGACTCGAAGTTCCTCGAATTCCGTCTGGATTCGCTCGCCAAGCCCGCGGCGGCGCTGCCCAAACTCAAGGAGTTTCTCGCCAATCGCCGGGACGTGACGGCCATCGCCACCTGTCGCCGCAAATCCTTCGGCGGAAACTTCGTAGGGTCCTTGACCTCAGAATTTGAGGTACTTCTGAATGCCGCGGAAGCCGGCTGTCAGATCGTCGACATCGAGGTCGAATCGGCGGAAGAGGCCAAACCGGCGGCGCTGGCAAAGTTCCGAGACAGTCTGCGGGGGGCGGGCACGGCTTTGCTGGTCAGCTTCCACGACTTTACCCGGACCAGGGGCCTCGAACAGGCCGCGGAGCGCATCGAGGCCTTTGCGCCGGAGTTTGTGAAGGTGGTCTCCACCGCGCGCGCGCTGACCGACAACCTCGCCGTCCTCAAGCTGATCGAAGAGCGCTCGCTCTCCGCGCAGATGGTGGGCATCGCCATGGGCGAGGAGGGCCTGGTGAGCCGCGTGCTCGGGCCGCGTGCCGGGGCGGCATTCACCTTTGCCTCACCTTCCGATGGCTCGGAGACAGCGCCCGGCCAGGTCACGGCGCGCGCACTCCGCGAGTTGTACCGCATCGACCAGCTGGACCGCGCAACGCAGTTGTTTGGCGTGGCCGGCAACCCCATCGGCCACTCCCTCTCGCCGCTGATGCACAACACCGCATTCCGCAAGGAGAACGTGAATGCGGTGCTGCTGCCGCTGAAGGTGCGCGCACTGGAAGACCTGCTCACCGTGGTGCGCGGGCTGCCGCTGGCCGGCGTGGCCGTGACCATGCCGCTGAAGCAGGAGGTGCTGCCCCACCTGGCCAACATGGACCCTCTCACCGCCAAGATCGGCGCCTGCAACACCCTGCGGGTGGGCGCAGACGGCAACATCGTCGGCTTCAACACCGACGTGGCCGGCGTGGTCCGCCCGCTGGGGAGGAGGCTCAAGATCAAAGACGCGCGTATCGCCGTGCTGGGCGCGGGAGGCGCGGCGCGCGCCGCCGTCTTTGGCCTGGTCGAGCAGGGCGCAGAGGTCTTTATCGTCAACCGCACCCACGAGAAAGCAGTCGCGCTGGCCAGGCAGACGAAAGCCAAGGCGCTCAAACATGAGCTCTTTGCGAAGGGCCGGTTCGACGTGCTCATCAACTCGACGCCGTGCGGCATGGCCGGCTCCAAGCCGGCGCTGCCGATCAAGGAGAGCGAGTTGAACGCGGGCCTGGTCTTCGACATGGTCTATAACCCGCTGGAGACACCGCTGCTCAAGCTGGCGCGCCAGCGCGGCATCCCCGTAGTCACCGGCCTGGAGATGTTTGTGCAGCAGGGCGCGCGGCAGTTTGAGATCTGGACGGGCAAACCCGCCCCCGAGGCGGAGATGCTGCGGGTGGTGGAGCTGGAGCTGCGCAGGCGGGGATGAGGAGCGGCGGCGACCTTCTTCCGTTGGGAATAGAATTGGGATAGGATTAAATCCTATTCGTTCACCGGAGGCCGCCCCATGCGTTCGACTCGACAGATGAGCATCACTCTCCCAAACGAAATGGCAGAGATGGTTCGCGCCAAGGTCGCATCCGGCGAATATGCCAGTGAGAGCGAAGTCATCCGCGACGGTCTTCGCGCGTTGACGACCCGCGACCGCGCGTTGGAGGCTTGGCTCAAAAACGAGGTCGTGGCGTCCATTGAAGCCGTAAGGGACAACCCTGCGCTTGTGCGAACCAGCGAGCAGGTGCGCGCAACGCTGGCGAAAGCCTACAAAGGACTGCATAAGGCGGGATAGCGTGTTCCAGGTCGTGTATTCTCCGGAGGCTGAGGCACAATTGGCTGAATTGCTCGCGCACATCGCACTTGCCGCTACGCCGGAAATTGCAGTGCGTTATGTGGATGCTATCGTCTCTCATTGCGACAGCCTGTCCACCTTCCCCATGCGGGGCGCTCGCCGGGATGACCTATGGCCGGGGCTGCGCGTCGTCGGATTCCGGCGGCGCATCTCGATTGCCTTTGTAGTCGAAAAGGACACTGTCACCATTCACGGCATCTTCTACGGCGGCCAAGACCTCGAAGCGGCCTTCGAGAAGTAGCGCGATTATTTTCGCCCATTATCGCTGCACTACTTGCGCTTGCGGTTTGCGGGCCCCGCAGTCTTGCCCGTCTTCGCCTTTTCGCCCTCCAGATGCCCGACGGGGATCGGCGCCATATCCGGCCCGATGCGCTTCACGGATGTGTCGATCATCTCGTAGTGAATGGCGCGCGGGGCAACGGGGCGGGCGATGCCGGTGTTGGGATCGACGCTGAGATTCTGACTGCTGGCGATCTGGATGCTGAAGGTGGGCACCGTGGCGCCGCCGGGCGCAGGCTGCGAGCCGACGGCCACGGGGAGAAACCCCTGGATAGGATGCAGGCGATAGGCTGTCTCGTAGCGGTGCCGCTTCACGCTCCACGTAAAGACGCGCACCTGGTCGAAGTCGAACGCCAGCCCCGGCTTGGGCGGGGTCAGTACAGTCACGTACTCGGGAACCATCTGGCCGGCTGTGGTGGCCTCGTCGTCATGCACCCTGGTCAACACGTATGCGCCTACCATGCGCTGCCCCTCGGCGTACGCCGCCACTTCATCCGGCACATCCACATCCACGCGCCCGGCCAGCAGCCAGCCGAAATGGCCCTGCGTGTCGCGCACCAGCCACCAGTCCTCCATGATCACGTCAGGAAGAGTGCCCGACGGCAAGGCAGGAACCGCTTTGGGCGGCGCCTTTGCAGGGGCAGAAGTTGCAGCAGGGATCCTGGCTCCGGGAGCGGATGATTGAGGTTCCGCGGGTTTGGGAGCAGCCGGAGGCACTTTGGGAACCGTGGCGCGCGCCAGAAGCTGCACCTTGGCATTGGCGGCCAGCAAATAGAAGTGCTCCGTCTCCCTGCCGGGAAGGTTATGCAGATAGACATCGTCGCGGACAGTCGCTGTGGCCACGACGGGGTCCTGCTGGTGCTGGCTGCCAAGCTGGGCAAACGAGTCGTAGGCCTTGCCGTCGATGACAGCGTGCTCCTCGATCCAGCCAATCTCATTTTTCTGGGTTTTGACCCTGAGGAAGCGCCGGCCGTGCTCGATCACATCGAGCGGCTGCCCGTTCACCACTTCGGCTACGCGATTGGAAACAGCGGCCACCCGGTCATGCAGGTACATCTGCCGCGCGGAGACGTAAACCGTCTCGTGCGTTTCCTTGTGAAACCGCGAGCATCCGGATGAAAACACGAGCGAACACAGTACCAGCAGCGGGGACGCAGCGGCTCGCGAGCGCCTTGCGCAACGGACAAATGGGATGGGGAATCGCGTGAGCACAGCCAGTGGCGTTCCCCTTGAGCATAGCATTTCAGATGACAGGCGACAGATGACAGGTTACAGACGAAGGCAAGCAGATGAAACATCGCCAACAGGCACCAAAAGACTGTCATCTGTGATCTGTCATCCGCAATCTGCTTCTACGGTGCTGCGGCGATGGCGACTGCTCCAACAGGGTCGGTGCCAGTGGCTGTGGTCAGCACTGAGGTGAGAGCGCCAACACTCATGGTGTAGGCCTCCAGGTCAGGATTGCCGCTGAAGTCGACGGCAAGCAGGTAACTGCCGGTCGAGTCCTCCGCCAAGCCGATGTGGCCACTAGGTCCGGCGGCGACAGTGCCGATCGAGGTGAGCGCGGTGGATGTGACCGAAAAGGCAGCGATGTTGCCGGTGGAACTGCCGCTGACCGATTGGTTGGCGACATAGACGTAGTTGCCATCCGCGGTGGGCAGGATGGAAGACGGTCCCGTTCCTCCAATGGAGTAGGGAGAGCCGGCGCTCGTCAGCTCGGTGACTCCGCCGCTGGCGATGGTGAAGACGCGCAGGCCGCCCGATTGGGTGGCGGAGAGCGCGTCGGACTCGCCGACATACAGCAACCGGTTGGTTGGGTCGACGGCGACCGCATTGTCGCCGCCAGCGGAATTCACCAGCTGGATGGTGCCGGCAGTGCCGAACGGATTGGCGCTGCCGGGGTTGAAGTGGACAGCCTCGGTGCCGCCTGAGCCCATTCCGACGAAGACATAGCAGTTGCCGCATGAGCTGGAGTCGCCGGGGGAGATGGCCAGTTGAGTGACGGTGGAAGCGGGCAGAGCGAACGGTTGCTTGGTCTCGTCGGCCGTGGCGAGCGTACCAGCGTTGGAGCCGGTGGGGATGATATTGACGGCGTAGAGTGTTGCGGTACCGGAGATAGCCTCGACCAACCAGGAGTTGGTTGAATCCACCTCCATCACGGTGGCCGCGTCCCCGACGCCGGTGAGGGTGCTCCCGCCGTTCCCCAGGGTCAGCGAGCCGTCTGATGCAATCTCATAGAGGTAGATGCCGTCAAGCGTGCTGACATACAGGAACTGGCCGCTGGGGGCCACTGCAATCGCCTGGGGCGTGCTTGCCAAGGTTGTGGCGCCGATCGTATTAAGCTGGCCGGAAGAGAGACTCAGGGCAGCAACCTCGTTTGTGGTTTGGTTCAACACGTAGAAGACGCCGCTGTTGCCGTTCGCACTGCTGCAACTGCTTGAGGAACTCCCTACGACGACGCAGACGGAGGTGGTTTCTGTAACACCGCCCGAGAGACCGCTCACCGTCATCTCGTATGCTCCAGCGGTCGTGGTGGATGTGGTGGTCGCCGTCAGCGTGGAAGTTTGCGGCGTTGTATCGGTGATCGAGACCGAAGTGGGAGAAAGGCTGCACGTCGCGGGATTGGTGGGATTGGAAAGACTGGTGGTGACCGCGCAGGAAAGTGCAACCGTTCCAGTGAACGAATTCGATGGCGTCACGGTGATCGTGGAGATGTTCCCGGTGGTGGCGCCAGGGCTCACGCTAATCGAGCCGCTGTTGCTCAGTGCGAAGCTGCCGGTGGTGCCAGTGATGGGCGCCTGCCAGAAATCGCCGCATCCGGCGCCAAAGCCGATCACGAGCGGAGCCGCCACAAACAACAGCCTTGCCCATTTGCCAGGTTTCATCGCCGCTCCTCGCTCGCCGCCCAACGAGCCTCACTCACAGGGTACCGCCTTGGCGCGCGGCTTGTCCTGCTACTGGATTAGACGCAGGTGGCCGATCTCGTGCTGCACAACAAGTGACGCGGGGCGGGCGGGGATCGCTCATTGGGTGGGAGTTTGGCGTGCCTGCCAGACCAGCCGCGCGGCAGTCAGGTCCTCGATGGCCATGCCGACCGACTTGAAGACGATGCGCCGGTCGACAGGCGCGGCCGCGGAGCCGGAGAGAATCTCGCCGATCTCGGCCTCGACCTTGACGCCGGATTGCCGCACGTCTCCGGACTCGCGTTCGGCGCAGGAGCGCGACTCGGCCACCACGTAGCTGGACTGCATGGCCTCGTCGTCCAGCTCACGCATGATTGCTGTGCTGGCGCCCACGGCCAGAACCACGGCCGTGTCGCTCAACCAACGGCCATGCAACACCGGCACGGGCGACGCGGTTACCGTAAGCACCACGTCTGCAGGCGCAGCTTCTTCGATCGGGACTGCCCGCGCCCCAGCTTCGCCGGCCAGCCGCTCGGCGTTGGCAGCCGTGCGGCTCCAGATGCGAATCTCCTTGAGCCCCGGCCGCACCAGCCGCAGCGCCTCGATGTGCGACCGCGCCTGCACCCCCGAGCCCAGAATCCCCAGACTGGATGCTGACTGCGGGGCCAGCGCATGCAATGCGACGGCAGAGACAGCAGCCGTGCGCATCTCGGTTATCAGCCGCCCATCCATCACGGCCAGCGGCTCGCCGGTGGAGCGGCGGAGCAGCTCGATCACCGCCATGTGGGTGTGCAGGCCCAGCTCTGCGTTGCCTGGGTAGAAGGTTACTGTCTTCACGCCCATCACGTCGCCGTGGATGGCCGGCATCACGCCAAACCATCCGTCGCGGAATCCCTCCCCATTGCCCGCGCGCAGAATCGTGCGAGCCGGCTGCTCCACAAGGCCCGCGGAGTAGTCGATGAGCGCCTGGCGGATAGCGGGAATCAGATTTTCGTAGGTAAGGACGGCACGGACTTCGTGCTCGGGAATGTACACGGTTCTAGTTGGGCCGTCCGCCGGAGCTGGTGCGTCGGCGGAATCGATCGTCGAGCGGCTGGCGGCCCTGAAAACCGGCTTCAACGGTGTGCCAGTGCTCGATCGCCGCCTCGCCCATGCGCCAGCACAGCAATACCACCTGGTCGTCAAGCCGGCAGGGAAAGTCGAGCAGCCCCGCCTCCATATCCTTCACCTGCACGCCGATGGCATCGATCTCGGCGATGCTCTCGCGCACCCGCTGCAAGTGGCCTTCCATCTCCGCGCGCTGTTTGGCCACGCTGCCCACGTCCACCCGCATGCCGCCGGAGAGATAGATGCGCCGCGCCAGTTCCGACAGCCCGCCCTCGACCTGCTCCGCCGCCTGCTTGCCTTCGACGGCGCGCTTCAGCAGCGACTCCAGCACCGGGAGCAGAGATTGCGCTTCTTCGAGAGTGAACGTCTTCATTGATATGCCCTACACATAGAATACGACAAAAGCAGGGAATAGGGATCAGGGAATAGGGAATAGGGAACAGGGAATAGGGATCAGGGAATAGGGAATAGGGAACAGGGAACAGGGAACAGGGAATAGGGAACAGGGAACAGGGAACAGGGAACAGAAAAACTGCACTCATTTCTGCAGCTTGCTCATCATTGCGACGATCATCCGGCTAACCTCCCCGGAAAGGCTCTCGGCCGAATGCTGCAATTGCTTAGAGCCGAAGCCAAGCGCCTCCGAGATCACGAGTTGGGTCTGGACCTCGCAGTTTGAGCCTCTTGCGTGACCGAGAAAGAGTACGTATTCCCCGTCGTTGACCTCCCGTAACCCTCCGCTATGTTGCTCGCAACCGAGACGGATGCCCTCCGTAGCTGATTGGTCAGACCGAATCGTTCTGATGCTGGAAAGTCAGCGGTAAGTTTATAGATTTCCAAGGCCATCTGAACTGCTCTCTGCCACACCACCAGATCCTTGAACGACTCACCCATACCCTTCCCCCGATCGCTGTTTCCTGTCCTTCAACCCCTGTTCCCTGTTCCCTAATCCCTGTTCCCTGTTCCCTGCATTTCCAACATTCGGTCCAGCGCAATCCTCGCCCATTGCTTCACGCCCGCTTTCACCTGGATGCGGTTGACCACGCGGCCTTCGATCAGGTTTTCCAGAGCCCAGGCCAAGTGTTGCGGGCTGATGCGGTACATGGTGGTGCAGAGGCAGCCGGTATCGTCGAGCGTGATGATCCGCTTGCCCTCCGCCGCAAACCGCCGCGCCAGGCGATTGACCAGGTGGATCTCCGTACCGATGGCGAACATCGTCCCCGCCGGCGCATCCTCAACCGTCTTGATCAGCCGCTCGGTCGAGCCCAGGGCATCGGCCTTCTGGCAGACTTCGAAGCGGCACTCGGGATGCACGATCACCTGGATTCCGGGATACTTGGCCCTCACCTGGTCCACGTGCCCGGGCAGGAAGCGCTGATGGACCGCGCAGTGGCCCTTCCACAACAGAATGCGGCTTGCTTCGAGCGCCGCTTTCGTCTGTCCCCCTTGCAGCGCCCACGGGTCCCAGACCGTCATCTCTTCCAGCGCAATCCCCATCGCGAATCCGGTGTTGCGCCCCAGGTGCTGATCGGGCAGGAACAGGATTCTCTTTCCACGGGCAAAGGCCCACTCGAATGCCGCCCGCGCATTCGACGACGTGCACACGAGCCCGCCCCACTCGCCGCAAAATGCCTTGATCGCAGCCGTGGAGTTCATGTACGTGAGGGGAATCAACCCGTCCGTCAGGCCGATGCGCTCGAGCGCTTCCCATGCGGCCTCCACCTGCGAAATCTCGGCCATATCGGCCATGGAGCAGCCGGCGTTCAGGTCGGGGAGGATGACCTGCTGGGCCGGTTGTCCTGGACCTTCGTCGCGGCCCAGAACGTCGGCGCTCTCGGCCATGAAGTGCACGCCGCAGAAGACGATGTACCTGGCGTCCGTCCCTGCGGCGATTTTGGAAAGCTTGTAGCTGTCGCCGGTAAAGTCGGCGAAGCGGATCACCTCGTCGCGCTGGTAGTGATGGCCCAGCAGGATGGTGGTTGCGCCCAAGCGCTTGCGCGCGGCGGAGATGCGATCGTCCATGGAATGGTCCGGGAGCGCCAGGTAGTTTTCCAGGCTGCAACTCGTTTCGGCCGCCGCGGCGACCGCCGTGTCCTCATCGAGAATCAGGTTCACTTCGATTCCGCCTTCAGTCCAGCTCGCTTTTGGGGCGGCGGACGGAGATGTTGAAAGCTTGCTTCGGCTGCAGTGGATGCACTGAATACCAAACCGAATCGGCGATGCAGCCGACCGGCTCGCGCTTCCCCATCCACGGGGTTGTTGCAGCCCTCTTCCCTGGTTGGATGCGGCCCGAATCCAAAGCGGCTCAGCCCCACCCATCAGAACTCATTTTACCCCAGACGCAACCCGCTCGCGCCATGGAATAATCTCGATCAGCACACGGTTGCGAAGGAGCGCGGATGAACGAACTGGAGCAGGTACTCGCGGGCGACAGCGCCCACACGCCGCCGGCGGAGATTCTTGACGGCCTGGAAGCCGAAGCCGCTCACCGCGTCGTTCCCGGCGCGCCGCGCTCCATCTATGCGGAGCTATGGCACATCGCCTTCTGGCAGCAGATCACCCTGGATTGGGTCCGCGGCATCGAAACTCCCTACCCGGTGCACGCTTCCGCCGGATTCCCATCCGCCGGCGATGCAGCTCGCGAGGACTGGGACCAGCTTCGCCAGCGGTTCATTGCCGCGAACCGCGAGGCGGCCGGCGAGGCGCGCGACACCAGCCGGCACAACGTCCAGGTCCGGTGCCCATCCCGGCCCGGCGAAGCGGTGCGCGTCATGACGGTGCGCGAGCAATTGGAGAGCCTGGGGGCGCACAACGCCTACCACTTCGGCCGCATCGTGCTGCTGCGGCAGCTTCAGGGTCTGTGGCCGCCGCCCTCCGGCGGGTTTAGCTGGTGAATCGCCGGCGCGCTTGAAACTCGTGCCGAATCCGGGCCGTACCGTTTGTGACTGCCTTGTGCGGACAGGTATCATTGCACACGATGGGAATGCCGCAAACAATTCAGATGGCCAACCTGGGGATGGCCGATTCGCTGATCCTGATGGTCATGGCGCTGGTGGTCTTCGGGCCGCGGCGGCTGCCGCAGATCGGCCGCCAGATCGGCAAGCTCATGTACGAGTTCCGCAAGGCCTCCAACGACTTCAAGTTTCAGATGGAAGAGGAGTTGCGCAACGCCGAGGATGCCGACCGCCGCAAGGCAGATGAGGAGCGGATGCGCGCCCTGGCAGTTACGGCCGTCGCGCCCAAACTCAGCGCGCCGGAGGCCATGGCGACCCTTTTGCCCTCGACCTCGGTTGTGCCCGACTCTGAAACAGCCGCAACCGGGAGCCCCTATCCCAACGAAGAAGTCTATCCTCCGCTTCTTGCGGAAACCGCCGAGCCCCCGGCGGAAGAAACAGTTCCCCGCATCATGCCCCCGTCCACCGGCGAGCAGGTAGCCGCCGCCCGGCCCAACAGCGTGAATACGCTCGTCCCGGCCGAAACGGAACAGGCCGCAGCAGTTGCCGAGGAAACCGGCCCCGGCGCACCGCCCGAGCCCGCCGCGACCGCAGCCGTTGCCGAACAGACCGAATTAGTTTTCGAACCCTCCCCTGCCGAGCAGCCCGCTCCAGAGGCCCAGCCCACCCCCGAGCCAGAGCAGGCGGTACCTCATGGTTGACGCCTCTGACGCAATCAGCAAGGCGCGGGCGGCGGTGAGCGAGCGTGCCGAACTGCCCGGAATGAGCCTGATGGAGCACCTGGACGAGCTGCGCAAGCGCATTGTTCATTCCGCCATCATTCTCGCCCTCGGCTTCATCGTCGCTTACATCTTTCACGAGCGTCTCTACGGATTTGTCCAAGCTCCGCTAACCAAGCTCGGCATCAAGCTCAACTACACCCACCCCATGGACCCGCTCAACCTCTATTTGCAGGTTGCACTCATCGGCGGCGCCATTCTCACCTCGCCCTTCATCCTCTACCAGGTGTGGCTGTTCATCGCGCCCGGTCTTTATCAAAAAGAGAAGCGCTTCGTCATTCCTTTCATGTCGGCCACCGTAGGATTGTTTCTCGGCGGCGCCGCGTTCGGCTATTTCTTCGTGCTGCCCGGCGCGCTCAAAATCCTCATCCTCGGGTTCGGCAGGGAATTCAATCCCGTGGTGACCATCGAGGAGTACACCGGGTTCTTTCTTTCCATCATCCTCGGCCTCGGCATCAGCTTCGAGATGCCCATTCTCATCTTCTTTCTGGCCCTGTTCGGCATCGTCAGCCCCAGGTTTCTGTGGAAGAACATCCGCTACGCGATCCTGGCGGTCTTCCTGGTGGCGGCCTTCATTTGCCCCAGTCCCGACCCGTGGACCATGTGCATCTACGCCGTCCCCATGCTGTCGCTCTATTTGATCGGCATCGGCGTAGCATGGTGGGTCCATCCCTCTCGCCGCAAAGCCAAGGAAGCCGAGAAAGCCGCCAAAGAGGCCGCGCAATGATCCTCTTCTCGCACTGGAAGAGAATCGCGGCAATCATGATGGGTGCCCCATCCTTGGCGCGTCTTTGTTTTCGCGCCAAGGGTGGGAAACCACAACACTGCGTCAGCCTACTTTCCAGAGTCGCCCTGGCCGGACTGCTTCTGTTGGCGCCTCTAACCCTTCCCGCCCAAACGCATTTCAACGGCGCTAAAGCTCTCGACTACGCCCGCCAGTTTGTCGCCATCGGCCCACGCTGGCCCACCAGCCAGGGGCATCAAAAGGCCGAAGAATTCCTGCGCGGTCAGTTCAAGCACGACCAGCTCGAAGAAGACACCTTCACCGCCTCGACGCCCATCGGCCCGGTCCCCATGCGCAACTTCATCGTGCGCTTCCCCGGCAAGAAAAACGGCGTCATCGTGCTCGCCACGCACTACGAGACCAACTACCCGCTCAAGAACATCAACTTCGTCGGCGCCAACGACGGAGCCTCGACCACGGGATTGCTTTTGACGATTGCGGATCAGTTGCGCGGCAGGACCCTCGACGGCTACTCCGTCTGGCTGGTTTTCTTCGATGGCGAAGAAGCCTTTCAAACCTGGTCCAAATCCGACTCCACTTACGGCAGCCGACACCTGGCGGCAAAATGGGGCCGTGACGGCACGCTGGGAAAGATAAGAGCCTTCATCCTGGCCGACATGATCGGCGACAAGGACCTCGACATCCAGCGCGAGACGCAATCGACGGGCTGGCTGGTCGATCTGGTCCGCCAGGCCGCCCACAAGTTCGGCTACGACCGCAATTTCTTCCAGACCGAGGAGTCGGTCGAAGACGATCATCTCGCCTTTGTTGATCGCGGCGTGCCGTCCATTGACGTGATCGACCTCGACTACGGCCCCAACAACAGCTATCACCATACCGCGCAGGACACACTGGACAAGATCAGCGCCCGCAGCCTGACCATTGACGGCGATGTGTTCATGGAGACGATCCGGCTGATCGATCTGCGATGAGAAAACTGGAATCCACGTCCCCAGCCTCCTGCCCGATGCTTTGCGGTACCATCCAGAAATGATTGCCGGCGTTTCGTGGGTCTGGTGGGTGGGGTTTCATGCGGTGGTGGCGGCGCTGCTGCTGGTCGATTCCCTGCTCCCGGGCCACAAGCGCGAAACCAAACACCAGCAGCTCTCCGCCTGGCTCTGGACGGGGGTGTTGGTGCTGGCTGCCACATCCTTCGCCGCCTGGATCGCCGTGACCCAAAGCCGCCAGACCGCGCTTGAATGGATCGGCGGCTACGCCATCGAATCCTCGCTCAGCGTGGACAATCTCTTCATCTTCCTGGTCCTCTTTCAGGGCTTCCGCATCAGCCGCCAGCGCCAGCACAACGCCCTGCTATGGGGCGTGGCCGGAGCGGTGGTGCTGCGCGCGCTATTCATCGCCGCCGGCATCGCGCTGCTCCGGCGATTTGACTGGATCACCTGGATCTTCGGCCTGTTCTTGCTTTACGCGGCGTTTCGACTGGTGCGCGGCAGCTCGGCCTCCGCGGCCATCCCCGAGTGGATTCGCCGCTTGCAGCCGGCCAAGGGGTCGCTGCTGCCGGTGATCCTGGCCATCGAAGTCACCGACGTCGTCTTCGCCACCGACTCCATTCCTGCCGTGCTGGCCATCAGCCACAATCCCTTCGTCGTCTACACGTCGAACATCGCCGCCGTCCTCGGCCTGCGCTCGCTCTACTTTGCGCTGGCCGCGCTGCTCGACCGCTTCCGCTATCTGCACTACGGGCTGGGCGCGCTGCTGGCTTTTGTGGCTCTCAAGATGCTCGCCGCGCGCTGGCTCGATGTGCCGATTACGCTCTCGCTGGCGATCATGGGCGCCATACTTTCGGTGTGCGCCATCGTTTCCTGGTTTGCGCCGGGAACGTCGGAAGCCAGAAAGGCAGCCGGCGTCGAGTAACGCGCCGCATGCGCAAGTGCCTGTGGATCCGGCGGCGCTCCGAGAATGCCGCGGACGCGCATGAACTCAGAGTATTTTCTGTCCCGGTTGCAGATATGATTGGTGATCCAGATGTAGATCAGGTTCATCACGTCCACCGGGAGCATGGCATCCGTCCCCAGGTCGCGCTGCTGCTTCATCTTCTCAATCATCTGCCTCAGTTGGTCGTGCTCCGCGATGTGCGCCGCCGCATCGGGATAGCCGGTCTCCAGGAAGGCCACCTCCTCGCCGGTGCAGTGCTGCCATGCGTACCGTTCCAATTCGTCGAGAACGCTCTTGAGCATTCTCGCGCTCTCCCCAGCCTGAATGACGCCGTGCAGCGCATTGACGCTTGCAACCAGCCTCTTGTTGTCCTCGTCGAATTTCTCCACGCCTACGCGTAGATTTTCCGTCCACAGCAGCAGCACGAGGGTCGCCTCCTTTCCGCACCGATGCGGGCATCTCTTGGAAGAGGTTATCGGCGCGCTGGCCAGGAGGATTGGGACCTCGCAGAGAGGACAGGAACTGAATGGCGGAATGGGATGGCTGTCCCGTACTGGGAAACTGACGAATGTGCAACTACCAGGCTTCGAAAACGGGCTGCTCATCGCGCCTCAGAACGGAGTGCTTGCTGAACCGCTCGTCGTCGCGCCGCGGATGGTCATTGCGGAAGTGGGCGCCGCGGCTCTCGGTGCGCGCCAGCGCGGAGTGGAGAATGGCGCGCGCCACGCGGCTCAGAGCACGCGCCTCAATCAAGCGCCGGCTGGTCTTGCGTTGCTGCAGAAACCGCGCCAGGCCCGCCTCGCAGTCGGCCTGTGCGCCCAGGCCTTCACGCAGCGTCGACTCCTGACGCAGTAAGCCCGCATAGTCCCACATCGCCTTTTGCAAATGATGGATGAAGACATCCACAAGGGCATCGTCCTCTCTCGTCATCGGCCTGAGCTGCGCTCCAGTTTCCGGGGCTGGCAGCAGCGGAAGCCCATCGGCCAGCATGGCCTGCGCCGCGCGCGCGCTGAAGACGAGGCCCTCCAGCAGCGAATTGGAGGCCAGCCGGTTGGCTCCATGCACGCCGGTGCAAGCGGCCTCGCCCGCCGCGTACAAGCCCTGCAAAGTTGTCCGCCCATCGAGATCGGTCCGTATGCCGCCCATCAGGTAATGGGCCGCCGGGCGCACCGGAATCAGGTCGCGCGCCAGATCCAGCCCATGCCTGCCCAGGAACGCGCTGATGCCGGGAAAGCGGCGAAGCAGGTCGATGTTCTTCACGTGCCGCAAATCCAGATGCACGACCCTGACCTCGTCGCCGCTCGCACCCATTCCCTCGCGCGCAATGGCCCGAGCCACCACGTCGCGGGAGGCGAGTTCCAGCAGCGGGTGATAGCGCTCCATGAAGCGTTCGCCGCGATCGTTGCGCAGGTACGCGCCTTCGCCCCGCAATGCCTCCGAAAGCAGAAAGCGGGGCACGCCGGGCAGCGCCAAGGCGGTGGGATGGAACTGGTAAAACTCCATGTCGGCCAGGGCCGCGCCGGCCTCAAGGGCCAGCGCAATGCCATCGCCGGTAGCCACGGCGGGGTTGGTGGTATCGGAGTAGACCTGTCCCGCGCCACCGGAAGCGATGAGCACAGCGCCCGCGCTCACCCTTCCTGTCCTGCCGTCCACGGAAAGCGGCGCTGCATCGGCCAGGTCGGCGCCCACAACCCGCCCATCGGCAACCACCAAGCCGGTGACCATGGTCCATTCGGCAAACTGAATGTGCTTTTGCGCGCGCGCAAACGCAACCAGCGACCGGCTGATCTCGGCGCCGGTTGCGTCGCCGTTGGCGTGCAGAATGCGCGGCAGCGAGTGCGCCCCTTCGCGCGTGCGCAGCAGCTCGCCGGCCTCCTTGTCGAACGCGGCGCCCCACTCCATCAGTTCGGCAACGCGCAGCGGGCCCTCGCGGACGAGCACCTCTGCTGCGGGGCGATAAACCAGGCCATCGCCGGCGTTGACCGTGTCTTCCAGATGCAGCCGAACGTCCGCGTCGCCCTCGGTAGCCACGGCGATCCCGCCCTGCGCATAGTGCGTGTTCGACTCGCCCAGCGACTCCTTGGTGACCACCAGGACCTCGCCGTGCCGGGCCAATTCCACTGCCGCGCGCAGCCCCGCCACGCCCGCGCCCATCACCAGAAAATCCACCCGCGACGGAACTGCCATAACCTTTTGAGGCTAACACCCCGAAATGCAGCGTGCAGAGCGCCCAGACCTGTGACCGCACCGGTCCACGCCGGCTGAGCTGTGCCGGCGACCGGCTACAATTTCTTCTCTGTTACCCTTGCCGCCTTTCCGCATCTGATTGGAATACCGGCCATTGCGGGCGGCGCGAAGATAGCAGTAAAACCGCGCGGGGAGAGGCACACCATGATCATGCACAGACCGAGAACCCGGCCGGCGCCGTGGAAGGTCCGGAGGCAGAGCGCGACTCACCACTGGCTGGTCCCGTTTGTTGGCCTGGAATGGGCATTGGATTGGGTGGCCTTTGCGCTGAGCAATTGGACCCTGCTCGAAGTGCTGGAGTACATGGGAACGTTCTCCGTGCTCATCGCCGTCGTCTTCTACTTTGCCGAGTCGGGCGACCGGGTGAAACAGCGCCACTACCAGGCCTGGCAGGTGATCAACACGGCGCAAGGCAAAGGCGGCAGCGGAGGCAGAATCGAGGCATTGCAAGAGCTGAATGCCGACCGGGTACCGCTGGTCGGCGTGGATGTTTCATCGGCATTCCTGCAAGGCCTGAACCTGAAGAACGCCAACCTGTTGCGCTCCGATTTCAGCTCCGCCGACCTGCGCAACAGCAACCTGGTGCAGGTCGATTTCACGCTGGCCAATCTCAATTCGGCCAACCTCCGCGATGCGACTCTGGATCGCGCGAAATTCGTCGACACCGACCTGCGCAACTCCGACCTCGAAGGCGCCAGCCTGGCCGACGCGGATTTCTCCGGTGCCGGCCTCGACGACGCCGACCTCCGCGGCGCGGACTTGAAGGATATTGCCTGGCAGAAGCTGAAGAGCGTAAAAGGGGCGAACGTGGCCGGCGTAAAGAACGCTCCGCAGGGATTTTTGGACTGGGCGCTGAACGACGGAGCCGTCGCTCAGCCATGAGCCGAGGAGTGAACCAATCACGCTCTCTAGACTCAGCGCTGCATAGAGGCCATTTAAGATAAGAGCAGCGTGCAAACCATACGAGTCGACACACCTTCGGCGAAATACGACGTGGTCGCCGGCAACGGCCTGATGCAAACGCTTGCCGTCCGCATCGAGCGCGTTGCGGGCAGGCTGCCGCGGCGAGTTTTTGTGCTCACTTCCGCGCCCATCTGGGCCTTGTGGAGCGAGGTCTTTTTGACTTCATTTGCCGAGCCGCCGGTGGTCCTGTTCCTGGAGCCCGGCGAAAAATTTAAGACGCTGGGAAGCGCGGAGCGCCTGCTGCGCGAGATGGCCCGCGCGGGCGGCGATCGTGGATCCCTGCTCATCGCCTTCGGCGGCGGCATTGTTGGCGATGTAGGCGGATTCCTGGCGGCGATCTTCATGCGCGGTATCGCCTATGTGCAAGTGCCGACCACATTCCTGGCGCAGGTCGATTCGAGCGTGGGCGGCAAGACCGGCGTCAACCTGCCAGAGGGCAAAAATCTTGTCGGCAGCTTCAACCACCCCCTCGCGGTCTTCGCCGATATCGGCATCCTGGGCACGCTGCCTGACCGCGAGTTGCGCGCCGGGCTGATGGAGAGTGTGAAAGCGGGCATCATCCGCGACCGCGCCCTGGTGCGATTCATGGAAGAACACGCGGACGAAGTCCTCGCGCGCGATGCGAAGGCGCTCGAGAAAGTAATCGCCGCGTCGATAAGAATGAAAGCCGGCGTGGTCAACCGCGACGAGCGCGAGAGCGGCCTGCGCATGATTCTCAACCTGGGCCACACCGTGGGTCACGCGCTGGAACAGGCTACCGGCTACAAGACCCTGCTGCATGGCGAGGCAGTGGGTTGGGGCATGATCGCAGCGCTCTACCTGGCGCGCAAGCGTGGGACCATGAGCGGAAATCAATTCGAGCGTCTCGAAAGACTGATCCATTTGTACGGCCCTCTGCCGCCGTTACAGCTCAAGACGAAGAAAGTGGCGGCGGCAACGGGTGGGGACAAGAAAAACGTTGGTGGAGTCAGGCGCTTCGTGCTGCCCATCGGTATTGGCGACGCCGGCGTGGTGGAAGATGTAACCCCCGCGGAGCTTGAGGCCGCTGTAGGCTATATGCTGGCGCGCGCGGGCGAGAAGAAAGCAAGTCAGCCAGTCAGCTAGTCAGCATTGGAGATTTGAGGATTCGATGGTTGTAACCGGGGCCAAGCCGGCTGGAGTGATGGACGAGGCGCAGGCGGCGCGCGCCGTGCAGCAGATGTTCGACTCCATTGCCCCGCGCTACGACCTGCTGAATCATGTGCTCTCGGCCAGCGTGGACCGGCTTTGGTGGTGGCAGACGGCGCGGCGATTCCGCGATATTCTTGCCGACCCCGATGCAGCGGTGCTGGACATTTGCTGCGGCACGGGACACATGACGCGCGCGCTGCTCAAGGGCCGCCCGCGAGGCGCGCGCCCGATTCTCGCGGCCGACTTTGCGCGCGAGATGCTCAGCCGCGGAGCCCGCAGGTTCAAGGCGCGCACGCCCGGCGATACTGCGCCGTATGCCATCGCGCTTGAGGCCGACGCGCTCCATCTTCCCCTTCGCTCCGCGTCGCTTGACCTGATCGTCACCGCCTTCGGCTTTCGCAATCTGGCCAACTACGAAGCCGGCCTGCGCGAGTTTGCGCGCGTGCTCAAGCCGGGAGCGAGGCTGGGAATTCTTGACTTCAGCGAGCCCGGCGGCCTCATCGGCAAAGCCTACGCCGTTTACTTCCGCCGCGTGCTGCCCGCCATTGGACGCTTGATCTGCGGCAAGGACGGACCCTACAGTTACTTGCCCGCATCCGTGCAGAAATTCCCGCAGCCCGCGGAGATGCTCGACCTGGTGCGCGCCACCGGCTACGCGGAGTGCGCGTGGCAGCCGTACACGTTTGGCATTGCCGGCCTGTACACCGCCGTGCGCAGCCCTCAACCCTGAGAGGCAAATGACCACAGCCGCTCAAAACCCGCTCGCCGCCTGCCCGGACACCTTCTCCGCACAGAAGCGCCGCGTGGCGCTGCACTCCATGGTGGCTGCCGCGGCCATGACGGTGCTGAAGCTGGCGGCAGGCCTCATGTCCGGCTCGCTGGGCGTGCTGTCGGACGCGACCCACTCGGCGCTCGACCTAGTTGGCGTCACGCTCACCTTCTTCTCTGTGCAGTTGAGCGACAAGCCGGCCGACGAAGATCACACCTACGGCCACGGCAAGTTTGAAAACCTCTCGGCTTTCGGCGAGACAGGCCTCATGGCCGTCAGTTGTGCGTGGATCATATGGGAAGCCATGCAGCGCCTCGTTGTCCACACGGTGGAAATTCACCACTCGGTGTGGCCCGTGCTGGTGCTGCTCACTTCCATTGCTGTTGACTATTGGCGGTCGCGGCGGCTGCGCGCTGTGGCGGAGCGCACGGGCTCGCCTGCTCTCGCTACCGATGCCTTCCACTTTGCCAGCGACATCTGGTCCACTCTTGCGGTGCTCGTTGGGCTGGGCGCCAGCTGGATTGGAATCCGGCTGGGCATCGGCTGGCTGCGCTTGGCCGACCCCTTTGCCGCGGTCGTGGTCTCGCTCATGATTCTGCGCATGACGCTGCATCTGGGCCGCGAAACTGTGGCCGTGCTGATGGACGAAGTGCCCGCGGAGACACGCCAGCGCCTCGTCGACGAGGTTGCCAAGGTGGAAGGCGTCCTGGCGGTCGAGCAGGCGCGGGTGCGCCGCGCGGGCGCCCGTTACTTTGCCGACCTTACGCTCGCCCTGCCGCGGCAGAACACCTTCGAGCACACGGGAGAACTGGTGCGCGCTGCCACCGAGGCCGTGCATCGCGCGTTGCCCACTGCGGACGTCGTCATCCACACCGTCCCGCGCGAATCTCGTGCGGAGAGCATCTTCGACCGCGTGCGCGCCGTGGCCGCGCGCAACAACGTGAACGTGCACGAGCTGAGCGTGCAGTCACACCACGGACGGCTGCGCGTGGAGCAGCACGTGGAACTCGACGAGAACCTGCCGTTGCTCAAGGCCCATGGATTTGTGACCGCCATGGAAGCGGAGATTCTGCGCGAGACCCCGGAGATTGACTCCGTGCTCACGCATATCGAGAGCGAGCCCGCCACCATCGAGCAGCCGGAAGAAATGATCGAAGTGGACCGCAAGATCGAGTACGCGCTGCGCTCGACGGCCCGCCTCTTCGTGGAAATTGTGGATGTGCACGCGATCGTGGTGGGCCGCACCGTCGATCACATCTCGCTCAGCTGTCATTGCACGCTGCCCGACGACCTGCCCATGCTGCGCGTCCACGAGGTGATCACTGCGCTCGAAGACCGCTTCAAGCTGGAGTGCCCGGAGGTCTACCGGGTAACGATTCATCCCGAGCCGGTAACGGATAATCTGCGGTGAGGGACACGAAGGGGAACAAGAATGATTGCGCACAGCGAATGGAAGCACGACAGCATTTTTCAGGGAGTCTCCGAAAACGGCAACACCGTTCTCTTTGACGCCGACCCCGCGCACACCCACGGCCCCAGTCCGATGGAAGCGGTGCTGATGGCGCTGTGCGGATGCACCAGCGTGGACGTGGTTTCGATTCTGAAAAAGAAGCGCCAGCCGCTCACCGGGTTGCGCGTCTCGGCCGCGGCAGAGCAGGCTCCAAACCCGCCGCGCGTCTTCACGCGCATCAAGCTGACCTATGCGGTGAGCGGCAAACTGAGCCGCAAGGCCGTTGATGACGCCGTGGCTCTGTCAAAGAACACCTACTGCTCGGTGTCGAAGATGCTGGAGAAAGCAGCGACCGTGGAATACGAAATCGTGTTTGTGGATGGTGAGCCCGAGCCATGAAGACACGGCCCGTTGTGAACTTCTTTCAGATTGCCTCGCTGGTCATGCTGCTTGTTGCCGTGGCGCTGCTCGCGGCCATCGCCACGATGCACTTTGCCATTCACGGCGCCGAGGTGCAGGTGCCGGCATTGCAGGGAATGACCGTGGCCGACGCGCGCAGCCAGACCGCCGGCCTTGGCCTGAACCTCGACGTGGACAACCGCTACTACTCCAGCGACGTGGCCGCGGGCCATATTCTTACGCAGTCCCCGCCGGCGGGAACCGTGGTGCGCCGCGAGTGGCGCGTGCGCGTGGCCGAGAGCCTGGGCCCGCAGAAGGTGGACGTGCCTGACGCGGTGGGCAAGGACGAGCGCGTGGCGGCGCTGACGCTGCGCCGCGTGGGCCTGGAGGTGGGCACAACCGCGCAATTGCCGTGGGGCAAGACCGCCGAAGGCACCGTGCTGGCGCAGGATCCGCCCGCCCACGCGCAGGGCATTTCGCGGCCTACCGTGAACCTGCTCGTAGCCGCTCCGGACGATGAAGCAGCCGACGGCTTTGTTATGCCCGACCTGGTTGGCCTTCCGGTGGTAACCGCGCAGGCTCAACTGGCCAGAGTGGGCATTCAATCGGCAACGCCAACCTACGTACCCACCCCGGTGGCGCCGGTCGGCAGCGGCGATGCGCCGCCCAGGGCTCCGGTCAAGCCGGGAACCGTGATTGCACAAACGCCCTACGCCGGAGCGCGCGTCTATCAGAATGTGTCGATCACGCTGACAGTCGCGGAATAGCAAATCGGCGTTTTTGGAGAGTACCCCATGGGATTGAGCGAAGATCTGGAACGGGTAGCGCTGCAGGAGCGCGAACTGCGCCTGCCGCGGCTCGATGCACAAGTTGCGTGGGACCTCGGCGTGCAACTGCGCACCATGGCCGAGGCGCGCGGCCTGGCTGTTGTAATCGACGTGCGGCGCTTCGGGCAGCCACTGTTTTACGCGGCGCTTGAGGGCACAACTCCGGACAATGTGGAGTGGGTGCGGCGCAAGAGCAACGTGGTCGCGCGCTTTCATCGCAGTTCCTACGCGGTGGGGCTGAAGCTGAAGGCGAAGAACGAATCGCTTGCCGAGCAGCAGGGTCTGCCGCTGACCGACTACGCCACGCACGGCGGATCGTTTCCGCTCGTCGTGCAAGGCGCGGGCATAGTGGGCAGCGTGACCGTCTCCGGATTGCCGCAGCGGGCCGATCATGAGTTGGTCGTCGAAGCATTGTGCGCCTTGCTCGGGCGCGACTACGCGGAACTGCGGCTGGAGGCGGAGTAGCGGCTCGACCTCTCAGGCAGTTCTTTCCAGCATGGCGATGAAGAAGCCATCGGTGCTGAATGCGCCGGGGAGCAGGCGGAGCGCGCCCTCGCGCGTGAGCAAGGCTTGCAGCCGCTCAGCGCCTGCGCCGGTGACGATGGACTGGCCGAGCAGCGCTTCGATCGAGGGGCGCAGCGAGACGGCGCCGGCGCCAGGACTCGCCGCGAGCACCGCGGCCACCACCTGCTCGTTCTCTTCCGGTTCCAGCGAACAAGTGGAGTAGACCACGCGCCCGCCGGGGCGAACGGCGCGCAGCGCGGCCTCAAGGATGGCGCGCTGACGCTCCGCTTGCCTCGTCAGATCTTCGCAGCGCATGCGGTGGCGGATCTCCGGGTTGCGCCCCAGTGTGCCGGTACCGCTGCACGGGACGTCGGCCAGCACCACGTCGAAGGCCGCGCCTTCCGTGAGCTGCGTCGCGTCGGCCAGCCTGCATTCAATTCGATCCGCGTATGGAGCCAGCCGCCGGCGCAGTTGTTCCAGCCGCTGCGTGCTCGATTCGCATGCCAGGATGCGCGCCTGCGGATTGCGCTCGGCGAGGATGAGCGTCTTGCCTCCAGGCGCGGCACATGCGTCCAGGATTCTTCCCTCGTCCTGCTTGAGATTTTCCGCGGCAATTTCGGCCACCAGCTGCGAGCCCTCATCCTGAAAGCGGATGCGGCCCTCTTGAAACGCCAACAAAGCGCTCGCGTCGCCCGAAACAACGGTGCGGGCCGCAGTGAGAAGCTGCCCCGGCTGCAGGACGATGCCGGCCTGCGTGAGTGCAGTTTCGTCCTCGCTGCAAGTGAGCCGAACACTCAGCGCCGGCTGGTTCTGCCCGCAGCGGCAGATTGCGCGAGCGGCTTCGAAACCATAGAAGCTGGCCCAGCGCTCGACCATCCATGCAGGGTGGGCGTACTCCAATGCTAACTCGGCTGGATATTGCTCCGGAAGACCTTCCTCAGGGGCTAAAGCCCCCGTCGATTTTGTTGCGTCTACGGCACGGCTGAAGCCGTGCCCTTTCAAAACAGCCAAATCCTCGTTCGGCTGCGAAGCTGCGGCCAGTTTGCGCAGCACCGCGTTCACCATTCCGGAAGCGAATCGGTGGCCGGCCTGCTTGGCCAGTTCCACGCTTTCATCAATCGCGGCACGAGCGGGGATGCGATCCATGTGCAGAATCTGAAACGCGCCCAGCCGCAGCGCGATGCGGATCTCCAGATCGAGCTTCGCGCTGATGTGCTTGAGCAGCGAGCGGAATTGGTGGTCGAGGCGAATCTGCCAGCGCAACACGCCGAGCACCAGCGCCGTGGCCAGGTTGCGGTCCTGCAGTGAAAGCGCGTTGACCGCCCTGCCGCGCAGCAGATCGTCAGAGTGGGAAGCTCCGCGCTCAACGGCCAGGAGGATGTCAAAGGCTGCTTTGCGCGCCGGAGAAATCTCGGCAGCGCGATTCTTCGGCGCGGTTCTGCGGGGTCCGGGCTGCCGCGCGGCGTTCATGCCGCTGAAGACCCGAGACGGGCATTGGCAGCGAGTTGCGTTCCGCGCAGAAATTCGGCTGCGTGCATGCGCTTCTTGCCTTCGAGCTGCAGTTCCAGGAATTCGAGCCATGTATTGCCCGCGCACGCGGCAAAGAGGCGCTCGTGCTCCATGCGGATCTGCCCGGGTTCCGCTGCGCCGCCATGCGGCTCGGCAACCGCCAGCCGATGAACAATGAGCTTTCTTCCGTCGAGCGTGGTGAAGGCTCCCGGCCATGGCTGAAATCCGCGCCATCGGTTATAGAGTTCGCGCGCCGGCCGTGCCGAAAAATCCATGCGCCCATCCTCGCGGTCCAGCAGCGGTGCGTAGGTCGCTCCGTCATGGTTCTGCGGCCGCGATTGCAGGCTTCCGGCGGCAAGCTCAGCCAGCGTTTCAACCATCATTGGTGCGCCTTTACGCGCAAGCAGGCCGAACAAATCGATCGCAGTTTGATCGGGACCAATTTCAACCGTCTGCTGCAACAAAATCGGACCCGTGTCCAGGCCTTCTTCGAGAAGCATGGTCGTGTTTCCGGTAACCGCATCGCCCATGGCCACCGCCCACTGGATGGGCGCGGCCCCGCGGTATTTGGGCAGCAGCGAACCGTGCAGGTTGATGCAGCCGAGGCGCGGAGCGGCGAGCATCCACGGAGGAATGATGCGCCCATACGCGACCACGACAATGGCGTCAGGAGCAAGCGCCTCAAGCTGCGCACGAAACTCCGCGTTGCTGCGAATCTTCTCCGGCTGCGTGACAGCCAGGCCCGCGGCCAGCGCGGCTTGCTTCACCGGCGGCGCGGTCAATTGCTGGGTGCGTCCTACGGGGCGGTCGGGCTGCGAAACCACCAGCGCGACCTCGTGGCCGGCGGCAAGCAGCGCTTCCAGCGTGGGCGCCGCGAAGGCGGGAGTGCCGCAGAAGACGAGTCTCATCGCGCGCCTCGCGGGTCTACCACTTGCCGTCGCGTTGCATCTTGCGGATCCTGCGCAACACCAGGTCGCGCTTCAGGCCGCTCATGCGGAAGATAAACAACATGCCGTCCAGGTGGTCGATCTCATGCTGCATGCAGCGCGCCAGCAGGTCGTCGCCGTCCATCTCGAACCACTTCCCGTCCAGGTCCTGGGCGCGGATGCGCACCTTCGCGGCGCGCACTACCTTTTCCTTGATCTCTGGAAAGCTCAGGCAGCCTTCCTCTTCGTACAGTCTGCCGTCGCTGAAGATGATCTCCGGGTTCACCAGCACCAGCTTGTCCTTGGGGTCTTTGCCCATGCTCAGATCGATCACCGTCATGCGCTTCGACACACCCACCTGCGGTGCGGCCAGCCCGACGCCCTGCGAGGCGTACGTGGTCTCAAACATGTCGGCAGCAAGCTTCTTCAACTCGGCGTTGAACTCGGTTACCGGCTCGCCGGGCTGCGAAAGCACCGGCTCGGGATATTTGACGATCTTGAGAATCATGTTCGTGTTTGGATGACTTTCTGCGGTTGCTAAGTGCGATTCGCCCACTTGACACCAAAAATCAACGTCGCAAGGAACAACCTCGCTACGTCTGTGGATTTGCCTCGATTCCACGCATCAAAGGCCAGCTTGGCTCTGTCGAGACAATCCGAGGCCCATAAAAGGCCTACAGTGCCTTTGGCATCAACGACATCATAATCGGCAATATGCCGAGCATCCTGAAGCTCCGCATATGCCTGGGCTATCACCGCCAAATCTGGTGAAAAAACGCAAGGGATACCAAGGTTCGTCGAAAATGGGCTCCATTTGTTCGAGTCACTAAACGGAGCCATCGCATCTCGCATCGGACGATGGCCCAACAGACGCTGAATTCTGCCGCTCATGCCTGGCGGCGTCGGTGGACTCACCTGGGTCGCTACCGCGTCAGAGAGCAAATGAAACACAGTGTAATAAGAGGCCGACACTGCACGGCGGCAATCGATGTCCGCGACTGGCGGAGCAGCAAGCAACCTCGATGCATGGCCGAGCAACTCGTCAGCTAGCGGCACGCAGGGCGCTCCGATCTTCTTTCGCCGAAAACTGAAGCCAGGTTTCCGAATCCATCAGCGGCTGGAGCTTCTCGCGAAGCGTGGCATAGAAGTTACTCCAGATTCTCGCCTTCTCTGGCGAAGGGACGACCTCCGGTTTTGCATGGAAATAGACCATGATGCGGGGAGTTCCGTCGTACATCGGATTCCATTCGACGTCGAATCGGCCCTCCTGAAAGTCCTCCGGCAAGGAGTTGCAGTGGGCGAGTATCTTCTCAAGCTCTCGCCGCACGCTCACGTCGGTGGGATAGCTAACGAGAAGATGATGAATGTTCTCGAGCATTCTTCCGCTTTGGAGTTCCCTGAGCTTAAATACCGGCCCTGGAATTCCGTTAGTACTGGGTTGAATGCCGAGAATCTCGAAGAGCCCCTCATGCCCAAGTACCTTGACCCGTTCGCCGACTTGCGGATTGAAATCAAGCTCAACCATTGCGCCCCTCCTATCCAGTTTACCCCGAACTGAATCTCTGGCTAATACGCCCGCATCTGTTCGATGTATCCGCGGAAGTTCCGTTCCAGCTCCAGGACCGAGTCGCCGCCGAACTTCTGCTGCGCCAGCCCCGCAACCGTGATAGCGACCATAGCCTCGGCAGCCACGCCGGCAGCCGGAACTACGCAAATATCGGACCGCTCGTAGCTTGCGCTGGTAGCCTCCCGCGTGTCGAAGCGGACCGATTCCAGCGGCCGGCGCAGCGTGGAGATGGGCTTCAGGTAGCCGCGCACCACAATGTCTTCGCCGTTCGAAACCCCGCCCTCGATGCCGCCCGCATTGTTCTGCTCGCGCGTAAAGCGTGTCGGCCTGCCGGTGTCCTCGGCAGCATAATGAATCGCATCGTGGACCTTGGAGCCGAAGCTCTCGGCCGCCGTCACGCCGCGCCCAATCTCCACAGCCTTCACTGCCTGCAAACTCATCACCGACCAGGCCAGCAGCCCATCGAGCCGCTCATCCCAGTTGGCGTAGGTCCCGAGGCCCGCGGGCGCGCCATGCACCACCACCTCAAAGACTCCGCCCACGGTGTCGCCCGTCCGCGAAACTTCTTCAACCTCTTCCTTCATCCTCGCTTCGGTTGCAGGATCGACGCAACTGAGCATCACTTCGTCCTTGGCCGCGACCGCGACAATCTCGTCCCAGGCTGCGCCACGCTCAAGCTCCACGCGGCCCACGCGGATCACGTGGCTGAGCACCTCGATCCCCAGCGTCCGCAGGAACAGTTTGGCCAGCGCCCCGGCGGCCACTCGGGCTGCGGACTCCCGCGCCGAGGCGCGCTCCAGCACATAGCGGGCGTCGGGAAAGTTGTATTTGAGAGCTCCGGCCAGGTCCGCATGCCCGGGCCGCGGAGAAGCCACCGCCTGGTGCTTGGCCGGGTCGCCGGCCTCCACGGGAAGCTTCTCTTCCCAGTTCTTCCAGTCGCGGTTCACAATCTCAATGGCGATGGGCGACCCGATGGTCTTGGCGTGCCGCACGCCGCTCAAAATGTGGGCCTTGTCGGTCTCGATCCTCATGCGCCCGCCGCGCCCGTAGCCCTGCTGACGCCGCCAGAGCTCGCGATTGACGAAGTCAAGATCGACCGGCACGCCGGCCGGCAGCCCGGAGATGAGCGCGGTAAGAGCTTCCCCGTGGGACTCGCCGGCAGTTGAAAAACGGATCATATGCTTTTGATTGTAAAGGGAAGTTGATGAAGGGAACAGGGACCAGGGAGCAGGGAACAGGAAAAGGCGGCTCGTCGGCGCATGATTCCCTTGCACAAATCTGGGTGCACCATCCCTGGCGCGCCACTTCACACCGAGGGTGGGCCGGCACAAAGCTGCCGTTCCCTGTTCCCTAATCCCTGTTCCCTGCCTTACCATGGCCCCATGGCCTGCTTCCTCTTCAAGACCGAGCCCGGCGTCTACTCCTTCGACGATTTTCTGCGCGACAAGGAAACCATCTGGGATGGCGTAACCAATCCCACTGCCGTCATGCACCTGCGCCAGATGAAGGCGGGAACGAAGTGGATCTTCTACCACACCGGCGACGAGCGCACCGCTGTCGGCACCGGGACGGTGGTCAGCGTAGACGCGAGCGACCCCAAGGTTCCGGTCGTCAAAGTGAAAGTGGGCAAGCGGCTCAAGCACCCAAGAACGCTGGCCGAAATCAAGGCCGAGCCGCTCTTCGCCAAGTCGCCGCTGGTGGTTATCGGGCGCCTCTCCGTGGTCCCGCTGACCCAGGAGCAGTGGGACTGGCTGGTCGGCTGACGTAATCCGAGTTTTGTGTGATTCCCAGGTCTCAAAATCGAGACCCCCTTCGACTCCGCTCAGGGCAGGCTTTCGACAGGCTCAGGGCAGGCTCTGGGGCACCCATGCATCGCTGCCGCGCGCTCAGTTGTGCTTCTCGCCCGAGCAGCATGAGCCGGTAACTTTCGCCGGCTCGACGTACCCCTGCTTTGGATCCACGAAGTACCCCTGCCCGTATTTGTCGTGATGGCGAACCCAGGCCATGGAATGAGCCAGCCCCTCTTCGTCGCGGCCCTTTGGCGTATGGTCAAGGAAGTTATACGCGCCTACAAAAATATCCAGGCCACGCGCATAACTCGAATACGTGTGAAAGATTTCGCCGCTCGCATCCTTCGCGAAAACACTTAGTCCGGGTCCTTCCTCGCTGGGAAACGCCATCTCGGTGTAGTTATACTGCACTTTCCCCTTCGCCCGCTCTTCCGCGGTGAACGACACATGGTAGTCGTAGTTGAAGTCCGAGCCGAACGACGACACCCAGTGAAACTTCCATCCCATGCGCTTCTTGAAGGCTTCAATCTCCGCAGTGGGCGCTCGCGAAATCACCGCCAGGGTTGCGTCGCGGTTGGCCAGGTGAATGGAGGGGCCGTCGAAATGGTCGGCCAGGTACGAACAACTCGGGCAGCCCTCTTTCCATCCCGGGCCGAACATGAAGTGGTAGACAATGAGCTGGCTGCGTCCATCGAAGAGGTCGGCCAGCGTTTCCTTTCCGCGCGGCCCCTCGAAGACATACGATTTTTCGACCTTTTCCCAGGGCAGCTCGCGCCGCAGCCGGCTCAGCTCATCGCGCTGCCGGGTAAACTCCTTTTCCTTGGCCAGAAACTCCTTGCGCGCGGCAAGCCACTCGGTCTGCGAAACGACCTTGGGGTGTGCGATTTCTGTCATGCTGCTAGCCATGGTGATCCTCCTCAGACTGTGGGTGGGTGGGGATTTTGTTTGCGGCCTTGGCGGTCACCACTTTCGTGACCACCAGTGCGGTCATGCCGCCGGTTGATACGGCAGCCGCAGCCATCCACGCCGCGGTAGCCAGGCAAATGGGACACATGGGGACCTCCTCTTGTGTGCGATGGTGGGGAACAAGCTTGCCGTTGCCCTGCTACTTTGCCTCCGCCGCCTTGCGCACGCGCTCCAGCATCCAGGCCCAGCCCTTTCCCACGCCCTCTCTATGGTCGTCCTGGATGAACCCGAGCGCCGTGTGCCGAAAGGAAATCTTTGTTCCGCCGTCCACCTCGGCGAGCCGGTACTGCACATTGGAGACAAAAGGATACGACGCGAACAGCGGGCCGGTAAATTCAAGCAGCGTGGGCCGCTTGATGGCCTGCACGTGTGCCCACAAATGTCCGTTGTTGTCGCCCAGATCGCGGTACCATCTGCCGCCGGGCCACGGCTCAATCTTCAACGGCATGGGGGTGCCGTCGGGCCTCTCGTTGCTGGGGCCGATCTGTTCGAGCAGTGCTTCAAACGTAATCTCCAGTGAGGCGTTGACATGCATCTCCTGGGTGATGCTCAAGGTCAGGTTCTCAATGCTCATGGCGGTCTGCATCCTGCTCTCTCCTTATTCCTGGCTTTGCGGTGGTGCAGCGGGATCGATGTTCGAATTCAATTGCCTCATCTTCTCTTCAGCCCGCTTCTTCACATTCAACAACTGGTGCTGCCAGAAGCGCTCAAACGTGCCGGCCCATTCGTGCAGGGGCCGGATGGCTTCGGCGTTGGTCCGGTAAAACTTGTGCCGCCCGTCGCAACGCACCCTCACCAGGCCAACGCTACGCAGCACCCGCAGATGCTTCGACACCGAAGGCTGGTCAATGCGCAAGGATGCCACAATCTCGCCCACCGGCCGCTCCCGCAGCGCAAGGTAGCTGAGAATCTCTCGCCTGCGCGGCTCGGCAACAGCGTTGAAGGCATCGGAAGTGGTGGTTGCCCTAGCCATGCAAGAAAAATACATGCTTATATAGGAATATGTCAAGCCCTCCGGCGGAAAAAAATTAGCCCTCCAAAAAGCTCCAAGGCCTTCATTTCCTGTCAGACGTGGTAAGATTTCCTTGTTTCCTTTTTTCCTTGTTTCCTTGAATGAGGTGAATCATGCTGGCCAAATTGACGGTCAAAAATCAGCTCACCCTCCCCAAGGCGGTAGCCATGCGCTTTCCTGGGGTCGAGTACTTCGACGTAAGCACGGATGGTTCCTCGATCACGCTCAAGCCGCTCCGCACGAGCAAGGCCGACGAAGTGCGGCAGCATCTCGCCGACCTGGGAATTACCGAGCAGGACATTACAGACGCAATTGCCTGGGCGCGTGAAAGTCATTGACCTACCCGGAACGGCTCCGAGTCGTCTTCGACACGAACACTGTCATTTCTGCACTCGCGTTCACTACAGGTCGCCTGGCTTGGCTGCGGGGACACTGGCGTGAGCGGCAATCGGTCAGCCTTGTTTCTCAGGCGACGGCCACAGAATTGAAATGGGTTCTTAGTTACCGCAAGCTCAAGTTGAGCGTCGAGCGTCAAGTCGAACTCTTGGGCGATTACTTGCCATACTGCGAAGCCATTGCAATCACAGAACTCTGCCCGGTCCAATGCCGCGACCCCAAGGATCAGCCATTCCTCGATCTGGCCGAGAGTGGGCGGGCCGATGTGCTGGTCACCGGCGACAAGGATCTACTGGTGCTGGCTGGGCGGACAAGATTTGCAATCGAAGCCCCCGAAGCCCATCGAAGCAGGGCTTCTGGCGGTTCTTGACAAGGGAATTCCGTTGTATATACCATAACGTATATACGGAGAGATGCTTTGCGCTGGCCATGGGACGTTGAGAAAGCGGAGACGAACCTGGAAAAGCACAAGGTAAGCTTTGAACTTGCCAAACGAGCCCTGGGCGATCCTCTCGCCATTACGGTCCCCGATCCGTACCCCGACGAGCAGCGGTGGAGGACTCTGGGATCGCCCAGTGCGGATGGAATCGTCGTCCTTTATGTCGTCCATACCTGGCCCGAGGACGAAGACGGCGTAGGAAGGATCATCAGTGCCAGAAAAGCGGAGAACCATGAGAGGAGAGACTATGAAGAGAGGTAACCCTGAGCCCCTAACGCCGGAGTTGCAGGCCGAGTTGGACGTTTTGGCCGCGATGCCGGACAGCGCAATTGACACCGCTGGAATGCCCCCAATCACCGATTGGAGCAAGGCGGTGCGTGGAGCGTTTTATCGCCCCGTCAAGCGCCCTCTTTCGCTGCGCGTGGATGCCGACATCGTCGACTGGTTCCAGCGGCAAGGGCACGGGTATCAGACACGGATGAACTCCGCCTTGCGCGAGTATGTTGAGCGGCACCGGGAGCGGGCTTGAGCGCAGCGGGCTGATTGCTGATCGCCAGCGCGCGCAAGGAAACTCTTCAGAGGAAGCGTGCGGCGGAGTTGAGCAAGGGAAGCAAGCAGAGCGCACTGATCACGATTACGGTTGTTTTCGCGCGCTTGAAATCGCGATCGTCTGCGCGGATGGCGTGGAACTTGATCCACCAGCGAATGGTCATGAACGGGACGGCGAACATGAGGAAGTAGTAGCCGGCAAGGCCAAAAAGGCCTAGGAACGGAAAGAACATAAGGCCGATGAAGACCAGAAATGCAATCGCCATGGTTCTCAGAAAGCTGGCGTCGCTGCAGGCCTGATTGACTCGCGCCATCTTCTCCGTGGCCGCTGCCGCCGCAACCGGATCGATGACCGCGGAACAAAAGCGGCACTGCGTCGACGAGGCATCGATTGTCTGCCTGCAATTCGGGCACTCGAAGATGCCCGCGTTGCTGCTTACCGATGTCAGGCTCAGGCTATTCGCCATGCTTGTCTTCACCCAGCCACCGCTTCGTATTCAGCAGTTGCCGGTTGTCCAGCGACCAGACTTTGCCGGTCAGCTCGTTCGGCCCTTTGCCTTCGCGCGCGGACTTGTCAAACTCAGCCGCCACGGCCTGCATCTTCGCGTCCAGATCGTCAATGAAATTCAGCATCAACGCCTCTGGAATCATGGGCAGCTTGGGCGAGCCGAACTCGAGTTTGCCATGGTGCGAAAGAACCATGTGCAGGACCAGGGTCTTGAGCTTGGGTGGGAAGTCCGGCAGGGTGTCGATGGTGCGCTCGGCGAGGGCCGCACCGATCTGGATGTGCCCCAGCAGCATGCCCTCGATGGTGTACTCGAAGCCGATCTCCCAGCTCAGCTCGCGCACCTTGCCGATGTCGTGCAGAATCACGCCGGTCATCAACAGGTCGCGGTCGATGAGCGGGTAGTGCGGCGCAACGCGATCGGCCAGCGTGCAAAGGCTCACCACGTGCTCAAGCAATCCGCCCAGCCAAGCGTGATGCAGTTGCTTGGCCGCGGGCGCTTCGCGGTAAGCTTCCGCGAGTGCCGGCTCGGCGAGCATGGTGCTCAGCAGCAGCTTCAGGTCTGCGTTGGCGATGCTGTCGACGAAGCCAAGAAGCTGACGCCAGAGCGCTGCGACGTCGCAGGTGGTCGAGGGCAGCATGTCGGCCTTGTCCACCTCATTGGGCAGTGCCAGCCGCAACTGGTCGACCTTCATCTGCAGCCGGTCGTCAAAGCGCGATGCGCTGCCGCGCGCCTTCACAATGTCGCCGCGTTCGAAGTCTTTCGCAATGCGTGGGTCGCCGGGCTCCCACACGCGCCCTTCCAGTTGTCCCGTCTTGTCGCCGAGGATCAGGTTCAGGTAGGGTTTGTTGCTCTTGGTGGTGCGCTGCTGCTTGGCCAGAACGAGAAAATACCCGTCGAAGAGTTTGCCCTCGTCGAAGTTGGCCACATCGGAAATGTAAATGTCTTTCATAAGGTTCAACACTGCGGGCGGCAAGGAAGCTCTTAACGCCTCTCGCCATGCGGCTCAAGCATACCACGGCCGAGGAATTTGTCCGCCGCTTGCAGCCCGCGAGATTCCGTGTCGATCCGCCGCGTCTACTTCGCCAGTTCCGCAATCTGCACATGGTAGGGGCTCAGCAAATCGCCTGTCGAGTGGCCTACCGCCGCCTGGGCAATCCGGTAGCTGACCTGCGTCTGCAGCTGAATCAGCTCTGCCTGCGCCAGCCTCGATTGCGCATCGAGCACAAAAAAGTTTGTCTCCGCGCCCAGCTCAAACTTGCGCTGATCGGCGGCAAGAGTTTTTTGCGCCAGATCGAACGATGCCGCACCGGCGGCCAATGCCTCTTTCGCTTCCTCAAGCTGGTGCACCGCGTCGCGCACCTCGCGCGTAATCTGCTCGCGAATCTGTCCTCCGCTATAGAGGTCGTGTGTCCGCGACACAAGCGCATTCCCCAGGGTCGCCTGGCCGCCACGGTTCCTCACCGGCAGAGTCAGCGAAAGCGTTCCGCCATACCCCGGATAGCCGAAGCCGAAGAGCTGGTTCATCGACGAGCCAAACCCTCCAGGCGCGATCAACTGGCCGTTGGTCAGGTTGTATTGGTTGCCGCCCAACCCGTTGCTCTGGTAGAAGCCCTGCAGCGAAAGGTTCGGCTCCAACTGGTTCTTCGCCAGGCGAATGCTGGTCTCATCGTTGGCCAGCGAGTCCTTGATCGCCTCCAGTTCCGGCCGCTGGCTCAGCGCCTGCGCCAGAGCGGTCTCCGTATCGATGTTCTCGAGCTCCCCCGTGGGTTCCGGCTTCTCCGTCAACTCCAGCTCCATGGCATGAAACTGCGGATCGCGATCAGCACCAATGGTCAGCCGCAGCGCCTCTTCGGCCTGGGTCAGCGCGTATCCTGCCTGGATCACCTCAACCTTCCGCGCCGCCACCTCCGACTGCGAGCGATAAATGTCCAGCGGAGGCAACGCTCCCAGCTCCAGCGAACGCTTGTCGCGGTCATAGCTTGCCTCGGCCAGCTTCATCGATTTCTGCTGCACATCCAGCGCGCCGCGAGCCTGCACGGCGGTCCAATACTGGCCGACCACCTGCAGAATGGCGTCGTTCACCTCGCCCTCGAAGGTCGATCGCGACTGTTCCAGCGATCGCCGCGCAATCTTCACCAGCGCCGTATTGGCAAAGCGCCCCGCGCCGCGCAGCAAAGGCTGAGCAAAGGTGAAGCTCAACTGCGATGTGAAATTCGGATTGAAGAAATAGAACGAATTATTTACCGACGACTTGGTGCTCGAAATGCTCGCCAGGATGTTCGTCCCAGTCGTAAAAGTCTGCGTGTAACTCACCGCCCCGGCTTGAAGAAGGGAATTGAATGTCGAGTTAGCCGTCAGCCCCACCCCTTGAATCTCGCTATAAGCAGGGGAAGAAGATCGATTGATGTTGAGGCTGCTTTGGATGATCGGATCGAACGGCTGAAACTGGCCCAGCAGGGCAAATTTTTGGCTTTCGATCTGCGTCTGCTCAATCTGCACGTTGCTGTTGTTCTCCAGAGTAAGCAAGATCGCATCCCGCAGTCCGAGGCGCAGTTTGCCATCCTGTACATAGTCCTGCAGGTGCTCTGGTGGCGGCAGCTTGTCTGCCCGTACACGCGCGGTGAGCATGCCGCGATAACTCTCGGGGGACTGCGCCCTCGCGGCCAAAACCGCGGCCAGGGTGACGAACAAAACAACAGCAAGGCGAAAGAACTTCATCCCGGAACTCCATCCATATGCGCAGAGATTCGACAGCAGTGAATCATGAAAATTCGGCGGCCCGCTCACAGCCTGCAGCGCAACGCTCACTCATAGCGAATGGCCTCCACCGGATCGAGCCGTGCCGCCTTGGTGGCCGGATATATGCCGAAGACCAGTCCCACCGAAATGGAAACAAGAAACGCCAGCGCGATGGAACTGAAGGTCACAATGGTCGACCAACCGGCCAGCCACGCGATCAAGCGCGAGATAAAAAAACCGAAGACCACGCCGATGGTTCCGCCGGCAAACGAGATCATGGTCGCCTCCACCACGAACTGACGCACGATGTCCGATTGCCGCGCTCCCACCGCGCGGCGCAGGCCAATCTCGCGCGTGCGCTCCAGAATGCTGGCCAGCATGATGTTCATGATGCCGATGCCGCCCACCAGCAGAGAGATGGAAGCAATGGCAACCATCACCGTGTTGAACAGCTGCTCCGTGCGCTTCTGCTCGGCCAGCAGCTCGGCTGGCACAACGATGCTGAAGTCGTCCGCGCCATGATGCGATGAATCCAGAATCGCCCTCACCACCTGCGCGGCCTCCGGCATGTTGGCCCCGTCGGCAAGGTTCAGATAGATTCCGTCTATCTCGTCCCGCACGTCGCTGTAACTGTCCTCGAGCCTGAGGAAGGCCGATTGCAGCGGAATATAAATGTTGTTATTCACGTCCACGCCAGTCGAGCCTGCGCTATCGCCCTGCGCGCTCAACTGCGGGCTCACTACGCCGATCACGCGAAACCACTGCTCGTTGACCTTTACATACTGGTCCAGCGGGTTCGCGGAGCCGAACAAGCTCCACTTCGCCGCCGCGCCCAGCACGCATACGGGCGCACCCCGGTCATCGTCTCCCTGGTCGAAGAACCTGCCGCTTAACAGGTGCAGTCCGGCAATCTGCTGATAAGTGGGGTTGACGCCCATGACTGCGGGCATATCCTGTTGCGCTTTGGGAAATATCTTCGAGGGAGTCATGCGCTTTCGCGGAGTTGAGGCCATAACGCCGCCGAGGTCGTCGCGGATCACTCGATAGTCCTGCAGGGTAAGTCCCGGAGATATCTTGCGCACCTTTTGATGCGCCTGCCACTCTACCGTCTCCTTGGCCTCAACAATGAGGTTATGAACCCCCATCTGCTCAATCAGCGCCATCACTTTCTGGCGCGCGCCGGCGCCGATCGACAGCATGGCTACCACCGCGGCCACGCCGAAGATCATGCCCAGCATGGTCAGCAGCGAGCGCATGCCATGAACCAGCAGGTTCTCGAAGCCCAGCTGCACGTCTCTTGCCCACTGCTGATAGCCGAGCAGAATCCGCTCCGGCGCCAGCGAGTGCATCGCGGCCATCAGGGCGCTCCTTCCGTGCTGCCGGTTGCGGAGCCGCCTGCGCTTGACTTGCGCGGCGCCGTCGGATCGACCAATGCCACGCTGTTGCCCTCTTCCAGTCCTTCAATGGCCGCGCGGCTTTCGTTCTCGCTGTCGATCTTTACCTCGCGCTGCTCGTAGCCGTTGCCTTTCTTCACATACGCGATGCGCTTTCCATCCTTGAGAAACAGCGCCTGCCGCGGCAGATAGAGTACATTCTTCCTGCTTCCGCCCAGAAACACAATCTGGGCCGTGAATCCCGACCGCAGGCGCGAGTCCGTATCGGAAAGTTGAATCGCCACTTCAAAGGTGCCGTTGGTGTTGGACGAAAAGAACTGACGCACCGACATGCCGCCCACGCTCTTCACGGCGCCGTGAAACACGTGCCCCGGCAGCGCATCGAAGACGACCTCGACAGCCTGCCCCGCCTGCACGTTGCTGCGAACCGCCTCGCCGATCTTGGAGGTCAGATCCAGCCCCTGAAGGTCGACAATCTGCGCAACGGAGCTGCCCGGCTGCACCTGATCGCCCGCATGGTAGTCGGGCAACGACATGCCGGTAAAAAAAATGCCCCCCGAGGCATTCTCATTCTTCTGGATCGAAACCAATCCATCCATGGGCGAAGTAACTCGCATCTTATCCAGGTTCTGCTGCGCCTGGTCCATGGCTAACTTGGCCTTGTTATATTTTTCTTGGGCAAGATAAGTTGAGGCCTGCCCCGAAGCCTTGTGCGACTCGATGTCTTTTTCCTGCTCCGCCAATACCCGGTTGGCTTGATCGAGGGCGAGCTGGTTTTTGTCGGCGTCAATCTTGCTGACAATCTCTTTTTTCTGAACGTCGAGTTCCGCCCTGCGCACCGCGTAGCGATCTTTGAGAAGCACGACCTTGTCCTCGGCGGCCAGCACCGCGGCATCCGCTTTGGCCTTGGTGATCTCCTGCTCCGCCTGCAGCAGCTCGGAGCGGTTCTGCTCCAGCTTGTACTGTTGCTCGCTGGGATCGAATTCGAACACGACGTCGCCTTTCCTGACCATCTGCCCGGTGCGGAGCAGGTGAGTAATCTGCAGCGCATCTCCGCCCACGGCCGGGGCCGCAAGCATGATGGAGTGGCTGGCGCGCAGCTCGCCGGTGCCGTGAACTTCGAGATCGATCTCGCCGCGTTTCACTTCGGCCAGCGGAATCTCATCGCCTTTCGCGGGCAGGCGCACGCGGCTGGCAGCCACCACGGCGCCAATGCCCGCGGCCAGCACGACGCCCACGATGGCCCACGTAAAGATCCGATGCCGTTTCATGCGCGACCTCTCACTCCTTCCCCAGGGGGTCTTTCAGCGCCACCAGGTCTCCCTGCTTCAGGCCGCTCGAAACAAGAATGCGGTCGCGGCTTCTGCGTTCAATCTGAATGGCGCGCTCCTGGAACGCGGAACCATTCCAGACATAGGCCACGGTCTCTCCGGATTTCAGAAACGAAGCCTGCGCGGGAATGGTGATGGCATCCGGCACGCGATCGACGATGACCGTGATCTGCACCGTCATTCCAGGCTTCAGACGCGGATCGGCCTGATCGATGCCAATCTCCAGATCGAAGTTGCGGGGGACGGGCCAGCCCGCGGAAAAGTCGGAACTGGCGATGGTGCCGATGCGCTCAATCCTGCCCGTGAACTGCCTGTCCGCAATCGCATCCAGCTGCAGCGTCACCGGCTGCGCAATCGCCAGGCGGCCGCGTTCGGTCTCATCCACGCGCGCGGCGATGCGCAGCGAGGCCGCATCCGGAAGCTCGGCGAGGGGCGATCCCGGCCATGCCCGCTCGCCTGCCTTGAAGGGCGACTCACCGCCATTGTGCCAGATGGATAAAAGACTGATCGTCCCGTCCGCCGGCGCCTTCAAAGTCATCGCGGCCAGCGCGGTCTCAGCGCGTTGCGCGTCAAACTCCGCCTTGCGGCTGGCGTGCTTCTTGTCCTCAATCGTGGCTTCATCCACCGCTGTGTCCGACTTCAGTTTTTCCTCCGCCTCGTGCAGCGCCTGCTGTGCATCGGCAACCTTCAAGTTGGCTTCGGCTCCCTCGATCCTCGAAACCACCTCGCTCTTGCTGGCGTCGAGCTTGGCCACCTCCACGTTGTACTTTTCTTTCATCACCGCGGTGGTGTCCACTTCCTCGTTGAGCCGCGCCTGGGCCCGCGCCTGCTCGATCTCCGCATCCGCGGACTTCAGCACCGACTGGTCCTGCGCCAGATCCTGCGTGGTCTTCGAGGGATCGAACTCCACCACCGCATCCCCTTTTTTCACCTGCGCTCCATCGGTGGCAATCTTCAATATCTGCAGGTCACCCGCGTTGGACGGCGCCGAAATGGTCACGGATTTCATGGCCTTCAACTGCCCGCGAAACTCCAGCGCATCCAGAAACTCCCCGCGCTTCACCTGAAACGTGGGCACCGCCGGCGCGTTGCCGGAGTAATGAACCAATCCGAAGACAGCCGCGCTGGCCGCGGCCAACGCAAACACGACTACCAGCGCTCTGCGCTTCCTCCACAGCTCCGTCGGCTTCGGCATCATTTCGATCCACCTCCGTCAATGCCGGAGCCTGCGGGATCGACCTCAACCGCGGCAGATAGATCGGGCATCAGTCTCGGGTCGTGGCCCTTGATGGAGAACGTCGCGGAGAAATGGCGAAGCTTGGAGGAAAAGTCGCCCGGCGCTCCCATCGGATCGATCGACTCCAGTTGCCCGTCGAATACCATGTCGGAATATGCGTCCAGGTGCACCAGCGCCTTCTGTCCCAGCCTCAATCCAAGCAGGTCCTCCTGGTTCACGGGCACATGAACTTCCATCACTGTGGGGTCCACCACCTGCATGAAAGGAACGCCCGGCCGCACCTGGTCGCCTTCCTGCACTTCGCCCATGTTGCCTTCCTTCCAGATGGTATTCAGCACAACAATGCCGTCGATGGGCGCGTGAACCTGCATCAAGGCGGAGTTGGCCTGCGCATGCACCATGGTCTCCCGCGTGCGACCGCGCTGAATTTCAAGAATGCGAATCGAAGCCTGCGCGGCCTTGCGCTTCAAATCGAAGGTCTCTTTCAATTGCGTTAGCGTCGCCTGCGCTTCGTCCAGGTCCTCCTGCGCCTTCTCCGCATCGATGCGGGAGAGCAGCTCAACCTTCTCCATCTCCAGCTTGGCCTTGGCCAGGCTGTCTTCCGCCTGCTTGATCTCGGTCTCGTCCTTGGCACGCGCGGCCGCTTCCTTGGCCTGCTCTTCGATAACTTTTTCATTTTCGTCGTCGCTCTGGGCCTGCTTGTCGACAATATCGCGCAACTGCGCCTGGCGATCGAACTCCACCAGCAGATCTCCCTGCTTCACACGGGTTCCGCTCGCAGTCATCCTGGTAATCGTAAGTGTGCCTACCTGCTGGCCGGCGAGAAGCGGCGCCTGGATCGATCGCGCCTCGACGGCCGCCGTCATGCCCTTCAGGCGCATGGATTGTAGATCGCCTGCGCTCGCCGCTAAGGATTGCAAGGCCGCGCTGCCGCCCTGCGTCCGGGCTCTACCACGCCAGTGCAGAATCGCGAATGCCGATGCGACCACCAATACGATAGCCACCGCAACGATGACGACGCGCCGCGTCCCGGCAGAACGAGGCGCAGCATCCGCGCTCTCGTCCACTGACGGCAAACCGGTAGGGCTATCCACCCGCGCCCATTTCAGCTGAAGATGATTCCATGCAGGCTGGCTCCAGTGTCATCCGCTTGCAAGCGATTCTAAGCTCCCCCACCCTTCGCATCAAAGACCGGCATACCACCGGCTCTGCCCCAGACGAATGAGTTGGAAGGACCTTTTTCCTTAGACGAGTCGTAGACGCATTCGTCTTCTCTTCCGCTCATTCGCTGCTTCTCCGTTGCTCGCCGGCACTTCCGTCCTCGGCCTCCAACGGCATCAAGGCGCGCATTATGCGGCTCGAAGGGTAAGCAGCGTGATCTCCGGCGGACAATCGAGCCGGAACGGCAGGCCCACCGTGCCAATGCCGCGATTGACGTAGAGTTGCATCCCCCCGAGCCCGAACCACCCCTCGACGTACTTCTTTCCCAGCTCGGGCAGCTGCATCGCACCGACCAGCGGCAGGCGTACCTGTCCTCCGTGCGTGTGGCCGCTCAGCACCAGGCCGATCGCCTTGCCCACGGGGCGCGACAGCAAATAGTCGACGTAGTCCGGAGCGTGGCACATCAGAATGACCGGCTCGTTCGGCACGTTGCGTATCGCCGCCGGAATTGCCAGCTCCGGGTCCGGCAGTCCCAGCACCGGATCGTCGAGCCCCGCCAGCCAGATTCTTCCCCCGCCGCGCTGCAGCGGCACGCATGCGTTGGTGAGCACGGTAATGCCGTTGGCGCTGAGCGCCGCCGTTACCTGTTTTGGGTCGACACCCACGTCGTGGTTGCCCAGCACGGCATACACCTGCCTGCACGCCAGTCCGGTAAGAATGTTCGCGCACTGCCATGCGGCGCCAATTGCAAACTCGCTCGTCGCCAGCCCCCAGCTGATGTAGTCCCCGGTCAGGAGCACCACGTCGGGCTGCATCTCGTTGATGCGATGAATCACATGGCGGAGAAAGATGGGCTCCGTGTATTCGTCCATGTGGATGTCGCTCAGTTGAGCGATGCGCAGGCCGTTGAACGATGCGGGCAGACCGGCCAGGTGAATCTCGCGCTCGACGACTTCGATCCAGTGACGCTCAATCCCGGATGAGTAAAGCGCCAGGCCTGCGGCACCCAGGATGCCGGCCTTCAGAAAGCGGCGTCTGCCGAGGTGCGGCCGGGAAGGAGAGTCGGGAGATTCCATGTCTTATCGTATCCATTCTCAAACTGACCGGAAGCGGGATGCAGCCTTCGAGTCGGGCCGGGACCAAAATGTGCACATGGAGTGCGTCTGTCTGGGACAAACGGGCAAGGCCTGGGAGAAGCTTCCCAGGCCCGGCGGGTTGATTGACTGCACGACGCGCGCGACCGCGGAACCGCGCTCCGGGCCGCTGCCTAGGGTTGGGGCGTCGGGGACTGGGCGGGTGGAGGTGCGGGAGCCGGCGTCTGCGGCGCGGGAGCCGACGGAGCAGCGCCCGAGTCCGGAGCCGTGGCCGCGGGCTTCTTGTTCTTGTCCGTCAACCGCGTCTTGTCGCCGATAGTGGATTGCTTCTTCTTTTTCTTGGCGCCCGTATCGCCGCTCAGGCCCAGAGGAGCGGCCTGCGACTGGCGATCGGCAACTTCGGCTGCGTCCGGCGGCGGAGGCGCGTCGCTATCCAGCGATGGCCCCTTGACCTTGGTTTTCTTTTCTGTCGTGGCGCGGGCGCTGAAGCGGGTCTTTTCGGTGGGCTTGGTCGCCTCCAGCGGATTCACGGGTTCCGGAGCCGCCGGGGCCGCCGGAGCCACTGCTCCCGCATCTTCGGTATTGCTGGACGCGGCACTGGGCAGCGTCTTGGTGGGCGCTTTGCCGAATCGGATCTTTTCTTTCTTCCCGGGCCTCTCTGTCTTCAGGCTAGCGTTCTTCTTCGTTGCCACGCTCTTCGCCGCCGGGGTCGCGGCTGTCTCCGCGGGCGCAGCGGCCTCTGGCGACTTTTGCCGGAAAGAGCGCGTCGTCTCGCGGAAACGCGTCCGCTCAACCTTCTTTTTCTTCTTCGGCGTCGGCGGCGTATACGCGCTGTAGACCGGCTTGATCTGCTTGGCGCTGGCGCCGGAATCCGCATAGCCCGGCTTGATGTCGACGTAGGCTTCCTCGCGCATCTCGGTCAGGTAAGAGCGCATGGCCGGCTCCATCCGGCTCTCGTAGTAGCTCTGCTCTACCTCCGGCTCCACGTCCTTGAACGCGGGCACGCCGCCGGGGATGTGCTGATCGACCTTGAAGATGATGTAGCCCTGCTTGGTCCGGATGGGATCGGTATACTGGCCGGGCTTGAGCGGGAATGTCGCGTCCTCGAAAACCTTGGCCAGTTCTCCCTTGTGGAAGTTGCCGAATGCGCCGCCCTCCGATGCCGTGGTCCCGTCGCTGAACGATTTGGCCAACTGGACGAAATCGCCGCCGGCGTGCAGCTTGGCCTCAATGTCGTCCGCCTTGGCTTTGCCCGCCTCTGTTTTCGCCGCGTCGTCCGGGTCGGCCCCCGTGGAAACCAGAATCTCGCTCAGCTCCACGCTCTCCGGCTTGGCGTAATCCTGCTTGTGCTCGTCATAGTAGCGCTGCACCTCGCCCTGGGTGAACTGAACCCTGCGCCCCACTTCCTCGCGCATCACTTCCTGGGTAATGATCTGGTTGCGGATGTTCGCTTTGAAGTCCTCGAACGACACGCCCTGCTCCTTGGCTGCTTTCTCCAGGTCTTCCAGGGTCTCGAGGTTGTATTGCTTGCGAATCTCGTCCAGCCGCTTGATCAGCTCGGTCTCGCCGTTGATGCCCAGTTCCTTGCCCTTGGAGAGCCACAGCTGGCGATCGACCAGGTCCCGCAGCAGGTCCTTGTGGGCATCGGAGATCTGCTGCATGGTGGCGCCGCGCTGCTTGGCCTCGCCGTCCAGCTCCTTCATCGCCCGGTCGTAGTCCGATTGAGTGATGATCTGGTCGTTGACGCGGGCGACGATATCCTCCACCGTTACCCCGCCATACGGGCTTTGGGCCACGGCGGGACGCGTTTGCGACAGGGCCGAACTTACGAGCAGCGCCGTCGAGAACACGAGAGCCGCGGGAATGCGTAAAAGTCTTGAGGTCATAGTTTAGGACACGGCAGGGGGCAAACTTGATTCCCCTGAAGCATAGACGCCATTGTAAATGGCTGGGCAGCAGGAACGCGAAGGTTCGGGCGATTCCGGGGCAAATCGGGGATATTCACGCCGGTGGGGGGGAGGGTTTCGTGGGCCCAGCCTTGTCTCCGGCGCCGTGAGCGGCACAAGCAACGTTCACGCCCCAGCGCCAAGCCGCCCGCTTCGCCACCCCTGGCCTGCCGATTCGGACGTTTGAATTTGCCACAGCAATCACCCAGGAATCCTTACGGTCGAGCATCCTGGGATGAGGAGAGGGTTAGACAGACCGAATGTTATCGGCGCCCGGGAGCTGTGTGTTTGCCGGCAGGGCGGGCTATTTCGGCTCGGTGTCCCCTGGCTCTGGTACCTCAATGGTCAGGACGTTTGACCGGACCGTAACGCTGGTTTCAGCGTGCTCCGGATCCGTCTCTCTGCCCACGGTGATTTCATATGTCCCCGGCGCAGACATGTCGAACGCTCCGGTGACCCCCAAGATGTCCTGGAGGGATCCTCCCAGCTCGAGCAGGTCGTTCGCGGAAGCTGAAGCGCACCAGGCGCGCCTCATTTTTACCTCCCTGAGGTGCCGAGCTTCCTCGTCCTTCTCCGTTAGGGGGACGCCATTAAGCATGACCGAAATTTTGTACCAACCTCGTGAGGCCGCACACCCATCCAGATGGAGGGGTTTATTCGAGGTGTTCGTGGAGATTACGCGCAGCCTGTAGGAGCCCGGGGCTCTGTCTTGGCGGTATTCCGAAATGGTCAACGTGAATCGAGGCGCCGCCTTCTTGGGCGTCTGTGCGCAGAGGGTGCCCGTTCCGATGGCGAACAGGAATGCAAGGGAGTACGTAACAACGTTTTTCACTTTCAATGCTCCTCTTTTCTCTCGATTTGGCGGGTGGCCCCGATCCCAGGAGGGATTCCACCCTGTCGAGGGTGCCCCCGGTCCCTCGCCTTTGGGGACCGGGGAGGGAAAGCCAAACTGCCGGTAGCGCATCCACTCGGGCAATTGCCTACCTCTCTGGCGGGCTGTCCACTCCGATTCAATCTCAACGGTTCCGCGCATGCCCGTCTGATAGTGGCGATAACTCGACCACTTCCAGTCCTCCGGCTTCGTAACCAGCCCGCGGCGGACCGGGTTGCGATGAATGTAGCGCGGCTTCTCCACAAACTTGGCGCGTGCGAAGACATTGAAGTCGTAGTAATGAGCCTGCCAGAAAGGCCTTTCCCGGCCGCGCATCGAGACGGATAACTTGAGTGCCTGAATGCTCCTGGATAAAAGCCCTCGTCTCGGCTCGTTGGCCAGTAGTTGCACGTGCTCGGGCATCACGACATAGCCGGCAACCACAAAGAGATAGCGCAACCGAACGCGCTCAAGCGCATCTTCAAAAAGCTCCATTGCCGCGGCCGAGGACAGGTAGGGACGACGCCGATAACAACTGAAGGTGAGGAAGTGGAACTCCCCTGTTTGCCGATAACGGACGCGCTCACCCTTCATGGAAAACAAAGATACTCGAACCGTGGTCGATTTGGGGACTGAGGTGGACACTCCTTCCCCGGTCCCCAAAGGCGAGGGACCGGGGGCACCCTCATCGTGGTCCGGAAAGGTTACCGGGACCGGGGCCACCCGGCACTCCGCCGTCGAGGGCAGGCCCGCGGCGGGTCTGCGCCAATTGTCCCAGGGCTACCGGAAACCCCAAAACCCCGTCCAACAGGTGGGTGGTATACTTTAGCCCTAAGACTGCCGTTTCAGGCTTTTTTTTCGCCCGCCTGGGGCGAATGCAGTCCGGAGGTCCTTCCAGCCTATGAATCCCCGCGCGCGCCGCGCACTCTTTACCGTGGTTCTCTTCTTCGCCGTTTGTGCCGTAATGGGCAGCCTACTGCAGCGCCGGGTGGGCGCGCAATCCTCAGAGGACGAAAGCCAGCTTCGCGACAGTCTCAAGTCCTTCACCAACGTCTACGCGCTGGTGGAAGAGAACTACGCCGAGCCCATCCAGGGAGACAAGGCCGACACCGCCATCTACGACGGCGCCATCCCGGGCATGCTGCGCGTCCTCGACCCGCACTCCAACTTCTACGACCCCAAGGCCTACGCCAAGATGCGCGAAGAGCAGCATGGCCGCTACTACGGCGTCGGCATGACGATCCAGCAGGCCTTCGGCGGCGGCAAGGTCTACGTCGTGTTTCCCATGGAAGGCGGCCCCGCGTTCAAGGCCGGCATCCATCCCGGCGACGTCATCTCCGCCATTGACGGCAAAACCACCGACGGCATGACCTCCGACACGGTGGCCAAGACCCTTAAAGGCCCCAAAGGCACGCCCGTCCAGGTCAGCATGACCCGCGAGGGACAGGCGAAGCCCCTGGTCTTCCCCCTCGTCCGCGACGAGATTCCCAACCCCTCCGTGGACCTGAAATATGAGATTCGCCCCGGCATCGGCTACGTCCACCTCAAGCAGTTCCAGGAGACTACGGCGCAGGAAGTCATCGACGCCGTCGACGGATTCGGCGACCTCAAGGGACTGGTCTTCGACCTGCGCGACAACCCCGGCGGCCTGCTGAGCCAGGCAGTCGAGGTCTGCGACCACCTGCTCGGCAAGGGCCAGTCCATCGTCTCGCAGCGCGGTCGCGCCTATCCTGACCAGAACTACGTTGCCCAGCGCGGCAACAACGGCAAGACCTTCCCCATCGTCGTGCTGGTCAGCCGCGGCACAGCTTCAGCGGCGGAGATCGTCTCGGGCGCCTTGCAGGACCACGACCGCGCCCTGATCGTCGGCCAGACCACCTTCGGCAAGGGACTCGTCCAGACCGTCTACAACCTCAGCGAGAACACCGGCCTGGCCCTCACCACCTATCACTACTACACCCCTTCCGGCCGCCTCATCCAGCGCAACTACGAGGGCGTCTCGCTCTACGACTACTACTACAACCACGCCGGCGCGCTGCCTCCCAACAAGACCAATCAGGAGGTCAAGCTCACCGACTCAGGCCGCACGGTCTACGGCGGCGGCGGCATCACGCCCGACGAAAAGATTGAGCCCAGCAAGGCCAACCACTTCCAGGAGACGCTGCTCTACAAGGATGTCTTCTTCCACTTCGCGCCGGTCTACCTGGCCAATCGCACGGTGGACAAGAACTTCCAGGTCGACGAGGCGGTGTTGACTGAGTTCAAGCAGTACCTGACGACTCAGAACATCCCCTACACCCAGGCCGATCTCGACGGCGTCAGCGACTGGCTCAAGGCCAGCATCAAGGACAAGATCGAGGCCATTCAATTCGGCGAGTCGATCGGCATGCGCGTCCGCGCCGACTGGGACCCGGAGATTCAGAAGGCGCTCTCGTTCCTGCCCGAGGCACAGGCTCTCGAAGACACTGCTCACAAGGTTCTCACCCAGAAAGCCGAAGCGCGCAGCGCGGCGCAATAAGCTGATTCAGCTTTCGTAACGCAAAGAGGCCATCCCCGTGGGGATGGCCTCTTTGCGCACGCCGATTGCGGCCGCACAGCCCTGTCCGCGTACACTGATCCCCATGATCTTTTCCGACCTTGCCCTCTCGCAACGCCTGGAACGGGCGGAGGGCTATGCATGCGCGCAGTACGCCCAGACCCGCCGCCGCCGTTTTCCCGACAGCAAGGCCGATTGGATCGAATGCGGCGGCGCCTATGCAGTCTTCGACCGAGTCAACTCCCCCAGCACGCAAACCTTCTGCCTCGGCATCTTCGAAGAGTTGACCGAAGAAACACTGAACACGATTGAAGCCTTCTTCCTCAAGCACGAAGCGCCGGTCATGCATGAGGTGAGCCCCTTCGCCGGAGTCGCCGCGCTTGATCTGCTCTGCCGGCGCGGCTACCGGCCCATCGAGCTGAGCAGCATTCTCTACCAACCGGTGCAGCAGCCCGCCGCGCCGGCAATGAGCGGAGTCACCGTGCACCTCGCCAACCTAGAGGAAACGGAACTCTGGGCCCAGATCAGCGCCCGCGGATGGGCTCACGACCATCCCGAACTGTTGGAATTCCTCACCGAGTTCGGCGCACTCACCGCCGGCCGCGAGCAGACTGCCTGCTTTCTTGCCGAAGCCGACGGCATTCCCGGCGCCGCCGGAGTGTTGACTATCCATGAAGGCGTCGCGCTCTTTGCCGGATCATCGACCGTTCCCGAACTCCGCCGCCGCGGCCTCCAGACCGCGTTGCTCCACGAGCGCATGCGCTACGCCTTCGACCAGGGATGCGACCTAGCCATGATGGCAGCCCTCCCGGGGAGCGAATCCCAGCGCAATGCCGAGCGAAGAGGCTTTCAGATCGCCTACACGCGCACCAAGTGGCAGTTGTTTCGCTGAAGCACGTATAGCTTGCGCTTAAGGCGTTCAAGGTCAAGGGTAGAAGGCCGCAGCGGGCTTATGCAGCAAACGTCTGTCTAGTGCGCTCTGGTCAGCGAGCCCGGCCAACAATCCCGCGACGGAAATATCCTCGTCCAATGAATCCCAGTGCAAACCGCGGCTGCTGATCCTCACCTGCTCTCGCTGCTCCGCAGTGCCGTGCAGCAGGCGCGGGAACCATGCAAGCGGTACGCCTATGGTCCGGCCGTCGCTCAGATCAACCCAGAAGCTGTCCTCGTCGAATCGTACACGCGTTGCGCTAACTGAAGAACTCATTCCAAACCCTCTCGACATTTGATCGAATTCTACTGCTCATCCTTATAGATGTGCACCTCGAGCTTCCCGCCCTCGCTCAGCCGCGCGCGGAACATCCCCGGCGTGTTGAAGCTGAACGCCGTCTGCCCATCCGGCGTCAGCGCGATCACGCCGCCGTCGCCGTGCAGCGCCTCCAGTTCCCCGTGAATCACCTGGTCCGCCGCTTGCTGTATCCCCATGCCCTTGAACGCAACCAGGTTGCAGATCTCGCGCGCCACGCCCAGGCGGATGAAGTACTCGCCCGTGCCCGTCGCCGATACCGCGCACGACTGATTGGAGGCATAAGTCCCCGCGCCGATGATCGGCGAATCCCCCACGCGTCCCGGCATCTTCCCTTGCAGGCCGCCCGTCGATGTGCCGGCAGCAATGTTGCCCTGCCGGTCGAGCGCCACCACCCCCGTCGTCCCGTGGCTGCGCGAGTCGCCCGGCTCGTCATAGAAGGCCACTGGCACAGCCGCGCCCGGCGCAGGCGCACCCGCGGGCCGCGGCGGAATCGGCTTGCCTTCCTGCGTCAACTGCTTCACCAGCGACTGCCAGCGCGCCTCGGTGAAGAAGAAACTCGGATCCACCTGCTCCAGCCCCACCCTCGCCGCAAACGCATCGGTGCCCGGCCCCGCCATCATCACGTAGGGCGACTTCTCCATCACCGCGCGCGCCAGGCTGATGGGATGCCGCGTATGCGTAACCCCGGCCACTGCGCCCGCCTTCAGATTCGAGCCATCCATGATCGACGCATCCAGCTCGTTCTTGCCCTCGGAAGTAAACACCGCCCCGCGCCCCGCGTTGAACAGCGGATCGTCTTCGAAAATATTCAGCACAGCCTCAACCGCGTCCAGCGCCGACCCGCCTCGGTCCAGAACCTTCGCCCCGGCCTCCGTTGCGGTCTTCAGCGCGGCGCGATAAGCCGCATCGCCCTTGGGCCCCAGCGCCGGCCGCTCGATCACGCCCGCCCCGCCATGCACCACGATCGACCAGCGATGAGCCGGAGCTGTGCCCGCCTGCTGCGCTATCGCATAAGCACCCGCCGCAGCGACTACCCCTGCCAATAAACAAATCCGCCATCCGCTTCTCATCGTCCAGGCCCCTCCCCTCCGATCCTCCAAACACCAACCCGCTGACTTGCTGACCCGCGAAGCGCGCAGCGCGAGCTAACTCGCTGACTCGCTGGCCTGCTGACTCGCTACTCCTCGCCCTTCTTCGGAATCGTCAACTTCGCGCCGCTGCCCACTTTATATGTCTTCGAAAAATCACGCTGGTTGATGCCGATCGACAGCCTTCCCCGCGAGTCAATGTAAAAAAGCTCCTTGCCCACCGGCACATCGCTGAAAGTCTTCACCAACGGAAACACATAGTGCTTGCTGTCCAGCGTAATCGGAACCTGGTCGCCAAGTTTGTAACCCAGTTGCGCAAAGGTCTCTGCCGGAACGTTGAGGACCAGGTTCCCGAATGGCCCATCCGTGCCGATCACCTCGCCATGCAGCCCCGTCGCATCCACGCTGGCGTTGTGCAGATCGAGACGCACCAGCTTGCTTACATCGAGCGCCGGCCCGGCCTGCGCCATGTCTTCCCCTCGCGCCGCGTGCGCGCCCGCCGGCGAAAAAATGTCGCGCCCATGAAACGTCGAGGAGATCCCCGAGCCGATCATCCATGCCGGGTTGGTAATCTCGTGCGCCTCCACAATCCCGTCGCGATCCTCGACTAGCGTCAGCAGCCCGTTGTCCGGCAGCACAAACGTCTGCCCCACGCGTGACCGTGCGATGATGGCCTTGCGTGTCGACCCCACGCCCGGATCGATGACCACCACAAACACCGCATCCCTGGGAAAGTACGGCACGGAGCCGGCCAGGAATCGCGCGCCCATGGCAATATTGTAGGGCTCCGACTGGTGCGTAATGTCGATGATCCGCACGCCCGGCGCAACCCCGTCCATCACCGCCTTGCAGATGCCCACCGCATCGTCCTTCACGTCGAAGTCGGTCATGAAGCCGATGACCTTGGCCGGCTGTTGCGCCACGGCAGCGCAGGCAAACACCATTGCCATGGTCGCCCAGAAAAGAATTCTTCGCCCACATCTCATACGTGAAACCTCGTCGATTTCTCCCATGGTATCGCGGAAGGGCACGAATCGCTTTGACTGACAGCGAGTCTCAGATACCATGGCAATCAACGGCGCCAGAGACGAATCGAATGAAGCGGTGACGACATGGCAATGATTCAATTTGAATATCGCGACTTCTGGGATGTCCCTCGATTCATTCTGTGCACGGTTGAGGGAATCGAACTTCTACTCGATTCGGGGTTCGACGATTCTCTTGACGAATATCCGCCCGAGTACAAGGTCTATGCACTGCCTCCGGAGTTAGAACCGGATTCAGCGAATTCCTGGGCGCAGTTGCCCTCGCCGCAGGCCCGCTACCTGGGCAGCATTCCGGTAAGCGAGATCGAATTCGACGCGTCCAAAAGGAAAGAACTCGAGGTGGCTCCATTGCTCAGACTTCTAATGCGATGAATGCCCAGTTCCGCGTAAGTGAGGAAAGCAGGACGGCCGCATGAATACCCACGCAAGATATTTCATTGCGCTTCTGGTTCTCATTTCTTTCGCCGCTGTGTCAGCCGCCAAACCTCGCCCCACCCCGGTGAAGGTTGTGGTGGTGGCCATGTTCGAAGTTGGCGCCGACACCGGCGACCAGCCCGGCGAGTTGCAATACTGGGTCGAGCGCGATCACCTCGACCGCATCTACCCGCTCCCCGCCGGCTACCACGCCGCGCGCATGAACGGCGACGGCGAGATGGCCGTGCTCACCGGCCAGGGCACCGCCCACGCAGCGGCCACCATCATGGCCCTCGGCCTCGACCCGCGCTTCGACCTCACCCATGCCTACTGGATCGTTGCCGGAATCGCCGGCGCCAGCCCTGACAAGGTCTCGCTAGGTTCGGCAGTCTGGGCGCGTTGGGTTGTCGATGGAGACCTCGGCTACGAGATCGATGCCCGCGAAATTCCACCCGGCTGGAGCACAGGCTATCTGCCGCTGCGCAAATCGAAGCCCTTCGAAGAGCCGGCCGCCCCGCTCCCCGGCCAGGTCTACGCGCTCAACAAAGGCCTCGCCGAGTGGGCCTATAACCTCACACGCTCCACGCCCCTCGCCGACTCCGACCACTTGAAGGAGATTCGCGCCAACTTCGACGGCGCCGCCGCCCAGCGCTCGCCCTTTGTCGCCATCGGCGACGAAGTCTCCTCTTCGCGCTACTGGCACGGCACGCTCTTCGACGCCTGGGCCGCCGAGTGGATGCGCTACTTCACGGGCGGCCAGGGCGAGTTTTCCACCACCGCAATGGAAGACACAGGAACCCTCCAGTCTCTCGAATTCCTCGCCCGGGCAAATCGCGTTGACGCCCAACGCATTCTCGTTCTCCGCACCGTGAGCAACTACGACCGCCAGCCGCGCGGCATGACCGCTGCCGAGAGCCTGGCCACGCAGCGCATCGGCAAGTACAGCGGCTACCTTCCCTCGCTTGAAGCCGCGTACACAGTCGGCCACGTGGTGGTGCAGGAACTGCTCACGCATTGGCCGCAATACGCGAACAAAACCATCGGCGCGGATCGGCCCACGCCGCCGAAGCCGTAGCGCAGTGCACACTCGATCTGTGGCAAGAAGAGCGTTCTTCAGCGTTCGCCGTCCGCGCGGGAGCGCAGAATCCTTGGCGAAACTGGGCCGCGCAGTGCACAATGCTTGAGTTCCGCAAAACCTGCATTCGTTTGCACTCTGTCCGCGCCTGCACTCTGGGTGCGGCCTGCAACGGCAAGGAAGTCTACATGCATTCTGTCTGGTTGGGTGAGTTTCTGGGCACGCTGGTTCTGGTGCTGTTGGGCAACGGCGTGAATGCGGGCGTGACCCTGCGCAAATCCTATGCCGCCGACGCGGGCTGGATGGTGATCGCCGCCGGATGGGCGCTGGCCGTGCTCTGCGGCGTGCTGGTGGCGCAGGCCTTCGGCAGTCCAGGGGCCAACCTGAATCCGGCCATCACGCTGGCCGTCGCAATCGCCAACGGCAACTACGCGCAGTTGTTCAGCATGTGGTCGGCGCAGTTGCTGGGCGCCATGGCCGGCGCTGCGCTCATGACGCTGCACTATGCGCCGCACTGGGCGCTCACGCCCGATCCCGCGGCCAAGCTGGGCGTCTTTTGCACAAACGCGGCGATACGCAGCCCCATGTTCAATATTCTGAGCGAGGCCCTGGGCACGGCGGTGCTAGTGCTGGTGGCCGGAGCCATCTACTCTCATGGTGTGGCCAAGGATGGGCCGGCAAATGGGATGGGACAGTGGCTGGTGGCCAGCCTGGTGTGGGGCATCGGCCTCTCGCTCGGCGGCACCACTGGCTACGCCATCAATCCCGCGCGCGATCTGGGTCCGCGCATCGTTCATTGGCTGTTGCCCATTCCCGGCAAGGGCGGATCGAACTGGCGCTATGCGCCCATCCCCATCATCGGCGATCTTGCCGGCGCCGCGCTCGCCGGCCTGCTGCTGCACTACGGGCATCTGTAGCGGAACGTCTCTACTCCAGGCACGAAGCCACTACCGCCATCGCCGCAATGGCCGCCGTCTCCGCGCGAAGAATGCGCGGCCCCAGCGATGTGGCCCTCCAGCCGTTGGCGTCGAACAGCGCTTCTTCCTCCGGCGCCCATCCGCCTTCAGGTCCAATGGCGATCTCCAGCGCCGGCATCTCCGTCTCCGCGGCGGCTACTGCCTCTTCGATTGCGTACCGCAGAGTCGTTGTCCGCTCCTGCTCGGCGAGAACGATGCGCGTCGCCTCGGACGCCGCGCGCACCCACGCGGCCAGCGGCCCGGGCTCGTGGATCAACGGCACATCCGAGCGCCGCGACTGCTGCGACGACTCATGCACAATGCGCCGCCAGCGCTCGGTGCGTTTCTCCGCGGCCAGGGCCAGGTGCTTCTCCGTGCGCCGCGCGATCACCGGCGCCACCGCCGCCACTCCCAGTTCCGTGGCCTTCTCCAGCGCCCACTCCATGCGGTCAAATTTATACACGGCAAGAACCAGCGTCACGGGCAGCGCAGGGTCGGCCTGCACTTCGGCAATCAGGTTGAACCGCACTTCGGTGGGATGGACGGCAGCCACTTCGGCATGAAACACGTGGCCGCCCGCAACCACGTCGGCCTCCATCCCCGGCTGCGCGCGCAGCACGCGCGCCATGTGTTCGGCCTGCGCGCCACAGATGGTGGCTGTCGCTTCGTCCCAGTGTTCGGCAATCCAGCGGCGTCGTGTCATGGCTCTCTGAGAATCGGTTCCCTTCCCCGTGTTCCCTTCACAAGTCTAGTCTTCCTTCGCAAAAGTCGGCGGCCGCACAAACACTGAGGGGGACGCTTTGTAGCGTCCCCCTCGGAGTGTTGCCTTGTTGTTGGTTGACCGCTGTTACTTCTTTTTTGCGGCCTTCTTCGCGGGTGCCTTCTTGGCGGCTGCCTTCTTCGCGGGTGCCTTCTTGGCTGCCTTCTTGGTTGCCATTTTTCCTATTCTCCCTTTTCGATGGTTTGCATCGATGTCTGCAATTAACAATTGCAGTTGATGAATGTATAGATTCATGGTGAGCGAGTGTCAAGAAAAAAACGTACGAAGAGTGGAAAAAAGGTCAACAATTTTTTCGCGATGCATCGCGTGTCGATCTGCGGAGATGCATTCGAATCGATTTCGATCGCCGTCCATCGCTCTCCTCATGACGCGATCGAGAGCAAATGCTCGCGCTCATTCGCTCCAATCAACCCACGCAATCAGCACGCAATGATGTTCAATGCAAGCCCCGCCAGGCTGGTCTCCTTGTAGCGCGACTGCATATCGAGCCCGGTCAGATACATCGTCCGGATCACCTGATCGAGCGAGACCTTGTGGTCGCCGCTCTCGTTCAGCGCCAGCCGCGATGCATGCACCGCCTTGGCCGCGCCCATCGCGTTGCGCTCGATGCACGGTATCTGCACCAGCCCGCCGATGGGGTCGCAGGTCATGCCCAGGTTGTGCTCCATCGCAATCTCCGCCGCATGCTCCACTTGCTCATTGCTCCCGCCCAGCGCGGCGGTCAGCCCGCCGGCCGCCATCGAGCACGCGACGCCCACCTCGCCCTGGCAGCCCACCTCCGCGCCGCTGATCGAAGCGTTCTCCTTATAAAGGATGCCGATGGCCGCCGAGGTGAGAAAGAAACGCATGAGGCCTTCATGGTCTGCCTCCGGAATGAAGCGCACGTAGTAATGCGCCACCGCCGGCACCACGCCTGCCGCTCCATTCGTAGGCGCGGTCACCACGCGTCCTCCGGCGGCGTTCTCTTCGTTCACGGCAATCGCGTAGACGGTGACCCAGTCCAACGGCGCCAGCGGATCGCCGCGTAATCCGGTTGCTTCCTTCTCGGCCAGCCGGGCGGCCAGGCGATGCGCGCGCCGGCGCACCTCCAGTCCGCCGGGCAGAATCCCCTCCGTGGCGATGCCGCGCTGGACGCACTCCTGCATCGTCTTCCAGATTCGATCGATGCCCTCGCGCACCACCGCGACCGGCGCGCGCTCCGCATCCCGAGGAACAAGCGCGCACTCGTTCTCCAGCATGAGCTGACTGATGGAGAGCTCGTTGGCGTGCGCTGTGGCCAGCAGTTCGGCCGCGCTGCGATAGGGAAACGGGATCGCCGCGTCACCCTTCGCCGCCGATTGACTTGCGCCGTCTTCGGTGATGAATCCGCCGCCGATGGAAAAAAATGTCCTCCGATCGACAATGCTGCCTGCTGAATCCAGGGCCGTGAGCCGCATGCCGTTGGGATGCTGCGTCTGCGCGCCGGGAGGAAACATGATCGCGCGCTCGAAGACCAGGTCATGTGCCTCGTCATACGCGATTGCATGCACTCCCGCCAGACTGAGTTGCCGTGTCGCCCGAATTTCCGCCACAGCCGACGCAATGGCCGCCGGATCGATGGTGGCCGGTTCATGTCCCGAGAGGCCAAGCAAGACCGCGCGGTCCGTCGCGTGGCCCAGTCCGGTGAGCGCCAGCGATCCATAGAGCTCCGCCCGCACGCGCGTCACGCGCTCCAGCAATCCCCGTTGCCCCAGTTCGCGTGCAAAGCGGCAAGCCGCGCGCATCGGCCCCATGGTGTGCGAACTCGAAGGGCCGACGCCGATTTTGTACAGTTCGAAGAGACTGGTCGTCACAGAGAAGATTGTAGCTAATTCAGGATTCGGAGAATAGAGAGAAGAGTCCAAGCACTTCCGCGGCTTCCGATTTCCCTCGCACGAGCATATCCCGATGCGCCCCTCACCGGGAATTCAGTTCCCTGACTTCTTCAAGAAGTATCGGAATCGGCATTGCCTACCCCTCTTTTCGATGTTCTGCTACACTCGATCCAATTTACTTCCTGTCCTCAAAGACTGAACGATTCGAAAATCACTACCCACTTGGCTGAGAAACCTGCTCCAGCAGTAAGGTTTCTTGGGATTGGACCGCTTTGTATTGAGCGGCCGGTATAGTGCCATTGCGCGGCGAACATGCGCCGGAGGAACCAGTTCCCGGAGGAGGTTCAAGAAATGCCCGTCGGTTTGGATGTGCGCTTGCTTTACAGCCTCAACTCCTTTGTCAGGAATAATCACCTGGCCGCCCAAATAATTGGTCTTGCTGGGTTCAATCCCCTCGTTAGAGGTCTTCCCGCCTTCTTTTTCATCGTCGCGCTGTGGTTTTTAAGAGAAGACCGGAAACGTCGGAGCCGCATGCTGATTGGGCTCATCGCTGCCTCTGCGGCGACCTTTCTGTCTGTGTGGTTGCAACATCGCTTTAGCCTGAACGTACGCCCTTTTCTGGACCCTTCGCTTCATCTTGCATACGTGAACCCGGCATCAACTTCAAACTGGGATCGCCTTGGATCGTTCCCGAGCGATACGGCAACGTTGTTTTTTGCCCTTGCGGCCATTATCTTCCTTGAGAACAGGGTAGCCGGAGGAGTCACCACGCTGTGGTTGTTGTTCACCGTCGGCGTCGCCCGCGTCGCAATGGGTTGGCACTACCCGAGCGACATAGCTGGTGGCATGATTCTGGGCGTTACATCCGTCTTTCTGGCCACTCGATTCCGATACCCGCGAGACCTGGCCGAACGGCTGCTCGAACGATGCGAGCCCCGCATGTACATCGTGCATGCGATTTTATTCCTCTTCCTGGCGGACGCTTACTCGCTCTTTCCGGGGCTCGGCGGCATTTTGTTTGACCTCCGTAGGTTATGGGTTGCGGTAGCGGCGCGGTGAGGCACCCTTCTGGCGCGGTCACAAGAGGCAATGGCGACGTGACGTTTCGTTCCAGTGCATCGATTGTCCTTGACCCGGCCAGCAGCGCGCCGCGCAACGAATGCGGATGGAATGAAATGCTCGCCTCGGTACTCTCCAAGGGATGATTCAACATGAATCGGCAAGTCCGCCTGACCCAGGGAGGATCTCTCTGCCAAACACCCTATAAGACCTTCATGCCCCTCGTGCGGGGTGCTACCTTCTGTTACACTCGCTGCAAGTTCATCGCAATGCTTTTCAAAGCCCTCAGCGCCGCTGTCTACGGCATCGATGCCAACTTGATCGATGTCGAGGTGGACTATAGCGGGGCCGTCACGGATAAGGACATCTTCCACACCGTCGGCCTGCCCGACGCCGCCGTGCGCGAGAGCCGTGATCGCGTCCGCGCCGCCATCAAGAACTCCGGCTACACCATCCCGCCCACCTTCATCACCATCAACCTGGCGCCCGCCGACATGAAAAAGGAAGGCGCGGGGTTCGACCTTCCCATTGCGGTCGGCATCCTCGGCGCTTATGGTGCGCTCCGCGTCAACGATGTGAGCCGCTTCCTCATGGTCGGCGAACTGGGCCTCGACGGCAGTGTGCGCGGCGTGCCCGGCATGCTGCCCATCGCCATCCTGGCGCGCGAGAAGAATATCCCCAATCTGATTCTGCCCGCCGCCAACGCAGCCGAGGCCGCTGTGGTCGAAGGCGTGAACGTCTATCCGGTCTCGTCCTTACTCGATGTGCTCGAATTGCTCAACACCTCCGTCGTCGGGACCATTCAGCGCGAGCCATACCGCGTCTCCACCGAGGCGTTGCTCGGAGAGCTGCAGCACTTCGCCGTCGACTTCAAAGACGTGCGCGGCCAGCAGACCGCCAAGCGAGCTCTCGAAGTCGCTGCCGCCGGCAGCCACAACATTCTCATGATCGGCCCGCCCGGCTCTGGCAAAACCATGCTGGCCAAGCGGCTGCCCTCGATTCTCGCGCCGCTCACCTTTGAAGAGGCGTTGGAGACCACCAAGATTCACTCTGTCGCCGGCGTGCTCGATGCCGCCGCCGGCCTCGTCACGCAGCGCCCTTTCCGCTCGCCGCATCACACCATCTCCGACGCGGGCCTCATTGGCGGCGGCATCATTCCCCGGCCCGGCGAAGTCTCACTCGCGCACAACGGCCTGCTGTTCCTCGACGAGCTGCCGGAGTTTCCGCGCAACGTGCTCGAAGTCATGCGCCAGCCCCTCGAAGACCACTCCGTCACCATCGCGCGCGCCTCCATGTCGCTCAGCTTCCCGGCGCGCTTCATGCTGGCCGCGGCCATGAATCCATGCCCCTGCGGCTACTTCAACGACAAGTCGCGCGAGTGCATGTGCACCCCGCCCATGATTCAGCGCTACGTGGCAAAGATCTCCGGGCCCCTGCTCGACCGCATCGACATTCACATCGAAGTTCCCGCCGTGCAATACAAGGAACTGCGCGGCGGAGCGGCGGCCGAGGGCTCGGCGGAGATTCGCGCCCGCGTGATGGCCGCGCGCGAGCGGCAGCGCCAGCGCTTCAGAAAGCACGGCGAAAAAATCTACGCCAACGCGCAGATGACCACGCGCCAGATTCGCACTCACTGCGAGCTGGGCGCCGATGCCGAGCGCCTGCTCGAGCGCGCCATGCAGCAGCAGGGCCTGACCGCCCGCGCCCACGACCGCATCCTGAAAGTGGCGAGGACGATCGCGGACCTGGAGGGCGCCGAGCACCTGGCCGTCTCCCACCTCGCCGAAGCCATCCAGTACCGCACCCTCGACCGCAGCTACTGGGCGTGAGAAAAGCAGGGAACAGGGAGCAGCCTCAATCGCGGCATCGGCCCGGGTTTGCCGATCCAATCGCAGCGAAGTTACTTTAGAGTTCCATTTCGCTCACTGGTTGCCATAACATTGCTTGCCATCCTGGCCCTCAGCCTCTTCCGCCTCGACACCATCTTCGGTGCAACCAGGCCGTCGGGCAACCGGCGCCGGCCGCTCTGCGGCATGGATGAGAACGGCGAGCCCCTCCTGGCCGATCCCGATGGTAGGCTCTCCAACCCGCGCCCCCAGCGCAGGTAAGAGTCTCTCCACGTCGCATATCCCTCAAAATGCTCGTGTTCTCTCTGCTCATTGTGCCTGGTCCCCGTCCCCCAGGTCGGCGGCACGGGCACTTCGCCATCCGAGCGGGCTGCCCGCCGCTTCCCGGTAACCAGGGAGGTTCCTCTCACGATTCTCAGCGGACCGCAACCCGCGCAGGCTCTGGAAACAGCCTCGAACTGCCGCCAAAACGAGACGCATCTCCTTGATTTAAAAACCGTTCATCGCAAGGCCATGAGGCCCTCCCCGCAACTCCGATCCCTGTGAAAAAGAGCGGAAAAAACTGTTGACCCAGAGCAGAACTGGGTATACATTCATGAGTGCCATCCATTCAAGGGCTGTTTGCAGAAGAGTCATGCGCGCCCATCTGTGGTTTCCCGCATCATCCAGAGCTCAGGCTCATTCGCTGGTGCACCGGTGCGTTTTTGCATTCCGCCGGATATGGGAACGACGGGCGCAAGGATTCCCAGGGCGGCAATCTGTACCACTGATTCGGCACAAATCCAATCCCTGGCGTGCGAAAGTGCGTCAAGATTTTTGAACTCGACGCGCACTTTGTGCGTCTAAGGATTGGGAACAAAAAATCCGGGAAGCCGCGTTTGTTCTGGCTCCCCACTGGACCCCTCGGCGCCAGGCACGTGCAGGCGTACAGGGACTTCAAGCAAGGAGAGATGCATCATGCGTTCTGATTTAGTTTTTGGGGCACTTTCTCATGTGTCCAATCGCTACCAGCTCTGTCAACTGGCTAGCAAGGCAACCCGTATGCTCCACAAGCCCAATACAAGGCTGCAAGACACCACCAATGAAGTTCTTGGCCGTTTTCAAAGCACCAATCCGGGAGCTGCGGCGCCAGTGGAATCCGCTGAGCCGCAGTCCATGGAACGGCGCCGCGCCGCCTGAAAGCTGCCCTCGCAGGGTAGAATTGATCCAGGCAACGGTTTCACGGCGGATTTCCGGCCAAATTAGCAGCTTTCCTCAGGCGTTTTGATCTTCTTCATGATTCGGAAGATGCTTCGGGTGCGGCCTGCGTCCGTTGCAGCAAGAAATTCCCGCCCGATTTCCTCCTGGAGCACATCCCCTTTCCGCACCCCCCACTCCCATCCCTCCTAAATCGCAGGTGACCATGACCATCGCTGAACTCAAAGAGAAAAACATCACCGAACTGAGCCGCATCGCGCGCACCCTCGAGATCCCGGGCGCCAGCGGCCTTCGCAAACAGGATCTGATCTTCAAGATCCTCCAGGCTCAGAGCGAAAAGGAGGGGCACATCTTCGCCGACGGCGTGCTGGAGATCCTGCCCGACGGTTACGGCTTCCTGCGCTCGCCCGATTACAACTATCTGCCCGGGCCGGACGATATCTACGTGTCGCCTTCTCAAATCCGCAAATTCGACCTCAAGACCGGCGACTCCATCAGCGGCAACGTCCGCCCGCCCCACGAAGGCGAAAAGTACTTTGCGCTGGTCAAGATCGAGGCCATCAACTTCGAGTCTCCCGAGGAGACGCGCAACAAGATTCTCTTCGACAACCTCACCCCGCTCTATCCCCAGGAACGCATCAAGATGGAGACCGTCCGCGAGGGCATCAGCGGACGCGTCATGGATCTGCTGACCCCCGTCGGCAAGGGCCAGCGCGGCCTCATCGTCGCCCCGCCCCGCACCGGCAAGACCATGCTCCTCCAGTCGATCGCCAACTCCATCTCCACCAATCATCCCGAGGTCGTGCTCATCGTCCTGCTCATCGACGAGCGCCCCGAAGAAGTCACCGACATGCAGCGGTCCGTTAAAGGTGAAGTGATAAGCTCGACTTTCGACGAGCCCGCCGCCCGCCACGTACAGGTGGCTGAGATGGTCATCGAGAAGGCCAAGCGCCTGGTGGAGCACAAGCGCGACGTCGTCATCCTGCTCGACTCCATCACGCGTCTCGCCCGCGCCTACAACACCATCGTTCCGCCCTCGGGCAAGGTGCTCTCCGGCGGCGTCGACTCCAACGCCCTGCAGCGGCCGAAGCGCTTCTTCGGCGCGGCCCGCAACATCGAGGAAGGCGGCTCGCTCACCATCATCTCCACCGCCCTCGTCGACACCGGGTCCCGCATGGACGAAGTCATCTTTGAGGAATTCAAGGGCACCGGCAACATGGAAATCATCCTCGACCGCAAGCTCGTCGACAAGCGCGTCTTCCCGGCCATCGACATCCAGCGCTCCGGAACTCGCAAGGAAGAGCTGCTCATCCCCAAGGAAGATTTGCAGCGCATCTTTGTCCTGCGCCGCGTGTTGAATCCGCTCTCGCCCGTCGAAGCCATGGAACTCCTCATCGCGCGTCTCGAAAAAGTCCGCAACAACGCCGAGTTCCTGGCCAACATGAACCAGTTGTAGCCACCTGCGGTGGTGCAGCCGCGCCTTCGGCGCCATTCTTGCTTAGCTTCATTTGATTGCGACAAAGAAGGCCGTCCTTCGCGGGCGGCCTTCTTTCGTTGCTTCTGAATTCGTTCGCAGGTTGTTCATTGACCGGCGGCAGATCAATGCAATCGAAATGGCCACTTGTTTGAAGCGTTGACCTTGCTTCCTGCCGGAAGATTACTCTCTTCACCCGGGATATCGATTGCTTGCCGCTCCTCGCGTTCTTTCTTCATTGCTTTCGGTAACTCAACTATTGCGACCGGCAATTCAATCGCCAATAGTGGCGCCTCCACAACGGCGAAGATGCTGGCAACCAAGATGCAAGGGCCGGGATCATCGCAGTCGGAGGCGTCCGGCATCTGGACGTTCAACGGGACGCTCTTGCCGGAGGGCAGCTGGATAGAGCCTGCGGTGATGACGACCCGGCCATTTCTCTTTCCGGGGATTGCACGCTCGACACGACGCACATGTGCGACTACCGGGGTGCCCCCAGGCGCTACGAAGTGGCCTTCCGCGATCCAGTCCCCGCTCAACTTCATCCGGACTATTTGGCCCCTCTTTGCCGTAGCCGATGAAAGCGGCTCGTCAAGTACCAGTTCGAGCGGCTCCACGTATTTGATCCTAATCGCATCCCGATCGGAGGATGGCACGGAAACCGGAGTCTGCGCGCCCCCAGTGAGGGCAGCAAACAGAACGCAGAAGATCAAGGAAAGAATCGATCGCAGAATCACTCGCATGGCAGGGCTTCTCCTCCCCATTGCCTTCATCGTAGGGAGAAGCGAGCCCTCGGAAAGGTCTATGAGGACAGTTTCGAAGGTGACACAAGCAGGCGGAAGAGCGCCCCTTTCCCGATTCGCGGTCCGCTGCTAGAATAGAAAAGTCGTGGGGCTGTAGCTCAGCTGGGAGAGCGCCTCGTTCGCAACGAGGAGGCCAGCGGTTCGATCCCGCTCAGCTCCACCAA
>Ga0302320_10000697_pt1 | contig 79330 bp, 67 predicted proteins | sample Bog_T0_3_FD_202130 | JGI IMG/M metagenome (GOLD analysis project Ga0302320, IMG submission 202130) | Peat permafrost microbial communities from Stordalen Mire near Abisko, Sweden - Bog_T0_3 | ecosystem: Environmental > Terrestrial > Soil > Wetlands > Peat | place: Sweden: Abisko, Stordalen Mire...
GCCAGCTCCACCGGAACCGCCGGCTTCTACTGGGCCTTCCCCATCCACTACACCGACCCCTCCGTGCAGCAATGGAACCTGACCGGCGAGCGCGACCTCGGTAAAGACATCGGTGTGCGCCTCACCTACACCGGCAGCCACGGCGCCAATCTTGAGACCATGGAAGACCTGAACCAGGTCCCCGCCAACTCCATCGGTTATTCCAGTCCCGATCCCGCTCCCGCGGCCACCGGCGCCTGCATCACCGACGACGGAACGCTGGTCAGCGACCATCGCCCCTACCCCTGCTGGAGCATCATCCAAAGCGTGGCCAACGCCGCGGAAAGCAATTACAACAGCGGCACGGTCGAGGTCTCGCGCCACAGCGGCAAGAGCTTCACCTTCGACGCCAGCTACACCTTCACGCGCGACATCTCCGACGCCGAGGGCGCCACGCCCAACGGCCTGGTGGGCGTCAGCGGCGGCGATGCCGGCGGCAGCTACCTGACCGACCGCTTCCATCCCGGCCTGGATTACGGCAACGTGGCCTTTGACCGCCGCCACCGCTTCCTGGTCACGTACCTTTACAATCTGCCCTTCGGACACGGCGAGCGCTGGCTCAACTCCGGCGCGCTGCTGGGCAAGCTGGTCGGCGACTGGCAGCTGGGCGGCGTCACCATCCTGCAGAGCGGGCCGTTCCTCACTCCCTTTGAAGCCACCAACGATCCGGCCGGCACCAACATCCTCACCACCGTCGGCCAGACGCGCGCCGACCTGCTCGCCCACAAGAGTCTCTATCCCTCGCACCGCACGGTGGGCGAGTGGCTCGACTCGCCGGTGATCGACCCAGCCGGCTCAGCCTACTCCATTCCCGCAGCCAATCGCGGAACCTTCGGAAACGCCTCCGTGGGCAGCGTCGTGGGCCCCGGAACGCAGAACTTCTCCATGTCCCTGATGAAGAGCCTTTCGCTCCGCGAACAGACCCGGTTCCAGTTCAGTCTGGAAGCCGCGAACGTCCTGAACCATCGCAACTACGAACCACCCAACATGCAGGTGGACTCAGGAAACTTCGGCAAGATTCCGGCTCTTCAGACCGCCGAGGGAGCCGGTCCGCGCAGCCTCGAAGTTGCTGGGCGCATTACCTTCTGAACGGGAATCTCACACCCGCACCAACCCATGCCGCGGCGCCTTCAACCCAAGCGCCGCGGATTTTTCTTGCGGCCGCCTATACGCCCAGCGGCTCAAACCGCGCCTGAAAGAAGCGCAGATACTTCGGCTCATGGGTCATGCGCAGCCCGCGGATGCTCGCCCGCTCCGTGTACACCGACTCCACCGACTCGGCCACCACGTCCATGTGGGCCTGCGTATACACCCGGCGCGGAATCGTCAGCCGCACCAGTTCGAGCTTGGGCTTGTTGTCCTCGCCGGTCTCCTTGTTCCTTCCCGCCGAAACAATGCCCCGCTCCATGCTGCGCACTCCGGAATCCAGATAAAGCGCCGCCGTCAGCGCCTGCGCCGGGTACTGCTCCTGGGCAATATGCGGCAGAAATGCTCGCGCATCCAGGAACACGCCGTGGCCGCCCACCGGCAGCACAATCGGCACCCCGGCGTCGATCAGCTTCTGCCCCAGGTAGAGCACCTGCCCCACCCGTGCCCGGATGTGGTCCTCGTGCAGCGACTCCTCGATGCCCGTGGCCAGGGCTTCCATGTCCCGCCCGGCCATTCCGCCGTAGGTGTGCAGCCCTTCGTAGATGACCGCAAGGTTGGCCGCGTCCTCATAAATCGCGTGATCGTTCACCGCCAGAAATCCGCCGATATTCACCAGCGGGTCCTTCTTGGCGCTCATCGTGCAGCCGTCCGTGTACGAGCAAAGTTCCTTGACGATCGAAGCGATGGTCCGCTCCCCGCAGCCCGGCTCCCGGTTCTGGATGAAGAATGCGTTCTCCACCACTCGCGCCGCGTCCAAAATCACCCGCACGCCATAACTGTGCGCCAGCGCGCAAACCGCCTTCACATTGGAAAGCGCAATCGGCTGTCCGCCCGCCATGTTCACCGTGGCGGCGATGCTGACGTAGGGGATGCGACCGGCGCCATAGGTCTTGATCACTTCTTCCAGCTTGGCCAGATCCACGTTGCCCTTGAACGGATGCAGGCTCTTGGGGTCGTGCGCCTCGGGGATGATGACGTCCACAAAGGTGCCGCCGGCCAACTCCTGGTGCAGCCGCGTGGTGGTGAAATACATGTTCCCCGGAACGATGTCCCCCGCCTTGATCAGGGTCTTCGAGAGCAGGTTCTCCGCGCCCCGGCCCTGGTGCGTGGGGACCACGTACTTGTACCCGTACCAGGTCCGCACCGCCTCCTCCAGCCGATAGAAGCTGCGGCTGCCCGCGTAGGCCTCGTCGCCCATCATCATCGCGGCCCACTGCCGGTCGCTCATCGCCGAGGTTCCGGAATCCGTCAGCAGGTCGATATACACGTCGTCCGATCGCAACAGAAACGTGTTGTAGCCCGCCTCACGAATCGCCTTTTCCCGCTCTTCGCGGCTGGGAATCCTCACCGGTTCAACCACCTTGATCTTGAACGGTTCCGCCCACGTGCGCTTTTCTATCCCCATCTCAAATCCTCCTGTCGTTCCGTCTGAATTCCTGCCGCGCGCCGCGCAAAAAGGGGTCCACCGACTGGCTTGTCACCCTCTCCGCCTGGGTCCGTGCGGCTCAAGATCAGAGCATAGGGCAGAAGGCGCGCGAATCCAATGCGCTTTCGCTGTTATTTGCCGGGAATCACGAAGCTTTGTTAGTCTCTTGGCACAAATGCTTTCCGCACGTTAAGCCAATACGCGCAGGAGGACCCGATTGACCGAAGCCGCCAAGGAAAAGCTCCTGGATGCGCTGGGATGGAAGCTGCTGACCGAGTTGCAGAAGGACGCCCGCGTCTCCTTTGCCGAACTCGGCCGACGCGTCGGGCTCTCCACCCCCGCCGTCGCCCAGCGCGTTCGCCGCATGGAGGATGAGGGCATCATCCGCGCCTACCGCGCCGACATCAGCCCGCTCAGCGTCGGCTTGCCGATCACCGCCTTCATTCGCATGAGTGTGGTGGGCAATGTATTGCTGAAGCTGACCGCCCGCGTCCGCTCCATGGCCGAAATTGTCGAGTGCCACCGCGGAACCGGGGAAGACTCCTTCATCCTCAAGGTCAACGTCGTCTCGGTGGAGCACCTGAAAGACGTGATCGACCGCCTCACGCCCTACGGCACCACCTCCACCTCGCTGGTGCTGGGGACGATTGCCGACCGAAATCTGCTCGGCCCCGCCAATCTCAATTGGCCGCCCTCGCCGAACCAACGCTCAAGCCGATAAGCTGCCCGAAGGTAAGCTGCCCGCGGCGTCAAAAAACGCAATTCCCTGCCCGCGCGCCTGCCCGCTGGAACTCTTTAGCGCAATGACCGCATAAATCGGGTAATGGAAGGATTGTAGCGTCGGCCTCCCGGCCGGCTGTAGCGTCGGCCTCCCGGCCGGCTGTAGCGCGGGCGTCCCCGCCCGCGCTTGTCCGGCGACGATGACCAAATCATGCAGTCTGACTCTAATTGCGAATCCCGGCCAGCAACCCTTCGATCTCCGCTTTCTCCTGGCCAGTGACCGGAAGCAGCGGCAGGCGCGCGCGGCCTCCGTAGTAGCCGTTGAAATCGCAGGCATGCTTCACGCCGCTGATCCCCAACTCGCCCACAATGCGCCGGCCGGGCCCGGCGATGAGCTGCTGCTTCTCTTCGGCCAGGCGCAGGTCATGGTCCTTCCAGGCAAGATAGACCTCCTGGCAGGCCTGCGGTGCGAAGGCCGCAAAGCCCAGAATGGCGCCCACCGCGCCTGCCTCCATGGACTCAAGCAAAATGGCGGACGAGCCGGTCAGCACCTGGAAGCCTACCTGTTTGGTTCGCGTCTTGAGGTGCGCGGCCACCGCCGTTCCGCCCGCCAATTCTTCGGCGGAAACAAAGTTGCCATCGGTCCTGGTCTCGGCCCCGGCCGTCAGCATCCGCCCTGTCGCCGCTTCAAAGGTGGGCGTAACCGTCACCGTGCGGCGCGGCGCGGTGCGCGTGCGTTCCACGGTGGCGCGAATCCGCTCCAGGCTCCCGCTCGAATCCTTGATGCCGATAATGTTCGCGTGCTCGGCCAGCTCGGCGATCGACTCCACGGGAATATCGTAGGGAACGCACTGCGGGATGTTGTAGAGCACAACCGGCAGCGGCGACCGGTCGGCCACGCTGCGGAAATAGTTCAAAACGGCCGCGGACGACATCTGGCCGGCATAGTACGTTGGGGTGCGAACCATCACCGCGTCGTAGCGGAATTCAGCCGCCGCCTCGGCCAGCTCCACCGTGCCCTTGACGCTCTCCCGCCCCACGCCCGCGACCAGCACCTTTTCCGGCGCCGTGGCCTCGGCGGCTACCCGCAGCACATCGCGCGTTTCGCCATCGTTCAGCGCGACCGCCTCGCCGGTGGACCCCAAAACCAGCATCCCGGCCAGCGGGCTCCGGGAGTAGCGGGCCATGTTGGCCTCAAGCTTGCGAAAATAGACCCTCTCATCGGAATAGAACGGAGTGGGTACGGCGGCAAATACGCCCTCGATCAGCATGTCTCAATTGTAGAGCCATCCACGCGGGAGGCGCCTCCATGCCCCTGGCGAGCGCCCCTGCGCGCCCACCGCTCCGTGCCGGCCCCGCCTGCGGGCATTGCCTTCAACTCGCTGGCCATGGCTTCCAAGCTGCGCCCGCAAGAATGCTGTATGTTAAATAGACAATAGGCAGGTAACAGAAACGACTCCAGGAGCCGGACGAATGCGGGGAATGTCGCACGCCGATGAAGAACAGAGCCCTTCAAAGCTCTCCGGGCAGGCCCTCTCGTTCTTCCTGCACACTTTGCTCGCTCTGGCTTCATGGCTGGCTCTCATGTTCGCGGGCTACTTTCTCAATCCACCCGCTGTCCCGCAACTGGCGATTCTGTTCCTGTCGATGCTGGTGCCGTTTATCGCCGGCAATATTGTCACCCGCTTCCGCCAGGACGAAATGGCCACGCTGGTTTGGCTGATGGGTCTCATCTGGCTGCTCATCGTCAGCCTCTGGATTCTCGACATGCCGACCGGTCCCAATGAGTGCTTCCAATGCGACGCCACCGACAAGCTGACGCGAACCTTCTTCAGCCTGCCCAAGCCCAGCGGCCTGATCGACAACGACGGCCCCTTCCTTGGCACCTGGCCCGCCGCCGCGCTGCTCGGCTACTCCATCGGAGCCCGGTTTGCCCTGCGCCCCAAGAAAATCGCCGGCTGATCCGCCTTCAAACAAAACCCGGCGACAGGCCGCCAAGTTGCCTCCGCCACACCCCCAGGGGATGCTTACCGCGGCCCGGTGTGCAGGTAAGCCAGCAGCTCGGCCATCTGTTCCTCTGTAAACCGCCCGGCAAAGCCCGGCATCATGCCCCGTCCAGCCAGAACATTGTGCCGCACCGCCTCATCCGTCGCGGGGATACCGCTGGGCAGCGACTTGCGGTCGAACACCCCGTGCAGGTCGGGCGGAACTTTCTTGAGCCCCAGGTCGTTATCCTCGTGGCAGTGGCCGCAGCGCACCTGGTAAAGGTGCCTCCCAGCCGCCTGCTCGCGCGTAAGCGCCGGTGTCGCATGGCAGCCTGCCAAGCTGAGCACTCCTCCGAGACAGATTGCTGTCCGTCCGTAAGTTTTTGAAGAATGCATCGTTCGGCTAGTGAGAAAACAACGCGTCGATGAGAAATAGCGCGGCAATGATGCCCGAAAGCACAATCCACAAGTTCTTTCCTTGTACGGTGCAACGGAAGAAGTCCCTGGAAAAGAGACCGGACTCCGTCGCAACAGAACGAATCCGCAGGTAAAAAAGCCACGCCACGCCGCACAGGGCGACACACAAGGCGACGGACAGGCAGACGATTTCGATCGGTGGCTTCAACATGACGCAGGTCCTTCTCGACACATTCTACGTCCGGCATTCGCCCCGCCCAAACTGTCTGCCCGCTACGCCTACGCCTTCTGCGCAAACTGCCCGCTTACATAGTCCCAGTTCAGCACCTGGAAGAACGCCTTCACATAGTCGGCGCGCTTGTTCTGGTACTTCAGGTAATAGGCGTGCTCCCACACGTCCACGCCGAGCACCGGCTTGTGGCCCGTGGTCAGCGGACTGTCCTGGTTGGGCGTCGTCTCGATGGTCACCGTGCCGTCGGGCAGCTTCACCAGCCAGGCCCAGCCGCTGCCGAAGACGCTCAGGGCCGCGGCGGAGAGCTTGTCCTGAAATGTCGAGAGCGACCCGAATTTGGCATCGATGGCCTTGGCCAGCTCGCCCATGGGCGCGGCGCCTCCCTTGCCCAGCGTCGGCCACCAGAAGGAGTGGTTGGCGTGGCCGCCGCCCTGGTTGCGAACGGCCGTACGGGCGGACTCCGGCCAGGTGCTCAGATTGGCCACCAGTTCCTCCACCGTTTTCCCGGCCAGCTCGGGATGGGCCGCCACAGCCACGTTCAGGTTGTTCACATAAGCCTGGTGGTGCTTGTCGTGGTGCAGGTGCATGGTCTCGGCGTCGAAGCTGGGCTCCAGAGCATCGTAGGCGTAAGGCAGCGGTGGCAGCTTGAAGGGCCCGGTCGGGGGAGCGGCGGCAGCGGGCGCCTGGCCAACTGCGATTCCTTCGCCGCGCAGGGTTTCGGCTAACAGCAGGGCGCTCGCCGCGCCGCCAAGATGCTTCATTGCGGTTCTGCGATCCATCATCTGAAACAACCTCCGTTGTGTTCGATGCCCAAGGGTTGGAAAAAGTCTGCGCGGAAAGCCTGGAACCCGTCAAGATTCTATCGGCTGCGCGTTTTTCGTTATCCTGTCTGCATGATGCTTCCCTCTTTGGACGAAATTCGCGAAGCCCAAACCGTGGTCTACCGTCACATGCCGCCTACCCCCCAGTACGCCTGGCCCCTGCTCAACCAGCGCCTGGGGACCGAGGCCTGGATCAAGCACGAGAACCACTCCCCCGTCGGCGCCTTCAAGCTGCGCGGGGCCCTGGTCTATATCGATTGGCTCAAGCGGACCCAACCCGCCCTGGCCGGCGTGGTGGCCGCCACCCGGGGCAATCACGGCCAGGGAGTGGGCATGGCCGCGCGCCTCAACGGCCTCCAGGCGGTCATCGCCGTCCCCCACGGCAACAGCCGCGAAAAGAACCGCGCCATGCTCGCCCAGGGTGTCGAATTGATCGAGCACGGCCACGACTTTCAGGAGTCGCTCGAGTTTGCGGACTCCCTCGCCGCCCAGCGCGGCTTCGCCCTGGTTGAATCGTTCCATGAGCGGCTGGTCATGGGCACAGCCACCTATGCGCTAGAGCTTTTTCAGGCCGCGCCGCCCCTCGCGACCGTCTATGTGCCCATCGGCCTCGGCTCGTCCATCTGCGGCGTCTCGGCTGCGCGCAATGCACTGGGGCTCAAAACCGAGATCGTCGGCGTGGTGGCCGCCGAATCCCCGTCCTACGCCCTCAGCTTCAAGCAGCGCCAGGTCGTCGAGGCGCCATCCCATACCGCAATTGCCGACGGCCTCGCCTGTCGCATCCCCAACCCCCTGGCCATGGAAGCCATCTGGAACAACGTTGCCCGCGTCCTCCAGGTCTCCGATGCCGAGATCGCCCAGGCCATGCGCGCCTATTACCAGGACACCCACAATCTCGCCGAAGGCGCCGGAGCCGCCGCCCTGGCCGGAGCGCTCCAGGAAAAGGGCAGCGAAAAGGGCCGCGGCAAGCCCATCGGCATCATCCTTACCGGAGGCAACGTGGACCGGGAGACCTACGAGAACGTCCTTGCCGGGGGGCTGTAGGGTAAAGAGATGACAGAATCCTCCGAGCACCTCACGCCCATGGCCCACACCGCCCAGAATCGCTGCTTCGGCTGCGGCCCGGCCAACGCCTCCGGCCTGCGCCTCGAGTTCCTGCTCGCCGAAGACGCCAGCGTGGTGTGCCAGGCCACCGTTTCCGAAGCCTTCGAAGGCCACCCCGGCTACCTGCACGGCGGCGTCATCGCCACGCTGCTCGACGAGTCCATGAGCAAGGCGGTCCGCGCCAAGGGCCTCACCGCCATGACCCGCCACATCGAGGTCGACTACCTTCGCCCCGTTCCCTCCGCAACCCCCATCCGCATGGAGGGCCGCGTCACCCACCACGAAGGCCGCAAGCACTGGACCGTGGCCCGGATACTCAATGCGCGCGGAACCGCTCTGGCCGAAGCCAAGGGACTCTTCATTGAGGTCCGCGACCGGTAGCGCAACGGCACTCGCGGGTGCCCCATCCATTCAGCGTTCTTTGCTGAATGGGTGGGAGACGATGACACTGATTGAGGGCCGGATCAATAGAGCAACTCCCCTCTCAGCCCGCGCCCGCCCTCATTTCAGCCCCGCCAGCCAGTTGATGATCGTGCTTTCCAGCAGAATGCGCCGGTCCGACCAGCCGTGGTCGGTGGCCACATGAACCGCCGTCACCTGCCGCCCCCCGGCGGCGGCGATGGCCTTCACCAGCGCATCGGTTCCCGGCGCAAGCCCGTCGTCGGCAGAAAGCACCAGCAGTGGCGTCCGGCTCAATCCGGCCACCGTGTTCTCCAGCCGGAAGGCCTTGGCGTTGGCGATCACCTCATCGGCCATGCTCTCGGCCGTCACTCCCGCCAGGGTCTCCTTGTTGTCGTCCATCAGCGCAACCACCTGCTGCCGGGGCAGCCCGCCAACGGCCCCCATGTCGGCCGCGCTGATCAGCACCGCTCCAATCAAGCCTTGGTCGTGCGCGGCCGTCTGCGCCGTCACCCAGCCGCCCATGCTGTGACCGGCCAGGGCCATGCGCCGGGTGTCGACTCCCAGCCGCTGCGCGTTTTGAGGGTCGCGCAAAAAAGCCAGAACGGCGGCCGCGTCTTCCAGGTTCTGCGCAAACCGAAACACCCCGGGGCTGCCCCACGACCCGCGATAATTGAACGTCACCGCGTTCCAGCCGGCCCGCCGCACCGCCTGCGCCAGGTCCAGGTTCTTCTCGTTCCCCGGCAGCCCATGGCAGATCACCAGCGTCGGGTGCGGCCCCGCCCCGGAAGGCTGATAAATCACTCCGTTGATCGGCGTCCCGTGGCTGGGAATATGCAGCACCGTCATGCCCGCCGGATGAACGGCATCGGCGGGTGGATCGGTATAAATCGCAGCCGGAACCGACTGCGCAAGCGCAACGGAAGAAGCCGCAAAGAGAGCTTCAACGACAAAGTGGCAAAGGCGCACGAAGCCGACTCCTGAATGCGAGACTGGACTCAAAACAGCTTGTTTCGCATCCTATCAGCAAACAGTTTCGCCCCTCGCCCAAAACTTGACGGGAGCCGCCCACCGGCCGCCCTCACCTTCGCTTGGGTGGACCATGTTGACGGGATAAGACTATCGCCAATCATGACGCACACTGAGCGAAATGCCAGGCGATCTTGTATCTGAATTGTTCAAGCAATGAGCTAGGGTTTCGCTGTGCGATTGCCCCCACTGGACACCCCGCTCAAGACCCCCACAGCGCATGGGCTGATCCACAGACGGCGCGGAGTTTACGCGCGATCTTAGGTAATGGACAAAAGTACCCAAGAACCTTAGATTCTTTTGAACCTCGTGCAGCCACCGTTCGGGATTTCGCATCACAGCTTCCAGATTTAACCCTCCATTGGTGCCGACGACTGCATTTTCCCAGGCAGAGTCGGGCCGTTTGAACGATGCGCACCAGAAAGCTGGGTACTTTCGGGTGCGTCCTGCAAAAAGTGAACGAAGGTGCGAGGAAAGTCAATGGCGGCAGCGAATGTGTCGGCAACAGGTTTAGTGTCTGCAAGAACGTCAACCGCAGAATTCAACCGCGGGGAACACGCTGTTATGACCGGCGTTTCCGCCCTCCCCTGCGGCTTCTCAAAAAATAGAAAGTTAGAAACTGCGCCATCCGTCAGAGCGCGAACCTTGGCGCGCTCCGAGGCCCCCTTCATGCAGGGCCCGACGGCTCGCCAATTCGTGGTGGTTGAGAGCGGCCGCGTCCATCTCACACAACTCAATCCCAACGGCAATCAACTCATCCTGCGCAGAGCCGGACCCGTCAATCCGTTTGGCGCAAGCACCGGATAACGCGAGCGGCAGGCAATGCATGCTCTCGGGTCCACAAATCTGGACCCGAAGCTCACTCAGCAATGGGGAGAAATGGAGGTACAGGAATCTCCATGCTGGCATCTTAACCAGAAACCGAACGAAAAGAGGAGGAGTGCAATGGGACGTACGACTGTCGAGAAAAAGAAGTCCCCGGCTTCTACAGGCGTGGTGGTGCTCGGATTTGTATTTGCGGGCGGATGCGGCACAAATAATGCACGCCGCTTTATGGCCAGCATCGCCCCGGAAGACTTTCCTTACCTTTTCATCCTTGTTGCCAATACGGACGGCCCCCAACTCAAGGAGTTCTTCAATCCGGCCGCTGTCAATGACGATCTCAACGACACTGAGAAGGCGAATCTTGGCAAGTGGATTGCCTCGATCGAAGAAACAAAGCAGCTCACCATCCTCGAGTTGGGCGAATCGGGGAACGGCGCGGGCGGCGATCCTGAGATCGGCAGGCGCGCGGCTGAGGCGAGAAGGGAAGAGTTTGAAGATTGGATGAGGCCTCTGCAGACCGTCATTCTTTCAGGAGGAGCGGGAAAAGGTACCGGCGGCGGCGCGTTGCCGGTCATCCAGAAGATTGCCATCGATCTCGACAAGAGCCCTCTGACCGTCGTGACCATGCCCTTTGCCTACGAAGGCGGCGGCCGGATGAAAAAGGCTGTGGCGACCTTGAAGGCCCTCTATGAGTTGGGCCCGACCATGCCCATCTATAACGAAAATGTCCCGAAAGACCTCTCTAGAGGCAAAGGCTTCAAGGATGTATTCGATGAGATCAACAAGGCCTCTCTGCTGCCGGTATTCTTCGGCATCCGCGAGGTAACCCAGGTGGTCGGCGATATGCAAAACGTCGATATCGCCGATTGGAGAAAAGTTCTCAGCGTCGGAAATTTCGTGACCTGCGACTATCGGGCATTGAATGCCGAGAATTGCTCGGAGAAAGCCAACGCCGAAGAGGACTTGAAGCACTTCATCGAACGCCTTCTTCGCCACGATCCGTATCAGGATCATCGGACGAGAAAGAACGCCACGGGAATGCTGACTTGGGCGCATGGGACATGGAACCCCGATGAAGTCCGATCCATCATCAAGGCTGCAACCGACGAACTCAATCCCGGCATCGCGGAGGATTTTGAAGTTTTCCCTGGAATCCACACAGGAAACGACGGCGCGAAATGGATGATGATCCTGTCGGTGGCGGCCAAGGGACCAGTCCCAGATGATTTGTCGCTGGACAACGGCATCATCTCCGGATCCATCTCCACCGACGGCAGGACGGCGACCATCTACATCCCCGTCAAAGGCAAGACCTTTCCCACCGAGGTCAACGTCCAGCCAGAGGTAGCCGAGCGTTGGAAGCCGCTCTACCGCAAGAGTTTCTCAGATCTGTCTCTCGCCGAACGCCTGGAGTACCAGAGGTTGGCCGCTGCCATCAGCCACCAAACCGGCAAGATGGTATCGTGTCCTGCGGCTTGACATCCTCGATGCGCGGCCGCTGCGCGAAGAGGCGCCGCTAATAAAGCCGGTGCGCAACGCATGTGCACCGGCTTTATTGATCCAGTGGCCGCCGCCTGGCGCCATAGATGCCACTTGCCTCCCGGTTTATCCGTACCATTCGAACTGTCAAGTCCTTTCGCATGTGCATCATGTTGGTTATCAACACACCTGTTCGATTCGATTGGTGAATCGTGTTGATGGTCCTATTTGCTGAAAACAAAGCACTTCCACCCCAACAGGCACGAATCGCTAAACCCCTTGTGCCCGCTTCATGGCAAACCTGCATCGCCCACCTTCCGATTCCCTGAGTCAATTAGGAATGGGCGGCCAAAGAGTCACTGCGGAGAGTTGCTGCCATGGGGTAACATGCAGTCTTGACCTTACTGTGGCCTCGATAGTTCATGAATTTTGCTCAAACGTTGGCTATGATTGAGCTTATTGAAGAGCGGTAGAGGCACTCGGGGTACACAATGGGCCTTTCTCGCAGGAGATTCCTCACCAGTGGCGTCGCGGCCAGCGGCGCGGCTCTGGCTGCTTCTCGTGCTTTCCCGGCGCCCTACCAGGTTTCCGTCCAGCGCGAAAGTGGCGCGGAATCCGGGGCAGGCCGGCCGGAGGGCGCCTCAGGCTCGGGTATGTCCGGCTCGCCTCTGGTGATTCCCTCCACAATGCCCATGGGCTCCGGAGCCCCGTTGGGTGGAATCGGCACGGGCTTCGTTGAAATCCGTCCCGACGGCTGCTTTTATGAGTGGCAGATCTTTAATTCGGGCCCCTGGTCGCAGAATGCCCGCTCCACTACCGCCCCGCCACCGCCCGGACCCGAGTATCTTCGCTTCGTTCTTCGCACCCAAAACGCCTCTGAACCGGTGGCCCAGGTTCGCAGACTCTATTTGCGCGCGGATGAAAGCGACGCATACACCCTGCCCTTTGTTCAAGACGTGCAGTCGATCGATTATTCGGCGTGGTTTCCCATGACGACCCTGCGCTACAACGACGACTCCATCCCGGTCCGTGTGTCTGCGCAAGTCTTTTCGCCCTTCATCACGGGCCATGCACAGGATTCCGCAACCCCCGGATTCCATGTTGTTTACACAATTGAAAACGTTTCACAGTCGACCACGGATGTTACCCTTGCCGGATTCCTCGACAACCCCCTCGCCTCTGCCCTCCCCGAGCGCCGCCTCACCAATTCTCTGCTCCAATCCGACGACACCACCAGCATCTTCCTTGACACCGCCGCTCTCTCTGACTTCCCCTCCGGCATTGGCAATCTCTGCTTCTCCGTTACCGGACCAGACCGCTCCTACATCGGCGGCACGTTCAAGGAATACGCCTTGCCCGGCAGTTGCGTCTGGAAGACACACCGCGTCAATTACATGGTGCTGAATGTCTTGCACGAGTTCTCTGCAACCGGCAAACTCCCCAACCGTGCCTGTTCCGCCGACCCCGGCATCGCCCTGTTGACTGACGCCGAGATCGATGCTCTTTCCGACAGTCAAGTTCAAAGCTGCATCAAGGATCTTTCCTCCGATGCGCTCTTGGCGCGGGTCTTCGCGGACGCTGCTCTGGCCGGGCCCCATGAGCTGGAGCGCCACGGCAAAGAACTCCTTAAAGAGGTTCGTCTCAACCTGCTCGGAAAGAAGAATACTCCCCCGCTCACCTGGGGTACCGGAGCGCTCGCTTCCAGCATGAAACTCAAGCCGGGGCAGAAAGTCGAGATTCGCTTCACGCTGAGCTGGTATTTCCCCCATCACTTAACGGTAGATGGCCACGAGATGGGCCACATGTACGCCAATTGGTACCACGACGCCGCCGACGTGAACCGCTTCCTTTGCGCCAATTACAACAAGCATCGCGCTGCAACCGAGGCATTTGCACGCACCCTTGCCGATACGTCGCTCGGCGATCCCATGGCCTTCGCATGGTCCAGCCAGCTTTCCACCATGATCTTCAACACCTGGTGGACGAAGGATGGCGGATACGCGATTTGGGAGGGACTTGGTTGCTGCGGGTTGTCCACGATGGATGTCGATTACCAGGGCAGCTTCCCGGTTCTGGCTCTCTTCCCCGATCTCAAGCTTTCGCAAATGAAGCGAATCCTCCTCCATCAAAACACCATCGGGCAGGTTCCGCATAACTATCCCGGAAACGTCGATCAAGCGGACGACGGCTTTGCGCGCGTCGACATGAACCCTCAGTTTGTGATGATGGTGTGCCGCGATTACCTCTGGACCGGCGATAAAGAGTATCTCAACGCCATGTGGCCCCATGTCATCAAGGCAATGGCCTTCACCGAGTCGCTCGATACCAATGCGGACGCACTGCCTGATCGCGACACGGGCCTGCAGACCTATGACCAGTGGCGCATGCGCGGCACACCCGCGTATATCGCCTCCCTCTGGATTGGCGGATTGCGCGCCGCCATTTGTATGGCCAACGACATGCGCATGAAAGATTTCGCCGAGCACTGGTCGGAACTGCTGAAGCAGGCATCGGCCAGCTTCGACCGAATGCTCTTCAACGGCGAGTACTTTAGCCTGTGGGTTGACGGCGGCCTGCGCGATGATCTCTGCATGACGGACCAGGTTTCTGGCGAGTGGTTTACCGGCCTCATCGGCCTGCCAACCACGCTTTCCAAAGAGAAACTCAATCGGTCAATCGACAGCATTCTGAAGTACAACTTCAACGCGGAGTTTGGCGTGCATAACGCGACAGCTCCCAGGAAGGGTCTCGGACTGCTCGCGCTCACCAATCTGCAGGCAGGCGGGCTCTGGTCGGGAATCGAGTTTGCCTTTGCTTCGTTGTTGATGGACCATGGACGATATGCCGACGGCGTAAAGGTCGTCGAGGCAATCCATCGACGCTACCTGCGCGCCGGCCAGCCCTGGAATCATGTGGAGTGCGGCGGCCACTACTCTCGCGCCATGAGCAGTTGGGCCACCTTGCTGGCCGCCACGGGATTCAAGCCCTATCTGCCCAATCAATCCCTCGCAATTTGCCCTCAGGTTCAAGGGGATTTCCACGCTCCGTGGTTCACGGCTACGGGCTACGGCATCATCCGCAAGACGGCAAGCGCTCTCACCGTCTCGTGCGTCTCTGGCGCGTTGAACTTCAAGTCCCTCCGCGTGAATTCGCCGGCACGGTCCGTCCGCATTGCGTCCCGTGTTCCGGGCTCGCATTTCATTGCGGAAGAGCCATACACCAGGATCGAATTCGACAGCCCCGTAATGCTCACCGCAGATCAGACCATGACAATTCTGTAAAAGGACCACATCCGCATTTGAAAGGAACATCACTGATGGACAGACGCGATTTCATAAAGACAACCGGCACACTTTTGGCTGCCGCCTCCTTGCCCGCCGCTTCGGCGTTCTCGGACGCGCCAATCGTCGCAGGCCGCTCCATACTGCCCTTGAACCGCGATTGGCGATTTCATCCGGCCAAGGTCGAGGGTGCGCAATCGCCCGACTTCAACGATTCAACATTCGAGAAAGTTGTCATTCCCCACACCAATGTTGCGCTGCCTTGGCACAGCTTCGACGAGAACGATTACAGCTTTGTCTCCACCTATCGCCGCCGTTTCAAGTTCCCGCGCGGCGCTGCGGGAAAGCGCGTCTTTGTCGATTTCGAGGGCGTGATGACCGCCTCTACCGTGTGGATCAATGGCGTCCGTCTGGGCGAATACAGGGGGGGATTCACTCCCTTCTCCTTTGAACTCACATCTCATCTCCGCCGGGATGCGGACAATGTGCTGACGGTGCAGGTGGACTCGACCGAACGCGCGGACATTCCTCCTTTTGGCTATGAAATCGACTACCTTACCTTCGGCGGCATCTATCGGGAGGTGGCGCTGCGTGTCGTCCCGGCGACATACGTCGATAACATATTTGCACGCCCCACAAATGTGTTGAGCGCTTCTCCGGCGCTCGATGTGGATTGCTTCCTGGCCGGCCTGCCCGCAGCCGATTCCCGGCTTTCGCTTGAAGTGGAGCTTCGCGACGGGGATCAAGTCATTGCCAAAGAGGCGAGTGCGGTCACGCGCAAACCGTCCCTCTCGCCGAGTGGTTCTGACGCTATCGACCCAGAAACTTCTGCGGCTGTCTACGCCAGCACCGAGACCAGGAACGATCCAGCGCGCTATACCGTTTCGTTCTCTCATCTGAGCAACATTCAACTCTGGAACTTGCGTGAGCCGAAGCTCTACACGGTCCATGTCAAGCTGCTTGCCGCCGGCCGGGTGATCGACGAAGATACGCGCCGCGTCGGGTTCCGCGAGGCAACTTTCACCGACCATGGTTTCTCTTTGAATGGCAAAATCGTCAAGTTGCGCGGGCTCGATCGTCACCAGACCTTCCCGTTCGTTGGCCAGGCCATGCCGGCGCGCGCGCAGCGCAAGGATGCCACGATTCTGCGCAACGACCTTCACTGCAATATTGTCCGCACCTCCCACTACCCGCAGTCGCGGCATTTTCTGGATTGCTGCGACGAGATCGGCCTCCTGGTTCTGGAGGAGTTTCCCGGCTGGCAACACATCGGCAACGAGGCATGGAAGCAGGTGGCCATCGATAACGTGGGCCGGATGATTCGCCGCGACTGGAACCATCCATCCATCATTTTGTGGGGAGTGCGCATCAACGAGTCGAAGGACGACCACGACTTCTATCTGCGGACCAATGCACTGGCGCACGCGCTCGACGATACCCGGCAGACAGGCGGCATCCGCAACTTCCCGGAGTCGGAGCTTCTTGAAGACGTCTTTACGGTGAACGACTTTGGCTTCCCCTTGAGGAAGCCCAACCATCCGCGCTACCTGAATACCGAGTTCGTGGGTCATACCTTCCCGACCAAGACAACCGATGACAACGAACGGCAGCGTGAACACACTCTGCGCCATGCCCGGATCCACGATCAACTTGCGTCCGATCCCCAATATGCGGGCGGCATCGGCTGGTGCGCATTCGACTACAATACGCATTCCAACTTCGGCGCCGGCGACCGCATTTGTTATCACGGCGTAACGGACATCTTCCGCGAGCCCAAACCGGCCGCCGGCTTCTACAAGTCGCAGTGCGACCCGTCCGAAGAGATTGTGCTTGAGCCCGCGTTTCATTGGGCAAATAGCGATGAGTCCATCGCTTTCACCAAGGCGGTGATCTGCTCCAACTGCGATCACCTGAAGATCTTCACGCGCACCGGGAGCGCCGAAGAGAATCCGTGGACGCCTTGCATCGAAGTCGATCCCGATCGGACGGAGTTCAGTCATCTGCAATATCCGCCCTTCGTTGTCGACGCGAGCAAGATCACTGCCAAATGGGGCGATTTGCGTATCGATGGATACTTGGACGGCAAGCTGGTTATTTCCAAGTCGATGTCGGGCCGTGGAGTGGATCGCAAGTTCGTTTTGCTGGCGGACGATCGTACGCTCGTCGCGGACGGCAGCGACACCACCCGCGTTGTGCTGCGGGTGACCGACGAGTTCGGCGCCGTGCGAACCTATGCGGACGATCCGGTGGCTTTCACGCTGGAAGGCCCTGCGAAACTGATCGGCGACAATCCATTCTCGTTGATCGGCGGAACCGGCGCGGTTTGGATTCGGGCCGGAGAGCAGGCGGGCAAGGTTCGTCTAACTGCCAGGCATCCGCATCTTGGATCCTGCTCGGTGGAATTCACCTTGACTGACGCACCGGGGGAGACTGTCTAGCGTGGTTCCTTAATCAGCAGCATTCGATGAAAGTCTTCAAGGCAGCTTTGACTTCTGGCCAACGGACAAGACCTGCCCGTGGAAAGCACGTAGAGGAAAAAGCCGCCTTGTTGGCGGATTTTCGGTCGCACTAAGCCTCAGAGTTCGCGGCATCGGTAACGTCGATGCGCCACTTCACGGCGGAGGAGTCGGCATCGTGCCAGATGAAGGTGGAGGGGTGACGGGCGACCGAGGCCGATTGCTCCTCCAGCGATGGCTCCTCCAGCGATTGCTCCTGCAGAAGGATGATTTAGTTCCCCGGGCATCGCTCCACCCAGGTCGGCCACGCCGCTCGGTGAAATTCGACCCGCTGCCGGGGAGAAATCTGGGGGCTGGTGCCCAATCGCGGAAGGGCGGTGGAGATATTCTGGTGAGGTCCTGAACAGGAGCGTGGCACAAGTGCTGATGGAAAGACGCAAGGGGAATGCCGGGCCTCTGATGATAGTCCCCGCTCCACCTCCGGAATCGAGAGGCAGTGCCCGCGGTTGGCATCTTTGTGTCTTCCTTCTGCTGTTTTGCGCGGCGGCGAGCGCTGCCGACTCTGCGCAGTTCGACAGGCTGGTGAAAGAGGGGCTTGCTTTTCATGAGCAGGCGGACTATGCACACTCGATTCCCATTCTGCAGAGAGCCGTTCATCTGGAGCCGCGGAGCTACATGGCCAACCTGCTGCTGGGCGTCGATCTGCTGCGCAGCGGCAAAGTCGCCGATGCCATGGTCCACCTGGAGATTGCCGTTGCGGCCAACCCGAAAGAGACCGGCGCCGCGGAGGCCCTGGCGATGGCGGCCACCGACGCAGACGACTTTGCCAAGGCTGCCGAGGTCCTTGAGGCCGCGGCGGAGCGCTCGGGAGGACGCGGAAAGCCGGTGCAGACGCTGGCAGGCTTCTATCTGGAGCGGTTTCGAGTCCTTGGCGACCAGTTGCGGAGCAGCAAGAGCGGTGAGGGCGTTGCGCTTCGCGTGGAAGCCGCCAGCCACGCTGCGGGCGGCGCGGCGCGGGCCTCGCTGCTGCAGCAGGCCGCGCAAGCCAATCCCGGCCAGAGAGGAATCTGGGGGGAGTTGGGCGTTGCACAACTGGAATTGAGGAACCGCGCCGGGGTGGAAGCGAGTCTGGGCGAGGCGCAAAAGAGAGATCCCGGCGGAGCCGAGACCCTGCAACTTCAGGCGCTGTTGGCAGCCGTCGAGGGCAGTTGGAGCGACGCGGAAGGGTTGCTCCAGAAAGTGGGTGAGCGTTCCGCGGCGCAACTGCAAAGAGCGCTGGCGGCATGGCCTCGTGCGCTGGTGCCGCCAAAAGAGGTTCAGGGGGCAGTCTGGGATTGCCTGCGGAATCAAGCCGCGCCGTGCAAGCTGTCTACCGCGCCGCCCGCGCCTGTTCGCGGCCTGGGAGCAGGAACGCTCTATGCCCAGGGGCGCTGGGAACAATTGCAGGCTTTGCCGCGCGCTGCAAGCTGGGGGAAGCCGGAGTGGCTGTGGCGAGGCGTGGCCCTGGCGGAAACAGGCAACTGCCCCAGCGCCATTCCTGCCCTGGAGCGGGGGCTCGGAGCTGGAGATGAAGGCTATGGACTCTTCTGGCTGGAGATTTGCTACGCGGGCGAGGCGGAACATGCGGCAGGCCTGCTGAACGATGCCGGCGACAAGGCCGCGTTCCACCAACTGCAAGGGGATGTCTTCCTGCAACTGAACCGAAATGCGGACAAGGCGGAAGAACAGTATGCGGAAGCGCTTCAACTGCGCCCCAACGACCCGCAGCTTCTGGAGCGGTCGGCCGAGGCCTTGATGGCCCTGTCTCAGATGGACGAGGCGCGGAAGTTCGCGCTTGCGGCCTTGGCCATCGACCCGCAGCAGGATGATGCGCTGCGGACCCTGGCGGAAATCGAAATCAAACTGCGGAACTATAAAGAGGCCGTCGCGCCGCTCAAGCAAATGGCCGTTCTGCATCCGGGGGACCCCTGGCCCCGCGTGGAACTGGGACGGGCCTACGCGCAACTGGACGAACCGGAGCAGGCCTTGCATTACCTGGAACCGGCATTGGCCAGCGGGTATCCCGACCAAAAGGGTGGTCTGCACGCCATCCTATCGAGAGTGTTGCGCCAGGTGGGGCGTGAGGACGAAGCAATGCAGGCCGCTAGGGAAGCCGCCAGGCTTGCGGATGCCGCCCAGCAAATGGGGCCGGGAGAAGTGCATGAGCAGCAGTAGACGCGATTTTCTTCGGGGAAGCTCGGCATTTCTCTCGGCGGCAATAATAGGAGCGCGGCGAGGATGGGCAGATGCACCGGCGGGGCCGATTCGCATGATGAATGGCGCCGCTGCCGCCGGGTTGGACTTTCAATTGCGCAACGGCGCCATGGGCCGCAAATACCAGGTGGAGACCCTGCCCGGCGGGTTGGGCGTCATCGACTTTGACGGCGACGGCTGGCCCGATCTGTTCTGCACCAACGGCGCGACTTTACCTTCGCTCACCAAGACGGGCCCGGAGTACTGGAACCGGCTCTACAAGAACAATCGCGATGGCACGTTCAGCGACGTGACGGCGAAGGCGGGCCTCCAGGGCGAAGGCTACAGCATGGGCGTCGCCGTGGGCGACTACAACAACGACGGCCACGAGGACCTGTTCGTTGTGGGGGTGCATGGCAACCACCTCTACAGAAACAACGGAGACGGCGCCTTTACCGACGTGACGCAGGAAGCCGGCTTGAAGGGATCTGGCTCGCTGGGCCGGCCGGCGTGGTCCGTGGCCGCCTGCTGGATCGACTACGACAACGACGGGCTGCTCGATCTGTTCATTTCCAACTACTGCGACTGGGCGCCGGGAACGGACCCGATTTGCGGCGGCATGGAAGCGGATATGCGGGCCTATTGCCATCCTGATCGCTACCGCGCCCAGCCCATGCAGCTCTTTCACAACAACGGGAATGGAACGTTTACCGAAATCACGCGGAAAGATGGGTTGCCGGACCTCCTGGGCAAGGGAATGGGAGTCGCCATGGCCGACTTCGCTGGCGATGGAAGGCCTGGAATCTTTGTGGCCAACGACAATGCCCGCAATCTACTGTTGCGCAATCGCGGCAAGGGCCTGGAGGAGACCGGCCTCGATGCGGGGGTGGCATACAACGGCGACGGTCGCAACATTTCTGGCATGGGCGCGGACTTTGGAGACATCGATGGCGATGGACGGTTCGACATTGTGATGACCGGCCTGAAGAACGAGACCTTCGATGTCTTCCTCAACCGCGGGCATGGTGATTTCGAGGATGGAGGCGCCCAGACCGGGATGCTGCGATTGAGCCGGCCCGTCACTGGCTGGGGGTGCGGACTGGTGGATCTGGATAACGATGGCTGGTTGGACCTGTTCGTCGCCGGGGGTGGCTTCGATATGAAAGAGGAGCAGCCGAACCGCATCTTTCGCAACCTGGGCGGCAAGTTCGCCGATGTATCCGGAGCGGTTGGGGCCGGCTTTGAGGTCGCCCGGCTGCACCGCGGCGTGGTGTTTGCCGATTTTGACCGGGATGGGCGGCTCGACGCGGCCGTGACAGCATTGAATGGCCCCACGGAACTGTGGTGGAACCGAAGCCCTCAAAAGCATTGGCTCCAACTGCGGCTGGTGGGCAGCCGCGGCAATCGCTCTGCCATCGGAGCGCAGGTGAACTGCAAGACAGAGAACCGGACGCAGATGCGCTGTGTGAACAGCAGCGTCGGCTACGCCTCGAGCAGCGACTTGACGGTGCACTTTGGGCTGGGGGAAGAGCGCCAGGCGAGCATCGAGATACGCTGGCCCTCGGGACAGGTGCAGCGGCTGGGGGAAACGATTGCGGACCAGCGGCTGACGGTGCGGGAGCCGGCCTGAGAACAGAATGCGACTAGAGCATTCTCGCTTTTGCTATAGACTTCCGTGCCCCATCCATCTCCGCGTTTTTTGCGGAAATGGGTGGAATACCAATGAAATCCAAGTTCACACTATTCCGGAAAATGCTCTAAAGTGACAGAAAAAAAGCCTTGACATGGATGAATGCGGTGACCTAAGGTTGTTTCGCGCGAAAAATGAAGACGTTTACCGTTCGTAGCAAAAGGTTTTATCATTGCGCGTAAACGTTTTCTCATTTCGCCAATGCCGCACAAGTGGGATGGCGCCGCGAAAGCTCTTCGACAGCGCGACCCCAAGACAAACACCCTAATTTGGAGGCTTTCATGAAGAATTTGAGATTTGGTATCAGGATGTTCGTTCCAGTCCTGCTCTGCCTTTTCGCCCTATGCCCGGTGACTTTCGCTCAGGTGACAAACGCCAGCCTGACCGGTGAGATCACGGACTCGAACGGCGCAGTGCTCCCCGGAGCGCGGCTCCAAGTGCAAAACACCGCTACCAATACCATCCAGACGGCAGAAACCAATGCCTCTGGCGTCTATCTGGTAGCCCCCCTCAACCCCGGTTCCTACAAGGTCTCGGTGGAAAAGCAGGGCTTCGACAAGTTGGTCCAAACCGGCATTACCTTGACGGTTGGACAGGCTGCCACCCTCAATATCACCCTGAAAGTGGGCGATGTAAAGGAAGTCGTCACCGTCACCGCCGATGCTGAACTGATCAACACGACCACCGCGGAAATCGGCACCACAGTCGGCCAGCAGGCAGTCCAAGAGCTTCCGTTGAACGGAAGAAACCCCTCCGATCTGGTTCTGTTGAGCGCGGGCGTTACCAACGTCCTCAACACCGGCGGCGGAACGATCCAGGGCGAAACAACCATGCCCGATGAGTCAGGCGCCTCGGCCGGCGGCGGACGCCAGGGCAGCACCTACTACATGCTCGACGGCGCGCCCAACATGGATACCTACATGGCCCTGGCTGCTCCGTTCCCGAACCCCGACGCCACGCAGGAATTCCGCGTCATCACCAACAACTTCGATGCCCACTATGGCTTCGCGCCTGGCGCCGTCGTCAGCATTCAAACCAAGTCCGGCTCAAACCAGTTCCACGGCGGCGCCTTTGAATTCATTCGCAACAGCATGCTGAATGCCGCCGACTACTGGGGCCATACGGTTGATCCGCTGCACAGAAACACCGTGGGCGGTTATGGCGGCGGACCTGTCCTGAGGGACAAGTTCTTCTACTTCGCCAACTACCAGTACGAGCGCAACAGTTCGCAGGCAAACGACCAGTTCGCCAACTTCCCGACAGCAGCCATGTTGGACGGCGATTTTACCGCGCCGGCAGCCCTGCTGACGAGCAAAACCATCAACGGACCGGACAATCTGTTTGTCGACAACAAGATTGACCCCTCGCTCCTCAGTCCCGCCGCGGTCAAGTTCGCCAAAGCGACCATGCCCATCGGCACGGATGATGCCAGCAATCCTGGTTATACCCAGTACCCCGGTTCGCCGACCCTGTACAACTACAAGCAGTTGACGACGCGCCTGGATTACACCGTCAACGACAAACAGCGCCTCTTCGAGCGCAGCTTCATCGAGTACTTCGACAACACCGGTTCGGCCATCAAGGGGGACCTCATGGCCCTTTCTGCTAACAAAAAGGGCGAGTTCTACAACGAAGTCCTGGGCCATACCTGGATGATCAACGACACCACGGTCAATACCGTCAACGCGTATTGGACCCAGATGGACGTGTTGCAGGTTGGCCAGGGTCTGGACACCGGCGGATCGCCGATCTGCCTGTCCAAATACATTGCCGTGACCGAAAAAGCGAACAATTGCTATACCGAAGGCTTTACCATCAGCGGCGGATTCTCTTCGAGTTGGTACGAGCCTACCGGCGAAAGAAGAACCACCTATGGCTTGTCGGATGCTTTGACGAAAACCATTGGAAATCACACCATCTCCGCCGGCGTCGATCTTCAGCACCAGTTTGCCCAGGAAAATACCGATTATCCCTCTACGCCGATCGTCAATTTCGATAGCTCGTGGACAGGCTATGGCCTGGCTGACTTTTTGACCGGCAATCTGCATAGCTACATGCAGGGCGCTGGAGAAATCGCCAGCGTCAAGGGCTGGATGCTCGGAATCTACGGGCAGGACCAGTACCGCGTGAAGCCCAACCTCACCCTTACCGCGGGCCTGCGCTGGGATCCGAACACGCCTCCCACCACCACCGGCGGCCGTGGCGCATCTTTCCGTGCCGGACAGCAGAGCACCATGTTCCCCAACGCTCCCGTGGGAGAGATCTTCCCTGGGGACCAAGGGCTCAACAAAGCTCTGATGCCAACCAGCTACGGTTATTGGGAGCCGCGCATTGGCCTGGGCTATCAGCCCAAGTCGTTGCCGCATACCTCCTTCCGCGCGGGTTTCGGCTTGTTTACTGGGCCGTTGCCGTACTCCAGCTACAACCACAGCGCGGACATTGCCCCCTTCAGCCCAACCTTCACTTTCTATAGCAACCCATCTGCTGTCGTTAACCAAACACCGACAGCGGCTCAACAGATCATGTTCGATACTCCCTGGAACAGCTTTACCGGCGGCGATCAATTTGCGTCGGGCAACTTTGCTTCATTGGGTTACAAGCCGGCACAGGATTCCGCCATTGTCACGCCAGTTGGCCTTCAGGCAACATTCTCCAAGGACTTCAAGCTGGGCATCACCGAAAGCTGGAACTTCTCCATCGAGCAGCAGTTGACGCACGCTCTTGCGCTGCATCTTGCGTATGTTGGAAGCCAGTCGTATCACCAGGCGGATATTGTCGACGCCAATGCAGGCGGTGTGGGTGCGGGCCAGGCTTCCGGTGTTCGTCCCTACAGCAGCTTCGGCACCATTCTGGTCGACTCCAGCATTGGAACTTCGCCCTATCACTCCCTGCAGGTTGGGCTTGAGCAGCGTTCTTTCCATGGCCTTGCCTTCCAGTCCAACTTCACTTGGGCCAAGGTGGAGGATCTGGCGTCTTCGGGCAACATTTCCTTCGCCAACGGCATTCCCGATCCCTTCAACATCAAATGGAACAAGGGCATCTCAGACTTGAACGTCCCCCTTGCCTCGGTCACCAATTTTGTTTACCAGACTCCCGCGTTGAACGGCCTGAACCCGATTGCCAAGCAGATTCTGGGAACCTGGGAAATCAGCAGCATTTACACCATGCAGTCCGGCAAGCCGTTCGGCATCAATGGCGGCAACGGGAATAACAATGCCGGATCTCTGCAAGGCGGAGATCGCGCCGATGTTGTTGCCGGCAAGTCCCCATGGTCGCATCACGGCAGCAGGTCAGCCTGGCTGGGCGAGTATTTCAACACGGCGGCCTTCCAACCGAACGCGGTGGGAACCTTCGGTGACTCCGGACGCAATATCTTCCGCGGTCCATATCTGAACTATGCCGACTCGGCGCTCAGCAAGAACCTCAACTATCACGAGCGTTACAAGCTGCAGCTCCGCTTCGAGCTGTTCAACACCTTCAACCATGCCAGCTTCGCAAACCCCGACAACACGCCGACGGATGGCACGTACGGTGTAATCAATGCCAGAGGTGTGGAATATAACCGTATCGGCCAGGGAAGCATCAAGCTTGCCTTCTAACCACTAACAACGAACCATAAAGGAAGGGGCGCGGCGAAAACGCCGCGCCCCTTCCTTTTCTGTGTGACGCGCGCCGCGGATCTTCCTTGAGAGATAACCCGCCCCGCACGGGCTCACCGAAACGAAAAGCCCCTCACGATCACGGTCGAGGGGGGCTTTTCTTTTGCTGAGAAATTGCTAGACCGATTCCCGACTTGCCTGGATTGCCCGTTTCCCCTGAATTCTTTTCCTTGGCAAAATGAGCAAGTAGCTTCGCATCAGCTAGATCAGTGGATCATGTTGATGGTCTCCTGGGTCACGGTGTCGAAGGTGGTCACCGCCTTGGAGCTGGCCTCGAAGGCGCGTTGGGCGATGATCAGGTCCGAGAACTCGGCCGAGATGTTCACGTTCGACTCCTCCAGCGCCCCATCCTGCAAGGTGCCCCGTCCCGCTGAACCCGAGGCGCCGATCGATGCCGTGCCGCTGGCGAGCGTGGTGGCATAGTCCCCGTCGCCCAGCAATTGCAGCCCCTGCACATTGTCCACGTTGCCCAGCGCCAGTTGACCCACCTTCTGCTGCTGTCCGTTCGAGTAAGTGGCCGTAACCGTGCCATCGGAGCCGATGGTGAAACTCTGATACTGGCCGCTGGCGTAGCCGTCCTGGGTGGTCGCCGAAACAGCCGAGGCGGTGTCCACCTGGCTGATGCTGGGCGTGCCGCTGGTTCCCATCAGGTTCCAGCTCATTTTCAGGTCGGCAGCCCCGTCCGCAAGCCCCGTAAAATTCAAGGGAATCGAAGAAATGTCGCCTGTCGCGGTTCCCACCGTGGTCGCGGAGCCACCCGTCGGCGTCACCGTGGTCAGAGCGCCGCTGGAGTCGAAGCTCATGGTTCCCGTTACCGGCGTCGAAACTCCCGATGTGAAGTCCGAGGCCGGCAAGGCCGCCGAGTAGCTCCAGGTGTTGGTGCCCGTCTGGGTATACGTCACCGTGGCCACGTGGCTGACCCCCAGCGAATCGTAAACCGTAACCTGGGCTGGAAACGCGGTTGACGACGACGTCGACGACGCATCCAGGTTGGCGGTCATGTTCAGCGTGGTGGTGGCCTGCGGCTGCTCCACCTGGCCCACCGGAATGGTAATCGCCGTCAACGGCGCATTGGTATTCACCACCCCGTCGACGGCTGGATAGCCCATCACGCTCAATCCGTTCGAGGTCACCAGATTCCCGTCCGCGTTCAGGGAGAAGTCCCCCGCGCGGGTGTATTCGTTGCTGCTGCCATTGCCGACCACAAAGAAACCATTGCCGTTCAACGCCACGTCGGTCGCCGTGCCCGTCGAACTGATCGACCCCTGCGTGAACGAGGTCTCGTTCGACGCAACCTGTACGCCCGCGCCCACCTGAATCGGGTCGCCGGCCCCGGTCGACCCGATCTCCTGATAAAACAGGTCGGAGAAATTGGTCGTCTGAGCCTTGAAAGCCGTGGTGCTCATGTTGGAAAGATCGTTGGCAATGGTGTTCAGCGCCGTCGAATCCGATTCCAGGCCGGTAAGCGGAATAAAGAAACTTGCCATCGTGAATCTCCTCTCAATGCTCTCTGCCGGTGGCGCCGGCGAATTCGAGCATTTTCGGTTCCCATGTTGGCCTCTGGAGATTCTGGAAGGTGGCCTTCTCTTGAGAAAGAAGTCACTCACCTTCCAGACCGAACCAGGGAACAGAATCGAAAATGCTCCAGCCGCCGGCTGGTGAACTGTTTCCGTAAAGCGATTCGCCAATTCATGTGCGCGGTCGAGCGGCATCGAAGCCGGCTTCTTCTTGAGCAAGCAGCCGCTTCACTCCGTGCTTTCCATGCACCGCCAGTGAAGAACCGCTATATCCCTCGGGTCACTGGCCCGAGAACTCTAGCGGGTGCGGGATTGCCCACTCAGGGCCTCGGCCACAGTGCGCGATGCCGGCTTGGCCTCGGGAACGCTGAGGTTGCCGGGAGCGCGCCTGGAGGCCGCGGCCGGGGCCGTATGGCCCGCGGCGGTCGTGGCGCTCGAAGCTGCCTGCCGGGCCGTGGAAAGCGCGCTTGCCCCGGTAGCGCCCTTGCCCGTTGGCTTGGCCACCGCGGCGCCGGCCGTGCCGCTGCCCGCCGAGGCGCTGTCGGAACTGGTGGTGCTGGTGCTGGTCGTAGAATCCCCCAGGGCCGTCGAGACGTTCTGGTTGATGTCGATGAGCTGCTCCAGGCTGTTCACCTGGACCAGTTGGTTGATGTACTCATTGGGGTCGGTGTCCGCGGTCGGGTCCTGGTTCTGCATCTCGGTCACCAGCAGGGTAAGAAAGTCGTTGGCCGAGATGGTGGCCGACGAACTGCTCGAACTGCTGGTGCTGCTGGTGCTGCCTGAACCGCTGGTCCCGCTCGCCGGTCCCGTCATCGGGGTTGCCTTGCCGGCCAGCGTTTGCCCCGTCGCCGCGTGGTGACTCCAGATGCCCGCTGCTGCTGCCATGTTGCCTCCCTGCCTTCCCTGCTTCCCGTCGGTTTCCTGCCCTGCTTCTCTGCGCGCCGGAATGTTCCCCGCCGGTGGGCTGCCTGCGCCCGATTTCCGGCTCAGGCCATCACGGAAATGTGCGCGCCCCCCGGCCTTGCGCTCTGAGCGCCCATGTCCGGCTCAAAGGTTCCCGACGCGCGTCCCGAGGAGATGGCCCCGGACGTTGCCGCCTCGCCCGGCTGTGGGCCCAGTCCCTGTCCTGCCCCCTGCCCTGTTTCCTGGTGCGCGCCGCCCTGGCCCGCGTTCGCATCGGCCCATCCCCCTGCCGGCGCGGACATCGTGACCGCATGGACTTCGCCGTGGTGCTCGGCCAGGTAGGCATTCAATCCCGCCAGGTGGCTGCCCAGCGTTTGTGCGGCAGCGGTTGAGTCGGCCACCACGGAGGCGTGAATTCCTCCGCCGCTCGAGTCCGCGCGGACTCCCACCCAGCCCAGCGCGGGGTCCTGAAAGCCGGCCTCCGCCCGTTGCGCTCCGGCATGAACCCAGATGGGCTTGACCTGCGCGCCCTCGGAATCGAGCGCGGCAAACGTGTCCCGGCTGCCGGACGCCGCGCTGGCGCCCGTCCCGCCCCCTGCGGTCTCCCCGGACTGGTTCATCGCTCCCCGTTCGCCGGCCGCATCTCGTACCAGTGCGGACGCATCCGCGGTCAGGCTAGGCGTCTGCCCCGATGGACTCCCCGGCCCGGCCGCATCGATCTTCCCCAAGCCGTGCCCCGGGCGCGAAGTGTCGGAAGCTGCTGTCCGCCCGCCCGGCCCCGCCTTGCCCGCAACCGGGGAAGCCGCTGCCGCCTGGCCCGAGGATGCACCGGCCTCCGCGGCAAGGGAGGGCTCGACCGCGACTCCCCCGGCCGAAATCCCCTGGGCCTCCAACGCCTGGCCCGCCAACGGACCCCCGATTCCGCCCTGCCCCTCGGCCAGCGCCGAGGCCGCGCTCTGAGCTGGGCCCTCCCCGGCAGCGGCCTGGCCCATCTTCGAGGACGCCGAAGCGTCGCCATCCCCCCCGGCGGAAGACCCGCTCCCGTTGGCCTCCGCTTCTCGGCCAGTTCCGGAAACGTCCACCCTGGCCACGCTCTGGCTTCCGGCGGCCTCTCGAGCGCCCCCGGCCGCGCTGCGATGAATGGGAATTGAAGCGGTCAATCCAGAGGTTCCGGCAACCGCGTGTGCCGCGGCGTCCACAGTGCCGTCCGCATCTCCAACGGCCGCTTGGTCGCCTGCCGCGGATCGCGCCTGCTTTGCAGCGGCCATGGCGCCCAGTTCCCCGGTCGCTGGCGTCGCCTGGGCAAGCGGGACCAACCCCAAATCCGCCGCTGCCAGAAAGACCGCTGGCTTTTGGCTCTTGCTCGAGTTGGCTGGGTGCGCGACGCTCGAGGTTGCCGCGGCCTCCGATTTCCGCTGTGCCGTCCCGGTTGCGGCCGTCTCTGCCTGAACCCGCGCCTCGCCCCGGGCCGTCCGTCCAGCGGCGGCTCCGCGGCGCGAGCTGGACGAATTCGAGCTTTCCACCCCTTCCGCCTGCCCGCTTCCGTGTCTCGTCCCCAGCCCTGCCGCCAGTGCGGCGCCGGAGCCCGTCGCAGAGGCCGTCCCTGCCGCTTTCTCCCAGCAAGCCGCCGAGTGCGCCAGGCTCTGCTCCGCGGCGCCGTCCGTTCCGCCCAGCTCCTTCCCGCTGGCCGCCTCCGTTCCAGCGCCCAACTGCGCCAAAAGCGATTGCCAGCCGGAACGAAAACTCTCCCCCTGAGAACCCGATGTTCCGGAGAGATTTGCGCCCGCGGCGCCATGCGTCGCAGCCGCCAGCTCCGCCTGGCCCGACGCCGGACTCCCACCCGTTCCGATTTCTATTCCCGCGGCTACGGTCATGCCCAGGGATCAAGCAGAAGGCGTGCCAAAAAAGAGGGAGACGGGTTAGAGCATTGTCACGATTGGGACCAGGCCTCCCGATTCCGGAACCGCCTGCGCTCCCGGCGCGGATTCTCTCTCAAGTTTCCTTGCCGGCGGTCGCGCCTTGCGGTGAGCGCCTGGGAGGAGCTGCGGAGAAGATGAGCCCCCTCTCAGCGTCGCTGGCCTCGGCGCGACTGGCCTCCGCGCCTCCTCTGGCGGCGTTTTCGGAATCGGCATTGCTGGCCTCCCCGCCTCTTTGAGCGCCGTTTCTGCTCTCACCGCCTCTGGCCAACTCCCCGTCCCCTTCATCCCGATGAAGCCGGGAACTGTACCATTCGTCCAGCGCCTGCTGCCCGCGCCGGCCAGCCTCGATCGCGTCCCGCGCCTCGGTCTCCTTGATCAGGGTCTCGGCCTGGCGGCGCTCCACCCTTTTCACCAGGAACAGCTCGCGCAACTCGTTGACCTGTTCTCCCACGGCCTCGATTCTGGGCCCCAGGGCCAAAGCGTGACGGCCGGCCGCGCACGCCTCCTCCAAACCCGCCAGCCGGTCCGGCAATTGCCCGCTGTAGACGCTCTCGCCCACCAGCCGCCGTCCCCGGCGCTCCCGTTGAGCGGCGTCCGCCAGCGCCTGCTCGAGCCGGTCGAGCTCGCCCACGGAGGCAGCCAGGGCCAGACGGCGCTGCTCTTCTTCGAGATCCCGGATCAGCAACAGGCGTCGCAGCGCGCGCGAAACGGCCATGGTTCAAATCTCCCCGGAGAGCGCCGCGAGCTGGCTGACGCACGCCGCAAAGTGGACCCCTTCGTGCGCCTCCTGGGTCATGAAAGCCCGCATCGCTCCCCGCGCGCGCAAGGCTCGGTCCAGGTCCAGGTCCGATCCCGGCTTGTAGGCCCCGATGCGCACCAGGTCCTCGGATCGGGCATAGACCGCCATCAACCGCCGCAACAGCGCCGCGTGCTCTCGATGCTCCGGCTGGGTGACGGCCGGCATCAACCGGCTGATCGAGTCCAGCACTTCGATGGGCGGATACCAGCCCTCGGCGGCCAGCGTCCGGGAGAGCACCACGTGGCCGTCCAGCAGCGACCGCACCGCATCCACCAGCGGGTCCTGCTGGTCGTCGCCCTCCATCAGCACCGTGTAGAAAGCGGTGATCGAGCCCACCCGGAACTGCCCGGTCCGCTCCACCAGCCGGGCTAGCCGCGTGAACACCGAGGGCGTATAGCCCTTGGCCGTGGGCGGCTCCCCGGCGGCCAGCCCAATCTCTCTCGCGGCCATCGCAAAGCGGGTCAGCGAATCCAGCACCAGCAGCACATGCTTGCCCTGGGCGGCAAAGAACTCGGCAATGGTCGTGGCGCTCAAGGCCGCCCGCATGCGCAAGAGCGGCGACTGGTCTGAGGTCGAAACCACCACCACCGAGCGGCCCCGGCCCTCGTCCCCCAGCGAATCCTCGAGAAACTCCGCCACCTCGCGGCCGCGCTCGCCCACCAGACCCACCACCGTCACATCCGCCTCGGTGTTGCGCGTCATCATGCCGATCAGCGTGCTCTTGCCCACCCCGGAGCCGCCGAAGATGCCCACCCGCTGCCCCCGGCCCACCGTCAGCAGTGCGTCCAGAACGCGAATGCCGGTGCCCAGAGGGGTGCGAATCGGAACCCGGTCGAGAGGCGGCCGCACCACGCCCTCCAGGGGCAGCGAATGAAAGACCGCCGGCGCCCGCCCCTCGTCGATCGGAGCTCCCAGCGCGTCGAGCACCCGGCCCATCAACGCCGGACCCACCTCGATCTCAGCATGAACCCCCAGGGCGGAGACCGTATTGCCAAAGCGAATTCCCTCGGTCGTGCCCACCGGCATCGACAGCACATTGGTGCCCCGAAACCCAATCACTTCGGCCAGGTGCGCACGCCCAAACTGGTCCTGAATCTCGCAGCTCTCACCCACCGAAGCCAGCGGCCCGGCCGACTCCACCGTCTGGCCTACCGACTCCAGCACCTGCCCGCGCCAGCGCCAGGGCTGCCCACGCTCCAGGCGGGCGAAGTAGCGGGCCAGAAGCGGCCTGTCAGGCGATGTCATGCCCCACCCTCCCGGCCGCCGCCCTCGGCTCCCTGAGCCGGCCCCGCGGCCTGGGCCCTGGGTCCACCCGCGCGATCGAAGAAGCCTCGCTCAATCTCTCCCAGCTGGGCGCGGATTCCCAGGTCCACCGAGCCCAGGTCGGTCTCGATCGTGCAATCCCCCAACCGCATTCCCTCGCCGGCCGCCAGCGTCGGCTTCACGGCCAGGTTCGGCACCAGGCCGATGGCCTCGGTCCACAGCTCCAGCTCGCTGGCCGGCACCTTCAGCCGCACCTCGGTGGCCCCCGACAACTGCCCCAGCGCCACCCGGACCGCTCCGGTCAGCAGCAGCGGATCCATCTGCGCCTCCCGGCGCAGGATGCGCGCCGCGACGGCCAGCGCCAGTTCCACCACCTCGCGCTCCACGGCCCGCAAATAGTTCTCGCGTTGCTGGGCAAACCGCTCCACCAGCTCCACGCCCTGGCGCACCCGCTGCCTCTCGGCTCCCTCCCGCCCTGCGGTCTGCGCCTCCCGCTCCGCCTGGCGGCCCTCCTTCAAGCCTCTCTCGCGGCCCGATTCGAAGGCCTTGCGCGTCTCCTCGGCCATGCGCCGGTCGAATTCGGCATGCAGCCCGGCTTTCACGTCCTCGGCCCCGGAATCGTTCGCGGCAGGCGCGGCGGGCGCGCTCGACCCGGCCTGCCCGGCGTCCGCCCAGCCGTCCCAGGCCTGGACCTCGGCCCACTCGGGGCCGGCCGGATACTCGAAGACCTCGATGCGCCCCGGAGCGCCTTCGAACGCCGCCAATCCGGTTCCCGTCGCCATTCCCGCCTGCCGCACGGATGTCCTTTCTTCAGTGGTCAGTGGTCTGTGGTCAGTCATCAGTGGCCAGTGGTCAGTGGTCAGGGGTCAGGGATCAGAAGTCAGCAGCCCACGATGAGCCAAATCACCGAAAACTGACAACCGATTCCTGACAATTGTTCCCTGTTCCCTGTTCCCTGTTCACGCCAGCATCTCGTCGCCGGTCTCCAGTTTGAGGACCACCTTGCCCTCGGCCTCCAGGCGGCGCGCCAGATTGAGAATCTCCTGCTGCGCCTGCGCCACCTCGCGCGAGCGCACCGGGCCCAGCACTTCCATGTCTTCCTTCAGCATCTCCACCGCCCGCGAGCTCATGGACTTGAAGATCTGCGCCCGCAGCTCGTCCTGGGCGCCGCGCAAGGCCAGGGCCAGTTGCCGCTTGTCAACCCCCGAGACGATTTCGCGAATGGTGGCCGGGGGAACCGTGACCAGATCCTCAAAGGTGAACATCAGGTTGCGAATGTTCAGCGCCAGCTCCGGCTGCCCGCCCTCGATGGTCTCCAGAATCTTCTTCGACTCCTCGGCGTTGAGCCGGTTCAGCAGGTCGGCCACCGCCTTGAAGCCGGAGTAGCTCTTGCGCGCCGCATCGCCCACGCTCTCCAGCCGCCGGTGCAGAATATGCGCCACCTTCTGCGCCATCTCCGGCGAAAACTGGCGCATCTCGGCGAGCCGCTGCACCGACACCACCTTGTGCTCCTCGCTCAGGTTGTCCAGCACCATCGAGGCCCGCTTGGGGTCCAGGTGAGCCAGCACCAGCGCGATGGTCTGCGGGTGCTCGGAGTCCAGCAGCTTGCCCAGTTGCTGCGGGTCGGTGCGCTGCAGCTTGGCCAGGTTGCCCTGCGCCGCCTCCTGGGAGCGGCGCACCAGCATCAGCAGGTCGTCGGCGCGCTCCTTGCCAAAGGTGTCGATCAGCAGGCGGCTGGCGTAGTCCAGGCCTCCGTGAATCATGAAGTTCTGGGTCTCCAGAAGCTGCCAGAATTCCTCCATGACCTCGGCCGAGACCTCCGGCGTAACCCCGCGCAGGTCGGCCAGCTCCTCGGTCAGCCGCTGCACGTCCATCTCCGGCAGGGCGCGAAGAATCTCCTTGGCCAGTTCCTCGCCCACGGCGACCAGCAGGATGGCCGCCTTGCGCAACCCGGTCAGGTTCGCCGACTGGCGGCGCCGCTCCGTCCCGCTCTCGCTTTCCAACTCGGCCAAGGCCCTGATCCTTTCCCTTTGCCACTCTTGCGACTTCCGCGTCCCCTTGCGCCTACTCGGAGTGAATCCAGCTCTGCAGCAGGCGCGAGCTCTGCGCCGGCTCGCGCTTCAGATGGCCGGTCACCTGCTCGAAGATCTCCTGCATCCGGGCTCGCTCCGGGTCCGGCGCGGGGGGCTCGAGCGGGACCTTTTCCGGAGCGCCCGCGCGGCCCGGCAACTCCGCGGCCTCTTGCTTGCCTGCGCCCTTGACCTGGGTCTGCAGCCGGGCGCGCCCGAGCGCCGGACGCACCCCGAAGGCCACCACCAGCAGCAGGCCGGCCAGCAGGGCGGTATACTTCACCACCACCGGGGAACTCTCCGCGGCGGACAGAAGCTGGCCGGGCAGCGATATCGGCGCCTGCGAGCGGTTCTCGTCGAAGGCCAGATCCTCCACCGTCAGCAGATCGCCCCGCGCGGTGTCGAATCCCACCGCGGCCTGGGCCAGGGCATTCAGGTTGCGCAACTCATCGGCCGAGCGGGCCTGCCATTGCGCCGGCCTGCCCTTGGCCGCCGGCTGCATCAGCCGGTCGTTAACCACGATGGCCGCCGTCAGGCGGCGCACTCTGCCCGGGTTTTCCACCATGTGCCGCACCGTCTTCGAGGCCCCGTATGTACCGGACTCGCTCTTGGCGGTCTGCGGCGGAGTGGTCTCGCGCGGATAAACCGGCAGGGCCTGGGAGTTGGGCGCGTTGGAGGCCGTGCCGGGAATCCCGGCGGCCACCGGCTGGGCCCCGGAGGACTGTTCGGTGCGCTGCATGGAAAGCGTGACGGTCTGGTCCGGATCGTAGTTTTCCTGGGTCTCTTCGGTGGCCGCCGGGTTGTAGTCCAGGGTCACCGAGGCGCGCACGTTCCCCACGCCGGTCACCGGCTCGAGGGTCGAGATCAGCTTCTGCTCCAGGGCCTCTTCGGCGCTCAGGCGCACCGCGTCGGCGGTCTTGGGGCCCAGCGGAAGATGGCCGGCCGCATCCACCAGCACCACCCGGTCCGGCGTCAGACCGTCCACGGACGAGGCCACCAGGTTGCGAATCGCCTCCGGCTCGCCATCGGCCAGCGAGCGGTGGCGCAACTTCAGCACCACGGAGGCCTTGGCCGGCCGCTCCGCCTCCCGGAACAGCGAATCGTGGGGCATCACCAGGTGTACCCGCGCCGACTCGACGTCGGCCAGCGAGCCCACCGTATGCTCCAGCTCGCCCTCCAGGGCGCGCTGATAGTTCACCTGCTCATCGAACTCCGAACCCACCCAGTTGGGCTTGTCGAAGATCTCAAATCCCAGCCGCCCGCTCTTCAGGCCGCCCTTGGCCGCGGTCGCCAGGCGCGCCTTGTCCAGTTGCGCCGCCGGAACCCGGATGCCCGCTCCGTTGTCGGTCGGTTCAAAGGGAATCTGCGCCTGGGTAAGAATCTGCGCGGTCTGGCGCGCGTCCTCGGGGTCCAGATCGGCGTAGAGCGTGCGCCAGTCGGTGCGCAGCCCATACCACAGCAGGCCCACGGCCAGGGCCGCGATCAAGCCCGCAGCCACCAGCGCCCCGTTGCGCTCGGCCGGCTGCATCGCCGCCCAGCGAACCCGGCCCACGGCCCAGAGTGCCCCCAGCCGGTCGCTCAGCCCCGGCTGCCTGGGTGTTGCCGGCGCGCTCTTCTCCATCTGTGATCCGGTGGCCATGGTTCCCTTGTCCCGCCGCTTTCCCCGTCGCCGCTCAATTCCCCGTGGTCCGCTGACCGCCCGGCCATCCGCCTCAGGGCCGCCCGGCTAACTCTAGAACTGCATCCCGATCACCTGCTGGTAGGCCTGCACCGCCTTGTTGCGCACCGCCAGCGCCAGCTCGAAGGCCATGCTCGCCTTCTGGGTGGCGATCATCGCCTGGTGAACGTCCACGCCGGAACCGGTCATCAGCCCCTGGACCGCCGCATGGGCCTGGTCCTCCAACTGGTTGACCTGCCCCACGACGTCGGCGAAAAGTTCGGAAAACGGAGCCGGCTGAGCCGAGGCGCCCGCGCTCAAAGCTGAACCGGCCCCGGCCGAAGACAGCCCGGGCAGCGTTGGCGCTGCGGCGGTCATCGAATCGATTGCGGATACCATCGTTTCTCCCTCTGGCTTCTTCCAGCGTTTTCAGTATTTTTCGGCCTGCCCCGACGGCCAGCCGCCCCGCTGGCGGCTACGACTTGGCAATCTCCAATGCCGAAGAGATCATGCCCTTTTCAGCCTGCACGGCGGAACTGTTCAGACCATATGCACGTGTCGCCCCCATCAGGTCCACCATCTCTGTGAGGGGATTAATGTCCGGATACGAGACATATCCGTCCGCTCCCGCATCCGGATGCCCGGGGTCATAGCGCTTGAGAGGCGGCGAGGGATCTTCGACCACCGCCGCGACATGCACCCCCGGCGCCGCCGCCCCGGTGCCGTTCAGAGTCAGCGGGGAGAGGGTTCCGGACACCAGCGTTCCGGTCCCCAGCGTCCCCGCAGTCCCCGCCGCCACGGCCCCCGAGGCCGCATTCATCGAGTCGGCGAACCCGGAATCCCCCGCATTGGCGGCGAAGACCACGTGCTGACGGTGGTAAACGCCGCCCGCGGCGGTGCGCGTGGTTTCGGCGTTGGCCATGTTGGCCGCCACCACCTCGGCCCGCATCCGCTCGGCCTGCATGGCGCCGCCCGAGGTTTCCATCATGGCAAACAGGTTCATTCCCAGCTCTCCCTTCCCGTCCCTCTGCGCGCCCTCCCTGCCCCTCTGCGCGCCCTTCCCGGGCGAGAATTCCCCCACCCCGGCCGCCGCTACTTGTCGGCGGCGTGGATGGCGTCGAGGACCATCTGATTCTCCTGCCGCAGCAGGGTCACGCCGACCTTGAACTTCAGTTGCGCCTCGGCCAGGTTCAGGCCCTCCCGGTCCATGGAGACGTTATTGCCATCGGGCCGCGCGATCAGCCCGGCGACGGCCTTCAGGCGCACCGGCCGCTGCGACCGTCCCTGGTCCACGCCAGCCATCGCATCCCGCATCTCCGCCTCGAAGTCCATCCCCTGCGCGCGGTAGCCGGGAGTGTCGATATTGGCCATGTTGGCCGCGGTCAGCTTGGCCTCGCTGGTGGCCAGGTCCAGGTAGCGCGCCAACTGGTCGCCCATCCGGGTCTCAACCTGCATCTCCATCCCTTCCTCCCATCGGCCTGTCTGTTTTGCAATTGGGCAGCCAACCTTCCGGCCTCCGGCCCAGGGGATTCAAATCCGGCCGCCCACTGGTCTGCGTTCCGACACTTCCCTGCGCGAGTCCTCCCCGCTGGGTGCGGGCCACCCGAGGGGCTCAGTTCATCGCCAGGCCAAAGTCGATCTCCCGCGCCGTAACCACCGACTCCTCGCCGGCCAGAATGGCGCCCCGCTCCAGAACGTGCTCCAGTTCGCGCACGTTGCCCGGCCAGTCGTGGCCGCTGAGCTTGGCCATGGCCCCGGCATCGACGCGCTTCACCGGCGCCTCCCGGCCCATGCGCTCCATGAAGTGCGCCACCAGCAGCGGCAGGTCCTCGGCATGATCGGCCAGGGAAGGAGTGCGAATGAGGAACACGGCCAGCCGGTAGTAGAGGTCGGAGCGGAAGCTGCCAGTCTGAGTGTGCTGGGCCAGCGGCCGGTGCGTGGCGGCCACGATACGCACGTCCACCTTCACCCTCTCGTTGTCTCCCACCCGCTGCAGTTCCCCGCACTCCACAAAGCGCAGCAGCTTGGATTGCAGAGCCAGCGGCATCTCGCCGATCTCGTCCAGAAACAGCGTGCCGCCGTCGGCGGCCTCGATGCGGCCCACCCGGCCCTGCACGGCCCCGGTAAATGCGCCGCGGGTATGGCCGAAAAGCTCGGCTTCCAGCAGCGCCTCGGGAATCGCCGCGCAGTTGATGGCCACGAACGGCTTGCGGCTTCTGGCCGACAACCGGTGCAGCCCCTCGGCCACCAGTTCCTTGCCCGAGCCGGTCGGCCCTTCAATCAGCACCGGGGTGGTGCGCTGCGCCACCAGGCGAATGCGGCGGCTGACCTCCAGCATGCACGGCGCGTTGCCGATCAGCTCCGGCAGGCGCTCGTTCACCGCCGGCTCCGCGCTGACCCGGGCGGCTGAGCTCACCGCGCCGCGGGTCCCGTCCACGACCGGCTGCGCCGGGGACAACGCCGGCCACGGGGTGGCGTGCGGCGCCTCCAGCGGCGGCTTGTTGAGCGCGGGCGCCGCATTCCAGGCCGCCGTGTCGCTGTCCTGCGACCGGCGCAGGGCATAGAGCAGCTCCTGGCGGTAGGGACCGCGGGGGCTCTCCTGCTCCCCCGGCCCGCCGGTGGTCACCACGTCCACTTCGGGAAAACGGGCGCGGAAATCCTCAAGGAACTCGCCCAGGTCCAGGTCCGGCAGCCAGGAGTCCACGATGATGGCCTCCGGCGAGGCCGCTTCCGCCTCCGACCAGGCCTCGGCGCCGCCCTCGGCCTCCCGCACCAGCCAGCGCAGGCCGGTAAGAATTTCCGAGAGCCGCTGACGGAAGCTGCCATCGGCGCTGGCTACCACAGCGGTCCGGGGACGGATGCGGCTGGCGAGGGGAAGAGTGGAAGCGGGTACGGTCAGCATGTGAATTCTCCTCAAAACGCGGCGGGGTGTATCGAGCCCTGTTCCAGGTCTCCGGCCGCTGGTTGTCCTGCCCGTGGGTTGGCCCCATCCTCGCGGCGCATCTGCTCTTGCCGCACGGTGGGACAATGCGATCGCACGCCCTCCCTGGCCTAATGCACCTCAAGGGCGGAGGCGGACGGAAGCGTCTCTCTGACCGTGAGAGCGGCCAGAACCGGAAGCGACAGATCGCTCTCCGGGGGCACCATGTAGCCCTGCCCGCGCACCGTCCGGATCAGTTGCCCGGGGGGCGGGTCCTTGAGCTTGCGGCGCAGATAGTTCACGTACACGTCCACAATGTTGGTGGTCTGCGCCGGTTCCAGGTTCCACACCGAGTCCAGCAGTTCCACCCGCGAGACGCACTGCCCGCGATTCAGCATCAGGTGCTCGAGCAGCGCAAATTCCTTGTTGGTGAGCACAATCGGCAGCCCGGCGCGCCGCGCGCTGTGCTCCAGGCGGTCCAGCTCCAGGTCCCCGGCCCTCAGTTGCAGCCGGGCCTCCCGCTTGCGCCGCAACAACGCCCGGCAGCGCGCCCTGAGCTCATGCAGGCTGAAGGGTTTCACCATCAGGTCGTCGGCCCCGCGGTCCAGGCACCGGACCCGCGTGTCCACCTCCTGCCGCGCCGTCAGCACCAGAACCGGCAGGTCGGAGTCCATGGCCCGCACCTCCTCGAGCACCTGCTCCCCGTCCTTGATGGGCATGTTGAGATCGAGAATCGTCAGGTCCGGCATATCCTGGCGAAATGCCTCCACCGCGGCGGCTCCATCGCAGGCCACCCGCACCCGGTGTCCATCGGCTTCCAGCCCCCGGCTCAGGAACAACCCCAGCGCCTTGTCGTCTTCGGCGATCAATAACCTCATGGCAGCTCTTCTCCCCTGCGGCGTCCGGGACCTGCGGCGCCTGCCTTCTCAACGTTCCAGCCCCTCTGCTTAGCGCGTGCTAAGGAACGGCTCCCCTTTACCTTCCCGCGTGGGGAGATGGAACTCAAGATCGGAAAGAGAAAAGAGAGGAGGGGGATTGCAGAAAAGGGCCTGGGATGGGGATGTGTCCCAAAATGGGTCAACTCCGCCTTGAACCCTGGAGGCCCAGGATTCCATGGCTCACCGACGCTCCACCGGCCGCCAAACAGCCACAGCCTCGCGGCGCTACTCCGCCCTACCCCGCGCGCCGGCTCTTCCGCGCCAGCGCCTTCTCGCGATACATGGCCGCATCGGCCCGGTCAACCAGGGCCTTCCAGCTCTCCTGCGGCAGGCGCTCCGCCAACCCCATCGAGGCCTCCACGCGCAGCGTTCGCGGCCCCGACTCTCCCTGCACCGTATAGTTGCCGCACACCCACTCCCGCAGACGATCAATCTGCGCCTGGGCCTCCGGCAGGGCCGAGTGCAGCAGCACAATGAACTCATCGCCGCCCCAGCGCCCAATCACCTCCGTCGGCCGGCAGGCCGACTGCAACTCGGCGGCAAACTGCTTCAACAGCTCGTCACCCACCAGGTGTCCATGCTCGTCATTCACCTGCTTGAAGCCGTCGATATCCAGAATGGCCACCGAAAACGGCGTCTTCGCGCCAACCGATTCCTCCAGCCGCTCTTCGATCCGACGCCGGCTCCATACTCCGGTCAGCGCATCCCGCGAGGCAATCTGCTCGGCCTCTTCAAGCCTTGCCTGGTAGTTCGAAACCTCGGCCCGCAGCCCGGCGATGGCCGCCTTGCCTTCCTCGGACATCCTGTCAATCGAGGTCTTCAGATCCCATGCGCTCTGCTCGATCGACGACCGGATCTGGCTCAAATCTTCCAGATTCGCAATTCTCTTCAGCCGCGCGGTCACCTGGGCGATCTGGCTGGCGCACCGCTCGTCCCGCTCCCCAACCGATTCCGCGGTGCGGGCCATGGTCAGCAGCATCTCCCGCACCTCGCCGGTCTTCTTCCGGTAGTGCAAGGCGGCGCGCCGACCCCAACTCGCAAGCTGCTCCCGCACTCCCGATGCCGTCTCCTCGACCGACCGGCGGGAAACCTCCGCCCCCAGCTTCTCTCCCACCCTGCCCAGGCCCCGGCGCAACTCCTCGCCCAAAGCCGGGCAGACGTCCAGCCCGCAGGCGCCCATCTCCGCCAGGGCCGAGCGGTAAGCGGCTACGGTCAGCGGCAACAGAACCTCCGCCGCGGGCTCGGCGCGCCCGCCAGAGCCCTCCCGCGCTCGCCCCTGCCCCCGCTCCAGTTCAGGATTCTCCGCCTGCTCAAGAAATCGCTTGATCGAGATCATTCGCCCTCGCACCCGCGCTCCCGCTCCGGCCTTTGAACCGCGGAAGCGCCAACTCCGGTTATCGGTGGCCGCCCGGCTTTCCTTGAGCGCATTTCTCGATTCACCCGTTGCCGAAGCCCATCGCAAAGGCTCCGCTCAACGCAACTCTCCCTCCTGCCCATCCCCCCAGGCGCAGGCCTTCGAGGCACACGGAAAGAGACTTCAGAAGCCCGTTTGTGGCGGAATGGAGCGGTTGAGAAAATATTTGTTGCAGTTCGCCTTTTATTCGCTATAATGCGCCCATGGCTGTCACTCGAAGGCAAAAAGAGATTCTCGACTTTCTGGAGTCTTTTGTGGCGCGCAACGGCTACTCCCCGTCGTTTGAAGAGATTGCGCGCGGCATGGGACTGAAAAGCCTGGCCACCGTCCACAAGCACATCACCAACCTCGAAAAGAAAGGCCTGCTGGACCGCGTCCATAACCGCAGCCGCTCCATCGACGTGCTGCCCCCGGGGTCCCGCACCCGTTCCAGCGATCGCCTGCCCCTGGCCGGCCGCATCGCCGCCGGGATGCCGGTTGAAGCCACCGAGAATCCCGAGAGCATCTCCCTCCACGACGTGGTCGGCAACCGCGACGTCTTCGCCCTCGAAGTGCGCGGCGACTCCATGCGCGACGAGCACATCATCAGCGGAGACTACGTGCTCGTGGAGCGCACCCGCACCGCCCGTCAGGGCGAAATCGTGGTCGCCCTGGTGCACGGCTCTGAGACCACCCTGAAGCGCTTTTACAACGAGGGCAGCGTGGTCCGACTGCAACCGGCCAACGTCGAAATGGAGCCCATCTACGTTCCCGCCGCCCAGGTCGCCATCCAGGGCCGCGTGCTGGGCGTGCTGCGCAAGTACCGCTAGCGTGGTGAACCCTGGATTCACCACACAACGTGGATTCACCACACAAAACTGAGCCGGCGCAGCCAGTCGATGAGCCGGCGTTTTCTGCCCTGAGCGGAAAAAGCCCGGCGCATGCGCCGGGCCCCTCTTCACTCTCCATCCACACCGTCTGACCGGCACTCTTCAGGCCAGCAGCTTTTTCACCTTCTCTTCAATCACATCCTGGGGTACATAGCCCACAACCTGATCGGCTACTTTTCCGCCCTTGAAAAACAGCAGCGCGGGAATGCCGCGAATGCCAAAGCGCGAAGGCGTAGCGCTGTTCTCGTCCACATTCACCTTGGCCACCTTCAATTTGCCGGCATAGGCCGTGGCCACGCTATCCACGATCGGCGCAATGGCCTTGCAGGGACCGCACCAGACGGCCCAAAAATCCACCAGCACCGGCTGCTCGCTGCGCAGCACCTCCTGGTCGAACGTCGCATCGCTGACTTCAAAAACTCCCAAGACTGCCATGATCCTCCTTGCGGCAACCGCATACTCCAAGTGTATCGGTAACCGGGCTTTCATAAGATGCGGCAGAGGGTACGAAAGTCGCAAGCCGCTCCTCCACGGTCAACACGCGCCCCGGCCCCATCCATTCAGCCGGCCTCGAAGAGCGCGTGCAAGCCTCTCCTATATTCAGTGTGATTTGTTTTGTATTCAGGTGCTTGCGAGAATAATAGGGAATATTAGGAGCGCCCGGACCCTGTCGGATCACGGGCGCTAGAGCAGCCCTCCCCCAGAACTGCCCACGCAGCGAATTTAGGTGTTCCGGAAGCGAATAGCAAGTGAACTTAAGTACCCAAAAAAGTACTTTCCAACGGGTGAGTGCACAAAAAGACACTGCGAGCCCGGCCAGCGTTACCATCCCGCCAACGGTCTCTGAGAGCTTGAAAAGACAAGAGTTCGCGGCGCTCACGGTCGGCCTTCAGACCCCCAGGGTCCAGAATCCGGTTCAGACCCGTCTTGTCCCCGGCGCCCGGTACGCGGGGTTGGGCTCAAACCGGCACACCTTCAGCTCCGGCTCCGCCATTCCCTCCATCGCCGCGCGGATCGCGGCCGCCGCCCCCGGCACGCACTCGTCGCCTCCGGTGATCACCAGCACCGCGGGCCCCGCTCCGCTCAGCGCCGCTCCCAGAATGCCGTGCGTTCCCGCCAAAGGCAGCAGCCGCGGCAGTTGCGGGCAGATCGACGCCCGGTAGGGTTGATGAATGCGATCCCGCATCGCGATGCGCAGTAAATCCCCCCGGCCCTCGGCAAAGGCCAGTCCCAGCAGCGCCGCGGACTGGATGTTCGTCACCACGTCGGCGCGCGAGTAGCTGGACGGCAGCACCGCCCGCGCCTTGCTGGTCGCCAGCGGTTCCGTGGGAAGCACCACAATGGCCCGCCACTCGGCCGGCGCCGTCACGCGCGCCACATGCACCCGCCGGCCTTCGCAGGCCGCGGTCACGAATCCCCCCAGCCAGCACGCCGCGGCGTTGTCCGGATGCCCCTCCAGTGCCGACGCCTCTTCCAGAATCTGCTCCGCGCTCCAGCCCAGCCGCCCAAAATGCACCGCCAGCGCAATCGCCGCCAGCCGCCCGGCCGCCGACGACCCGCAGCCCATGCCCAGCGGAATCCCGTTCTCCATGCGAATGGCCAGGGGAACCACCGCCCGCCCGTTGCTCCTGAGCAGCCCCTTGTAAATCTCCAGAATCAGGTTGTCATCGAGCCTCGAGCAGCGCTCGCGGTCCCGGCCCGTGGCCTCGATCGAGAATTCAGCGGCGGCCTCGGCTTCAAGCTCAAGATAAAAGTCCAGCGCCACCGCGCAGGCGTCGAAGCCCGGCCCCAGATTGGCGGAGGTGGCCGGCAGGCGCAGCCGCAGGGCCCCTGGGCTTTCGCTTGATGCCTGGCTCATCCCACACTGTCCTTGAGCGTGGCCAGCACCGCGGCCGCTGTCGCCTCCACCGCTACCGCATTGCGCTGCAACCCGGCAATTTCCGCTTCCAGTCCCACCGTTTCCTCTTCCTTCAGCAGCGATCCGCGATGAAAGTCGATCGTATAGTCGGGGTCCTTCAGAGTGTGCCCGGTCAGAACCAGCACCACCGTCTCGCCGGAACCGATATCTCCCCTGGCCCGCAGCTTCTTCAGCCCCGCCAGCGTCACGGCGGAAGCCGGTTCGCAGCCCAGGCCCTCGGCGCCCAGCTCGGCTTTGGCCATCGCAATCTCCGCCTCGCTCACGTCCAGGCACCAGCCGCCCGTCTCCTGAATCACCCGCACCGCCTTGCGCCACGATGCCGGGTTGCCGATGCGAATAGCCGTCGCCCGGGTGTGCGCCTCCACCGCTTCCAGCGCCGCGCCGTGGCTCTCCACAAAGCTGCGCACCAGCGGATTGGCCCCCGCCGCCTGAATCACCGAGATGCGCGGCATGCGACCCACCAGCCCCAGTTCGTGCAGCTCCCGGAATCCCTTGCCCAGCGCCGAGCTGTTGCCCAGATTCCCGCCTGGCACGATCACGTGGTCGGGAACATTCCAGTCAAACGCTTCCGCAATCTCGAAGGCTGGCGTCTTCTGCCCCTCCAGCCGGTAGGGATTCACCGAGTTCAGCAGATAAATCGGCGCCTCCTGCACAATTTCCGTCAGCAGGCGCAGGCACCCGTCGAAATCGGCCTTCAACTGGCAGGTGACGGCGCCGTAGTCCATGGCCTGCGACAGCTTGCCCCACGCGATCTTGCCTTCCGGAATCAGCACCAGGCTGCGCAGCCCCGCGCGAGCAGCATAGGCGGCCATCGCGGCCGAGGTGTTCCCCGTCGACGCGCACGCCACCCACTCGAAACCCCTCTCCTTGGCCACGCTCATCGCCGCGGTCATCCCCGTATCCTTGAACGAGCCGGTGGGATTCATCCCCTGGTGCTTGGCGTAAAGCTGATCGATGCCCAGGGCCTTCGCGGCGCGCCTCAACTGGTAAAGCGGCGTGTTGCCCTCGCGCAGCGTCACCGCGTCGCCAAAGCTGTCCAGTATCGGCAGCAGCTCCCGGAATCGCCACACCCCGGAGTGGTCCAGCTCCTCTGAGGAGCAGCGCCGCTCCCGCCACAGCCACTTCAGCGCCCCTGGGTTGGGCCGGTCGTGCCCCTGACGCGGGCCCCACCCCGGATACTCCACTTCGAACAGGTCTCCGCACAGGGCGCAGCGAAAGTCCGCGCGTGCTTCCGCGCCCGATATCCGCGACCCGCATCCAAAACAACGCAACTGGTGCAAATTGTCGTTCATGTCTGGTGTTAGCCTACCAGCGTACGCCGCCCTTGCCGCACTGGAGGGGCCGGAAATCGAACCCGCTCAACCGGTTTCTCTTCGCCTTCGTTGCCTCCCTGGCGCTGGCAGCCCCCGAAGACTGTTCACACTTGAAAGCGTCTAATTTGCCGCAATCACCAGCAACGTCGCGTCGTCCTGGAATTGCGCCCCGCAAAAAGCGGTCACCTCGTCCAGCAACCGGCTGGTCAGCTCCTTAGCCCCAAGCGTGCGATGAGCCTTTGCGAAAGTCGCGATGCCTTCCTCTTCAAACTCCCGCCCCTCCCCATCCGAAGCCTCCGTAATACCGTCGGTGAACAGCAGTAGACGGTCTCCCGCCTTCATCTCGATCGCGGAGTCCTCGTACACCCAGGCCGGAAACACGCCCAGCACCGCCCCGCCCTCTTCCGGCGCATGGACCGGCCCGCAACTCGCCAGAATCGGCAGCAGGTGACCCGCGTTGCAGTACTGAAAAATGCGCGTCTCTGCGTCCAGAACGCCGTAAAGAAAGGTGACGAACTTCCCCGTTGCGATGTTCTCGCACAGCAGCCGGTTCACTCTGGTGCACACTTGCGCCGGGCTCTCCGTCTCGCTCGCAAACGCCCGCACCGCGGCCTGCACATTGGCCATCAGCAGCGCCGCCGAAACGCCCTTCCCCACCACATCCGCAATGCAGATCGCCAGCCGCCGGTCGCCCAGCCGCAGCACATCGAAGTAGTCCCCGCTCACCGTGCGCGCCGGCCGCCACGTCCCGGCAACCTCGAATCCCCTGATCTGCGGAATCTCCTTGGGCAGCAGCGATTGTTGAATCTCCCGCGCCCGCTCCAATTCCTGCTCCTGCATCTCCAGCCGCGCGGCGCCGGAGGCGACACTCTGCTGAAGCTCCAGGTTGCGCCGCTCCAGCCGCTCCTTCGTCGTCTGATACAGATAGGTGAGAATCCCGAATACAAACGTGACCAGAAACGGGAGCTTCCATCCCGTCAGAACCAGATGCGCGTAGGTTTGCGGCGTTGGCGGCGCGATGGCCCACACCACCGCGCTCGACACCAGAAAGACGGGAAGCGTCAGCGCCAGCAAAACCGGCAGAAAAATCAGCCAGTCGTATGGAAACGGCCGCTCCCGGTACAAGAAACGCACTCGCTCCGTAGCCGGCGTAATCAGATTCCCGATGCACAGCGCGTACAGCATCACGGTGCCCGGATTGATACGCTGCCCGATAGCCCAGAACACAGCGCCAAGCACCGCTGAAAGAGCAATGTAAAGGCTCTGCCGCCGAACCAATCGAACCACCAATGGGACGTTCACCCGCACTCGGTCACCGCGCTTCAACTTCAATCAAACCAAGCGACCATTCTATCCCCGCGGGTTGAATCCCAGCATCACCGGCTCCATCTCCAGCCGAATCCCGAAGCGCGCCTCGACCGCCGCCCCGATCTCTCCGGCCAGCGCCAGAATCTCCGCCGCCCGTGCTCCGCCGCGATTGACCAGCGCCAGCGTGTGCCGCGACGAGATCCCCGCAGCTCCACGTTCGTAGCCCTTGGCGAATCCGGCCTGCTCCATCAGCCAGGCTGCTGGCAGCTTCACCTGGCCCGGCCCGGCGGGAAACCGCGGAGGCTCTTTCGCGCTCGCCTCGGCAATCCTCCTCACCTGTTCCTCGCTGACTACGGGGTTCTTGAAGAAGCTGCCCGCGCTGCGGCAGTCCGGGTCGCCCTCCACCATCAGCATCCCCTTGGCTTGCCGAACCCGCCGCACCTCCGCGGACACTTCGGCCAGGCTCGGCGTCTCACCCTCTCGCCCGCGCTCCGCCAGGGCTTTTTGCAGGTCCGCATACCGCACCGTCGCCGCGCCTCCAGGCGTCAGCCGGTAGTCCACACGGGTCACAACATACCGCCCTCGATCAGCCGAATTGAACCGGCTGCGGCGGTAGGCAAAGCCGCACTCAGCGGCGGCGAACTCGACGAAGGCGCGCGTCTCCAGATCGAAAGCCCGCACCCGCTCGATGGCCGAGGCCACCTCTTGCCCGTATGCGCCCACATTCTGCACCGGCGTCCCGCCCACCGTGCCCGGAATCCCCGCCAGGCACTCTATCCCAGCGCACAAATCCCTCACGGTCCGCTCCACGCAGTGGTCCCAGTCTTCGCCTGCCGCCACCCGGTAAATCCTCTGCCCGGTGCCGTCCTCCGCTTCCTCGGCCTCGATCCCGTGCAGCCCCACCCGCATCACCAGCCCGTCGAATCCCGCGTCCGAGACCAGCAGGTTGCTGCCCCCGCCCAGCACAAACAGCGCCGCTCCGCGATCCTCCGCCAAGCGAGCGGCCTCCGCAACCTCTTCTTCGCTCGCGGCCTCCACAAACCAGCGGGCCGGCCCCCCGATCCCGAAGGTGGTGAAGGGCGCAAGCAGCTTATTTTCTTCGATGAGCATCCGTTCAAGGCTACACCTGAAGGCAGATCGTTCCCAACCCCATCCGGTTTGAAGATAGAATGATTGCAGGCAACTTTCCCTGCCGGAGGCAAAACATGTACCCAGAATTGATGGTCATTCCCATGCGCGAAGAACTGGCGCGCGCCGGAATCAAGGAAACCCGGACCGCCGAGGACGTCGATGCGGCTCTCGCTCAGCCCGGCACAACCCTGTTGGTAGTCAACTCCATCTGCGGCTGCGCGGCGGGCAAAATGCGTCCCGGCGTGCGCCTCGCCCTCACCGGCTCCGCCAACCTTCCCGACCGCAGCATCACGGTCTTCGCCGGCCAGGATCGCGAGGCCACCGAACGCGCCCGCGGCTACTTCGAGGGCCACCCGCCCACTTCCCCGGCGGTCGCCATCCTGCGCGACGGCAAGCTGGTTTACCTCATGCAGCGCTTCGTCATCGAGCAGTCCACCGCCCAGCAGATCGCCGGCGAACTCGTCCGCGCCTTCGACGAGTTCTGCGCCAAAACAACTGCCTGACCAAACTGTCAGACTTCCCTGTCAGACCTTCCGGACCGGCCCGGGATATTGGGCTATCACCGCATCGGAGGTCAACAGCGTGATCCCTTCGACCATAGCCTGCGCGATCAGGATGCGGTCGAAGGGATCTTTGTGGATAGGCGGCAAGCTGTCTACCGCGACGGCATGAAAGCCCAGGACTGGCAACTCCTCATAGCCGTTATCCAGCATCGTGCGCCGCAGAACTCTCGGGTCAAATTGAAACCCCGTCTTCCCCAGCCCACGCTTGATCCCAACTTCCCATAGGCTGGCAGCGCTGAAAACAAGTGCGTTTTGGCGATCTTCGATGAACAACAGCGCCGCCGCGGAAAGTCGCTTCGGATCGGTAAGTGCCCACACAAAGAGTTGGGTATCGAGCAGAATCCTCATCCCTCATCCTCGCCAAGCATCAGCTTCTCAACTTCTTTGTCCAACTCCCTGTCAATCTCCTCGAAGTCGTCCGGTAGTTTGTAGATCCCTTCCAGTTGACCAAGCCTCCGCTTATCACCGTCTTCAGGCACGTCCAACCGCGTCACCAGCACCTTCGGCTTGCCCGCCTTGGCGATGATGAAGGAATCGCCCCGCTCAGCCTCATCCACCAGCCGCGACAGGTGGGTCTTGGCTTCGTGAATGTTGATGGTGCGCATCGCGCCTCCCGAGTGAGCTAAGTTCACTTAGTTTAGTTTAAAAACCGGCATCCGGCAAAATTCTGGCCCCAATACAGAACGGCCTCCCAGAGAGGAGGCCGTTCGGCGTTGCTCGTTGCATTCCCTTGCCTCAGTCCCCCTCTTGCGCCACGGGAAGCTTCTGCACCTTGCTGTGCTTGATCGAGTAGCCAAAGTAAATCACCAGGCCCACCAGCAGCCAGCCGACCATCACTTCCCAGGTAATCGCGGGAAGCCGCGTCATCAGGTAGAACGCCGAGACAATGCCCAGAATCGGCACCAGCGGCACCAGCGGCGTCTTGAACGGCCGCTCCATATCTGGATGCCGCACCCGCAGCACCCAAACCCCCGCGCACACGATGGTGAAAGCCAGCAACGTCCCGATGTTCACCAGCTTCGAGAGCTGGTCGATGGGCAGAAAGCCGGGCATGATCGCCACAATGGCTCCCACGGCGATCGTCGAAATCCACGGGGTCCGGAATTTGGGATGAATGGCCGAAGCCCACTTGGGCAGCAAACCGTCCCGGGACATCGAGAAGAACACCCGCGACTGGCCCAGAAGCATCACCAGCATCACGGTCCCCAGCCCAAACACGGCGCCCACATTGACCAGCAGTTCGCCCCAGCCGATTCCCGTCACCTTGATCCCCAGCGCCACCGGCGCCGCCACATCCAGCTCTTTGTAGTTCTTCAGGCCGGTCAGAATCGTCGAAACCAGGATGTAGAGCACCGTGCACACCGCCAGCGAACCCAGAATCCCAATCGGCATGTCCTTCTGAGGGTTCTTGGCTTCCTGCGCCGCCGTCGACACCGCGTCAAACCCAATGTAGGCGAAGAACACCGACGCCGCGCCCAGCGCAATGCCGTTCAGCCCGAAATGCCCATGCCCGTCCGAGGGCGGAATGAACGGGTGCCAATTATGCAGGGCAAGCGCAGGGTGCATGAGCAGGAAATAGCCGCCCAGCACGATGAAAATGCCCACAATCGCCAGCTTCACAATCACGATCGCCGTGTTCAGGTTGGCCGACTCCTTGATGCCGATCACCAGCACCGTGGTAATCGCCACAATCGCCAATATCGCCACCAGGTTGAACATCCCCGTCGCCTGATGCAATCCCTGCGCCGATACTCCCATCGGCAGCGACACCAGCGGCATCCACTGGTCCTGATAAAACACCAGCGGCGTCCCCGGCGTCGCCGTCAGTTGCGGCGGAATGTGAATGTGCATCTGCGCCAGCAGACTGACCAAATACCCTGACCAGCCAGAGGCCACCGTGGCCGCCCCAAACCCGTACTCCAGCCCCAGGTCCCAGCCGATGATCCACGCCACAAACTCGCCCAACGTCGCGTACCCGTACGTGTAAGCCGATCCGGCAATCGGAATGATCGAGGCAAACTCGGCATAGCACAGCCCGGCGAAGGCGCAGGTAACGCCCGCCAGCACAAAGCTCAGCGAAACCGCAGGTCCGGCTGCCGTAGCCGCCGCCGTCCCCGTCAGCACAAAGATGCCCGCGCCGATGATGGCGCCAATCCCCAGCGTGATCAGGTTCAGAGCGCCCAGAGAACGCTTCAGCGTGTGCTCACCCGTTTCACTCGCCTCTCGGTTCAACATCGACATCGGTTTGATACGCAGCAGTCTGGACATGAATGAGGGAACTCCTCCTCGAAAACGGGGTCAGATGATTTTCGCTTCGTCTTGTGCCGGCCCGGCCAGCCGTCGCGACCAGAAGAGATACACCGGGATGCCGAGCAATACCAGAACCAGACCCGGCCACGTGTACTGAGGCTTGTAGCGTAATAATACGACACAAATCCACGCGGCCAGGGCAATATAAAGCGCCGGCAGCACCGGATAGCCCAGCGCCTTGTACGGCCGCGGCGCATCCGGCCGCTTGAAACGCAGCACGAACAATCCCGCAATGGTCAGAATGTAGAACACCAGCACCGCGAACATGATGTAGTCCAGCAGTTGGCTATAGGATCCGGAAAGGCACAGCAGCGTGGCCCACCCAGCCTGCACCAGCAACCCCGCCGCCGGCGTCTTGTAGCGCGGATGCAGCTGGCCCACAGCCTTGAAAAACAATCCGTCCCGGCTCATCGCGTAGTACACCCGCGCTCCAGCCAGCGACATCCCGTTGGCGCAGCCGAAGGTCGAAATCAAGATCGCCGCGGCCATCAGGTACGCTCCTCCGGAGTGGAAAATCTGCTCCAGAGCCGCCGTCCCCACCCGGTCCTCGGAGGCGTACTGCACCCCCCGCGCCAGCACCGTCGCCCCATGCGGGTCACCGTGCATCGGCAACACCAGGATGTAGGCCAACGACGATAGAAAGTACACCGTCAGCACGAACCCCGTGCCCAGAATCAGCGACAGCGGAATATTGCGCCTGGGGTTCTTCACCTCGCCGGCCGTGAACGTGATGTTGTTCCACGCGTCGGCCGAAAACAGCGACCCCACCTGCACCACTGCCAGAATCACCGCCAGGTTCACCAGCACCATGGGGCCGCCAATGCCCACCTGCACCGGGTGCGGCGTGCTCCAGCCGGCATTGTGCCAGAACTGGCTCCACCCCGCGCCGAAGTTCGCATTCCACGCCGTCGCATTCCGCCCCACCGTGAAGCCCAGCACCACCAGGGCCGCCAGCGACAGCGCCTTGGCCGAAGTGAAAACATTCTGAATCAGCGCTCCCAGCTTCACCCCGAAGATATTCACAATGGCCAGAAAAAGAACCACCGCGATGCCAACCAAATTGGCCGTGTTCAGCCCGATCTCCATGTTGCCCAGCACCATCGGACCCACCTTCAGAGCCGGTACATGAGCCATGTGCCACAGCCAGTGGGTGGTCGAAATAGCTGGGAAAAACACCCCCAGGAATTTGCCGAATGCCACGCACACCGCCGCGATGGTGCCCGTCTGAATCACCAGGAACAGCGTCCACCCGTAAAGAAATCCCCACAAGGGACCCAGCGATTCCCTCAGGTAAACGTACTGGCCCCCGGCCTTCGGCATCATGGCCGCCAGCTCCCCGTAGCTCAGAGCCCCGATCATGGTCAGAATGGCCGTCACCACCCACGCGCCCAGATAGAGAGCCGGCGAGTCAGTACCCCGCGCAATGTCCGCGTCCACAATGAAAATCCCGGAGCCGATCATCGACCCCACCACCAGCGCGGTCGAGCTGAACAGCCCCAGGCTCTCGACCAGCCGCGGACCGTTTGCTTTCATTTCGGAATCAGGAATGGGAGCCAGTTCTGGGGTAGTCACTTGCAAGATTTTTACCCGATTTCCGCTTCAATGTCTTTAGTTTTCTTTGCCCGAGCGGATGCCGTTTATCCTTCACCCAGCTCAGCCATCCACCCGCGAAACTCCGCCGCCGGGTCCTGCTGCCGAAATAGCCCTCCGGCAATGGCCACCATCGTCGCTCCCGCCGCCAGCACCTCAGCCGAGTTGGCCCGCGTAATGCCGCCGATCGCCGCCAGCACCGGCCCCGGTCCGGCCAGCTCCCGCAGCCGCCGCACTCCTTCCAGACCGATAGGCGCCGCCGCCACCTGCTTGGTCCGGGTCGGGTACACCACCCCAATCGAGAAATAATCCGCCGGCTGGGCCAGAATCCCCTCCACCAGCGCCGCCCCGCCGCCGAAGGTGCCGATGATGCGCTCCGGTCCCAGCAGCCTGCGCGCCTCCGCGGGCTTCAAGTCGCCGTCGTCCACGTGCGCCCCGTCAAACCCGATCTCTTCCACCAGCTCCGCCCGGTCGTCGAGAATCAGCTTCACCTGCCCGGCCGGCAGAGCCGTGCGCAGAACTGCGGCGTCGGCCTTCAGCTCGGTCTCCGCCCCATTCTTGTTGCGATATTCCAGCAGCGTCACCCCGGCATCGGCCAGCGACCCGCCCAGACGGCGCAAAAACTCGTACCGCCCCATTGCCGGGATGAAGGAAGTATCCAGAATCGGATAGAGCTTGGGAAATAGAAAGGACATGAGACAAGAGTAGACCATCAGGGATCAGGGATCAGGGATTAGGGATCAGGGAACAGAAAAGAACACGCTCCATCTCGGACCGTTCGGCCAACCTTCCCCTAGCAACTGCTCCCTAGTCCCTAGTCCCTAACCCCTGCCTTTCTCACACTTCATCCCCCGACGGCCCATACGTGCCCGGAATCGGCTTGCCCAGCACCCGCAGATAGACGCCGATCTGCGCCCGGTGGTGGATCATGTGGTTGATCACCCAGCTCCGCCACACCTCGTACTTCGTTTCGTCGATCCAGGTCTGCGCTCCCGCCACCATTTTCCAGTTCTCGTCCCACTTCTCCGGCGCAAACTTGGCCAGTTCCGCCTTGACCTTGGCCGTGTCCTGGTCAAATCGCTCCAGCAGAGCTTCCTTCGACGCCGGAATGTAGGGCTCGAACTTGTGATCCGCGGCAAACTCCAGCTTGTCAGTGGTCAGTGTATGAACCGCCCAGTCGCCCGCGGTCTCTGAAACGTGCCCGGCCAGCCGGCCCAGGGTCATCGACTTGGGGTTCGGTTTGAACGTGAAATCAGCGTCCGCCGGAATCGCCTCCAGGATCTTTCGCGTCCTGGCGGCCTCGCGGTCGTATTCGGCAATCAGTTCCTTTTGAAAATTCATCCGGCAACCTCCTGAGTTGCGATGCCAGCATACAACAGAATGCGTACAAAAGGCGAACAAAAAGCGATGAAATATTCGCCCGCCGCGCCCCCCCCCCACCTACCGGAACCGCGTCGAGACAAACCCCGCCGACCAAGCCTCCTCCCAGCCATCCGACCCGTTAAACGGGGTCCAGCCGCTCGATGCCGGTATCTCCGCGGGCGGAGGAAGGGATCCAGGCGCCGGCGGCTGGGTCTGCAGGTAGTCCCCGTGGCCATAATCCCACGCATCCGGAACCTGGAAAGGAGGCTGAAAGTTCGACGGCGCCTTCCTCGGCCCAAAGCGGCCCAGGGCCGACTCCCACCACGGATGCGTCCGGTCCACAATCTCCGCGCCCAGGTCGCCCGCCGGAAATGCCCACCGCAGCACCGCGTCCTCGCGCGACGCGATCACCGAGATCACCTCCACGTTGGCCGGAACGGCTGAAAATTCCGCCGTCAGGCAGTCGTCGCCCACCGCTCCCGCCATCAGGATCAGCCGCCTGACCTTCCGGTTGATCCTGCTCACGGCTTGCAACACCACCCGCGCCCCCAGACTATGCGACACGAACGAAACGCTGGTCGCGTTACCGAATTGACGATTCACAAAGTCCGCGATCATGTTGCCTGACGCCGTGGCGTTCCGCGGCTCCACGGGATAACTCAAGGCATGAAGAGACTCCGAGTCCCCCGGCCACAGCAGCCCAACAAAAACCCCGTTGGGGGGAAGACTGAGCAGGCTCTCCCAGTAAGCAAAGTCCTCGATCCCGCCCTGGCGGTTGACATTGAAGCCGTGCGTCCCGATCAGCACATCCTTGCCGTGGATGAAACTGAGTAGATCGCTCAGAGACAGCGGGCCGTAGTTACTCAGCGCCGTGCCGGTTCCGATGAAGACCTGGGAACCCACATCCCCGCCTCCGGCCTGGGCGCGAACATCCAGAAACGTGGTCATCGCGCCCCCTTATTTCTTCACTACTTGCATCGTGTTCACCGCCGTTGCCAGGGCGCTCGAAAGGTCCTTGGCGATGGGCGCCAGAGGCGTCGCCAGCAACCCCACCAAAACCGCCAGCACCACATCTCTCACGTTGGCGAACTTTGCGCCTTCCAAGCTCCAGCCGGCGACGACGGCCAGCACCACCGCCACCAGCATTGCCAGGGTTCGGGTCGCGTTGCGATAAACCTGGTCTGAAAGCTGGTAGGCCTCATCGATCATCGCCGTCACAATCAGGTCGAAGCGCGAGTAGACATCGCTTTCCGCCGGCAGCAGCGGGTCGCCCGCCGCGTTCTTCGTCGCCACGGAACTCAGTAAGTTCGGGTCCACGTTGGTCTTCGCCGCCACCGCCGCGGCGTTTCCCTCGCTCAGGTGCAGCTTGATCAGAGACTTGGCAATCGCCTTCTGGCTGGCCACATCGGTCCCGTTCACCCAGTTCGCTTCCACCGTCTCCAGGATGTTCTGCCGCGGCAAGACGTTCATCGGCTTGGCGGGAAGCCCGATGCCGGTCTGGTCCGGCGCCAGGCCCGTCACCACATCCTTGATGTGGCTCAGGCCGATGCGGTTGATAAAGCTGAACGCCGACTTCAAGGCATCCACAAGTCCAAATGCCGCCGTCCCCAGTCCGCCAATCGCCGTGATGATCTGTGTCAGCGGCATATTCTGCACGTTAAAGTCCATCTTCCTCCCCCCCTTTCTTCTCACCAGAACTTATACAGACGAATCGCCTCCCGGTAAATATTTTTTTTGCCCCGCAAAAATGAAAAGAGGCCGGTCCCCCTCGCGGGAAATCCTGCCTCGTCTCGTCCCATGCAAATCCCGGCCCCCAGGCCGCGTGCTTTATGTCAGGCTCGCCCTGGCTTCGGCCCTCGCGGCCAGAAAGGTCTCCATGAAACTGGTGTCGAACTGGCCGGCCCTGAAGCCCGCGTCGGCGAAGATGGCCTGGTGCAGCGTGATCGACGTATCGATCCCCTGCACCACAAACTGGCTCAGCGCCCGCTCCATCTTGGCAATCGCCTCCGCCCGGTCCCGCCCATGCACAATCAGCTTCGCGATCAGCGAGTCGTAGTACGGAGGCACCACTCCCTCCGCATATTGCGCCGTATCCACCCGCACCCCGTTCCCGCCCGGCACGTTGAACGCCGTGATCTTGCCCGCCGACGGCGTAAACTTCTCCGGATGCTCGGCGTTGATGCGGCACTCGATCGCATGACCGCGAATCTCCAGTTTCGCCGGCAAAATGTTGTCCAGCCGCTCCCCTGAAGCAATCAGCAACTGCGCCTTCACCAGGTCCACCCCGGTAATCGCCTCGGTGATCGGGTGCTCCACCTGGATGCGCGTGTTCATCTCGATAAAGTAGAGCTGGCCGTCTTCGTCCATCAGAAATTCAACCGTTCCGGCGTTCTGGTACCCGATCTCGGTCAGGCAGCGGCACAGCGTGCGGCTGATCTCCTCGCGCATGGCAGGCGTCACCTGCAAACTCGGCGCCTCTTCGATCAGCTTCTGATGCCGCCGCTGAATCGAGCACTCGCGCTCGAACAGCGTCCGCACGTTGCCGTGCTCGTCGGCCAGCACCTGGAACTCGATGTGCCGCGGGTTCTCGACAAACTTCTCCATGTAAAGCTCGCCGTTGCCGAAGGCGTTGGCCGCCTCCCCGTAGGCCGCATGAAACAAGTTGGGCAGCTCTTCCCGGTTGCGCACAATTCTCATGCCCCGGCCGCCGCCCCCTGCCTTGGCCTTCAGGATCACCGGGTAGCCCACCTTGTCGCCCCAGTCCTGCGCCTCCTCCACCGTGGCGATGATCCCGTCGGACCCAGGCAGAATCGGCACCTTGGCCCGCTTCATCGCCTGCCGCGCCTTTTCCTTCTCGCCCATCAGCCGGGTCACTTCCGGCGGCGGCCCGATGAACTTGATGTTCGACGCCCGGCACACCTCGGCGAAGTTGGCGTTCTCGCTCATCAGCCCGTAGCCGGGATGAATCGCGTCCACATTGGCGATCTCGGCCGCCGAGATCACCGCCGGAACGTTGAGGTAACTCTCCGCCAGCCGCGGCGGCCCAATGCAGATGGCCTCGTCGGCAAAGCGCACATGCAGCGAGTTGCGGTCGGCTTCGCTATACACCGCGACCGTGCGAATACCCAGTTCGCGGCAGGCGTTCAAAACCCGCAGCGCGATTTCCCCGCGATTGGCGATCAGTACCTTGCGAAACATTCATGTCCCTTATAGAGCGTAACGAGCGGAGTTAGCAATGTTAGCGGTGTTAGCGGATCTAGCCCCGCTCTTTGCTAACTCCGCTAGCTCAGCTGATTTTCGCTAACTCAGCCGCTTTTCCCTAACTCAGGCGAATGGAAAACAGGGGCTGCCCAAACTCGATGGGCTGGCCGTTGGAGACAAAGCACTTCACCACCTCGCCGGTGGCGTCGCACTCCACATCGTTCATCAGCTTCATGGCCTCGACGATGCAGATCACCTGGCCCTTTTCCACGTGGTCGCCAGGGGCCACGAAGGGCCCGGCTCCCGGCGAAGGCGAACCGTAGTAGGTGCCCACAATAGGCGATTTCACCAGGTGCAGACCCGCATCCGGGTCCACTGCCGCTGCCGCTGCCGGAACTATCGCCGGTGCCGTCAGTGAAGCCGCCGTTACCGCGGCCGCCGCCTGGGCTGCCGGTGAAGGAGCCGTCGACAGCAACCGCGCCAACTCGCCCAGCCCGGCCGATGTAGCCTCCTGGCGGTTGAACTTGAGCCGGATCTTCACGTCTCCCCGGTCCAGGTCGAACTCGGCAACCTGATATTCCTTCAGGAATTCAATCAGTTGTTTCAAATCTGCGATGTCTTCTGGTTTCATGCGTTCCTTGACTCTCCGGCGCACTGTCGGGATGGATTCGCTTCCGGTGTCGATCAGAGCTCGATGAGGGCCTTCGGCGCCGGGGTCAGCACCTGTCCTCCGGTTCGGGTTACAGCCACCATGTCCTCGATGCGGATGCCAAATTGACCGGCCAGGTAAATTCCTGGCTCAATGGTGACCACCATGCCGGGGAGCAGCTTGGTGGTCTGTCCGGCGCCGATCCGTGGCGACTCGTGAATCTCCAGCCCGACCCCATGGCCGGTGGAGTGGGAAAATGCCTCCGCCAATCCCGCCTTGCGCAATACCGAGCGGGCGGCCTCGTCCACCTCTCCGCAGCGTACGCCTGAGCCCACCGCCGCGACCCCGGCCTCCTGCGCCTCCAGCACCGCCGCGTAGGCCTCCCGCTCCGCATTCCTGGGCTTTCCCAGGTACACGGTGCGGGTCATATCCGAGCAATAACCCTTGAGAATAACACCGAAGTCCAGGGTCAGAAAGCCTCTGCGCGGCAGCCGGGCCGCGGTGGCGCGCCCATGCGGCAGAGCCGAGCGCACCCCGGAGGCCACAATGGTCTCGAACGACATTCCCTCGGCTCCCAGCAATCGAGCCTGGTGCTCCAGCTCCGCGGCCACTTCAAACTCCTGGAGCCCCGGCCGGATGAACCCCAGAACGTGCTCGAAGAGCTTGCAGCCCACCAAGGCCGCCTCGATCATCAGCGCCAGCTCGTCCTCGTCCTTCACCCGCCGCAGCGGTTCCACCAGCGGCGCTGCGAGCTCCGTGAGAAAACTGCGCCGAAGCCGCGATGGCAGCGCGGCGCGCCACCGCGTCAGCTCGGCCACCGTGGTCCAGGCCGGGTCGAACCCGGCAAACTCCACCCCCGCCTGCGCCGCCAGCCACTGCGCCGCGGCAACCGCCGGTGAACTGGCGACAATCTCCACCTGGGCCGAGGAAACCTCCTCGGCAGCCTGCGCCGTATAGCGCCCGTCGGTAAACAACCGCGCCGCCCGCCGCGTGATGGCCAGCGCGGCGCTCGAACCGGTAAACCCCGAGAGATAGCGAAGGTCGGGAAGATGCGTAACCAGCAGCCCGTGAAGCCCGGCTTTGGTCAAACGGCGGCGTAAAAGCCCGATGCGGCGAAAGTGGTCCACGGGGTAAAGAATAACAGGGCGAGGGATCAGGGATCAGGGAACAGCGAACGAAGGTCAGGGCCCGGGGAACCTGCACGATGGCAGCCTCGCAACTAACCATTCCACCGATTTGATCGCTGCGAACCACAGAACCCCGTTGAACAGAAGCAGCAACGGAATCTCAATGATCGACAGCACTCTCAACGATAGTCCTGTGTTCCACAAGTATTTTTCAACCAGAAGTCCGGCCGCAATGTTGCCCGGGAACAGAGCAATGAACGCCGTGCCCCATAGAAAAGGGCCTGTCACCCTGCCAAATGGCCAGATTAACATCGACGCGAGGCCAGCCAGCTGCACAATGATGAATAGGATCGCGCCCTGTCTCAACGCCTTTGTCATGGGAAATGGCCACGCTCGCTGGGCCAAACTGATCACTAACAACTGTTTCTACATGGCCGGCCGCACAGGCTTCTTCTTTTCCGGATCGATCTCGGCGTCGGCAGCGTGCAGGTCCGACTGGCGGTCCATCCACTCGTCCAGCCGCGAACGCTTGAAGCGCCAGCGGTTGCCCAGCTTGAAGGCGGGAACAAAGCCCTCCGATGCGTACTTGTAAAGCGTGTCCGGGGAAATGCCAAGGTAGTCCGAGGCCTGGCGAATATCCATGACCTCGCGCACCTCCGGAACCAGCAGGTTGGAGCGGGCAGCGGCGTTGCGCACAATTGCCTCCTGAAAATTGACTCAGGCGAAATTCCGGCACTCCTGCCGGTAGTCTTGTATATAGCGCGGTTTCATCCGCAATTTCAAGGATTTTCAGGCAGTTAGAGGAAATTCATCGGCTTTCCGCGTCCCGACCTGGCAGCCGGAATAGCCCGTCAAAGCCCGCCATCCCAACCCCTTGGGCTCCCAGACCTGCCCTCCCCAACCGATAGCGCTGTTATGCCAGATGGTGCGAAGCCAGAGAATCTCGGAGTCTGCATTCAGAAATCCGTCCCGTCCAGGAAGAAATCCCTACCAGCGCGGTTCCGCCTCCAGCCGCTCTCAGCCCGTGGCGAAGCCGGGTTTTCAAAGGGCGCGCCTTGACCGTGCCGCACAGACCGAAAAAGCCCCGCTGGCTCTAAATTCGGAGCGAATCTTGCTCCTCAATCCCTCCCTGTTCTGCGCCACTCACCCGCCCAGCCCGCTCCCCCTCCCCCGCTTGTGAGAAACTAAAAGAGCAGAAGTTCTTCGGGGCTGCCGCCAACGCGCGCCCAAAACCTTGACTCAACTCCAACTTTAGCCGGCCCGCGCGGCCGTTACCCCGCTGCGGCCCGCATATAGGAACCAGAAAAAATGATCAGCGTCAGCAATGTCACCATGCGCTACGGCTCCAAAGTGCTCTTCGAGGAGGTCAGCGTCGCCTTTGTCCCCGGCCGCCGCTACGGACTCACCGGGCCCAACGGCTCCGGCAAGTCCACCTTCATGAAGATCCTCACCGGCGAGCTCGAAGCCCAGAAGGGCACTGTCGTCCGCCCCCGCAAGCTCGGCGTGCTCCGGCAAGACCAGTTCGCCTTCGACGCCTATCGCGTCATCGACACCGTCATCATGGGCAACAAGCCCCTCTGGGCCGCTCTCGAAGAGCGCGACCGCATCTACGAGAAGCCCGAGCTCACCGACGCCGACGGTATGCGCCTCGGCGAGCTCGAAGGCGTCATCGGCGACGAGGACGGCTACACCGCCGAAGCCGACGCCGCCATCCTTCTCGACGGCCTCGACATTCCCGAGGAAGTCCACGAGCGCAAGATGGGCGAACTCCAGGGCGGCCAGAAAGTCCGCGTCCTGCTGGCCCAGGCCCTCTTCGGCAAGCCCGAGGCCCTGCTCCTCGACGAGCCCACCAACTACCTCGATCTCGACTCCATCCACTGGCTGCAGGACTTCCTGCACAGCTACGACGGCACCCTCATCGCCATCTCCCACGACCGCCATTTCCTCAACAGCGTCACCACCCACACCGCCGACATCGATTACCAGACCATCATCACCTACACCGGCGGCTACGACGACATGGTGATGGCCAAAACCCAGATTCGCTCCACCCTCGAGTCCCAGAACGCCCAGCGCGAAAAGAAGATCGACCAGCTCAACGACTTCATCGCCCGCTTTGCCGCCGGAACCCGCTCCTCCCAGGTCACCAGCCGCCGCAAGGAGGTCGAGCGCCTCCAAACCAACGACCTAGCCCGCTCCAACATCCAGCGCCCCTACATCCGCTTTGACCAGGTCCGCCCCAGCGGCAAGCACGTTCTCGAGTTCAAGCACATCACCAAGATCTACGGCGACCACAAGGTCATCGACGGCTTCACCGCCAACGTCCTACGCGGCGAAAAAATCTGCCTCATGGGCCGCAACGGCGCCGGCAAAACCACCCTGATCAAGAGCCTGCTCAACAACTACCCCGGCCTCGCCGACAAGGAGTTCGAGCTCGACAACGGCGTCGTCTTCTGGGGCCACGAAGCCCAGATCGGCTATTTCCCCCAGGACGTCGGCTCCACCATCGAGCCCGGCCTCACCGTCGCCGAGTGGCTCCATCGCTGGAACCCCGCCGCCCACGTCGAAGAGATTCGCGGCATCCTCGGACAGATGCTCTTCAGCGGCGAAGAAGGCGACAAGCAGACCAAGGCCCTCAGCGGCGGCGAACAGGCCCGCCTCGCCTTCTGCAAGCTCATCCTCACCAAGCCCAACATCCTCATCTTCGACGAGCCCACCAACCACCTCGACCTCGAGGCCATCAACGCCCTCAACATCGCCCTCCAGCGCTACGAAGGCACCGTCCTGCTGGTCACCCACGACCACGACCTCATCGACGAAGTCGCCACCCGCCTGTGGAACTTCAAGGAAGACGGCATCGAAGACTTCCAGGGCCCCTACGCCGAGTGGAAAGGCATGCACAGCTAGACAGCGGCTGGACGAATTCGGAAATCGATCAGCCACTTAAGTTTCGATTTGTCCCCCTTTAAATACGCATCAAGCGTCTCTGCGAGTTCTGGCACACGCGAAATCGGGACCACATAGTCGAATACATTGGCAAGAACTCGCAGCGTTTCCCCGGTCCACGGCCCGTCGACAACGAGAACCGCAAGCAATTCCTGGTTTTGTCCCTTCCAGTTGATTGCCGAGAACATCTTATCTTTTGCATAAAGGGACGCGTGGCGGGAGGATGACTTGCGTACTTCTATAAAAGCGCGAGGATTCGCCGCTGTCGGAAGTACAAAATCTGCACGGAAGTCGTACACTACGCCTCGGAGTGACTCGTATTACTCCTCGCGTTGAAAAAGCAGGCCCTGATCTCTAAGAGCACGATCCACTATGGATTCAAAGAGCACACGAGCCCATGCACCGCGCATTGACACCAACCCGTTCCTCGTCGTGTAATCGGATTGTTGGTTGTGGTGAAGGAGTTCACCCTTAACCGCTGTCCCTCCCTCTCGGCCGGACAGATGATGACTCCTGACAGGGAATCCTGTTGCGGAGCCATATCCCAGCGCGATCTCCCTCGACAAACTGTGCAGCGCGAGTCTATGCGCCGGCCGCATTCCCGCCCCCGCTGAAGACTCTGGCGTCAAAGCGCGCCGCTGCCCGCCCGTTAACCTGAACTGGTTAACCTGAAAAGGAGAGAGGCTTTGCAGAAATACCTGCTTATCGCCGCCGGGGGCGCTCTCGGCTCCATCGCCCGCTACTGGGTCGGCTCCACCATCGCCGGCCGAATGGGAACCAGGTTCCCCTACGGCACCCTGGTCATCAACATCTCGGCCTGCCTCATCATCGGCTTCTCGCTCACCTACCTGGGCAAGCGGGCGGGACTCAATCCAGCCTGGAGATTCCTCGTTCCCGTAGGCTTCATCGGCGCCTACAGCACCTTCTCCACTTACGAGTGGGAGACGCTCTCCACCCTGCGCGCGGGAGCCTTCGCCCTGGGCGCCCTCTACGCCCTCGGCAGCCTCATCGGCGGCCTCGCCGCCACCTGGTGCGGCGTCCTGCTGGCCGACTCCATCTCCTGAGCCCCGCCCTAGCTGGGCAGCACCCCGGCTGCCATTTGCGATAGAATCCTCACTTGCCTTCACGGAGGCTGTATGCTGCAACCCGGAAAAGCCGTCAAAGTCACCATCTATCTGAGCGACGGAGCCACCCATCACGGCGTTCCCCTCTACTCCAGCATCCTCGACTTCCTCTTCTATCGCGGCATCGCCGGAGCCACGGTGATCAAGGGCATCGCCGGTTTTGGCGCCGATCACCACATGCACTCTTCCAATTTTGTCGAAATCTCCGACCGCCTGCCCATCAAGATCGAGTTCATCGAAGCCCGCGAAAAAGTCGATGCGCTCCTCGGCAAGCTCGAGGATTTGGCGGGCTCCGGGCTCATCGAGATCCAGGAAACCACGGTCGCCAAGCCCGCCCAGCTCTCCAAGCCCCGCAAGCCCCTGCTCCCCTCGCATCTCAAGATCGAAGGCAAGGCCCAGATGATGCGCATCTTCGTCAGCGAGGAGGACCGCTGGAAGAGCAAACCCCTCCACGAAGCCCTGGTCGAGGCCATGCGCGCCAACGACATTGCCGGCGTCACCGTCTATCGCGGCATCCTCGGCTATGGAGCCCACCTCCGGGCCCGCCATGACAAGCCCCTGGCCAACTCCCGCTCGGGTTCCATTATGCTCTCCGCCATCGACACCGCGGAAAAGCTCCACGCCTTCCTGCCCCTGGTCGACCAGATGGTCCACGAGGGCCTGGTCGTCTTTTCCGACGTGGACATCATCAAGTATGCTTTTCGCGCGCTCGATTCCGGCAGCCAAACCACCCCGGCCGCGCCTGCAAGCGTAGAGGAATGAGGAGAGGCTAGCCCATGAAGGAAACTTTCTCCGCGCGCATGTTGCGCGTCCATTTCGGCGAAGACGACCGCTGGCGCGGCAAGCCCCTGCATGAGGCCATCCTGGCCAAGTGCCGCGAACTGGGAATCGCCGAGGCCGTTGTCTTCCGGGGCATCGAGGGCTATGGCTCCGCCAGCCGCATTCGCCACGCCAGCCACTGGCCGCTCAGCAAGGATGCCCCCATCCAAATGAGCATCATCGACACCGAAGACCAGATCGCCAAGCTCATCCCCTATCTCGACGGCATGGTCGAGGAAGGCCTGGTCGCCTCCTCCACGGTCGAGGTGGTCCGCTATTCGCGGACCGAGGAAAAGGCCGCGCAGAACCCGTAATCCGCCCCCGCCTCGACCGTTACGGTGCTGAACTGAACGGCGAAGCCGGCAGCCCTTCGCCATTGAACAGGTTGCACTCCGGGCTGTTGGACCAGCCATAGCGCACGAATTCCGGCTCGGCCACCGATGGGCTTTCGGCGACCACTGTCGTACCCTCGACCCTCGCCGTGGCCGGCCAGAACTTCCCGTCCCTGCCTGCAACCTCAAATCCGGTCACCGCGCCCCCTTTGGCCGTCAGCCCCTTGGCGTGGTCAAACCAGGTGCGGATCTGCGCGCCCTCCGGCGTAGCCTGCCGATAAAGCGGCCCGAAGTACTCGATGGGCTCCCCATAGCTCAGGGCGCGCGCCCCGCGAGCCAGCCGCAGCCCCACATCCACCTTGTCGGTCGGATGAACATTGTCGGGGTTGCCGATGTCGATGGTCACCGCCATCGCCGTGTTGCGCAACTCCAGCGCCCTCACCTGCTGCTGGCGCAACGTGGCCCAGTCCTCCACCGGGGTCGATTTGAAGTTCGCGATCTGCACGTAGAGAAACGGAAAGTCTCCCACCCCCCACTGCCGACGCCAATCCTCAATCAGCGTCCGGAACACGCGGCCATAAAGCGGAGCCCTCTCCAGAACGCTGTTGCTCTCCCCCTGGTACCAGATCACACCGCGAATCGCCATCGGCGTCAGGGGCGCGATCATGGCGTTATACAACTGCCCCGGCCCCCAGCTCTCCAACTGCGGATGCCACGGAAACTGCGGCTCCGGCTTGCCCTGCGCCTTGGCCTCGTCACGCTGCCGCTGCTGGTCTTTCTCCCTTGCCGCGGCGTCCGTTTCGCGCTCCGTCATCTTGGCCCAGGAAACAAACAGCGGAGCCAGCGCGGCGTCCTCGGCCAACGCGCCCAACCGTGTCCACGCCTCGGCCACCGTGCCGCCCCAGGTCGAGTCGATGACCCCCACCGGCACCTTCTCGCGCTGCTCCACATCGCGGGCAAAGTACCATGCGACCGCCGAGAAGTCCTTGGCCGTGTCGGGCGTGGAAAGAGCCCACCCCTCCGTCCCGGCATCGCTCAGCGGAACCTCCGAAGCCTGCCTCTTCACCATCAGCAGGCGAATGCGCGGATTCCCCGCTCGCGGAAGGTCCTCAGCCGCCGTGGCTGCCTGGCGCATCGCGAACTCCATGTTCGATTGGCCCGACGCAATCCACACGTCGCCCACCAGTACATCGTCCAGCCTTACGGTCTCACCGGCACTCGCATCGGCGCCGGCAGCCTCGGGTGTGCCGTGTATCGTCATCTGAAACGGCCCCCCGGCCCCGCCCGGCTTCAGATAAACGCTCCACCGGCCCAGTGGTCCAGCCTTGGTCGAGCCGGTCTCGCCGCGAAAACTCACGCTCACGCCCTCACCCGGCGTCGCCTTTCCCCAGATGTGCACCGGCAGGTCGCGCTGCACCACCATGTGGCTGGTCAAAATGCTGGGCAGTGTCACTTGCGCGCACAAGGGCGCGCCCGGAAGCAGGGCAAGCAGCAAGAGCAATCGCAGTCTCAATCGGAACCTCACGGAAACCAGTGTGCCCCAGGGCGTCCCGCGATTCGACGGGGGCGAAGCCAAGGGAAAGATAACGGTACCATAGTAAACGATTATTCTCTGCACCCGGGAAATGCGCAGTCCTGCACACATTCTGGCCGCAACTTTCTCTCAAGACTGGTGTCAAACTCTCAAAAGGGGCGCGTGGGCTTGCTCATATCCCTAGCCGGATATCTTCGCTCCGGCAAGCCCCAAATCCCTCAGCGGCGTCTCAATCGGCAAGCGGCCGATCTCCCCGTCTCGGGGCAAAAGTGAAAGGACGAACACTATCCCGACTCAGGGGGACCGATGCTCTCGATGCGAAATCTGCGCACAACTGCACTTTCTCTCGCGGCCTCGGCGGTTTTGGCTCTTTCCTGCGCGCACTGCCAGGCGCAGGCAGCCCTGCTGATGGAAGAGCCGTACGGCTTCTTCGGCGCCTTGAATCCCACCGGGCACAACGCCCTCTATTTCGGACGCATCTGCGCTGAAACTCCCACGAAACTGCGCCGCTGCCAGGAGGGCGAGTTGGGATCTGTCATCTCCCGGTACCAGGGAATCGCCGGATACGACTGGATTGCGACCCCGCTGATTCCCTATCTCTATGCGGTGGAGAACGCCTCACAGGTCCCCTCCTGTGTGAACCGCGCCACCGTCCACCGCCTGCGCGACCGCTATCGCGAAACCCATCTGCTCGGCTTGGGCGGCGACCTCGCTTCCGGCGGCTTCCTGCGCGGCGGCTGGACCGAACTGGTCGGCGTGTCCTATGAGAGGCGCATCTACGCCTTCCGTTTCGAGACCTCTCAAGAACAGGATGATGCCCTCATCGTCCGCCTGAATGCCGGCCGCAACCGCTCCCGGTTCAACCTGCTCTTCAATAACTGTTCCGATTTTGCGCGCCGCATCCTCGATTCGTATTTTCCCGGCGCTTTTCGGCGCGGCATCTTCCCCGATGCCGGCATGACCACCCCCAAGCAGATCACCTACAAGCTGGTGCGTTACGCTCGCAAGCATCCTGAAACCCAGTTGGCGGTTCTCGATATTCCACAGATTCCCGGCTATCGCCGCGGGAGCGGCTCCAACAAGAGCATCGCCGAGTCATTGTCCACAACCGGTTATGCCATCCCCATCGTCCTGATCAATCCATACCTCGCCGGAGGTTTGCTGGCCGATTATCTCGTGCGCGGCCGTTTCCATCCGGTGCCCAGGAATCCGCAACTCTTGGCCCCTGACGATCTTAGAGAATTGACAGCATCGGTCCCTACCGCTCAGAATCCAGGCAGCGCAGGTGCGCAGGCCCCCGGCGCTGCTAACGGTGGTTTCGCGGAATCGCCCGAGTCCATCACAGCCAACTCCGGCTTGCCAGAAATCAAGGCTTCAAATGAGTAAGTCGTCAGAACAGAATTTCAAAAACCACGGTCGGCTCGATCCGCCGGTTCACTTTGTCCTGGCCTCCGTTCTGGTTGCCAACTTGGCCTTCGCGATATTCCACTTGGTTCGCCATTGGGGGACTGCCCCCTATGCCTCGGTGTGGTTCCTGGTGCTTTCACTGGCGGTATTCATCCCCTACGTCAAGCTGCGCAGTTATCCGCTCAGGGTGCAGGACCGCGTCATCCGGCTCGAAGAGCGGATGCGCCTGCAGGCGCTGGCCCCCGCCGAATGGCACACGCAGATCTACCGCCTCACCGAGGACCAGTTGATCGGCCTGCGCTTTGCCGCCGATGACGAAGTGGTGGAATTGGCCAAACTGGCGCTGGAAGGAAAACTGGACCGCAAGCAGATCAAGGAGCGCATCAAGAGCTGGCGTCCCGACAACTGGCGCATCTGAGCATCTCCAGGCGCGGGCGGAGGACCGAATTCACGATTCTCTCCTCCGCCCGCTATCCCGCCTATTGAACGTCGGTTACCTTGCCGTCCTTGAAGACCACCTTCATGCCGCTGTAGTAATAGATCGTTTTCGGCCCCAGGTTTGCCACCCTGGCTGGTGAACCGAGAGCCGCCTGCACCTGATCGGTGCTCTGCCCCAACTCGACGGACGTGGGCGCGGCCGGAGCGGCGCTGATCGGCGTACCGCTGTCCTGTGAAGCCTCCGCGGTCACTTCCTTCTCCGCCAGGTCAGCCTGCTGCCCCTGCTGTTGAAGATCTGCCGCGTCCTTCGGATCAGGCGGAGGAGCAACCGCGGCATACTCGGGCTCCGTAGGCTGGGCCTGGGCCGACGGCGGCGCTTGCGGCAATCCACCCTTGCCCTGCTTGGCCTGCAAATCCTGCAGCCCCTGGTCGATCGTCTCCCGCATGTGGTTCTGCATCTCCTGCAGGTCGGCCAACTGCACCGTAACGGTGCTGGACTTCTGGCACTCCTGACCGCCCTTGCTGGCCAGCACCACCAGGTCCACGGCGGTCGCGTCGGACGGAGGCGGAGTCCTCAACACCAGCGCATCGCCGTCGCTGATTCCGCATTCCTGCCCGTTGGCGTCCACCACGTCCACCGCGCCACCGGCCACAAACACGTGCGGATGGCCGTCGGCCAGCAGGCGCGCAATCCCGCTCGAACCGGGGTCCACATCCTGTTTCTGCGATGTCTGTTGCGCTTCAGCGTTTTCCAGAGCCAGCTGGTTCCTCACTTCGTCGGCGATCTGCTGCTTCACATCGGGTGTCAGCTCTGGAGCGCCTCCCGGCGCGAGTTGCGCGCCATCCACTTCACCAGCCTCCTGATGCGCCGCGTAAGCCGCCTGCAGATCCTGCGAGATGATGTAGTCCGTCAACCAGTACGAAGCGCTCGGATACACCGGGTAGGGCGCAAAGTAGCCGCCATAGAACCCGTACCACGGGTTCCCTGCCCAGCCCCACCCAAACGCGATCGGCATCGCCCAGGGGTTATACGCCCATCCATAGAACGCTGGAGCATAGTAGTAGCCGGGAGCGTAAACGTTCAGGTACACCCCGCGATATCCGTATCCGCGATAGTAACGGTTGTATTCACGGCCATGGTAGTAGTAAGCGCGCCGGCCAAAATCGTGGCCGTGATAGTTATAGCCGCGCTGCACATAGCCGGGGCGGCCGCGCTCTGAAACCATCCGGCTGTGGTCCGCGCGCTCCACTGAAACCCTGCGGTTCCCGTTCAGCCCGTGATGGACGTCCATTCCCCGCTTGGCGTCGTGCACGTCGCTCACCCTGCCGTTGGGGCGGGTGCGGACCGCGCTGCCGCTCTTGGTGGCGTGCTCCGCGCTTCCCTTGGGGGCCGGGTTCTTGATCGCCGTATGACTGGTGTTCGTCAGGTGCCCGCCTCCAGCCGCCGCGCCGCCGGCCGCGTGCGCGCCGCCAGCGTTGGCATTGCCATGTGCCCCGGCGCCATTCGCACCGGCGCCATTCGCGCTGGGCCCATTGGCCGTTGGCCCATGACTTCCGGAACCGTTGGCCGTGGGTCCGTGGCTGGCCGATCCGCCAGCCGTCGGCCCGTGGCTGGCCGAGCCTGCCGCGCCGGTCCCGTGCGACGCGCTTCCGGATCCCCCTGCCGGCCTGGAAGAGCTCGCTGCGGGCTTGGCGGCGGGGGCGGGCTTGGCGGCGGGGGCGGGCTTGGCCGGCGCCGAGGTCTTGGTCCCCGCGCTTGCCAGACTGCACATCCCCACCAGTCCGGCCAGGACCAGTGCTGCTGAACCGTTTCGAATCATGCTGCGAAGTGATGCCATACTCATGGATTCCTCATCTCTTTCTTGACCCTTGCAGCCGCGCCGCATTCCAACTGCGCGCAGGCTCTACTCGACGTTGCTGACTTTTCCGTTGGTGAAGGTCACCTTCATGTCCTTGTAATAGAAGATGTCCTTCACTCCCAGCTTGGCCATTCTCGCCGGCTGCCCGAAAGCCGCGGTCACCTGGTCCTTGGTCTGACCCAGGGCGATGGTCGGCGGCGGGGCATCGGCCGGCGGCGGAGGAGGCGCAATGGCTGCCATGGGCGCCCCCGGACCTGACGCAGGAGACGACTGCGCCTGCTGACTGCCCTGCCCACCCTGCCCATTTTGCGCTCCCTGATCTCCCTTATCGTCACCCGGCTGCACGGTCATCACTTCCGACACCGTCTTGGCAAAATCGTCCGCCGGGGGCACGCTGCCCTTCGGAAATGCAAACTTGATCTCCCCGTAGTACCGCACGTCGTTGTACGGGTCGCTGAACGTGGTCACCAGAATGCCGTCCTTTTGCGCCACAATCCCGGTCACCCAGAACTTCTCCCCACCCACGAACTTGCGCGACGTGCAGCCGTTGTTTGCCGCATCGCTGGCGCTGGTTCCACTGCCGAACATCGGTATATGCCCAAGGCCAAAGGACTTTGCCGCGTCTTTCGCACGATTTTTAAGATTCGCGGCCAGAACTCCGTTGCTGTAGGTGTTTGAAAATGCGTAGGACGATGTCGAGCTGCACATCATCAGGCCATCTTTATGCAAAACCACAACATCGCCGGCGGTAACAATGTCCGAGCGGTCCGCGGTGGCCTTGGTGAGCTTGATCTGAGAAACAAGCTTCTCCTGGATCAAGGTTGCCGGGTCGCCCACCTGGGCTTCCACGCCCGCACTCAACATCGCCGCGACCGCGGCGAACGCTACTACGCCTAGCCTCTGCATCTGAGCCATATGTCTCTTTCTCTTCAGGGGGGCTTGGGGATGTGTCTCGCAGGTGCCTAAAAAACTACATCACTGCTCGGGCACTGTCAAGAAGGTCGTGCCGGGATCGCCACCCTCGACTCCCATTCCTCAAAACCGTCAGTTCTCGACAGAATCCTTCGCCGGTTCCAGAAATATCGATTCAACAGGCTTTGCACTCGCCGTTCGGGAGAACCAAAAAAGGGAATGGCGCCGCCCATGCAGCGCCATTCCCTCCTTTTCTGTTTGCTTCTGATCGCCGATTTACTCTGCCGGCGGTCCTGTCTTGGGCTTTGCCGCGCTCTCGCCAGACGCTTCCGCCGCCGCTTCGGCCTCGGCCTTCGCGATCGCTCCCGTGTCCAGCCCGTGCTCATGGCGATAGTGCTCAATCGGCATCTTGCCGTCCCACCAGGCCCAGTTCATGGGATAAACATCGGGGTCCAAGAACACCTGGTAGAAATGCCACACAACAATCGCCAGAGTGGCGAGAATAGCCTCGTAGAAGTGAATCGCCGTGGCCACATCGACCCACCAGCGCGCCGTCAGATTGCCCACCCAGACCTTGGCCCACAGCATGATGCCCGTTATGCCCATCAGCGCCGTGCCCCACACCAGGGCCCAGTATTCCGCCTTCTCGCCATAGGTAAACCGTCCGAATTCCGGCTTCCGGCTGCTCAGGCCCAGGTAGTAAAGCATCGCCGTCCACACATCGAACAGGTCCTTCGGCCGGGGCGCGATGTCCAGCAGCATGCGCCGACCTTCCCGTGCGGCCACCAGATAAAAGACGTGATAGATTCCCGCCGCGATCAGCGCCACGCCGGCGATGCGATGCACGATTCCGCGCAGCCTCTCGCTCATGCCCAGCGCCTCGGCCAGCCAGGAGTCGGGGAACTTCAGCGCAAATCCGGTGAGCACCAGGACAATAAAACTGCTCAGCAGAATCAGGTGCTGCCAGCGCTGGTTGGTCGTCATGCGAACCATCATCGGATTCTGCAGCTTGCGGCGCGCAACCGCCTTGCTGCGCCAGATGATCGCATTGTGAAGGAACATCGCTCCGATCACCAGCGCAATCAGGATGATGTAAATCAGCCTCACCCAGCGCACCGCGACTGAGTCGATGTCCCGCGAATGGACCCCGTCCTCCAGGTGCACCTTGGTGAGCGTGAATTTCTGTGTCACACCCTTGTGGCATTTGCCGCAGGTCGCGTCGAGGTTGGCCCGGTTGATGGTGGAACGCGGGTCGCTGGAGGGCAGGATGTTATGCACGCCATGGCAACTGGCGCAGTTGGCCACCACGGCCGAGCCGCCTTCCGACGCCAACCCGTGATAGCTGTCCATGTACGTGGAGACGCGGTTGCCCTCAACGCCGAACTCCTGCGAAAGCCGCACGCCCTCGTGGCAATGGGCGCAGGTGGTGCGCGCGATGTTCTGCTCTGAAACCGAGGAGTTGGGATCGACGTGCGCCTTGATGGAGTGAATCCCATGGCAGTCGGTGCACACTGGGGCCAGCCCATTCCCGCGCGCAATTCCTTGCCCGTGAATGCTCTGCATGAAGGTCGCCGCGACCGCGGTGTGGCACTTGCCGCAGGTCGAGGGCACGTTGAACTTGTAGATCGGAGACTTTTGATCGTTGGCCGGAAGGATCTCGTGCGCTCCGTGGCAATCGGTACACACCGCGGCCTTCTTCGACCCCTTCCCGATGGCCAGCCCATGCACGCTTTGCTGGTACGACACGAACGGCTGGCCGCTCTGCCCGTTCGACTCCATCAGGAACTTCTGTCCGTGGCAGCGGCCGCACGTATTGGGAATATTCTCGTGATTCACCGGCGACTTGGCGTCGTCAGCCGCCAGAATCTCGTGCGCGCCGCCGTGGCAGTCCTGGCAGTTGGCCGAGGCCGCGGTGCCCGCTTTGTTGGCCTTGGAGTGCAGGCTGTGCTGATAGGCCGTCTGCTCGTCTGTGTGGCACTCGGCGCAGGTTACCTTCTTCGGGGTGGTGTCATGCACCAGACCCTTCACATCCTTGTGGCAATCCACGCAAGCAAACATTCCGCCGTGGATGGAGTGCTTCTCCTTGTCGGGGTCCACATACAGGTTGACCTTCTTGCCATCCACCTCCACCGACAAGGTGGCGTCGGAGTGACAGGCAAGGCAATCCTGGTCCTTGGGCTTATGCTCGGCGCGGGCCGTGCCGGCCCAGGCAAGCATCGACAGAGCGAGCGTTTGAAGGAGAATCTTTTGAGCGGAGTTCACGCCTATGAGATGATTCCTCGCGAACAAAACACGCTGTGATTGGAGTCACAACAATTCCGGCATTTTCGATTCAGTTCGCTACGGAAATCGTCGCGCCGTGGAGGCTCGCTATTCACCAGAAAGGGATCGGGAACGTGTGCTTTCCCTGGTCTCAGAATCGAATCCTTACCCCGAATCCTGGGGTTCCTGTTGTTCGTGCGACAGCCGGCGGAACCCATGGCCGCGCCGGCCAACTACGGACAGAAACTCTACTCGCGAAGATACGCGCTCAGAGTCAGCACCAGAAGCAGCAGGCCGATCAGAATCGCGATCGTGCCGACGACTCTTGAAAAGTTGCTCAGCCACGTCGGCGCAGGTTCTGAAACTCTCGCTTCCAGTTTCCCCTGCGCGGCAAGCGCCTCATATTCCTGCGGCCGTTTGTGCTTGAACTCTTCCTCGCTCTCCACGCCGGTGAACACCACCATGTCCATGGGGAAGCTGTCCGGGCGCAGATGCGTGTTGACGAAGTGGATGGAGAAGATGAACAGGATGGCCAGCAGGCCCTCTTCACTGTGAATCACCAGCACCGCATTCAACGCCCAACCGGGCAAAAAGCGCGCGAAAAACGGCGCGAACCACATCGCATAGCCCGAGAATCCGATCACGATCATGCCCCAGAAGACCGCCCAGTAATCGAACTTCTCCCAATAGGCATAACGTCCGAACTGCGGCTTCGGCCCCAGCCCCACGAACCAGCGAAGGTGTCCAAAGAGATCCTTGGCGTCCTTCCAGTTGGCCACCATGGAGTTCGGACCCCAGAAGATTCCTTTTTCGCGATGGACCCATGAGCGGGTGAAGATGTCTTTCACATGAATTGCGAAGGCCAAGGTCAGCACCACGGCGCAAAGCTTGTGAAAGAAGATGATGGAGCCGAACCCGCCCACCGCGCTGGCGAAACGGCGCGCCCAGAAGCTCTCACTGAAGCGCATCGGCAGGCCCGTCGCCGCCAGTCCCAGAAAGGTGGTGAACAAGGTTGCGTGCAGGTACCTCTGTGCGCGCGTGAAGCGCATGAAGAACCGGCCCTTCGCGCTGCTGTGCTCTCTGCTGGCCTCTGCCGCTTGCTCCAGATCACTCATGGTTGAACTCCTTTTGCAGCCTTTTTCTTGATCTGGTCATACCGCGAGCGGATCAGCCACAGAATCGTATGAATCACAAAGAATGTAAGCGTGCCGGCCAGCAGCAGATTCATGAACAGGCGAACAAAGTAGAGCGCCGGGTTCAGCTTGCGATTGCGCGCATTGGCGTGCGGCTGATACTGGACGAAGCTGGCGTTGGCCCCGGCATGGCAGCGGCCGCAGGTCTTCACCAGGTTCGCCGGAGCCACCGGAGAACGCGGATCGGAGGCCGGCAGAATCTCGTGCGCTCCGTGGCAATCCCAGCAGCGAGCCGTCTCCACGTAGCCGCCCAGCGAACTCAACTGCGAGTGGAACGTGTCGCGATAGGTGCTGAACTTGTCCTTGTGGCAGTTCCCGCAAATGGGCGTCGACTGCATGCGGAACGCGTCCGCCGTCGGCTGCTCGATGGCATGTGCGGTGTGGCAGTCGGAACAGACCGGAGCCCCCAGCCGGCCCGCCGCGACCGCCTTTCCATGCACCCCGTTTTCATAGTCGGTCGTAATCCCCGCGTGGCAGGTTCCGCAGGTCTTGGGAATATTGGACTTGTAGGTCGCGCTTTCCAGGTTCTTGCGGCTCAGAATGTGATGCGACCCGTGGCAGCTTTGGCAATTGGCCGCCACCAGCAGGCCCTCCTTGCTCAGCGCGAACCCGTGAATCGAATCCATGTACAAGGGATACACGTTGGGCAGGCCGTGCTTCTTGGCCATCGCATCGCTGCCGTGACAGGCCCCGCAGGTGCGCGGCACGTTCAGCGGATACACCGCCGACCTCGCGTCTTCCTTGGGGAAGATGGCGTGAGAGTCGCCATGGCAACTGCTGCAAGGGTGCTCGGCACCGTCGGAATGCACGCTGCCGGCCAGCCCGTTCGCCTGCTCCGCGTGGCAGGTCGCGCACTTCACCGGCGTAACTTTGTCCGGATGGGGATATTCCTTGATCGTGCTGTGGCAATCATTGCAGTTGAGCACGCCGTGAATGCTGGAATGGAACTTGGCCCCGTCGATGGTCACGCTGTGGCCCGCCGCGTCTTGCGCGCCCGCGTCCGCATGGCACGCCAGGCAATCCGTCTGCGCGCGGGCGGTGCCCGGCGCGGCGAAAAACAGTAATGCCGAGGCAGCCAATATCAAGGGAATGGAGGAAACGGTCTTCATGCCAACTCCGGTCAAACCTACCGTTTCCAGGTGCGGGAGAGAAGGCATTCAGGCCTTGCTCTCCCGGTTCACGCCGCACGGTCAGGGTTTCCTCGCGCGCTTCCTACTTCTGAAGCGTGCGAATGTACGAGATCACATCCTTGATCTGGGCGTCGGTGAGCTTACCGGTATAGGCGGGCATCTTGCCCTTGCCGTCCTTGGTGGCGGCGATGAACTGCGCATCCGGCGCCTTCACCATCTCCGCGTCCTTGAAGGACTTCACCTTCATCGCCTTGGCCATCGGCGTTGCCGCCAGACCGTCGCCGCCGTGGCACGAAGCGCACTTGGCCTTGTAGGTGTCTGCTCCGGATGTCTGCGCGAAGGCAGGCCCCGCTATGGAAACGGCCAGCAGAATCACTGCCGCCGCTCTGAATCTCTGCGTCATGTTTTGCTCCTTGGCCGGGGGGTCGCGGTTTTCCGGTCAAGTACATGTCATACTGTCTGCGTTGTGCCGGCGCAAGTGACGCCGGTCACAGTTAGGCGCAATGCCCTGCGCATCCTGCGCAAGTCGTGTGCTTCTAATGCGAAATCAATCCATGCCTCTTCACGACTTCCCCGACAGCGGCGGCCACAATTCCAAGGTGATTCAGCTCACTGGCCAAACCGGGCCCGTTCCGCCGCACGCCGCAACTCCAAGGTGATACAGGTCACTGGCCGAAACCGGTCCGTTCCAGCACAATTGTGACCGCTGCTTGAGGATGAAAATATGGCCACTTCTGCGCTTTCCGACACCAAAATCATGCTGACTCTTCCCGGCGACGCTGTGCGCCAGATTCTGTGGCGTTTCGCCGACCGCTTCGATTTGCAGATGCTGGTGCAGTCTGCCCGCGGCGTAGCCCGCGGCGCCGTGGCCCGCCTGGTGGCCAGCGGAGAGCGCAACACCCACGAGTGGACCCCCGCCAAGAACGAAATGCTCGAAGCCTTCGACCGCGCCGGCCTGACCGCCATCTTCATGGAGCCCGAAGAGGGCGGCTTCATCTTCGGGCCCAAGAACCTGGCCCTGTCGCTCTCCGCCTTCGAGCTGGCTTGGGTGGACGGCGGCGCGGCCACCGCCAGCCTGGCCGGCTTCCTCGCCCTTTCGCCCATCCACGAGCGCGGCACCGCCGAGCAGGCGAACCACTACATGAGCCTCTCCGCGCCTCCCCAGCCGGGCGAGGACCGCCTTCCCTGGCGCGGCGCCTTCGTGCTCACCGAACCCATTCCCTACGTCGGCGTCGATACCGGCATGTTGGGCGGCAAGCTGCGCGTGGCCGAGTGGAAAGACGGCCAGGAGCCCTGGCTCCAGGTCGACAAGCGCGGCCGCTTCATCACCAACATCGCCTTCGCCAACTTCGTCACCGCCGCCGTCAACTCCGACGACCCGCGCATCAAGGGCAGTTGCGTGGTCATTCTGGAAGACACCGACGAGGGCATCTTCGACCACGGAACCCCCACCAAGAAACTCGTTCACCAGCTCTCTTCGACCGGCGACCCCATCTTCAATCTGAAGGTCCCGGCCAGCCGCATCGTGGGCGGATACACCGTCAAGCACGGCGTCATCGTCCCCAACTACAACCACAGCGAGATCATCGAAGCGGTCTTCCGCCGCACCCGCGTCACCGTAGGCCTCATGACGGCGGCCAAACTGCTCTCCGCCGTCGAACCCGTGATCCGCTACCAGCGTGAGCGTTTCCGCGGAGCCGAGGGCGCCCGGCCAGGCTCCATCCGCTACGAGCAAGGCATTCAGCAAAGAGAAGACGCGCTGCACCGCCTGGTCGACGTCTGGGCCACCGGCGAAGCCGCCTCTTCGCTGGGCTTCGCCACCGCCCGCCTCTTCGACGAGTTGGACCCCATCGAAAAACAAAAGACCGCCCTGCTCAAGGAGCGCGGCATCCAGGGCGGACGCGCCGAACTCAAGGCCCTCAAGGAAAGCGAGCAGCGGGCCATCGAGTTCGTCTCCCTCGACCCCTCCGACCCGCGCCGCCCAGAACTCGAAGCCGATCCGCTAGTCCAGTTTGTCCTCCGCGACGCCGAGGCCAACGTGCTCTGCCCCGCCACCAAGCTCTGGAACACCGGCCACGGCGCCAACCTGATGCGCGAAGCCGTCAGCCTCATGGGCGGCTACGGCATCACCGAGGACTGCCCCGGCTTCCTGGCCAACAAGTGGATGGACGCCCAGCTCGAGGCCACCTACGAGGGCCCCGAAGCCGTGCAGCGCCGCCAGTTGACCGTCACCATGGCCTCCGAGGTCTTCTTGGCCCAGTTCCGCGCCTGGACTGCCGAAATGCGGCGCATCGCCTCCGATCGCCCCGGCACCGGCGCCTGCACCCTGGCTTCGGCCATGCAGATGTGGCAGTGGACCCTCGGCCACCTGCAGAAATCCACCGACCCGGCCGGCGGCAAACTCTATCACGGCCAGCGCCAGGGCGTGACCTTCCAGTTGGCCGACGCGCTCTGCTGGCTGCTGGCCTCGCGCTGCCAGATCCTCGACGTGCTCGAACTGGAACAACGCGGCCCCGCCGATCCGGTCGCCTCCGAGGGCCTCGACGGAACCGTGCAATTCCTCAGCGACCTCTGCCACACCCAGGCGGCGCAGGCCGCAGGCGAGGTCTCCCGCATCTGCTCGGAATTGGTTTTCGGCTACAACCACCACCCGTCCTGGAACGAAGAAGGCCACGCCAACTGCTTCCTCTCAAGCGAGCTGGAGGAATACGAAGAAACCATGCCCGGCATCTCGGCCATGGCCGTCGATGTGCTCGCCGCCGACGGCACACACCCGCAAAAGGCCGGCCCCTGCGCCGATTGCGCCGGCAGCAGCGAATTCCTGCGCCTGCAAAACAAACTTACCACCTGCCTCAGCGGCTCCCGCCTAGCCAAAGACCGCGCCGCCGAAACAGTCAGCAAAGTCATGATTCCCGAAGCGCTGGATTACCCAGCGTAAGCGCATGCATAAAACTGGGTGCCCAAGGTCCGGATTTTCGGACCTGGGATACCGCAAACCCCAATCAGCCGCATCTGGTTGGTCAGAATGAAATGCGATCCAATCACAGAGGCTGGAGGCCGAAGATGAAGAATTTCGCTTTTGTCTTCATCTTGCTTTTTGGAGCAAGTGCGTTTTCGCAGGAAAATAACTCGACGAATTTTGTTATCGACTCTTCAAAACCTTATGTGTATTTGAAGTTCGATCACATTGGGCCGCGAAAACCGCATCGATGTGGTGAAGGCAGCTCTGGGCTCTGGCTCAGAATCGTCAATAACTGCCGTATTCCAATAGTCTTTCGGACGTCAGGCGGACTGCCTGGCGAAACTGAGCCAACGCTGGAAGACGAAGTGGTGCAACAAGAACAAGGAATGCAAATCATCTCGGATCAGGAAATTAGTGAATTTGAGAGAAGCAATCAACTGCGGAAAGAAAGATTGAAGCATAAGCCTGAGGGTTATTCGTTTGAAGTGTCTGGTGCGGCAGCAGTACAACCGGGCAAAGAACTTCTTATTAGTTTTCCAATGAGCCATGTTGATGATTTTTGGTACTTGCGCATTAAGTTTGCTCTTGAACTCAATCGTTCGTCAGTTGCTATCGGCCCATTCACCTACCTTCCATTTTACAAATGGGACATTCCGAAAAACGAAAGACCCAGCAACACCAGCCCCGCTGATTTGAAACATTGAACCTTTTACGAGATGAACTCATTAACCCCAGAGAGTCGTAGGCAAAGCAGGAGACCCGCATGAGCGAGGAATCACAACCCGAAGCCATCCGCCGTCCAGCAATGGAGGTCGACATCGCCTGCGCAGGCTTCGGCCCCGCCATGGGCGGCTTTCTATCCACGCTCACCCAGGCATGGAACGAGAATCCCGGCGATCCCGCCTTTGAAAGCAAGGTCGCGCCGGGAATGCCGCTCCAGGTCCTCTGCTACGAGCGCGCCGACGAAATCTCCTCCGGCGTCAGCGGCGTGGTCACCCAGGGCCAGGCCATCCGCGCCAGTTTTCCCGGCTTCAACCCCGCCGAAATTCCCATGGCCGTCGAAGTCAAGAGCGAGCGCGTGATGTACCTGCTCGACCCCATCGGCGCCAGCCGGCGCTCCCTCGCCCTGCGCGCCGCCGACGCGGCCCTCCGCGCCGCAGGCCAGTTTGCCGGCCTCAAAGACCACGCCTTCGACCTGCCCTGGACCCCGGCTTTCCTCAATAAGCACGGCGGTCTGGTGCTTTCCATCGGCCAGTTCAACGCCTGGGTCGGCGCGCAACTGATGTCCTCCGGCCTGGTCCAGATCTGGCCCGGCAGCCCGGTGGCCGAGCCGCTCTTCTCCGGCAGCAAAATCGAAGGCCTCCGCCTCGCCGACCAGGGTGTCGAAAAATCCGGAGCCCCGACCGAAGGCTTCATGGCCGGTATGGATGTTCGCGCCCAACTCACCGTCGTTGGCGACGGCCCGGTCGGCGCGGTTTCCCAATCCATCGACGAGAAGTTCGGCCTTCCCGCGGGTCATGCCCGCCGCGAATGGGCCCTGGGCATGAAGTTCGTCATCGAGCTGCCCGAGGATTCCCAACTCGAACCCGGCACGGTCTGGCACAGCTTCGGCTACCCGGAGCCCGAAATCTTCGGCTTCCTCTACGTCCATCCGGACCGCCTCGTCTCGGTCGGCATCTTCGTCCCTTCCTGGCTCAGCGACCCCTCGCGCACCTCCTATCGCTACCTGCAGCACTACATCCAGCATCCCGCCCTCTGGAAGGTTCTCAAAGGCGGAGCCCTGCGCTCCTGGGGCGCCAAATCCCTTGAGGAGTCGGGCAAGCACGGCGAACCGTTCCTCTCCGGCGACGGCTACGCCCGCATCGGCGAAAGCTCCGGCTCCACCAACATGCTCACCGGCTCCGGGGTTGACGAGGCCTGGGCCACGGGCACGCAACTGGGTCAGGCGGTCATCGAACTGCTGCGCGCCGGCAAGCCCTTTACACACGAAAATCTCGCCGCTACCTACGAAACCCGCCGCCGCGCCAGTTCGGTCGAGCGCGGCGCACGCCAGGCCGAGAATGCCCGCAACGGCTTCCAGGGCGGCATCGTCAAGGGCATGATCGGCATGGCCCTGGCTGGTTTGACCCATGGAAAACTCTCGCTCCGCGCTCACATTCCCCCGGCGCACCAGCAGATTGCCCGCTCGGCCGCGGATCTCAGTTTGAAGAATGCCGCCGCGCTGGCCCTGGCGGACGGGCGTCCGCTGCACGATGCGCTGCTTTCCGCGCGCGGCTGGCCCGAGATTCCCTACGACGGTCGTCTGCTGGTCTCACACCAGGACGCGCTGCTGATGGGCGGCAAAGTCCAGGCCATGCCCGGCTTTGCCGATCATGTGACCTTTCGCGACGCGGGCCTCTGCCTTGTCTGCGAGGAGAAGACCTGCATCGCCATGTGCTCTGGCCAGGCCATCACCCTCGGCGCCGACGCCTTGCCCGCCTTTGAAAGCGAAAAGTGCATTCATTGCGGAGCCTGCCTGTGGAACTGCGGCCACTCGCCCGACGGCGAGCACGCCAACATCGAGTTCCGCGCCGGCTCCGGCGGCCTCCACTCGGCGGAGAATTGAGGCATTTCGAAAGCAGCAAACTCGGTTGCGTATCATTTCCCCTTGATGGAGCACAATTGAAGAGAGAATAGCCCGAGGTCTATTCTTGGCCAGCGTGGCCAGCCGAAATTCAACGATGACCCCA
>Ga0302320_10000699_pt1 | contig 79161 bp, 55 predicted proteins | sample Bog_T0_3_FD_202130 | JGI IMG/M metagenome (GOLD analysis project Ga0302320, IMG submission 202130) | Peat permafrost microbial communities from Stordalen Mire near Abisko, Sweden - Bog_T0_3 | ecosystem: Environmental > Terrestrial > Soil > Wetlands > Peat | place: Sweden: Abisko, Stordalen Mire...
CTTTCGCGCGCACCCCCTCCGGTTCGCAAGCTCACCGACTCCCCTCGCGGAGGAGGGGAATTGGGTTTTCAGGGTGATTCCGTGTCGACTACCTTGTTCCACAGTAGGCCTGAAAGGCCTCGTTATGGAGCATTCTCAGCGAAAGCCCACTAAGTTAGCGCCAATGGAGGGTAGGGTGAGGGTTCTTCCGTATGCGCGCCCCCGGCGCCTTGTCTCCAGGATAACCTGTAGGTGAGAAAGAAGACGAATCAGGTTCGCTGTTGACCCAAGGGGATACCCCGTTTCTCAGATTCTAGGACTGCCGACTTAACTGCCAGGGAGCTACTGACCCTTATGTTCCTGATGCCATTTGCCTTCATGATGCTTGAGTATCGCAAACGTCAGCGATTGGCTGCTCATCTGGTGTTTTCCCTTCACCTTTTCGCCTTTCTTTTGGCGTTGCTCACCGTGGTTTATTTAGTTGAGAGAGTAGGCATCACGGTTGGCTACACCATGGGTTGGATTCAAGGAGACTTGGACATCGGACAGCAAAACGTCTTGTTTGCATCGCTCGTCATGGTGACTTATACAGCACTTGCGATGCGAAGAACGTATGGTGACGGTTGGCTCGGGGCAATTGTTAAAACGACGCTCTTCTATTTTGCTTACCGAGGACTAGACATTCCCGTGTCGATCCTGTGGAAACGAATTGTGCGTCAATGATCCTACAAGGCTCCCATCGAAGCTAGCCCAAGGGGTTACGTGCTTCTCAGATGGGGCATCCCATATTCATAATGATCTCATGGACGAGCTCACCTTTGAGCTGGCAAGAAAGGAGCACGCTAAACCAATTGAGCAGATGAGGCGCGAAGTAGCCGCGGACTTAACTGAGAAGCTCGGGGCGGGACACTGGAGTGGGTTCACACGCCTTCCCTCCATTCGCGAGCGTATCATGTGTGCCGATCCTGACAATCTTCGAAGAATGACCCTTTACGTTGCCTGCCATCGCGGATTGCCAGTGGGATCGGTTGCCGTAACGACATTGCCACCAGGATTCTGGCGTCGGAACTACTGGCGAGAACCCAAGGCATCTCATTTGGGGGTGTTTAACCTCGCGGTATTCCCAAGACAGCAAAGATGCGGCGTTGGCCGGTTTATCATGAATTCGATTGAACGCTTAGCTTTCGATCACGGATATGCCTATATTCGCCTGGATGCCTATACGGACGATCCGACTTCCCAGTGTTTTTATCAAGCGCTTGGATACGACGAGGCACGAAGGATCGACGTCAGACTGGTGGCGCTTACCTTGTATGAAAAGTGTGTGGGCATAGCAGTCCCAGATCCTGTTTTGTATGTCGCTGAGTCTCACGTACAATAGCCGAGTGGACGATTTAAGCGCAGAGTTCGAGCCAGTTCGGTCGATTTGGCGCGAAGCGGCATGGCCAGGGGTTGAAGAAGGGCTGAGCTTTGGAACAGCTGCCTAAAAAGTAAAAGGCAAGTTGATATGTCGCATGCGTGAGCCGGGCATTCTAGTGTTGCGTTGCGAATTTGACGAAAAGGAGTTCCTGATGCAGTCGTCGCCCCAAGTCTACTTTGAGACCGACCATTACAAAGGGTATCCGGCAGTTTTGGTAAGGCTCGACGCCATCCAACCCGAGGAGCTCAAGGAACGGATCGAGAAATATTGGACGTCTATAGCCTCGAAAAAAATGCTCGACGATTATTGGAGTCGAGGGGCGTAAGTCCCATCGTGTTGTGCCGCTTGGTGCGCCCCGTTCCGGTGAAGGGGAATCGGTCAACCGATGCCATTGAAAAGCACTTCCCATTTCCATTTGCGAACCAGACAAATGGGGCCGCCGAATCGACACGCAGACAGGCTTCTAATTGTTTCACGCAAAGGGTGTCGCCCGCCATACATGGTGAGGAGAGCGACTTGACGAGTAAGTCTATTACGGCTTTGGTATTAGGTCGTTCGGATTAAACTTCGAATCGGACACATTATTCAGCTCGAACTTCAGCTCGAAATAGCTCACGTACTCCTGTCCAACTTTGTGCTGCATTTGCACGAATGCGAGTTCATGGGTCTTCGGGTCCGTCCGAAAAACGTATTGGTGATACCCGTCGTCGCTGTGGGCCACAATCCGATCCCCATCGGCTGTCGTAACCGGCGACTCAATTGTCAGGCCCTTGACATCCGTATTGTAAGAATTGACGATGTCCTCGACCGTGAAAGCTTCAAGTTGCTTCCCTTCCTCCTTTTCATCGATCACACGTCGTGAGCCAGAGTCATATGTTAAATAGTGCAAACCGTCTGCCTCGCTCAAGAAGAGTCGATCGCCTCCCAAGGACGCAGCGTCAGACTTCCTCCATGCACCGGGGCGCCACCAAGAATCGCCTAGCTTCCGAATTTCGCTGATCGGCTTTCCGGTCGAGTCGTAAGTCCCCCACAACTCGATGTGTGCGCTCTGCGCATGGGACACTTTCGACTGCATAGTATGAAACGATGCCTCAGCCATCCCACCACCCGCAAATGCAAAGAGAATCTTTCCGACATCGCCACGTATCGGGCTCCTATGTACAGGTTCCTGCCTGAGTCCGCCTGCAATCAGGCCTAGGCAAACCGCCGATGCAGCCATATAAACAAGTCGACGCAGTCCCTGGTTCTTGGGCGTGCTTACTCTGGGTTGCCTAGACACGACATCGTAAATCCTTCCCTTTAGATCCGGATCCGGCACGGACGGTCTTAGGTTCGTCACGGTGTTTTCGATCGCATTCTGAAGAACAAGGAATTCCTTACAAGCTTTACAAGCTGCCAAGTGCCCTTTTTCTTCTTCGGATAGGACCTGTCCGGCACTTAGTTGGATTTGGATTGCTTTACACTGCATAAGTAGATATCTCCTCGATCGAGACTGACTCGGCAATCTCGTGGTCTCCAAGAGCAGTTCTCAGATGATTCATGGCTTCGAACACATGGTATTTGACAGTCCCTTCAGGAATGGACAAGATCAATGCGGCTTCGGCAATCGTCATTTCCTCCAACTTCGTGAGGACGAATGCCGCCTTCAACCTTTCCGGAAGACGGCCAATTGCTTCCTCAAGTGCCAATCGGGAATCGATCGCCGCTAGGGCCACTTGCTGCTCTTTGCGAAACCAACGAAAACGTCTCAATTTTCGGTGACGTTCTCGGGAACTATAGACAGCAATTCTCCAAAGCCAGGTTCGGATGCTCGAATCTCCTCGGTACTTCTCTTTCCCTCGAAAAGCCGCAACGAAAACATCCTGCATCAGATCCTCGGCTTCCTGTCGATTCCCCATCAGGCGAAAGCAAAAGCCATACAATGGTTTGCCGAACTGGGCATATAGGTCTTCAAAATCGCCTATTGGATCAAGTTGTTTCATAGCGGTCCACAAGAATAGTGTTCATCCGCTGCCGACTGGTTGGAAGGATTTTTATTGAGAGATTCTTGCCCCCGGTGCAAGGCGCAAATATGACAACCAGGTCGGCCTCAACCTTTCAGCCACTGAACTCGAACCACCCCTAACCCGCCGGAAAGGGATTCCGACTGAAACCGTATTGATGCCAGTAAGGGTACGCCATCGGCGTTTTGCTCGCCTGATCCAATTTGGCCACCTGGTCCTTAGTCAAATTCCATCCGACAGCTCCCAGGTTCTGCCTTAGCTGCTCCTCATTTCGAGCACCGATGATGACAGTGGATACGGTTGGACGCTGTAACAGCCAGTTCAAAGCAATTTGAGCAACCGTCTTTCCCGTCTCCTGTGCCACTTCATCAATTGCGTCGATGACCCTGAAAAGATATTCATCCGTTGCTTGCGGCCCTCCGCTTGCGGTCACCGGATTGCGAAGCCGGCTCGTTTCGGGTAGAGGTTGATCGCGTCGGATCTTGCCGGTCAGGCGACCCCATCCGAGAGGGCTCCAAACAACCGCCCCGACCTTTTGGTCAACTCCCAACGGCATCAATTCCCACTCATAATCACGACCGATTAGCGAGTAATAGGCTTGGTGAGCAACCATTCTCGCAAGGTTGTACTTCTCAGATATCGCAAGTGACTTCATCAAGTGCCACCCCGAATAGTTCGAACAGCCGATGTACCTTACTTTGCCTGACCTCACTAGGTCGTCAAGGGCATTTAGGGTCTCCTCAAGGGGCGTCACTGCATCAAACGCATGCATCTGATAGAGGTCGATATAGTCAGTACCGAGTCTCCGGAGGCTGGCCTCGCAGGATCTAACGATCTTGTAGCGAGAGGAACCGACCTCGTTAGGTCCGGGGCCGCTTGTAAACGTTGTCTTGGTTGAAATGATAACTTTGTCTCGCCGCCCCTTGATGGCATGTCCAAGGATCTCTTCGGCCAAACCGTTAGAATACGTGTCGGCAGAGTCGAACATGCTTAGACCCGCGTCAAGGCAAACATCCACTAGGTGGGTGGCCTCTGCGGCGTCGCTATTTCCAAAACCCTTAAAAAACTCTCCTGAGCCGCCGAACGTCCCGGTCCCAAGACTTAAGACGGGAACTTTGAATCCCGAATAACCAAGCTGCCTATATTCCATCTGATTCTATCCTGCAAAAAACTCTACGAAACCCGAAGGCCTATAATCTTCAGTATGATTCGAATTAAGCCGCGACGACTGCGGGCTGGCGACACTGTGGCCGTCCTCTCCCCATCTTGGGGGGGCCCCAGCCGCTATCCTCACGTCTTCAATCTGGGTCTTAGGAATGTCGAGAGTATGTTCGGCCTGAAGATCGTCGAATTCCCGACCGCCAGAATGGATGTGGACACAATCTACCGCAATCCAAAACTTCGGGCAGACGATATCAATCGAGCGTTTGCCGATCCCGAGGTGTCCGCAATTATTGCCAGCATTGGAGGTGACGATTCCGTGCGTATCCTCCCCTATCTGGATATCGACACGATCTTGGACAACCCAAAGATCCTAATGGGATACTCTGATACCACGGCTATCACTTGCTTCTTGGCGGGACATGGCTTGGTAACGTTCAATGGGCCGTCGATCATGGCAGGATTTGCCCAGATGCGGCACTTACCGTCGACCTTTCAGTCGCACGTCAGATCGGTCCTCATGGAACCAACCGAGCGCTTCCAATTCCACCCATACACACAGTGGGCCGATTGCTATTTGGATTGGAATCTGCCGAACTACGATGGAGAGACTGAACAACTCAGGGATAACGACGAAGGATGGCACTGGCTTCAAGGCATGGGCAGCACTCAGGGGCGGCTATTCGGTGGCTGTATTGAGGTTCTTGAGTTTTTGAAAGGAACTTCGTTTTGGCCAAAGCCTGAGTTGTTCGACGATGCCATCTTGTTCTTCGAGACATCGGAAGACAAGCCAACGGTCAGTAACGTGATGTACATGCTCCGTAACTACGGCTCGATGGGGATTCTCGAAAAGGTGCGCGGAGTTCTCATAGGCAGGGCAAGATCGTATTCCGACGAAGAAAAGGCTGAGTTGGATAGTATGGTCGTCCGCGTGGTGTCCGAAGAGTTCGGGCAAAAGGACTTACCAAGCCTAACGAATCTCGACTTTGGCCACACCGATCCGCAGTGGGTCATGCCGCTTGGAGTTGAGGCTGAAATCGACTGCTATTCCCATACGTTGAGTCTTATTGAGCCATCAACTTCATAGTGTTACGCTCGAACTAGCAGAACAGAAAGGCGCTGTCCGTTCTTAACGCCGAACCTTGCCCCATCCATCCGGCGCCTGTGACCTTACTCCACCCTAGACTTTCGCTTGGGTTTTGCTAGGATCAGATCGTAACTCCGATCGATCAACTCGAAAGCCATTTCGATATTCTGCTTCTCCGATAGATCCACCGTGACCCAGCCATGCCGCCCGACATAAGGGGCTGGAGATATGCCGGCCAATTGAATCAGCGCTGCTTGTTCTTCCAGGGTGGCCCTCACCGTCATGGAAGTCTCGCCTCCAAAGCAAAAGATCTTCCCTTTCGGTCGGATCTTCCACACCGTGTCTCCCCATGGGTAGTCCTCGAACGCATCTGGTTTAGCCAAACAATAGGCCTGGATTCTCAAGAAGATCTCACTCATTACCACATTCCTCGGTCAGCTTGTCACGCAACAATCACCATAAAAGGGTATCCCCTTTTGCTCAACATGAAGCCAAATTGTGGAGCCCCAGAGACTCAGAGCTTCTGTAACCCAATCCGGGCTGCCTGTCAGAACCTGGCGATGGGGCTTGCAAAGGAGACAACGACTCAGTGAGCACTAACTTATTAGCTTCACGACAAGGCTTTCATAACTCCATTTCCGGCGATTACCCGGGTTCATTACCAGGATTCCCAGGAAATCGGACCGAAATGAGTCGCTTGATCAGATTGCATCTATACTGCAGACGTGCGGAACCGGATCGCGCTTGTACTGTTCTGTCTGTCACTTTCCGCCCTTTGTTCGAGCCAAAGGATAGATGACACCGCAGGAAACTCAAATCCTTTCATACAAGCGATTACCAAGGCGTCCGAGGATTTTCCAGGACCGTTCCCAGTTCTCTCCGCTGCCGAACCGGACGGTTCGCTTGTGGTTGCGAGCGGGAATTTTAACAATGCCGACATCACTATCATTGTGGTTAAGAGTCGGATTGACGAGTTCAAGCCCAAGGTAATGCGGCTGATCTCGATGCTTCATCGGCCCAAGACATACGTTCACATCAAGCGTGCTCGGGTGATTGGCTCTTTCGATCTCGAGTTTAACGACTACATTCAAAGAGACGGCAACTTTTCTCGATCCACTGTCCCTTTGGGTCAAGTCGTCGAAGAGGTCAAGCAGTGGGGCTTACCCCAGCCGTTGGGCGTAGTCATTAGGGGCAACAAGCATGCCGACATTCGATTTCATGGTGAGAAGATCGAGACGATGAAGCTCATGTGGCCCAAGGAGCTTTCCGCCCATGATACGGTTGAAGTGACCGTCGAGCGACACTGGTACGGCCTTGTCACTCTCATTGCTATGGGATCGTTCTTCCTGTTTGCATTAGCATTATTGTTCTGGTCCACGATCAAGAAAACCCCACCTATCGAAAAGCCAGCGGTCATTCAGGAGCGACCCAAGACTCTCCTCGAAGCCCAGGCCCGGTACGACTCTCCAAAATCCAAAAAAGCCAATCGAGTCTTGCTCTTAATACCTTTGGCGTCCATTGCGATCATTACTCTCATGCCAATCGGCATGGAAGACGCAGGCAATTGGATGCCAAAACTCAATGTCGTATCGCCGATTCTGTCTTTTGTGTTACTGGGGCCACTCACGGTTGGAATCGTAATCCGACTATTCCGCAGGCGTCCTCCGCCAAAGGCAGACGTACCAGATATTGTCCGGTTCGCCCCGTTTATCTTTATCCCAGTCTTGTTGCTGCTCTTCATCGTTCTGATCCAGAGCTTTGCTCCACAGTGGCTCTACGCCATCCCACGCGTACCCTTTCTCTGGATCACACGATTCCTTGGATATAGCCCTCTTGTCCTGTTGATTATTGGCCTCTATCTGTACACCAGAAAGTCCACGGAGAGGCTTGGTCCCGGGGATACAGACTATGATATGGCCGCTGAGTTGGCTCGGAAAGCGAATATCAAGCTTCGGAAGGTATTCGTCATGAAGAAATCCAAGGGCACAAACGCCTTTGCCAATCAGTTCGGCAATATCGGACTGACACAAGGAGCAAGGGAAAAGCTCTCGGATAAGGATAGGCGATGTGTCATTGCCCATGAGCTTGGCCACGTAAAGGGTCGCCATGTCCAGTGGCTAATTCTGTTTAGCCTAGCCTTTTGGAGCTTACAATTTGGATCCCTCATATGGATCGAAAAAAGCAAAGTATCAGAATTCACGATGGGACTTGTCAAGGCCATTTCGTCTCCCATTGTGTTCCTGCCACTCCTATTTATAGTCAGATCACCATTCCAACGGAAGGCCGAATTCTCAGCGGACAAATTCGCCCTCGAAGTCATTGGCAGTTTCGACGATGTGGCCATCGCATTGGCCAAGGTTCATCTTCAGAATGCATCCCCTCACACCTTTACGAAGTTCCACGAGTCGACCGCGAGCCATCCTTCCCTAGTGAAACGCCTGAACTCCTTGCGTGACACGGCCATCAAGATGGGGATCCCTGTTCCAGCCAACGAGGTCGAGAGAATCATCTCCACGCTCTCGATTGAGGAGGAATCGGCAAGGCAAGTCGAATCGTGGGATCATTCCGGTGAGTAGAACTCTCCAAGCTACTCGCTTAGGATCTCAGATCTCAACAAGGAGTAGACGTCGATGTCGACCGGGGTTCCGTTCGCGATGATCGCTTGGCGTGCGGTTCCTTCATGTTTGAATCCACATTTCTCCGCCACCCTTCTCGACGCAAGGTTCCCAGGCTGGATTTGTAGTTGGATGCGATAGATAGGCTTCCACGCGAACAGATATGCCGAGAATAAGAGCACCGCTTCCGGCATGAATCCTTTGCCCCGGTCGCGTGAGTCGTAAACGATGTATCCCAGTTCGACTGCATCATAGTAATGGACCGGTTTGAAGAACGTGATCATGCCTAGGATGCGGTCGTCCAGATTGTCGACAATGAACATGAGCCCGGATTCTTCTGACCAGAAACCGTCCTTTTCAAATCGAGATCTGATCGAGGTCTCGGTCTTTAATGCAAGTGGGAAGAAGTTTCCTCTCGTTTCAATATCCGATGAGAATTCAAGATACTGGTCGAGGTCCTTGCGCTTGACGGTTCTAAGGTTGATCCTGCGTCCTTTGAGCATATCGTCCATTATTCCCCGCCGACCCAAATTGGCAGTAAGGTGTTTCCCTCGCTTAATACCCTTTCGGCGGACGGCCCACCGCAAACAGACTGGATAAACCTCCCAATTCAAAAGCCTTGCGGAACGAACTCTCGTAATTGCAACTTCAGGGCCTTAGAAAAGTGCGGCGCCCATGCATGCATTGAATGAACCCGGAAGCTACAGCAGAAGCGAGAAGATAGTGGGCGTCCAATTGCCACAGTTGGTGCCTGATGAAGCGGTGACAGTCGCTGTAGTGGAACTCGTTGCCACGATATTGTAGCCAGAGTTATTTCCAGTACAGGGATTCATCGGTAGCGTCCCCCCTAAATCGGATGCAAAATCCGAGAGGCTTGAGTCGTATGAACCATCCGACAGCGCATGCGCCTGAACTGCCTTAGCAATCGCCAGCGCATTTGCGTTGGCCATGCCTTGCCGTGAATCCAATACGGCTTGTAAGAAAGACGGCAACGCGATCGACGTTAGAATCCCCAGAATTAGGACGACGACAAGTAGTTCTATTAACGTAAAACCTCCTGTGCGAATTGAAGGTCGATAGGTCTTCATCTGTAACAACATTTTATAGCGTAAATTACATCAACGGAGAAGGACGAATTAGGTTTCTTTTGGAGTTCGCCTCAGATCTTGTCAATGGAAAACTACGGAGGCGAAAACACCGCCTCCGTAGTCCAGACATGTTCTAGCGTCACCGCCAACTTGATTAGAGAGTCAGTGAGAATGTTGTCGGAGTCCAAGTTCCGCAGTTCGAACCGGTGCCAGCGGCAACCGTCGCAGTTGTGGTCGTTGGGTTCGTGATCGTATAACCGGTTGTACTCGCCGTGCAGGGATTGTTGGGGATGTTGCCGCCCATATCCGTTGCGAAGTCAGCGAGAGTCGTGTCGTAGGAGCCGGAAGCGATGGCGTGAGCCTGAACCGCAGTTGCGAGGGCTCGAGCGTTGGTGTTCGCGGCGCCTTGTCGCGAAGTCTGAACCGAGCTGAGGTAGGACGGAAGAGCGATGGCAGTCAGAATGCCAAGGATCAATACGACGACGAGAAGTTCGATGAGGGTGAAACCCTTTCGGTTGCGGCGAGCTTGAATGCTGTTCTTCATGTTTAATATTCTCCCACTCAGTATCGGCATGGTAAAGTCGCAACTTTAGGGTCCCATGATTCCGTTACATGCATACGTTTCCAATTGCCGATTCGGATCGGGAAGAAGCCCTCTAGAAGTGGCTAGCGTCCGCGGATTCGCCCTGTGACGGTCAATTCTCGGCCTCCATACGAAGTAGGAGGGGATCGATCAAATCCTTGGAACGGATCGCAACAGCCAACGCGATTCTTGCTCCTGTGCACCGTGTGCCTCTCTATGACTACAGATCACTCCTTTCCTTGGATGAGGGCTGCAATTCGAATCCTCGTTGGGTTTGAGCATGGGGTAAGTCACGCCTAGATGCTTCCAGTCCGCCGCATTCCCACGCAATGAAAGAACACGGTTTAAGCCGCCCTGGTCAGATCGTTCTCAGAGCGTCAACGAGAAGATAGTCGGACTCCAGGACCCACAGTTCGATCCTGTCGACGCTGCAACTGTCGCCGCGGTGGCGGTCGATGTGATGGAATACCCAGTGTTGGTACCTGTGCAAGGATTACTGGGTATCGATCCGCCTAAATCAGTTGCAAAGTCTGCCAGGGTCGTATCATAGGATCCGGAGTCGATCGCATGGCATTGAACTGCTGTGGCGATCGCTCGGGCGTTTGCGTTGGCTGAGCTTTGTCGTGATCTTTGGACCGAAGTAACATAGGATGGAAGCGCAATCGCGGTCAAAACACCCAAGATTAGGATGACCACCAATACCTCGATCAAGGTAAACCCGCTTGAATAACAGCGGATTCGGATACGGTAGGTCATACAGTCATTGTGTAGCCCCCAAATTCCAATCTTAAGTAGCTACTTTCGGGTCCCACGAATGCACTACTGGCTTGCGCTCAGTAAAACCCTAGGTCGATACGTCCGAATCCGGGAAGCACAAGTACCCCGTCACCGAATCTTGATCCCTGCCCCAGAAGAGTCGTCGTTTAAGAATGAAAATCCAAAAGGCAGAAATGGCAGGTGGAATCTCCACCTGCCATTTCTGAGGTTTGCGTCGCCGACTTATTGATTAGAGGGTCAGTGAGAATGTTGTCGGAGTCCAAGTTCCGCAGTTCGAACCGGTGCCAGCGGCAACCGTCGCAGTCGTGGTCGTTGGGTTCGTGATCGTATAACCGGTTGTACTCGCCGTGCAAGGGTTGTTGGGGATGTTGCCGCCCATGTCGGTTGCGAAGTCAGCGAGAGTCGTGTCGTAGGAGCCGGAAGCGATGGCGTGAGCCTGAACCGCAGTTGCGAGGGCTCGAGCATTGGTGTTCGCTGCGCCTTGTCGCGAAGTCTGAACCGAGCTGAGGTAGGACGGAAGAGCGATGGCAGTCAGGATGCCAAGGATCAATACGACGACGAGGAGTTCGATGAGGGTGAAACCCTTTCGGTTGCTGCGAGTTCGAATGCTGTTCTTCATGGTTATCAGTTTCCAACCTTCTATTGGTGGTTTCTAGTCGCAACTTTAGGGTCACCTAAATACGTTACGCATTATTGCGCCTAACAGACCAATAAATGGCACTGAGAGCAATCAGAAAGTGTTCCCTGGCCGTATTTGAGGAACGCAAAACGTCCCTGAAGCCATGCCGAAAGTTGCTTAAGGAGCTCAGTTTAATGACCACATTGGTACTCAAACCGGCGCTTGGATGCGATGCAACCAATTTCCCTTCTCACTCGTCCAAGATTCGAATGGGCGAGCGTCGTTATAACGAAAAGGAAATGGCGTCAATACTTCGTTTGGCCGCGACAGCACAGGCTGAAAGCAGCGGCACGAATGCGCGTGACTCGGATTTCTCCTTAACCGAAATCATGCACATCGGGTCCGAAGTGGGAATCGACCCCAAACAGATTACTTTGGCTGCTCAGGATCTTGCCCAGCGCCCCGGGCAGAAGGCCGCGCCTGGTCTATTTGGAGCGCGTCCAGTCGAGGTTCACGAAAGGACGGTGGACGGTTATTTGACTGATGAAGCTTGGGCGGACCTGGTTGAGGAACTTCGAACCATGTTTGCCAGCGATGGGGCTATCACAACCAGCGCGAACGCTCGTGAGTGGGCGGGCGGGACAGATACAGTCTCAGTTCATCTAACCAGCACCTTTCGAAACGGCCACACTAGAATTCGGCTGAACGTTCGGCGACTAGGCGGAATTCTCGTCGGCTGGATGATTGGTTTCCCGGTCATGTTCATCTTCGCGCTTGTTCTAGGCATCTGGATGAACAAGACGGGTGCAGATTGGTTCGCAACGATGCTCGCAATTCTGCCCTCCATCCTGGTCATATTTGGCCTCACTCGATTAGGAGTTGTCCGGTGGGCAAAGGCAAGCCAAGAATCAGTCAAATTGCTTATGGACCGACTGGAGACATTGCCGCAAGCGGCGCCAATGGGTGTTCCTTCGCATCCGACCATCCTGGACGAGAAATCCGAACGTATTTCCGAACATCACTAGCGAATTGTCTCCAGCTAGAATCGCTCAACCCGACTCATCGCCTGTGGCGATTACTCAGGATGAGCTTTCCCGATTGAATGCTTAGTTGCTAGCTATGTTGCGAACTCACTAACTTCCCTTATCGGCAAGGGCGCCCAGGGCTTCGAGGACCAGTTTCTTCACTTCGGCGCCGGCAAGTGTTTTCGCCGGCGTTTGCATGCTCGATATCTGGTCGCCAAGTGGCGTACGCACCATACTGTCGACCGTCGAATCCATTGAGGAATCCAACCCAGCGTAAACGGGATCTCGCGTGGCCGCGATAGCCTCCCGATAGTGGACGGATCGCCAACGATCTTTGTTTCGATACTCGGAATGACCTGCGTCCCTTGCATCCAAGATCCCTTCGGTTGCCCTCATTTCAACGCTGTCCGTGAATTTCCCAGGCTTGATGAATCGCGTATAAGTCCAAGTTGCTCGCGCCGCTTGGGTAGCTGCGGTCGCGTCGATCTTCCCTGACCCAGGCATAGATGGGCCCATAATCAGGATCGCCCATCCAACCCCAAGTCGAACATTAGCCTTGATAAAGCTGGTGTCTTTTTCATCCTTCCTCTGAGAAGCTTCATCCTCGACGTTTCCGATCAACACCTTGCAAATGGCTTCCACGAATTTCTCTTTGTCCCCCTTCGAGCTCTTCGTGGCATCGTCGATCACCTTCAAAGCCGCGTCAGCCAACTCGACTCCACGGGGGGGCAGACCGACCTTTCTATACGTGTATTCATCGGAACGATGATCTTGCCCAATTGCCGCACAGGTTCGATCAAATCGTTCGTGAAGCAATGATCGGCCAAACGAGCCCCCCGACAATAAGAGTGCGGAAACCAAAAACCCAGACTTAGTGAGCAAATTCAAGTTCATCGCCAGATGGAGTTGCTGTTCCATTATTACGCTCAAGACTGTGAGCTCATGACGGATTCTGAGTTGCCAGCAGATTTCCATATCAACATCGGACGATCCTAAACCAATAGCCCCGGGGCCCGCATTCTTCACGGCTGTGCAGCTTGACGCTTATAACCACACAAATCTCACCGGTTGCCAACCGCTTTCAGGCAAACTAAGCAAGGAAAGCTAGGCTTGATCGGCATCAGGTCTTTCAAATCTCGCGGTTAGGTGAACATGACGATACAAGCTGTAATCGTAGCCATCGTGCTAGCTGGATACTCATCTGGTTCCACTTCGACGAGGGTGCCGCCCAACGAACCAGATCCAGGAAAGTGGGTCGTCATATCGGACCGCATATTGGACGAACTAGCGAAAACTCATCCAAAACCATCGGACCCTTATGCTGTGATGTCGGCAGGCATCTCAGTGGACCGCACAACCGGTGACGTCTATCTCTTGGCCAATAATATTGGTATTTGCAAGAGTACGGATCATGGCCAGACGTTTTCGCTCGTTTCGGGTGATGCGGTTACGGGCCGTTTTGAGACGTGCGGCGGGCTCAATATCGATCCGAGCGGCAAAAGGCTGATGTGCTTTACGATCTACGGATCCAGCGCGTACAGTGCCGATTCTGGTGCGACATGGAAGCGGTCAAGCATCGGCCATCTAGATTTTGGAGCAGTCGATTGGGGCGACACCGGGAAGGCCCTACTCGCGATCGGACACGAAAGTGGGGGAAAGCTCTTATTCAGTGAAGATGCTGGAACAACCTGGAAGACCTTGGGCTCGAATTACTGGGGCACCGGACTTTTTGGTCGCAAAACCCTGCTAAGCAGTCTTCCAAATGGCGGTGGGATCGTGCGAAGCACGGACAGCGGGCTGACTTGGACAAAAGTAAGTAGTGAGAATCCTGCGGCGCCAGTGATGGTGGAGTTCCGTGGAGTTGGATACTGGCTTGGTGAACATGGACTATTGAAAAGCCAGGACAAGGGTGCGAGTTGGACGATCGTCGCGCCAGCTCCTGCGGGCGCAAGCCTCGGACCCCTTATCGGAAGCGATTCCCGTCATATGGTCGTCGGCTCGCCAGACGGTCTTTTTGCTACACGCGACGGAGGCAAATCATGGAATCTTGTCGCCCATCTGGCCCCGGAAATCACTGTCCTAAAGGGAGGCAAGTATGCCACCTACGGCTGGGATCCCATTCACAACATCTATTACGCATCGCAAATGGTAAAGCCGGCCTATAGGCTTGGTCTGCCTTAGCCGCCTCTCGTTAGACTCTCTTCATGTGGCGCCTTCTGCTTTACTTCTTATGGAGGGGCGATTTTGGCTTGCATTTTTCTTGCTGTGGAGGCGATCTCAGACGGGTACGATATCAACCTTAAGGCCGGCTGCTAAGGTACTTGGACCCGATATCGACATTTTCGGATGGGCAAACCGAACAACGGCTACACCAATTGATATGAAGTCGACGTCAGACAACGTATGGCGGATTCGATTCGACAATGGAAAGAGATGGATCTTAAAGAAGCGATTCGATCAAGTTATTTGGCCCAGGGCCTTTCAGATGCACAACTTGCAAGCCTTTTTGCGTTGGCGGAGTGGCAGTCGTTCAAGGCTGGCGACGAGATACTCCATCAGTTTGATGACTCTCATGACCTGATGATCCTTGCAACGGGCGCAGCCAACGTCATCACTCTCATTGGAGAAACGATCGGCGTGATCAAACCGGGCATGCCGATGGGTGAAGTCTCGTTGCTCGATAGCAAACTAAGGTCTGGCACGGTTGTGGCGAGAGAAGCATGCGACGTAGTGGTCTTCTCTGCTGATCCCCTGATGAAACTGCTCCTCACATCGCCTGATTTGGCAGCAACGTTCTTTCTAAATATCAGCCGTGTACTGTGTGCTCGTCTCCGCTCCGCGAATCAGTATCTGGACGTCTTGATGGCGCTGGAAGAAAGCGAAGCAGGTTCTTCCAACTCCTAGGTTTCACTTACGGGAACCTCTCCTCGGAGTTTCCTGGAGATGGACTTGCAGCCATCGATGTTAGGAGATGTGCTTGGCCATGAAGGACTTCGCTATAGACTCCATGGCTCGCGAACGTGACAGCCCAATTGTCAAGGAGTTCTCGAAGACCTTCCGTCCCTCGTGGGAAGAGCCCCACTCACTCAGATTCCGAGAAGTACGATGATTCCAATTGCCTCTTCTGTTTGACGTTTAGTGACGTCCCTTCGAAGAGGCTGACGAAGCAGATGGCCAGCTTCGAGATCGTCAGACTAGCCGAAAGGCCCACGGAAGGGGCGCGCCAAATGTTCGCCAATCGCTTGCAACTTGGCTCCAATTAGGTTCAAACCGCTTGATGAGGTGCTCTGGCATGACATTGCGGGAACCGTTCAGACTAAAGAACGTCCTATAGAGACCGAATATGTGCCTACGGTGATCAAGATTAATCAAGCCAGTCTCGCAGTTTGGCGCCAAGGAAGACTGATGGAACAAGGCACATTCTTTGCACCGGGCCCACGCGATCCTCTATCTGTAGTCGAAGACGAAGCCATTTTGTTTTCGGGCTCTCACATCGGTCAACACATTTTGGATGCAATTCCAGATCTAGCCGTAATTCTCAACGACAAGCGGCAAATCGTGGCAGCCAACGAACATTGCCTACTGGCACTTGGGGCCGAATCCGTGCAGTCCTTAATGGGGCGGCGGATTGGAGAGGCCGTTCGTTGCATTCATGCTTTCCAGGGTCCATCTGGATGCGGAACATCCGAGCATTGCCGTCAGTGCGGGGCCACGAAAGCAATTCAGACATGCTTGAATGCCCAACACTCCGTGCAGTACGAGTGCCGACTCACCACCCAAGGACCAGAAGGCGACTCATCAAAGGAGTTTCTTGCAAAAGCCAACTACGTCAAGATCGGCGACCATCCCCTGGTGTTGCTTGTTCTGCGCGATATCAGCGCCGAAAAGCGCAAAGAGGCACTTGAAAGGCTCTTCTTCCACGATGTGCTTAACACGGTTGGTGGCATGATTGGCCTAACCGATCTCATGGTCGCGGGCAAGGCCCAGGATTCCGTTGAATATGCCCGACTGATTCATCACCTTGCTGAATCCGTTGCCGAGGAGATAACGGCCCATCGAAATCTTATTCAGGCAGAGGCGGGGACGCTGCAACTCGATACATCCAATGTGTACGTCTCGGACCTCTTTCAAGAAATTACTGAGAGCCTATCGCCTCATCCGGTCTGCAAGGACAGGACCATCGAAAGTCACGTTCAACCCGAATGTAGTCTTCGAACCGATCGTCTGCTGCTCCGCCGAATAGTCGGCAATATGGTCAAGAATGCCTTGGAGGCATCTCCCATCGGTTCGACCACAACCCTCTCCGCAGAACAAACTAAAACCGGCGTCTCAATCAGTGTGAATAACCCAGGCGTCATGCCAGCCCATGTCCTCAACCAACTCTTTAAGCGCTCATTTAGCACAAAGGGCGAGACGGGCAGAGGCCTCGGAACCTATAGCATCAAGCTGTTTACCGAGCGTTACCTTGGGGGAAGCATTGAGGTGGATTCTAATTCGAACACAGGAACAACGTTTACGGTAATCCTCCCTTCCCTCGGCCCAAACATTTAGGCTTCGTTGCCGCATTGCAGGGTCTTCTTGGCGTCAAAGGCAATCCAAGTTGGGCCACCCGTCTCAAAGACAAAGGTCTTAACGTTGCCCGACTCTACATGCGATGAAAGCAATCGAAGTTTGGTCATTTCTTGTCGCCCCGTTGGCCGATGGGACTGACGCTAGATGAACTAGGTTCCACTAGACGTAATTCACTGTCGAAAGCCCTGATCGGGATTCTTAGCGACAAAGTTTGATGTGGGACTGAATACGGGTGGACGTTACTCGTTCATATACTGACCCTTCCATCCTTCAGCGGTTGGAGCCTCGATCTTGATCGGCTGAAGCGACTCCCGGTAAGATCCATTGGTTCCAACGGTTTCGCAAGTGCTAACCGTTTCCCATGAATCAGTTTCCACATTTGCGCAATGAATGCCGACTCGACGGATAGTCCATCCTCCCTCGATACGGGTGATCGTTGGCTTGGGTACGTGATGACTCTCAATCCATGATTCAGAGACGATTCCGCATCTTCCAGCGGATATACCCGCGTACTGCTTTGCTTCTGCAGATTGGCCGAACCCGATCTCCGAGTTCACGTCCTCTCTTGCGACGATCTCAAAAATGTCCCTCGGGCGAAGGGATACGATGGGTGACGAGAGCAGCCTAATATAGGAAAGAGCTTCAGCGCCGCTCCGGATCTTCACGTGTCCCTCCAATTGTCTCACCGAATCAATGGTCAAGCAAAAGAAGCCCCTTTTTTGGCAAAGCTGCTTGAAGGGTGGCTCGATACCAGGTTCATCGCCAAAATAGAGTCCACCTCCCGTGTCGAAAGGACATTGGAGCGAGTCTCCACGCACTCTGAGGTTCACGAAATCCCCCGCTTGGTTCCTCACAAGGGACGGACGAAGAGCGGAATACCCAACCACCGCATCCACAAAAACGATCCCCAATAGGCCGAGGAGAGTGAGGACTACCCTTATCCGCTTGGATCGACGATCACGGGTCGTCGGCATGATTCGCTTTAGAAGCACTGCCCAAAGCAAATACGTGACTGGAACCAGCAATAGAAACGTGAGTACTGACTCCTTGATCACTTCCTGAAGGGCAACATAGGGATCGTTCACTGGCATTAGTGTAATCGCGATTCATGTTGTAACCTAACCGGTCCCTTCATAAAATGTTGAGCAAATCTAGGTTAGGCTTGATTGATCTAGGACACTCCCATGATTGTCGCCAAGGCGCCTTATAAGCTGGACACGCCGCTTCAGCATCGAACTATAGGGGCCCGCAAAAAGCTCTATCCGGTCAATGCTGGTAACCTTTTGCCATGGAATTGCCTCCTTACGTGCCGAAGGTCCAAGGTGATTTCCTTGTACATGCCGTTGGCATACTTATCGCAGATGCTCGGATAATCGGGATAGGCGCCGGTGGGTCGTTCGTGTCAGGTGAAATGGACGATTACTCGGACGTCGACCTACTTGTCGTCGTCTCCGACCCAAGCCTTTGCACCGATATTGCTGCCAGGATAGAGATTGCGAGCAGACTTGGCCTATTGCTTACCTGCTTTACCGGCATCCATGTCGGAGATCTCCGCTTGCTCATTTGCGTTTACGGTCCGCCGGTTCTGAAAGTTGACTTGAAATTTGTCACCGCCGACGACCTAAAACATCGAGTAGAAGATCCCGTCGTCCTATACGATCCGATCAGTGTCTTCGCAAAGGCCTTTCACTGCAACGGTCCCGTATATCCCAGTCCCAATCTCCAGTGGATCGAGGATGCGTTTTGGGCTTGGATCCTATCTGGTGGTGCGAAGATTCGGCGGGGCGAGCTGTTCGAAGCCAAGGCGATACTGAACTTCCTGGTCGAGAAAGTCCTGGCCCCCCTCTTGGCGCTTGAATATGGCCATCAACCTTCCGGAGTCCGAAGAATCGAGTTTCGAGCGCCGCAACATGTGGATGTACTTGGACAACTATGCACATCTTACGACCGAGATGCCATCAAAGAGGCACTTTTGGCAGCCGCATGCCTCTACAGGTCTCTCCGCAAAGACATTCAGTTTCGTAGCGAGGCAGAACGACAAGCTCTGGATTACTTGGCGGCCTCCTGAGGCCGGTTGGAAAACGGCAATACCGAGAACTTGCCAAAATCTCCACTGACTCGATTCCTTCCTATCCGTTAGGTCACAGGTTGAATTACCGGAACGGGCATTTCACGCACGACTCGGTTGGGTTTTTCTCTGGCTCCCACCGTTATTACCGGCGTTCAAAGCTGCGTGCCGTCTGTGATCCCGGAGGGCTTTCGGTTGGTAACTCCGATGTAGAATAGTGTTCCCACGCTAAAGGAGGTTGACACATGCTGCTACTTGCCCTTGCGCTCGCGATTCCATTCGGGCCGGATGTTGCGATACTCGTAACAACGGACCAGGCGCAATATAAGCCAGGTCGCACCGTTCATGTGCTGCTGCAATGCGATTCAAAAATCGAGGGAAACCTGGCAGTCACGGCGTATCGAAACGGCGAGGAGCTGAAAGGCGTCATTCCTTCGCGCCCGTGGAAACCGAACCAACTGATCGACTGGTCTCCGCCGACGGACGATCACCAAGGATATCTTCTATCGGCTCGCGTATATGGCAAGGACGGTGACGTAAAGGCAAGCGGGTCCTGCGGGGTTGACGTTTCATCTAACTGGACGACATTCCCACGCTACGGATATCTGTCCCATTTCGGACCCGAGCTTCGGTACAAAACCAACGCGATTCTCGACAACCTAAGGAACTTTCACATCAATGCCCTGCAGTTCTACGACTGGCAATGGAAGCACCACATGCCGCTTGCAACCGCTTTTGAGTGGGTCGACATTGCGAACCGACCGACCTACGCCAGCACCATTGAGTCATTCGTAGGTCTGGCACATCAGAGTGGCATCGCATGCATGGCGTACAACCTAGGATATGGCGCAGTCGACGGGTTCGAATCTGATGGCGTTTCAAAATCGTGGGAGTTGTTCGACGACGCTGAAGCACGTACGCCGTATTCACTTCCGATGCCTCAAGGTTGGGCAACCAAGCGCATATATTTGATGGATGCCGGCAATCTCGGATGGCAAGGCTATCTTTTCTCTCGTGAGAATCTGGCCTTGAGAGCCTTTCACTTTGACGGTTGGCAAATGGATCAAGTCGGCAATCCGGGACGCAAGTATGAATCCAATGGGAAACCAATCGAACTGCGCACCCGATTCCCAGCCCTTCTGAGCGCTGCGAAGAAGGAAGTTCGTGGCGTACTCATCTTCAACAACGTCGGAACCTATGGCCTGGTCGAAACGCTCGATAGTCCTACGGATGCCATGTATGCCGAAGCGTGGGAAGGCGATGGGCAAAAGACCTTTGCCGATCTCAAGCGAGTTGTCGAACAATCCCGCTCGATGGGAAAGGCCTCGATCATAGCCGCCTATATGGACTACGAACGTGCGAAACAATTCGACGGCAAGCAGACTCAAGGTCAATTCAATGCACCGGGGGTCTTGCTGACCGATGCAACGATCCTTGCTGCCGGTGGCGCCCATATCGAGCTTGGGGACAGTGGAAATCTCCTGTGCAACGAGTATTTTCCCAACCATAACTTGGTTCCCGACGCGGACCTCATGAATCGACTCCGGAGCTACTACGACTTTAGCGTCGCCTACGAGACGTTGCTCCGAGGCCATGACGTCCATCCAACGCCCTTGAATGTTCAGATTAAGGGAGCCCCTTGCAGCGCTGACGGATCCGCGAGAACCGTCTGGGTTTTCGCCCAATCAACTGGAGACAAGATGGTCATACACCTTATCAACCTGCTTTCAAGCACGGACAACCAGTGGCGTGACACTCGAGGAACTCGCATGGCGCCTCAATCCCTATCGAATCTGCGCCTGGAGTTACCGCCCGGCACGTGGCGCAAAGCGTTCATAGCAACGCCGGACGACGGCGTGGGCGCTCCCCGTGCTATAAAGATCCAGGATTCGGAGGTCCAGGTCCCACACTTGAATTACTGGACAATGGTCGTGCTCAGCAAATGAAGATCTGTTGGTAACGTCCAATCTAAAGCCGAATCTGACAGGTCCCATTGTGCAAAATATTGGCCCCCTGTCGCAGTCTTGATCAACCGTAGACTGTTGGGCCGAACAACCCTTGCCGCCCCTATATCCTGAAGAACAGGTTCGACTTCTGCGGAGATATCGATGAAAGCCTAACGACGACTCGCTGTTTCCAATGCAAAGCAAGCACTTTAGGTGAAGATCCATGGTCACGGTCGCTCTCGATCGCGTCATGTGGAGGAACTGCTACCAAGAGAATGCGGCTGTCCAATGAGTGTCGCCATCGTGGTGTCGGCTTTCCGGCTTGCTGGATATTGAGGGGCACGGAAACCCAGGGCAAAAGTATGTCCAACTAAGGCGTCAAGTAAACAAATCCAAGCATCCATACCTAGGCACAACATTGTGAGACTTAGGCGCCCGACGAGAAATCGTCTAAAAAAGTCCTTGGATTTCATCGTATACCGTGGTAGATTATCAGATAGTATACCGTGGTAGATTTACCACGGTGTGTGGAGGAAGTATGCCGCGGAAAGAAATGAAGCTTGGGAAGATTCAATTGGAAATCATGAAGGTCATTTGGGATCAAGGTGAGGTAACCGCGAGACAAATATCGGAGGCTCTTAGCCAGAAGGAAGTTGTAACCCACAGCACGGTTCAGACTCTCTTACGTAAGCTCGAGGTCAAAGGAGCGGTAGAACACGTCAGTGATGGACGGACCTTTCTTTACCGTGCACTTATCCATCAGTCGTCAGTTGCAGAGTCCTCGACTCGCGAACTACTGACTCGGGTGTTTCACGGTTCGGTTTACAGTCTAGTCGCTCACCTGATCAAGTACGAAGCCGTTTCGCCGGACGAGCTCAAGGCGATGCGCGAACTTATCGACTCGAGCACAGAGGAAGGAGGTCCGAAATGAACTGGCTGCAAAACTACACCGACCCCGCTTGGGTGCTGCTGGCTCAGACAACCTCCCTCCTTATCGCCGTGTTCGTAGTATCACTCCGACTCCGCTCTCGAGGTCCAGCGGCAACCGTATTTGCGTGCAAGGCAGGATTGATCGGGGTGTTAGCCTTGCTCATCGCTCCCGTTATCCCAATGCTGCACACTCGCTCGCTGATCCATCTTCCCCCTTCGCAGCAAGAAGCATCGTTTGCTGATCTTCAACCTATTCATAGGAATACACCGAATAGAGTGGCTGAGAAGGGTCCCACCACGGCTGCCGTACCAACAATGCGCACACCGACCATTTTCGGACCGACGGTGGACAATTTTCGGCAAGCGGCGCCTGCACCGTCCAGCAAGCCCATCCCCGTGGCTCAGACACTTCTCGAAATCTGGGCATTAGGCACAGCCATCCTCCTCACCTGGATCGTTTGGGCCCAAGTCAAGCTATCGCTATTAAGGCGACGAAGCATTCTTCTTCGAGAGGGATTGGCTTTTGACCGCCTTGAGAATTTATGTCGACAACGCAAAGTCGCGGCTCCCGCCTTGCGTGTTCACTCCAAGGTCGAGGGCCCCTTTCTCATAGGTGCTTTCAGGCCCACGATCATGATGAATCTGATCGCGGCACACGAGTTAGACGCGACGACAATGGACTTGATCTTCGAGCACGAGCTTGCTCACTTGCGGAGCAAGGACTGCGCTTGGCGCTTGGTTGAGCGGGCACTGTGCGCCGTCCTCTGGCCTCAACCACTGCTATGGAAGCTCTGTGCCTGGCTGGATCAATCAAGTGAGGAGGTATGTGACCAATTCGTCATCGCAAACATCTCATCGCGACGCCAATACGCAGACTGTCTTCTCAATCTGGCCAGCAGTGCTTGGTACGGCCCAGTGGAGAGAACGCTTGGCGTGGGCGTCGTACCATTCCGTTCCGCCATTGGCAGGAGGATCGCAAGGATCATGGACAGCTCTCATCGAATCACCACTCACCTATCTCGACGTAGCCGACTTGGAATTACTGGCATCACACTCGCGCTGGCGGTTGGTTCTGCATTCATCATATCGGGCAGTGCGCCGGCAAGCCATAAAACACCGCATCAGGGTGCGCCGATCACTACCGGCGACCCGGCAGCGATTGCCCAATGGAACGAACTAGAGCGGACTTATGCGAATCTAGACTCGTTTTCGACGACGATAAAGACTGATGAAGACGGCGAACGAAAAGTCCTCCAGATGCTCTATAAGCGGCCCGATCGCACGGTTGTAAAGGTAATGAGCGATCGGGTGATGATGGTAAGCCAAGTCATATTCGTTGACGACAGCTCGGTGACAACAACCTGGCCAAGTAATCCAAAGGTCTATCGCACCGAGCGATCCAGCGAAGGCTCTGTTGCCCATGGAGTCAAGCGCAAATGGCAGCCATCCTTGTTTGGAATGTGGGGACGCGCCATGCTGCATCCAAACTGCGCTTACTTGTTGTTGACAGGAACACCCGACTTTGCGGTCTCAGGCAATCATAATCTCAGCTTTGGCCCGGATAGTGTCGTCGATGGGGAGCCAGTGACCACCCTCGTGGTTGAAAGCATCAACTTAGGAGGAATGAGGCATCCGGCCACAACGACTTTTTCCATCAGCAAAACCGACCATCTTATCAGGCGAGTTCAGCGAGTTACTCAATACTATATTGGTCAGGACCGCAGCCAAACTCATACGCAAACGATCGTAGAAACGTACGAGAATGTACGGTCCAATCCGCCAATCGATGATCGTGATGTGACGTTTCACGCACCAGCAGGCGCCATTGCAGCATCCCCATTGGGAGGTGACCAGACTCCTCCCGCCGATGTCCAGGCACTTCTTGACAAGGTAACAGAAGCCTACAAGAGCGCGCAAACGATCTCGTTTGTGGCCCGCGCAAGCGGAGGCACCGGGGCAACCCTAACCGTGGCCCTGAAGAAACCCAACTTCCTTCGAATGTCCCTGAACCTCGACAAGTATCCTAATCAAGGAGTTCATTCGCTTTCCGATGGCGTGAATCAATACACTTGGGAAGGTGAAAACGCAACCCGCTACCTACAAGTCCCAGCAACACCCCAGTTAATTGGCGGGTTTGGGGAGTTTGGAATCGCGATCAATAGCTTTGACGTCATGCTTGACAGCGTCGCATGGTCGTTTGGAAGTCCGCCCTACCGCCTCATCCAAGGAGACATGAAGTTGGGACCCTCAACGACCGTCAACGGCGTTCCGGTTGACACAGTTATAGCCACACAGCCGCTCCTGGGCCCTGCCATGATGCCACTTGAGGATAGCTTCGTCCGAAAAACCTATTCCTTTGGGAAGCGAGACCACTTGCTCTATGAAGTCCAAACCCACGATCACAGCGTTCAAAACGGCAAAACCTGGGATCGGCAGCTCAACGAATCAGTCGAGAAGCTAGAGGTTAACAAGCCAATCGCCGATGACTTCGCGTTCCATCCAGGCGCGATGACTCGAGCAACGACGTTGAGGGACACTGCACCCCGCTACAACAACGGAACGGGCATTGAAATCGGCGACCGATTCCCCGATTTTGCGGCTAACGACATGCAAGGAAAGCCATTTTCGCTCGAGCAATACCGGGGCAAGGTTCTCTTGATTCACGCATGGACACAGGGCGTCACCAACTACAAGTGGGACATGCCAAGAATCGAAGCCCTCTACCGGAAATACCGTAAGCTTGGGTTTGAGGCGGTTGGAATCGCCTGCGACTACGCAGAGGATCGACCTTGGATAGACAAGTATCTCGCTGCCAACGGGATCCAGTCTCGACAACTATTCGATGGACTACACCTTGACCAGGGGTTCAAGAAGAAACTCAAGCTGCACTCCTTCCCTTTCAGTTATCTCATCGGTCGTGACGGCAAGGTCTTCGCAAAGAACCCATGGGTACCGGACATCGAGCCACAGATAAAGAGCGCATTAGAGGCAGAAAACTGACCGCCGGATAAGGGTCACTTGGAACTCAGCGCCGATTCTTTCTCGGCGCTGAGTTAGTTCGCATTGGTCTGCCCAATCACTTGTGGCACTACAAACCGGGTTTTTCCTGCTTTCCGTAGCCGAGTTTTTCGTCGAGCCATAGGAGTTGGGATCGCAGCTGGGTTCCGGCCAGGCGTCGACCAAACCTATGCAGAAGCTTAGAAAAGTCCTTATTGAACGGGCATACTCGGATGCAGATGGAACAGTCGGCGCCTTGGGCGGCCCAGAACTTGAAACATTTCTCCGTGTGCACGGTCCATTAGGTCTCGTTCATTCTCCGAACTCGTGGTGGGAAGAGGCCCTCGAAGGATCTACGGTCAGTTCCGGGCCCGTCACTACGTAGATCGACTTAAGGTAGCGGCCAATAGACCCTTGACGTAAAACGGACCTGACAAAAGCGCCGGGTACGGGATAAGATGGGTTATGGCGTTAGGGGACGAGGCTCGTGCGACTAAATGGCGCGACCCTTTGGCGGAAGGGTTTGGGCCGCTTACTCGGCATGAAGCGGCTATAGAGGCCAACCGCTGCCTTTATTGTTTCGATGCGCCTTGCACTCATGCCTGTCCTACTCACATCGACATTCCCCGATTTATCAAGAAACTCGCGACCGGGAACTTGCTTGGTTCGGCAAAAACCATTTTGGAATCCAACTTATTGGGCGCGACTTGCGCCAGGGTCTGTCCGGTTCAAGAACTTTGTGAAGGCACCTGCGTCCTTGGAGCGGACAAGAATCCGATTTCGATCGGTCGACTGCAGCGATTCGCGACGGATTCGGTGCATTCGGATCTCTTTTCCGCTGGTGAACCAACCGGGATGAAGGTTGCGGTGGTGGGATCCGGGCCTGCAAGCCTATCTTGCGCCGGAGAACTTGCCAAATTGGGACACTCGGTCACCATTTTCGAGAAGCGCCCACTGCCCGGGGGTTTGTCTACCTACGGGATCATATCCATTCGCGAACCAACGGAGGTCGCGATCGGCGAAGCGGAAATGATCAGCCGTCTGGGAGTCCATTTTGCTTACGGCGTCGAGGTGGAGAGCATCGACGAACTTCACGAGAGTTTCGATGCAATCTTTCTGGGCTTGGGTCTCGGAGCGACGCCAGACCTTCAAATACCGGGAGAAGAACTTATCGAAGATGGATTGTCCTATATCGAGAAAAGCAAGGTCGACCGTGAATCGCTCAGGGTTGGAACCCACGTCGCCGTCATCGGTGCAGGAAACACTGCCATCGACTGTGCCACCATCGCCAAGCGCCTGGGGGCCAAGACGGTTACGATGGTTTATCGTCGATCCGAGAACGAGATGACCGCATACCAGCACGAATACGAGTTCATCCGGAAAGAGGGCATTGAGTTCGAGTTTCTGGCTCAACCGGTAGGGGTGATCGCCGACGGCGGTCGCATCAAGGGTCTGCTTTGTGCGCGGATGGAGCTTGGAGAACCCGACGAGACAGGTCGACGATCCCCAATTCAGGCCCCAGGCACTTCTTTTGTGATCGAGGTTGACCAGGTTGTGAAGGCGATCGGGCAGAAGAAACCTTTCCTCAATGTCGACACCCATAACGGTTTTGTAGCCGTTACGGAAGATTTTGAGACAAGCAAAGCCGGGGTTTTTGCGGGAGGCGACTGCATACGTTCGAGAGGCGCAGCATCCACCGTCATGGCGGTTCAAGACGGCAAACTAGCGGCCATCGCAATCGACAAACGACTTAGAGGCATGGCACGTGAGGTGCTATAGGGGCTAAATACGACTTGAAATTGGGACCTGTGTGCAAGTCGATTCGGGATAGGACTCCGGTGTGATTGAAGAAAAATGAGCGCTGATTTAAAGTGTAACTTTGCGGGGATCAAGTCTCCCAATCCGTTTTGGCTTGCTTCTGCGCCGCCGTCCAATACGGGCGCCCAGGTACACAAGGCTTTTGAATCGGGTTGGGGAGGCGCGGTATGGAAGACAATCGGGCCACCGGTTCTAAATGTCTCCAATCGATATGGGTCTTGGAGCCATAACGGTCAGAAGATGGTCGGCATCAATAATGTCGAGCTGATTTCCGATCGCCCAATAGAGATTAACCTACGAGAGATCTCGGAAGTGAAGAGGGCTTGGCCAGACCGGGCGGTAATCGTGTCGGCGATGGTCGAATCAACTCCCGATGCTTGGCGAGAAATCGTCCACCAAATCGAAGACACCGGGGCGGATGGGATCGAGTTGAATTACGGGTGCCCTCACGGGATGAGCGAGAGGGGCATGGGGAGTGCAGTCGGTCAAGTTCCCGAATACTGCGAACAGATCACAAGCTGGGTCAAGAATGAGTCGCGCATTCCGGTCATCGTTAAGCTAACTCCGAATATCTCTAATATCGTGGGCCCGGCGCGAGCAGCCTTAGCCGGTGGCGCCGATGCGATATCGCTTATTAACACCCTTAACTCGATTACAGGCGTTGACTTGGACTCTTTCGAGATTTCTCCAAACATCGGTGGCAAGGGCGGGCACGGAGGTTATGCCGGTCCAGCGGTCAAACCGATCGCGCTGAATATGCTCGCGGCGGTAGCTTCCGACGACATCATAAAGGCGTCGGGGATACCCGTCTCTGCGATGGGAGGAATTGCGACGTGGCGAGATGCCGCCGAGTTCTTTTTGCTTGGCGCACGATCAGTCCAAGTCTGTACCGCTGTCATGCATTATGGGTTCCGAATTATTGAGGATCTCTGCGACGGACTGACCAACTGGATGGATTCAAAGGGATTTGAGTCGCTCGGAGACTTTTGCGGTCTTAGTCTCGACCGAATTTCAGCTTTTCAGGATTTCGATCTGTCCTTCAAAGCAGCGGCGAGAATCGATTCCACGAAGTGCATCAAATGCGACCTCTGTTACATTGCCTGCAACGATGCAGCCCACCAGTGTATTGACCTAGTCAGCTCAAACGGTGATCGGGTCCAACCAGGTTTCAACATTCGTTCCAGTGGAAGGTATGAGGCAGTTGAGTCCCGCCCTCAGCCTATTGTCCGTGAAGACGCCTGCGTCGGCTGTCGACTTTGCTACAACGTATGCCCAGTTGAGGGGTGCATCGAAATGGTGGAAGTACCTACAGGCCGTGCATCCGTTACATGGGGTGAAATAACTCAGAGCCGACCAGAAATCACCCAAAGCTGGGAAGCAATGAAGCGGTATCGACACGAAGTAGGGATCGAAATACACTAGTCCAAAGCGGCGCCCGATCCATCGAGGGGTTCAATCTCGCACAACCCTTCGGCAATTGAGAACCGACTTGGATTATCCCCGGAGATACTTTCTCATCCAGTCGGCAAGCGCATCGATTGCTTTGGCTTCAGGCGCGTTGATTGGATCGATACCGTGGCCCATATGATCGACGTAAATCGCCTGAGTGGGTACGCCGAGGCCTTTGAGTTTCACCTCTGCTTCCTCGGTTTGGGTTGACGGGACCAGCGGGTCCACCTTGCCCTGAATGAATAGCGTGGGGGCGGTGTGTTGATCAAAAAAGTTGATTGGACTAGCTTTATAACGTCCGGGCTTGTCAATCTTGGTGGTTTCTCCGATCAGCCGCTGAACGATCCGATACGTTTCTCCTGCTTGGGTCAGGGGCATGTTGAGGTCGTGAATACCTGAGATGCTGCAAACCGCTTGAACCCGGCTTGACACCGCGCCTACTTGGTCGACACTTCCTAAGAAGGCTGAAAGATGGCCGCCCGCGCTTACCCCGGAGGCGCCAATCTCATCGGCAACGATGTCCAGTTCTTTGGCGTGGGCTCGAATGTAGCGAACCGCTGCCTGTACGTCTTCGAGTTGCGCAGGCCATGGATCCTTCGGTGCGAGCCGATAGTCAACGGATGCAATGAGGAAACCCTTATCCGCAAGATAGTTTCCAATCTCTAGCATCTCCTTCCGGTTTCCACCTACCCAACCGCCGCCGTGGATCAACAAGATCGCCCGATGAAGATTGGACTGGGGATTTGGCCTGACAATGTCAAGCTTTAGATCTCCGGTTGGATGATGGGCGTACTTGATCGTAGTCACGGAGATGCCAGTATCCCCCACTACATTGCTTCCGTGCCTGCTTGCCTCGGAGGGATCCTGAACACAGGCGATAGCAGAGGATGCAACCCACAAGGTCACCCAGACTTTGGCAGGATGACTCCAAGCATAGTGCATCTCAGCATTATAGTTGCTAATCACCCAATGCGATTCGCGCCATTCGCCTAGGCTCGAGCTCGCTGCATTTTGTCCACGAAGTCAGCAAAATATGGTCGTGAGTCCCAGGGTCCGGGCGCTGCTTCCGGGTGGTATTGAATGCTGTTGGCGTCTGCGCTTTTAATGCGAATTCCTTCGACTGTCCCGTCATTCAGGTTGAGCTGGGTCACTTCTGCGCCGGTCCCGTCAAGCGAGTTTGGATCCACAGCATAGCCATGATTCTGACTGGTAATCGTGACTTTTCCTGTCAGAAGGTCCTTAACCGGGTGGTTTGATCCGCGGTGACCGAACTTCAGCTTGTAGGTTTTTCCCCCAACGGCGTGGCAGAGAAGCTGATTGCCAAGGCATATGCCGAAGATAGGGCGAACCCCAATCAACTGTCTGACCGTGTCGACCACAGACTCCAATCTCTGTGGGTCTCCCGGCCCCGGTGATAGGAGGACTCCATCCGGCTTCATCGCAAGAATCTCATCCGCGCTCATTGTCGCAGGCACGACGATCGGCTGGCATCCCGCACTCCAAAAACGCCTGAGGATGTTGTACTTCAAGCCGCAATCTATAACGATTAGTCGCAATCGACTGGACTCGTCCGCATCGCCCAAATCCTGTCTTCCTTCCCTACCCCATTTATACGGCGCTTGAGTGGTCACGTCGAAAACGAAGTCAGTGTCGTCGTAGGTTTGGACATTTGCCAAATGGGCTCTTCCCACTTCCAAGTCATCGCATATGCATCCCATCGTGACGCCTGCGGTACGGATGCGCTTGGTGATTGCGCGGGTGTCGAGTCCCTGGATCGCGACCTTATTTCGTTCTTTTAGCAATTGGTCGATGCTCTTGGTGGCTCGCCAGTTACTTGGCGCCTCACAGGCTTCTTTCACGATCAATCCGGTCGGCTGAATTCGATCCGACTCGAAATCGTCATCGTTGATCCCGTAGTTTCCGATGAGGGGATAGGTGAGGAGGACAATCTGGCCCGCATAGCTTGGGTCGGTCAGGATCTCCTGGTAGCCGGTCATTCCCGTGTTGAAGACGACTTCTCCAACGGTTTCGCCCGAAGCCCCAAGGGGCTTGCCAGTGTAAACGGTTCCGTCGCTTAGGATCAGGTATCGCTTCAATCTAGACGAAGATGATACCCCGCACTATGGGAGTTACGGTATTGCACTAGATCGTGAACCTGTCAAACGGGAATGCCGGAATCCTGATGAAACTCGGATTGAGGCTAGGAACCTCCTATAAAATCCATCGGGAATCAGCGGTCTGGCTCGCGAACCTACTCCCTGCACTTATGACTCTATCCCTTGCTCCACCAGTGTCCACAAGTCTCTTGCAGGAATCGACTTCTCCTCCAGCGACCGTTCGTCGAATGGGTAGATGTTCTGATGAATATGACCGGTTTCGACCGATACGGACAGGCCGACTGCGGACGGAATCATATCTCCGTTGCCCTGAAGGGCGAAGGGGGCGGGCGCCATGAAAGTTAAGCGAGAGGGAGTCTTTAGGTGGTCTTCAAGAAGGGGTTGGATCAATTCGCGGTCTACTTCTCGAATGAACCAATCCAGCTCTTCGGGCTTATTCTCTCGCCTCAGAAGCTCCGCCACGTCCAAGTAGACAATCGTCAGGGGACGCTTGGTGGCGCGATCAGCGATTGCGCGTAAGCGGGTAGAGAGTCCACGGCCGACAACGGCCCGATTCTCATGTTTATATCCGGTAAGCCGAGTTAGCCCAGCAAGTCTCAGCGATGCGCTCTCCACTGTTGCAGGTTCGCCTCTCCGCAACGCCAGGTTCGGCACGGAGGTACGAATGCCTTGTCCCCATGGCCATAGCAGGTTGAATGGGGGCAACCCTTCGTCAAGGCGTCGTTCATTCAACTCAAGATCTGAAAGTAAATTGATCGAGTCGTCGATAAACCGCCGGAGAATAGACTCTCCATCGCCTTGTGGCAGATTCTCTCTTAGAAGCTTGCCGTCGACCTCCGTCACAGAGGCGGTACCCATGTCTCCGAGCGCTTCCCATACCAACGCATGGTCAAACCCTTCGCCCTTCAGAACGGTAAGCACTTTCGTATCAAGTCGCTTCGCTGCATTCAAAATCAACTCGACCTCTTCGGGTTTCGCCATCAAGGTTGGCCTAGCAGCCACGCCGTCTTGAAACGCCATTAAGGAAAGGTGAAAATGGGTCGACTTCTCTGGGGGATCGAAACCTAGGGCAGATACGGTCAGCGGGCCTTGGTTCAACCGAACCAGGTTTTGACTCATGCCGAGCAGCATGGCCTCCGGCGTTTCGGTCCCCGGAATTTCCGCTACTTTAGATAGACTTCCCCGCTCGCACAGCGTGCTTAAGGATGGGAATCCTTTGCGAAGAAACGACTCGCCGTCTGGAACCGACAGCAAACCCGGCAGAATCAAAACGGTTCTACGCATAGTGTTCAGCCACTACATCTCAATGAGCTTCAACTGCCCATGAGATATGGCGGCAATTTCACCGACGTGTGTCGGCTTATCGAGGGTGTCTTTCCGTAGGTTATCTGGCACCGGAACTGGATAGTCGCCATTAAAGCAAGCCAGGCAGAAATTGTCCTTTCCTTTGCCAACCGCATCGATGGCGCCCTGTATGCTCAAATACCCCAGGCTGGTCGCTCCGAGGTCCTCTTCAAGCTGCTTAATAGTCATCTTCGCGGCAGCGAGCTCGCTTTTGTCAGCCATGTCGATTCCATAAAAGCATGGAAACTTGATCGGCGGCGCCGTAATCCGGACGTGAACTTCAGTCGCCCCGGAATCAAACATCAGTTTTACGATCTGCTTGGTGGTCGTCCCGCGCACGATCGAATCATCGACCAAGATCACGCGCTTTCCGACCAAGTGGTTCTCAAGGGCTGTCAGCTTCATCTTGACGCCAAGTTCACGCATTCGCTGATTGGGAGAAATGAACGTGCGGTGAATGTAGCGGCTTTTCACCATTCCTTCACGATAAGGAATGCCACTCTCGACGCTGTAGCCTAGAGCGGCCGGAATGCCACTGTCAGGAACCGGTACGACGATGTCGGCCTCGACTGGGTGTTCCTTTGCTAATTGCGCACCCATTTTTTCTCGCGCAGTATAAAGAGAAGTACCGTACATCACCGAGTCGGGCCGGGCGAAATAGATGAACTCAAAAAGGCACATTGCCTTTCTCGTCGACTTGGCGCCGCATGCCAAGCGCATTCCGTGCGCATCGATGATGACCATTTCGCCTGGCTCCAGTTCCTGGAGCGGCACACCTCCAACCGGGTGAAAGGCGCAAGTCTCGCTGGCAATCAGGTAGCCGTCGTCTCCAAGTGTGCCTACGACAAGTGGACGGATTCCTGTTGGATCCCGAAAACCGATGAGCACTTTAGGAGTGAGCACGGTCACGCTGTATGCGCCTCGAGCTCGGCGCATAACTTCCGCGACTGCCGCCTCTGGGCCCAAGTGCATGTTCTTTACGATAATTCTCGCGATGATCTCCGAATCGCTCGTGGAATCGAATCGGTCCCCGTCCTGCTCCATTTCCGCCCGCAATTCTCGGGCGTTAATGAGGTTTCCGTTATGGGCAATCGCGATGTCACCGATTTGGCTCTGACAAAAAACGGGTTGGGCGTTGCGCAATTCGCTCGCACCGGTCGTGCTGTACCTTGTGTGCCCGACCGCGATATGCCCTGGCAAATCGTCCAGGGCGGCTTCATCGAAAACTTGATTGACGAGCCCCATACCGCGGCGAAGTCTGACTCTCGTCCCATCGCTTACTGCGATTCCCGCCGATTCTTGCCCGCGATGTTGAAGGGCGAACAAACCAAAGAACCCGATGCGGGCGGCGTCCTGGTGTTCCCCTTCATGAGGCTGCGTGTAGACTCCCAGCACGCCGCACTCTTCCTTGAGCCTGTCGTCGAGTTCGATGTCTACCACTCTCTTAGTATGGCATCCAAGCGCCATTTGGGGATGAGATTTAGAAGCCGAGAAATGGGCTTTACTTCCGGTCTGACGCTGATATCCGATGAGCGGCATTACCCATAAAGACGCCCCTAATGAGGGTCATGTCATGCAGCAGAGCAGGAAAAGGCCACGATCGCCTATGCAGATGCGACCTCAAGATTACTTTCTGGCCTCATGTCTCATCTTCGCCAAGTCCTCAAGAACCAAAGGCACGCTGGAGTCATGCGCGATGATACGTCCAATTCCTAAAGGCGTAAAAAACGAAATGCCCTCGAAAACTCGAGAGCCTAAATCTTTCTGCAGGCAGACTTGCCTCAAGATGCCATCAAAGATCGTAAGTCGGCTTGACCAACCATGCCTTCGGCACCGGCTTCAGCCCACAAACCACCATACTGAAGGCTTCTGATTTAATGACTGAAGTCGCTACTTTGAGCCTAACTACGCCATGGGGGGTCTTCAATCGCACGGTTTGAAGGTTGGGAGACTGCACACGATTCTTGTGCGGCGCCTTATATTTCCAACCCTTGGAGTGTTGGTTCCGAATGTGCTTTGCGTTGTTACCACGCTTACCGCTAACCTGACAGATCTTCGCCATATTCTTCCTCAACTACACAACGCGTGCAGCGAAGGGAAACTATACCCGCTTGGAGTGGTTGAGCGCAAGGCATGGGGTGCGGGGTGCGGGGTGCGGGGTGCGGGGTGCGGGGTGCGGGGTGCGAACAGATAATTGGATTGAGTGCCTTGCCCGAGAGTCATGTCAACGAAAAACGAGTCGTTCTCTGTATTCATAGACAAAATGCGAACCTTAACCTCTATTCTAGCTCTGAACCCTCGACCCTCGACCCTCGACCCTCGACCCGACCCCCTCGCCCTATCCCTTGACTGCGCCGAGTTGGATTCCCTTGACGAGATACTTTTGACCTACTATGAAGAGGATCAGGGGTGGAACTACGCTCATCACGCTCGCGGCCATCATCAGATGGGTGGCTTTGTCATACACGCTGTCGAATTGGAGGAGCCCGATCGGGAGCGTTCGCATGGACTCGCTCTTTACCATGATGAGCGGCCATAAGAGCGAGCCATAGTTACCCATGAACGTGAAGATCGCCAACGTAATGAGCCCGGGCCGCGTCAGAGGCAAGATTACGTCGGAGAAGACTTGCCAAGCATTAGCCCCGTCGATTACGGATGCATCGTCGAGCGCGCGCGGAATGCCAAGCATGAACTGCCGCAACAGGAAAGTACCAAACGCGCTGAAAGACGCAGGGATGATAAGTCCGCTGTAGGTATCCAACATCTGCAATTTGACCATGATGGCGAAATTGGGAATCATCGTCACGACTCCGGGAATCATCATCGTCGCCAAGTAGAGAGTGAAAACAGTGTTTCGGCCCGGCCACCTGAGGCGAGCGAAAGCAAACGCAGCCATGCTGCTCGAGAGCACGGTCAAATAGGTCACCCAGCACGCAACGAACAGACTATTCAGGTAGTAACGCCCAAAGAAAGGCGCCGCGCTCGAAACCTCCCTATAATTCGATGGATGCCAAACATGCGGAAATGGATCGACGTTCGTTACTTCCGATTCCGGCTTCAGGCTGGTGAGAACCATCCACAGGAAAGGCACCAGGGTTGTGATGCAAATGGCGGCCAATACGATGTAGATCGTCCAGGCAATCCAAGGTTGCAATTTCATGAAACTAGATCCTCGCTGTTCCCGAATCGCCAATTCAAGAGCGTAATCGCCAGTACGAGGGCAAAGAGAACCCAACTCACGGCTGAGGCATAACCCAGTTGAAACTGCTCAAACGCCTTTTGATAGATGTAGTAAGCCAATGTGACGGTGGTTTTTGCGGGACCGCCGCCCGTCATCACCCTGGCTTGGTCGAATCCTCCCTGAAATCCGCCGATACACGACATCACGATGATGAAAAACGTGGTCGGAGCAAGTTGTGGCCATGTGACCGCTCGAAAGCTCTGCCAAGCGCCCGCACCGTCAAGCGCGGCTGCTTCGCTCAGTTCTTCCGGGATATTTGTCAACGCGGCAAGATAGAGAAGCATGTTCCCACCCCCAATTCCGGTCCAGATTCCCATAAGCATCAGTCCATCCCTGGCTCCCAGGCCAAATTGGGGAGGGTCGAGTCGAACCCGCTCCGGATTGATTGCCATTAAGTTGTGAGTCGAGTTCAACCATTGGGGAAGGCCGATGTTGAGATGTAGATGCTCAAAAGCGCTGCCCAGCATGGCGTTGATAGCGCCAAAATCGGGATTCAGGAGTTGCTTCCAAAGGAGCATCAACGCGACCCCGGCCGTAAAGCTTGGGAGAAACAGAAGGGTCCGGAACACCGCGCCCGCACGAATTCTCTGATGAAGCAGCGAAGCGAGAAAAAGGGATCCGATCATGCTGATCGGGAGCCCAATAAAGTAGTACGCGGTATTGACGAGATAGATCCAGAACAGCGAATCGGTTTCCATGTCCTGGTAATTGCGGAAGCCGACCCATTGCCACTGTGGGGTCAAAAGGCTCCGATCGGTAAAGCTGGACATCAAAGAAATAAACACGGGCCCAGCCGTGAACACAAGGAAACCGATGAAGTTCGGCGCAAGGAACAACACCGCCGGTACCAAGTCGTTCTTTTCTCGTCGACGATGGCTTCCTGCACTCACAAGACTCCTCCCGCAGCCAAATACAGCTTGAGCAGATTGGGATCTCGCCGTACGTGCCTCTTGAGAGCATCGTTAATCTCGTACGCTGCATCGCGCATTGCCTGCTCTGGCGACTTCTGATCAAGTTTGACCAGGTCGAACTGCCTCGTTATCGAGTCGTCGACTTCCGTCATCGTAATGAATGGGCTCCCGTGGAGAGGCGTCGCCATTTCAAGCGTCTTTCGAAACGCTTCGTGATAATCTTGGCCCGGATCGCGTGGGTTGTGCAAATATCGATCGGTATAGGCAAATCGGGACGGTCCAGCCAGTGCATCGCCCTGATCGTTTAACAACTCGCTGTAATCCTTAGTCGCCAAGTAAACGGCAAACTCAATCGCTTCCCTTAGGTGCTTGCTCTGGCGATTGACCATGATGGCCCGAGTACCGCCGCCGCTAAAGTGCGGAAATCTGATGACTGGCGGGACCGCCGAACCCAGTCGAAACTGTCGATCCCGGATGTCGCCCCGCAATTGGGCAAGCCACCACCTGCCCCCAAGCGCCATCGCGCCAAGGCTCTTCCGAAAGTAGGCAATTGGTCCAAGTCCTCCCCAATCGCCTCCCGTGGTCATCGACTGTTCATCGTCGGGTGAAGGAGAAACATGGTACTTGTAGATCAGGTCCTTGAGGAAGTTGACGCATGCGATGGAAGGCGGGCTATCCAACGTGCACGCGGTCCCAGCCTTGTTAAAGAGAGTCCCACCGAAGCTTGGTAGAAACTCGTCGTAACCGTCATAAAAGTCGAACAGAAAGCCATAGTGAACGACTTTGCCATTACTTCCCTTCAGGGTCAGTCTTTCGGCCGTGTCGATAAATTCCTGTTGGCTCCAGCTATCTCGAGGGTACGGAACATGGGCAGCGTCACACAAGTCTTTGCGAAACCAGATCGCATCGACACCGACATTGCACGGCACACCAAAGACACGCCCGTCGGGCGTCACTGTCCATGGTAGTGCAAGCGGCCACCATTCTTGTTGCGGGCGAATCCCCCTTTTTGCGAATTCATCCGTAAGGTCGAATGCGATCCCGCTTTTGACAAAGGCAGTGAAATTCCCTTCTCCCCAGTAGTCAAAGACATCCGGTCCGACGCCGGCTTGGCATTGCACAATAACCTTTTGTGTATCGCCATTTCCCGGATCAATCGAGACTTCATCGCCCGGGTGAAGTCTTGCAAAGAGAGTTGTTTGTTCGGTGCGTAGCGGATTCTGGTCGGTAACCCAGACAAGAGTGGTCTTCCCAGGCGATCCATCGCTGGGCCGGGTCGCAAACATTCCGAAAGTAAAAACTAGCAGCGCTGCCAGCGTGATGAGTAGGAACGTCTTCATTCCAATATTCGCAGTGATTCCATCATGAATCGACACGATGGTTCGCTCGTCATCCCAACCTCATTTTCCGTAATATTTCTCGTGGAAATAATCGGGAAACGTGCCTTTCGTCGGACTTTTTCGCAAGTCACGGGTTTGGTCCGGATTCTGGCGCTGCGAGTATGCCCAAATGCCCGCGAGTATCTGTTTCAAGCGCTTCGACTTGTTGTCGCCACCGCGTCCGCGTCTACTGATTCTAACTATCGAACGACTGGGACACCTCGTATTTTTCGGACATTTTGCAAACCGTTTTGGCGCCTGCAATAATGCGCTCTGGGTATGACATACTCGCATCGTGTCCAACCGCATACCGGTCATTCTTGACACTGACATAGGGTCAGACATCGACGACGCTATCGCCCTTTCTTATCTGCTAAAGCAGCCTCGGAGCGAGCTTCTGGGTATTACGACCGTAAGCGGAGACGTCCAGAAAAGGGCCGCGCTGGCTGAGATCATTTGCCATGCGGCAGGCAAAGGCCACATCCCGATTCACTGTGGCCGCAGGGACGTGCTGCTCGCAGGTCCGGGCCAGCCAAACGTGCCTCAGTATGACGCGGTGAAGGATCTGCCCCACCACCTGAATCGACCCGAAAACACGGCGGTGGAGTTCCTTCGGCACACGATCCGGTCCAGGCCAGGCGAGGTCGTGCTTCTGACCATCGGTCCGTATTCGAATGCGGCACTTTTGTTTGCGTTGGACCCGGAGATTCCGTTCCTTGTCAAGCAGATTGTCTCCATGGGAGGAAGATTCTTCACTGATCCGTATCCCGAATGGAATGTCCAATGCGATCCGACGGCAGGCGCAATCGTCTACGCAGCGAAGCGTAAATCGCACGTATCGATAGGTCTAGACGTCACCCTTCAATGCTCAATGTCATCCGCCGAGGTCCGGTCTCGATTCAAACCGGAACCTCTGCCTGTCGTTCTACAAATGGCGGAAGAGTGGTTTAAGCATACGGATCGGGTCACATTCCATGACCCATTGGCTGCGACCGTGATTTTCAAACCCGAGCTTTGTGGATACGACCGAGGATTCGTCACGGTTGACGTCGCCCAAGGCGGAAGGACCCACTTCAAAGAACAGGCAGACGGCCCTGACGAGGTGGCGCATTCCGTTCACGCCGAAGCGTTTTTCGAGGAATATTTCAGCGTGTTTTAGGAAGTTCGGGTTACCTGCGCGGCTTCTAAATTGGTCAACTGCTGTTGGCTCCAAGACGCCTATGGCGTACACTTCTGGGTTTGAGGAAAACCGATGATAATCATTCCCCTCCTCGCCTTGACCTCCACGGCCCTCGTCGTTTCGCCGTCGGCCTTTGGGGTCGACGCTTTGGACGACTACGTGAAGGCGCAGATGTCAAAGTACGGCGTGCCTGGCCTGTCAATGGCGATCGTCAGTGGCGGAAAGATAGTTGAGACCCGGTGCTACGGAGTGCTGGGTCACGGCACTCGTCGTGCCGTGACCCCGGACACGCTATTCCAAGCGGGATCGATCAGTAAGTCCGTGGCAGCAGTGGGTGCGCTACGGCTGGTTGAACAAGCGAAGCTGGCTCTCGACGAAGATGTCAATGTCAAGCTCCAATCTTGGAAGGTGCCCGAAAACCAATTTACGACAAACCAAAAGGTAACGCTTCGGAGGATACTTAGCCATACGGCAGGGATGACGGTCCACGGGTTCCCTGGGTATGCCATTGAAGCTTCCTTACCGACGCTTATACAGGTACTCAACGGCGACAAGCCAGCCAACACGCCCTCGATTGTCGTGGAAAAAGTGCCGGGGACGGCATGGCAATACTCGGGAGGCGGCTATACGGTCATGCAGCAGCTTATCTTGGACGTGACGGGAGAACCGTTTCCCGATTTTATGCGGAACACCGTGCTGGGTCCGGCTGGAATGGCCGACAGCTCCTACGAGCAGCCGCAACCTCCCAGCCGCGCAGCTAGAACAGCATGCGGCACGTATCCGGACGGTCAAACAGTGACGGGTCGTTGGCATATCTACCCGGAAATGGCCGCCGCTGGACTCTGGACTACTCCGACTGACCTCGCTAAATTTGTCATCTCCATTCAGTCTTCCTATGCCGGATCGCCTTCCAGTGTGCTCCAGCGGCCGACTGCCGTTAAGATGCTGTCAGTGGAGAAGGATGGCGACGGATTGGGCACGTTCTTGGGAGGAAAGGAAACGTCACTCCAATTCAGCCACAATGGCCGCGACGAGGGATTCGATGCCTTGTACATCGGCTATGCCAAGCTCGGGTTTGGAGCCGCAATCATGATCAACGCGAACGAGAACTCAGGGATGATCAATCGGATTGTCCAACACATCGGCGCCATCTACAATTGGCCCGATTATCCTCGACCGGTCGATATCAGCGGGTACACGTTTACGAAACTCGATGCAAAAAAAGCTCGCGAAATCGTCGGCTACTATTCGGCTGGCGACCAGACAATTGCTTTATCGATCGTCAAGGGCCGGCTCCAACTCCATTCGGGTACCTCGCTCGTAGATGAGCTTCTGCCCGAGGCAAACGGATCCTTTCTTTTGCCCGATGTTGAACAAGTAGCGTCTTTTGTCCGGTCGCCATCAGCCCAATTGACTGAATTGACGCTTTCAAACCCAAAAGGTAAAGATGTCGACCATTTCCCGAGGATTTGCGGCCTTCTAGCGATGCAACGAACCATGCCGGATCCGGACACAACTCGCCCGGAGACCGTCCAGAAATTCTTCCAAGCTTCCGTCAAAGGAGGAGATCCCATTCGCAGGGCTCCATACCTTACTCCGGGAGCGCAACGCGACTTCGGAGGCGGCATCCCAGACATGAAAGGCTTCCAGTCGACGGAATACCTCGGCGAGAATCATGTCCCCGAAGGCAAAATTGTACGGCATGGAAGCAAAGTCGTGCATGTAGTCGAATACCGCATCAAGCAATCCGGAAAGACCCACTTTGCGATCGTCTATTACTCGGACGACAACCTCATTACCGACTTTGACCTTGTTCAGGATTAGATTTCTTAATGTTGCGATACTGGCGGGTTTATAAGACGTTCTTTACGAGTTCGTTCGCTCGCGAACTGGAGTTCAAGGCGAATTTCATCGCGAAATTGGGCCAGAACATCATGTGGATCTTCTTCTTCGTAATGATTCTGCTCGTGGTTTACGGCAACACGAAGAGCGTGGCAGGCTGGGACCGAGGGGACGCATTCGTGCTAGGCGCGACGATCTTCCTGATGAATGCTGTGTTCAACGCGATCTTCTTCTCGCTCCAAGACATCCCATCACAAATCCGGCTTGGAACGATGGACTTCGTCGTCACCAAGCCGATGGATACTCAGTTCTGGGTCAGTTCCCGAAGGTTCAATTTCGATCAAATCGGAACCGTCTTCGCTGGCCTCGTGATGCTTCTCGTCGGAATGACTTCAGCCCACCTGCACCCGTCGGTCGGACAGTGGGGCTCATTTCTAGCCCTTCTTGTGACATCGTTGTCCATCTTCTATGCATTCAACCTGTCGCTGATGACGACGGCCATCTGGCTCGTCCGAGTAGACAACCTCTCGGTCCTTGCCGAGTCCCTCGTAGGGGTCGCCAGATACCCAGTCGACATCTACAGTTCCGGAATCCGTCGGTTTCTGACCAACATCGTGCCATTAGCCTTCCTGGCCACCGTTCCTGCCCGCCAATTGGTCCGAGGCGCCGACGGCTTTGCGGTTTTGGAAGGATTGGCCTGGGCCTTGGCCGTCTTGCTGTTATCCCGGCTCTTCTGGCGCAGCGCCATGCGTTCGTATACAAGTGCGAGTAGTTGAATTGAGGGTAGAAGGGCGTGGGGCGGGGGTCGGGAGTCTAGCGTTGGCGGAGCCGATAGGTCATCGCGGGTTGGCGTCGACTTACAAAACCGTCGACGCTACAATGTTTCACCACGGTACGGAACCCCTCGGCTCGTGGGATGTTGGATTGTCTCGAAGGTCGCTCAAAGGAAGGCCTGCTTTTGTCACCCGGGTAAGAGCCCCGAAAGATGATGGCCGACAGGCCCCGTCGATGCCATGGTGTCGGCGTCCGGTTGGCGGCAATCTCTTAATTTCCTACTCCCATACCTGTAAGAGCGTCACCACGGAGACGCCGACTACCCGGTGTGTGGTGGCAGACCGTCCGTTCCTCGTCAGAATACTACGGGTTGATCTGCTGAAGTCACCGCCTCGAGTGCACGCCCGATTTACCCCCTGATGCTGGAGCTGAGGCTCTGAGCCCGTCCACACCTCAGGTCTCGCGACGTAATTGATTCCGGGGCCTGCCTGTTGACCGGGATTCTAATTAGAATCAGGTAGCAGCACCCAAGATACGTCGGAATCAGTTCAGCCAGTACGTGACGCGGGATCCCCTTGTTAAGAATGGAGGGTTCGATGCAAGCCACTCCAGTCGATGTTAGGCAAGGATACGGCACTTAGGGAGCTTCGCTCGAACCTGCTTCAATTGGATGTCCGACACCTGGGTGCCTGTCAAATACAGGAATTGCAGCCCGGCGAGCCCCGCAAGAGGCGACAGGTCCGACACCTGGGTGCCATTCAAATACAGGATTTGCAGCCCGGCGAGCCCCGCAAGAGGCGACAGGTCCAACACCTGCGTGCCTGTCAAATACAGGAATTGCAACCCGGCGAGCCCTGCAACAGGCGACAGGTCCGACACCTGGGTACCTGTCAAAACCAGGCGTTGCAGCCCGGCGAGCCCCGCAAGAGGCGACAGGTCCGACACCTGGGTGCCGTCCAAATACAGGGTTTGCAGCCCGTCGAGCCCCGCAAGAGGCGACAGGTCCGACACCTGGGTGCCTGTCAAAACCAGGTGTTGCAGCCCGTCGAGCCCCTCAAGAGGCGACAGGTCCGACACCTGGGTGCCTGTCAAAACCAGGCGTTGCAGCCTGTCGAGCCCCTCAAGAGGCGACAGGTCCCACACCTGGGTGCGATCCAATTTCAGGAAGTGCAGCCCGGCGAGCTCGGCAAGAGGCGACAAGTCCGACACCTGGGTGCCTGTCAAATCCAGGCGTTGCAGCCCGGCCAGCCCCGCTAGAGGCGACAGGTCCGATACGTACTGGATGGCTGGATGGTCGGCAATGCTCTCGATATCACGTCCGTGAAGAACGATTTCAAGCACGGACGGCAACTGAAGTAGATTGACCTTGCGGCTAAGAGCCTCATATCCCAAGGCCTCTGCAAGAGCATCTAGGACAATGCCGTCCGCTGTTGCGGTTAAGAACGACTCGAGGGACGCTGCCCGTTCGTCAGACGTAATTGAGCCGACAGCAGCAATAGCTCGGATACACTCGGCGTCGACTTCTGGCTTCCGACCGGTCGTGTATTTGAGGTATGGAAGCGCGCTTTCTCCGGCAGCAGCCAAGCCCCGGACTTGGTCGACGCCACTAAGAGGCAAGAAGCGCTCTCTGAGGCGATTCAGCTTTGAAGGCAACTCTCCCGGCAAAGGCACCGAAACCTGATCTTGAACCCTCATCGCTAGGACCAAGTCCTCGTCTGATGGGGGGCCAATAAGCATTTTGCCCCTTAGCAGCCTAGAAACGACTTCGCCACGAAATTTCCTGCGGTCAGAGTTGCCGGTTGCGAAAAGCAGAATCGGTTGCCACCTGGCACGCCCCTGATCGCGAACATTCCGCACCAGATCGGCTGCTAAATTATCATCCGCGTAGCGCTCCGACGCGAGGTAGTCGCGTAGGTCGTTGTGAACAAACTCAACATACTCGCGCCCTGTTTCGCGGATGAGATTGCTACGGTGAACCAAACCTAAAAAGACGGCTTCAGCGCGTTCTTGCGGACAAGGATGCAGACTTTGCTTGATTACGCTGACCGCGGTTCCCCTGGTAAGAGCGCTATCGGGCCGTTCGACGGCGGCATAGGCAACACTTCGTGCGACATGCATGCGCAAGTCCAAATCGCACGCCTTGTACGCAAGTGGGGCCGCTTCCGCCAGGCCCGGCTGAAGCTCGTCACGGTCCCGAATAAGCATTCGAACGGACCGTTCACATAGCTCACGGAGGTTGCTAGGCAATCCGCTGTCGCTCACCCGATTGAGCGCACACAACAAGGCACAAAGCAGCGGGTTCCTCGCGAGCGCAGAGACGCTGTGATTTTCGCGCAACTCCGCGATCAAGCGGTTTTGCTTTGCAGGCAACTCGGCTTGAAGCTTCGGCACGCTTCGCAACTCGTATTCGACCGCCTTGTGCCATTGTTGGACAAACTGTATCTGGCCATCAAAGGAAAGATCTTTGACTTCGAATTCGACAAAGGATCGGTCCCCGAGCGTGCCAGGCGTCACCGCCTCCGGGCGGCTGCTTACGATAAACAGGTTCTTTCCGTACCCGTCGTCGATAAGTGATCGGATCCAGACCAAGGCGGCATCGCGGCGTTCGGGCGTCAATTCGTCAAGTCCGTCGATGAGCAGCATTCCCCGGCCGGCAGTCAGTATTCTCTGTGCCCAGCCCGCAGGAACTTCCCTAGTTATTCCTACGTTGGCGGTCATCTCGGACGGTTTGGGAAAGTCTCCGATTGGATAATCGCGCAACCGAATAAAGAACGGCACGCGCGTTTGCCATATCGATTCCGTTTCGCGCGCTTTCATATTCGCCCAGCCGACACTGCGATCAATGTCGTTGAATCGCCGCGACTCAGCGGTTTTGGCGGCCTGAAGTCCGTACCAACGCAGGAGGGTTGTCTTTCCCGATCCTGCCTTGCCAAGGATCAGGACCCGAGATTGCCGGCTATCTGAGTCCTCCAAGAGATCGTCACCGCGTTTTGGAAGCGCGGCTTCGCCACTGCCTTGAACCGACGCAAGTTGCAAGGTGACGTAAGCGATATCCAGCTTTTGCTTGCGGTCTGCACGATCTAGCAAGTCGTGATCGATGAACAATTCGACTTTGTCGAGGGCGACGAGGAGCTTCGAGCAATAGTGAGCTTCAAACGCTACTTCCTCGATCTGCTTTTCGGTGAGCCAACGAGACCAAGCATCGCCAAGCTTTCCTTGCTCCTGAAATTCGCGACGGACCCGGCGAAGAAACCAGGCTTGGAATCCAGGAAGCTCTTCGAAGCAGCCCATTAGGGCATTGGCCGTACTTCGTAAGATGAGATCGTGCAGCGCGCCGACACTGTTTTCAGGATCGTCAGCCTTTATTGGAGACTGACGACGCCAGACGCCTGGGAGCCGCTCCGGCTCCTCCAGGTAATCGAACAGGGTGTCCAGGTTGAACGACTTTTCCAACGTCTCAGCCGCTTGGGCGGCCGCGACTTCCAGGTCGGCCTCATGGCGCTCGATTTCCGGGATGGCGCCGATTTCCTTCAAGATACGGTTGCTGATTCGATCGACCTCCTCCGCCTTCTCTCGCGCCTTGGCTTTATCCGCGAGCTGTTCCTCAACCCACTTCAAGCCGAACTCGGCAACCCCCTTTGGTTCGCCCGTGTATAGGGCGTACAGAGCTTTGCCGAGGCTTACACCGTATCGAAGACCGAGTATCGCGATGACAGACATTGTCGTGTTATGGTTCTCGTGATTCTAGCCCAGGAACGGAACTCCTGCCCCTTGTGGTTAGCCTATTTTGATTGCCTTCCGGCTATAGCGAGCGCCCCCGTCGCTCAGCCAATGTCGCGGAGAGCTACCGCAAAATCCGAGTGATCATCTTGGAGCAAGGTCACGATGCTGGTTCACGCCCTGCTGAAGACGCTTTGGTTGCAAAACGCTAGAGCGATATCCAAGTAAACTCGCACCATCGAATTGCCCCAAAGGGGCGAAATCTGTCAGCCCATGGTTCCGCCCGGGGAACAGTCAGGTACCGATTTCGCCCCCTTGAGGCGGTTCGGCGCCTCAATTTCACGTCGGTCGCGCCGCTACTTGAGACGCCATGCCGCGTACGAGATGGGTGACGGCCGACTTGACGATGAGAGCATTACATTTTCAACATCCGCTAGTTCGAACCGCAACACCCTGGCCATCCTTGCACGCGGAAAGAGCGCATGGCTTTTGAAAGGACCGACCCCTAGTCCGTCCCAAGGCGACTTTCGGACAAGGCTTGATAGGCGACAAGTCGCCCAGACCTTAAGCCTGGGGCTAATAGCTGGATCCAGTTCCAGTGCCCAGAGGCTGGCCGCGGTTCCCGGCTCCGAAACCGGAGTTGAATGGGAGAGCTTTGAGGCGGATGAAGAACTGATAGGTTGTTCCAGGCTCGAACCCAGTGTTTTGGCTCATGACGGTAAAAACGGCCTCTGCGCAGTGCAAGTCGTATATCACCGAATATTGCGCGGAATCCAACTGCTGGGTGTATCCGTTGTAGTTCAGGATCGCGCCGAATTTGGTCTTTCCGATTTTGAGACCGTCCAGAAACAGGTTGACGTTGCTCCATGTGTGGGCAATTCCATCAAAGTAGGAGCCAATCGACAAGAAGGTTGGACCAGATTTATAGCTGAGATCGAGGCGGACGTTGCTCCACGCGCCCTGAAACGTATCGTATGTTGTCTGTGCCCGAAACAAAAGGCTAGTGGACGGCTGATACTCCATTCGCACTCCGACCGGCTGCCAAGCCGCTTCGTGCTGCTGCAGAAGGAGCAGGTCATAACCGGATTGGGCGCCGATCGTGAAGGCCTTGCCTGCCTTATAGCTGAGGTCAGTTGTGGCCAAATTGGTTTGCCCCGTATAGTCGATAGCCAATGGCGAGTAGCCATAAGGGCGAAGGTAATTGTAATGGAAGTTCGCGGCGAGGTTTTGGCCCAGCTTATAACTCTCGAGATCCCCGAAGTTGAGGACGTATTCAGCGGTTCCATCCGAGTAGACGCCCTGTTTGAACTCGCCCGTAATGTCGCTGTGAAACGGCCCCGTGCTCTTATCCGGTTTCGTAAATCCCAAGTCGAACATATCCCGTGTGATCTGGCTTCCGCCAAACTGATCGGAAAACTCACCGATCGAGAGAGAGGTCTTGAAAGGCCAATTCTGGGCGAATTCACCGCCAATCAGCCGCCTGGCATCGGAGGATAAGGTTGCTACCGGCGTCTCGTCGCTTGAGCCAAGAAACGCGGCCGTGCTGCCAATGGGGATTTCCCGCTGATAGGTCAGATCGGCAGTAGCCTTGTCAAGTTCGTCCTGTGCGTCTAGCTTGACATTTAATGACTCCGATGTCTGCGACACCGGGCCGGTTAGTCCCTCATAGGTTGTGCCGCTATTCTGATAGTCCAGGGTGACGTTCGTCGTAATCTTGTCAGTCAATTTGCGGGTATCCGCGACGGATATCGACTGGCTGGTGGTCGAGTACCCATCGGTGTCACTACCCGATTGATTGAGCGTCAGCTTCGTCATCGCGTTCCCACGCTGTGGGAAGGTCAGCAACGCTTGAGTGCTTTCAGTTGTGGATCCAGGATCGACCAGATAGTTATTCTGTTCGTAGTCAGTCTTGAGGACGAGCGTTCCCCACTTGAATTTCTCGTGATGTTCGTCGTCGACCTTCAGCATCGCCCCAGGGCCCTCGATGGTATAGACCTGGAGAGTGCCGTCCACCAAACGATTTCGATAAAGGTAGTCGGCCCCAATCCCGACCCCCAGATTCGACATGAGGTCCAGGTGGGTGTACAGCGCATTGTCGCCTTGTAGCGGAACACCGTAACGAAACTTGATATAGTAGCCTTCGATCGGACTCTCCCCGACGATGGGCAAGTTGTTATAGGTTCGATCGTCGAGCGGAACTTCCAAGTAGGGAATCTTCAGAATGGTTCTTCCAAAGAGTTTGATTCGAGCTTTTCGGAAGATCGCCTTCTTTCCCGGACGCACGATGATATTGTCGCCGTCGATCTCGTAATGAGGCCTTAAAAGGTCGCAGCTTGTGATGCCACTGTATAGGAACTCTTGTTCGTCTGCACTGCCGTACGCCTCTTTGCCCCGGGAGTAGAGCGGCTCGACAAACGCTCCTTTCATCATTCCCGGATTGAATTGCTCATGTGAGTTGAACGCGTGGAAGAGCGTTTTGTCAAAATCAAAAACAACTCGCTCTCCAGAAACCACGGCATCCTTTCCGATGACCTTTACATCACCCTCCAGCGAGAAGATCTTCGTGCCCAGGTTTCCGTCCACCGCGTCGGCAAACACGTGATAGCCACGAAACATGAACTCCGTTCCCCCGCCCAAGGACACATCTTCCCCACTGTAACGCGATTTGCTGGCCCGAATAACGTGAAAGGCATCGTCATCGGTTTCGGGTTCCGGCGCAGCTTGAACTCCTGTATAAGTGTCCGCGCCGAATCCCGTCGGCTGTAACGGATTGCCCGGATCGGTTGTTGGTACGATATTCCGCTCTTGCAGACTTCGTATAAAGACTCCGGTCGGACCAAACGCGGACATTTGGGCATTCGCAATTGCTGCGCTACCCATAATGACCGCAACTCCGAATGCACGCCTCTTCATTCCAGCCTCCTTATGGCCAGGACGCCCACCGCCCCAAAAATCATGTTTGGCAGCCAAGCCGCCAGCCATCCAGGAACTTGTGGAATCTTTGAAAGGATCTCCGTGGAAATGACAAACGCATTGTAATAAAGCAGAACCAAAACAATGCTTAGAAAGACGCCGACAAAGCCCCCGCTCCGAGAAAAGTAGATCGCAAAGACAGGTCCAATGAGGGCAAAAATAATGCACGCAGCCGGCACGCTAAACTTGACGTTCAGCATAACTTCAAGCTGCTTGGTATTGGATCCAGTCTTGCGGCCAGCCTCAATGGAGTCCTTTAACTCCTTTGTCGTCATCTCTTCGCTCTGAGGCGGAGTAAACAAGTCTCCCGCAACGATTTTCTCATTAATCGTAAAGTCTTTCAGCGGGTGAAAGACCTGAAGTTCCATACCTTTGACGACACGTAAGTAGGCGTCATGAAAGGACCAAATGCCGTTGTGATAGGTCGCACTCTGTGCGGTGGTAAACGCAGTAGATTCCGTTTCGGGCTGTTCGACAAGGAGAACCTTTTTGATGCTCAGATCATCCCCGCGCCTCTCGACCAAACCGAATGAGGCCGCATACTGGCGAAGGTTGATGATGGCATTCGTCTTCAAATTCGGAGCAAGACCCATGATTCCGATTTGAATACCGATCCGATTGGCGGCTTTTGTCGAATTCGGGATGATTTGCTCGACCAAGTAGTAATTGCCAAACGAAACGAACACCCCAAAAACGACGATCGGCAAAATGACCCGCAGGATCCGCGCGCCGGCGGCTCTCATCGCCGTCAGTTCTGACTCTCTAGCCAACCGAGAAATGGCGAGCGAAGATGCCAATGACATGCCCACCGGCAATGTCATATTCAAGTACATCGGGGTTTGATCCAGGATAAATTGGAACACCGCCTTTTTCGGAATATTATCCAGGTTGTAAAGTTTGGCCAACGCAATGTAGGTGTTGGCCTGAAACATCAAGACTACGGACAGGGTCCCAATCAAGAACGGAACGATCAATTCTCGGACAATATAAATGTCCAGTTTTCTCAAGAAGCGACTCCACTGGTGGTGTCACGAAAGGCAAGGAAGACGATCGTGACCGCCAACAGCATCATAGAAACGATCACGACAATGCTCGGGGCTGGAGGCATAGCCTCCGCTGCCGGTATCCCAATGAGAATGGCGATCAGGGCGATCCATGCCGAAATGAGTTTTCTACCCAGCCGCTTGCCCACAACTCTACCCTTCACAAAATCGATGAGAAACGGCGTCCCGCATTGCCGACAATAGAGCAGTCCCGCTTCGTTCGAGGTTTGGCACTCAACGCAGTTCACGGGTGAAAAGAAGTGGGCTTCAACTTTCATCATATGCCACCGCTTCAGCATGCGAATGTCCTCCCCAAAGAACCTCTGGGGCATCGACGGCAATTGACTTTCGACAATACGAATCGCATGGCCGCACACGCCGAGGTCCCAAAGAACCCTTGCAATCTTGATCTTGGCCATCACGTTGTCGGGCCTCAAAGCAAGTGCGGCATAAGCCTTTTCGAGAGCCTCGATATCGATGCTCCGAAGAGCCTTCTTGTCCATCGCCGCTCGGACGAACGGAAACATGACCACGGTCACAAAAACTGCAACGACGGTTAAGGGGGCCAGTTGAGGAACCGGAGGATTGATCGCCTCGTAGCCCAAACCGACGGCAACCGCAATCCCGCCTAATCCCGTCAGGACGTCGATATCGCCGCCGATCATCCAATGGACGCACGCCATAATCCAAACGGCAAGTGGAATCCAGGCGAGACAGCCTATCAGTGCCGTCGAGTGCTGTGCAATTCGATCGAAGTTCATGGAGTCGCCTCTGAGTCTCACTCAAGAGACTTGATTTCGTTGCTCGGCGGTTCTTTCGATTCGGAGCCATTATCTACAACCTGCTTCGTTTGGTCATCGCCTGCACCAACAACCGGCTTGTCGACAAGCAACTCTCCGGTTTGTGAATGCTCCTCCGGTTCTTTCCCAAACGTAAATCGTCGTTCCGTCCCATTCATCAGCCGCTTGATATTCTCACGATGACGATAGACTACAAAAACGGTCAACAGACCGTATAGCGGAACAAGTTCCCGTGCCTGACCAGGAAAGAACCAACCGAATAACGTTGCGGATGCAACCGCTATCATACTAGCTAAGCTCATGTAGCGAATTGAAACCAGCAGGACAAGGAACAAGCTAAACGACGCGGTTGCAACTAGAGGCGCACTGCCAATCACCATTCCAAGCGCGGTCGACACCCCCTTTCCTCCTTTGAAGCCTAAAAAGGGGGAAACGCAATGACCAAATACTGCTGCCAGACCGGCGGCAAACCAAAATACCTGCGCAGGTATAGAGTCAAAGGGCTGGGTAACGATGAGTCGACCGACAAGACAGGGCACGATTGCTTTCCCGACATCGAGGCAAAACACGACCATTGCCGTCTTACCCCCTAACGCGCGCCTTACGTTGGTTGCCCCTATATTCCCGCTTCCGACCTTCATAAGGTCGATGCCCCGCCTGCGGGCGAACAGCACGCCAAACGGAATCCCTCCACACACGTATGAACCCAAATATAAGAGTAAGAATCGAAAAATCATGGTGTCAAACGATTGAGACCTTCTAGGTACATTCGACGGACGGACTCGACTGTCGATTGGTGTCGCGCAAGGAGTGAATTGCCATCGACGAAGCCACACGAGGCGGCCAGGCGTTCCAATTTGTCCGGGTTTTCTGGCATCAGGTCGTCGTCAATTCCCAATAAATAGATTCGGTATCTCAGGTCCAGAAGATACTGATGAGCTTGGCTCAGTCGTTTCCCATCCAATCCGCCGAGCAAGCTCGCGTCGACCAAGTTCTTGACTCTCGTTTCAATGTCGGATGTCCGCCCCGCTTTTGATTCCACGGGAAAACGCATTTCGAACAAATGTACGAGCCACTCAATGTCGTTCAGGCCCCCGCTACCCAGTTTTACCTGCCGTCCGGCATGCTGAGGCTTGACTCGTTCCGTTTCCACCCGATGCTTCATGAGCTTGAGTTCTTCGAGCCCGTCAGTCGTCAAGGGATGGTTATAGGCTGAATGCATGACCACGTCAAACGTCGTTTGCGAACCTGATACGAGTCTTGCATGACCAAGGGCAAATCGTTCCCAGACTTCCATGTCATCCAAGTCGTAAGTTTTAAATCCTTCGAGAGTACGAACAAGAAGACCCTTAGAACCTTCCGGCCGGAGCCGTAGATCCACCTGAATTGGCGCACCCAACCGCCTTAGCTGTCCAAGAAAGGCAAGAAAACGCTCCGCCTGCAGCTCTGAGCTCGAATGCTTGGTCCGGTCCGATAGCAGCAAGACCAAATCCGCATCAGATCCGGGTCCCAAGTCCCTCGTTCCGTAGCTGCCCAGTCCTAGAATGTCAAATTCAAGATGCATTCTAGCTACACAATGCTCGATTAAAGCGTCAAAGAGGTTCGCGATCTCGGGTCCAAGGGCAAAATCAGGGGCAAGTACCCAACGAGCCAGCAAGACTGTATATGCATGGGAGAAAATCTCCGCTAATTGGCTCGGCTCAGTGGACATCAGCAATCGCTTGAGCCTTTCGTTGGGGCGGTCTTGTTCTTCGATTTCGCCGCTCATGAGGAGCTCGGTCAGGGAGACCGAACTTCTGAAGTGAGTCACAAGCCTTGGCGCATGGGTGAGGATCCGTCTGACTCGATCCAAACTACCCTCGTTGTGCATCAGCCCGCGATAGAAGGCCGAACTCTCGGGCAAACTATCGAACCAATTAATCGCTGCAGGCCCCAACGCCCCCAATTCGTGCAGAGCTCTGCTCCGATCTCCCGAAGTCGCGGACTCGAGATTCAGAGTTGATCGATACAAGTTCTGGATCTTCCTTCGATGCTCGCCCAGAATTTGGCTTAATGCGTGCCAGGAATCCAATGCCATCATCTTGGCAAGGCCCTCTCTGGCTTCGTCGCCCGTGGGAATGGTGTGAGTCTGCTGATCGCCTACTAGTTGAGTGCGGTGTTCGAGCCTTCTCAGAAACGTGTACCCTCCAATAAGCTCTTGTGCCACCGAATGCTCCAAAATGCCGGCCACTTCCAGCGCCCTAAGAGCCTCACATGTTTGGGGCGCCTGCAAATCGGGACGGTCATGGCCGTGGATCATCTGGAGGATCTGGGTCAGGAATTCCACATCTCGAATGCCCCCTTCCCCTCGCTTAATATCGGAATCAGAGGCTCCCTCTTCAATTCGCGCCTTCATCGAGAGCATCCCTTCCAGGCTTATCTCGCTGAGGTTCGGACGAAAGCAGTGGCTTTTGCGCATCGCTTGCCACCGGAAAATCAGCGATTCGCTTCCGACGATCGGCCTGGATCGAAGCAATGCTTGCACCTCCCAGGGCTCTGCGTAAAGACGATAATAGGCCTCGAAAGACCTCATGCTTCTGAGAATTGGGCCTGCCGCTCCATAGGGCCTCAGGCGCAAATCGACACGATATAATGATCCGCGACCCATTCGATCCATCAGAGCCCGGCCGAATGCTTCAAAGAACAGAGTCAGATCCCTGTCTAAGCGCTCATCCAATCCGTCCTCGGCGACATAAACCAGGTCGACATCTGAAGAATAGTTGAGTTCCCGGCCTCCGAGTTTGCCGAAGGCGACGATCATCAGTTGCGGCCTTTCCGATAGCTGCTTCTGTTTGGCAAACTCACTCCAAGCGGTCTCAAAGGTCAATTCGATAAGAATGTCGGCAAGATCGGATAGTGCTAGCCAGACCGCCTCTTGGTCCCAGTTTCCACAAAGATCGTTCACGGAAATCGGCAGATTCCAGCGTTGACGCAAATATCGCAAACGGTCAAGACCATGCAAGTACGAGGTTGCGGCAGCAAGGAGTTGATGTCCCTCAACCCGAATCTGGTCCGGTCTTGGCAGCCTTCGAAGCTCTGAACGGTCAAGTACGACATTCGCAAGTTCTGGATTTTGAATAAGCGTGTTCGCAATCGGCTGGCTCGCACCGAACATCGAAACAAGCATTTTTCCAGCTTTGGCCATACCGACAACCTGCTCCATGTAGAGAGTCGGATTTGCGGTCGCACGTAGCCACCGTTCCAGATTCGTCAGTGCAGTATCGGGGGAAACGTTGCCTTGGAAGGTCGAGTTCATAAAACTCTCAATGTCGATTCCAGTCAAGTCTTGTAGCCTCTCACGCGCGAGCCATGCGCTTTCAGGATTCTTGAACTGGGTCACGACTCTATCGCCGCCGTGAAGTCGCGACTGGTAGAAGCCTTCGGACGCTTTGCAGACAACTCAGCCTTGCGCCTTTCCGGTCCTCCTGACTTAAGCCACTGACACAAGGACGTAATTGGACAGGAATCGCAATCTGGAACAGGCGCTTTACAGACCATACGCCCGTGTTGAATCAGGTCTATGTGGTATCGAAACGCAAGGGACGGCGGCACAATTTCCAACAAGAGGTCATGAGCCTTGACTTCCCCAATATCCTCGGGAATCACGCCGATGCGCCAAGATACGCGATAAATGTGCGTATCCACGGGAATCGTTTCCCGCCCCATCGAGAAGCACAATACGATCGAAGCGGTTTTTGGGCCGACGCCCGGTAAGTCCATCAGCCATTTGCGAGCTTCCAAAGTCGGCAACTCTCGAAGGAACTCAAGCGAATAACTTCCCACTCTTTCATGGATCATCCGCAAGCAGGCAATAATGCTCTTCGACTTCTGATTCGCGAGCCCAGCCTTTCGAATGACTTCCGCGACCCGATCAGCTCCTGCTTCGACAACTTCATGCCACTCCGGGAATGCGGCCCTCAACCGAGTAAAAGCAGGAAACGAATTCGCATCACTTGTGTGCTGGCTTAGAATGCAGCTCACAAGCTCATCCATGGGCTCAAATCGGGCGATGAGCCGCGAACGGCCATATCGCTCTTCCAAGGTCTCCAGAACCTGTTGCACGAGCGTCACTTTGGCCTTGATTCGCTTGGCAGAAGGCATGTCACTCAACCGGTCTAGATATTTTCAGGACCGAGTTGGGCGATCTTCCCCTTGAAATACTCTATCGTCTCGGCAAGCCCGGTCTCAAGAGAGACCTTTGGTTCCCAGCCAAGTATGGTCCGCGCCCGCGTCGTATCGGGTCTTCGTTGCTTGGGATCGTCAACCAGAGCTGGTAGGTGGATGATTTCACTCTTCGAACCCGTGGCCTCGATGACGGCAACCGCAAACTGCAGGATCGTGCGTTCAACCTGAGTTCCCAAGTTCACCGGCTCCTGATAATCCGAGATTGCAAGGCGATAGACCCCCTCGATCAAGTCCGAATAGTATCCAAAAGACCGTGTCTGCGATCCATCGCCGTATATCGTCAATGGCTGTCCCGTCAGAGCCTGTTTCACGAAATTTGGGACGACTCGTCCGTCGTTCAACCGCATTCTCGGTCCAAAAGTGTTAAAGAACCGAGTTATTCGCGTATCCAACCCATGATAGTTGCGATACGCCATCGTTAGCGCCTCACTATATCGCTTAGCCTCGTCGTATACACCCCTCGGGCCAATTGGATTGACATTGCCCCAGTATGTTTCGGGTTGAGGACTCACGAGCGGGTCGCCATATACCTCGCTCGTCGAGGCCATCATGAATTTTGCGCCCTTTGCTTTGGCAAGGCCAAGAGCATGAAGGGTACCGACCCCGCCCACTTTCATGACCTGAATTGGGTACTTCACAAAATCATCAGGACTTGCTGGACTGGCAAAGTTGAACACGAAATCCACCGGACCACTCACGGTGATCGGCTCAGAAATGTCCGCATTAATGAATTCCACTCCTGCGGACTCCGGAATATGAGCCAGGTTATCTAACGAACCCGTAATGAGGTTATCCAATACCACGACTTCGTGGCCCTCAGCCAGAAGACGATCTACCAAGTGTGAACCAAGAAACCCGGCTCCGCCAGTAACAACTGCTCGCATACCTCAGGATAGCCAAACGGCAAGTGCCGGGTCTACGGTAGAGGATTATGAATCGCACTTCGTATTCTCCTTGTCGCCCGATCACCGTGAATGAAACCGTGCTGTCTCCCGCGCTATTCTATTCACTGATTCGGTATTTCAATATTCTCCACAAAATTGTGATCACTGATGGGGAGGGATGAAAGTCGGAATAGCATGTATCGTTACTGCAACTCGCAAAACCAATGGTTGCGACGCCAAATAGGTTTCATGCAGGCTATATCGGGAAAGGCGTTTAACATGCCTTGCCTCCTAAACTGAAACTAACCAGGTTCGCGTAGGTGCGTCCCACTGGGGCCTACATTCGACCCGTTAAATGCAGTACAGGGCCATAGCCGTGCGCCCTGGTTTAACTCGAACGCGGTCAACGTCGTGCTAGCTCCCGTGCTAGGAATAATTAGACTTGCTTAGGCATGCGAAGCGACTTTTTCACAAAGTTAGACGTAATAGAAAATTCAATAAGGTCCGTTGACCCAGTCTTTCGCCTTAGAGCGCATAATTGTAGTCTCATTCGCCATTGCCCTTGAGTGCAGGTAGCCAACCCCCATGAAAAGTCGTTTGATCTTCGCCCCCGTCCTGGCCCTCCTTATTTCAGCCGTCTCCTTGGGCCAAACAGCGCCGCCTCGACTCACTCAGCTACCGAAGAATCCACCCTCGGGCATGTTGTCTGCGATTCCTCTAGGCGCTAAGTCAGGGATTGACTTGCTTCATTTGGCCATTAGTCTCAAACCTAGGGATCCCGTCGGCCTTCAACAATTCGCCGACTCGGTATCCGATCCTAAGAGCGCGAACTACCGCAATTTCATTTCTCCCGATGAAGTGGGGCGTCGATTTGGAATGACCAGCCGTGAAGTGCAGTCTGTTTCTAACTACTTGGCCGCTCAGGGAATGACATTGCACCTTATTGGGAAGAATCGGCTTACAATCCTCGCCGATTGTTCGGTGGACCAAGCTGAATCTGCGTTTCACACGTCGATTCAAACGTTCTCGACCCTGACGCCAGGGAACAAAAGCAGGGAGATCAGATTCTCGTTCACGACGCCACCGGTTTTACCTGTCGACATCGCGGGGAAAATCGACAACATCGCTGGCTTAGAGGACTTTACAAGACCGCAAAAAAGGACCCCTTTAGAGCCAGGTCAGTTTCGAACCGCCTATGCGGTTGCCCCAATGTATAACGCGGGCACTCAAGGCCAAAACCGCACGGTCGCGATATCGAGCTTTGATGGCTTCCAGGTTTCCAATGTTGCCAGTGAGATCTCCACGTTCGGCCTTCCAAGTCCGCCAGCAGGTCCCACCAAGAACATTACGGTGAAGACGATTAGTGGAGGCTCGGGATCCGGGCAGGCAACCGGCGAGGGAGACCTAGACATGCAGACGGTGATCGCCATGGCGCCTCTATGCAACCTAATTATCTACGATGGCGGGAACAACGACATCATTTCGGTTCTCACCCAAGAAGCCAACGAAAACATTGCCGACATTATCACCGAGAGTTACGGTTGGAACCTTGATACAGGAACGGCACTTTCCGCCCATAATTTGCATCTCTCAATGAGTGCGCAGGGCATCACTTACCTGGCGGCGGCCGGCGATAGCGGTACCGATTTCCAGGGGTTTACCTACCCGGACACAGATCCAGAAGTGTTGCTCGTAGGAGGCACTTCCCTAACCCTCAACAGTAATGGCACTCGCAACACCGAAGTGGGATGGAATAGCGGCGGTGGGTCGGGAGGAGGAGGATGGAATATCACATCCGACACCTTCAATGTAAGACCGTCCTACCAAGTCGGTACAGGCGTGCCAAGTGCGTCTCAAGTACCTTACCGATTGGTACCGGACGTGTCATTTAATGCCGATCCCAACACCGGATATCTCATTTTCGCCACGCTTCTCAACAACGGACAAGAGCAGTTCGCCGAGTGGGTTGTTGGTGGAACGAGTGGAGCATCGCCAACATGTGCAGGCGCTCTAGCCGTTGCCGAGCAGCAGCTCATCGCCTATGGCGCACTTAAATCTGACTCGAATGGCAATTATCGCTATGGTCGCATCAACGATCTGCTTTATTCTTATAACGGGGATTCATCCATCTTCTATGACATCACTTCGGGTACAAACGGAACGCTTCCAAATGGCGCCACGTCGATAGCTACAAAGGGATGGGATACGGACAGCGGTTGGGGTCCGATCATCTTCGCAGGGTTGGTCGCTCGACTGGACAATGTTGTCTCGATAAAGAGCGTTTCCGTCAATCCAACTACGATTGAGGGCGGCAGTTCGTCGACCGTCACGGGCACGGTTTCCCTGGCAGCTCCGGCGCCTTCAGGGGGAGTTAGCCTAGGTGTCACTTCCTCCGATCCATCCACGACTGTTCCGGCAACTGTCACGATTGCAGCTGGTTCCACAACGGGCCAATTCAAGATCACGACAACCGGAGTCTCGCAATCCACCACCGTCACGATCACCGCATCTGTAGGCGCTAGCTCGGCATCGGGAAATCTTACCGTGACATCCCACCACCCAACCACATTTAGCCTGTCACCGACCTCAGTCGTTGGCGGGAGTCCATCCGGTGTAATCGGCACGGTTAGCCTCGACAAACCTGCTCCGAGCAATGGCGTTGTCGTTTCCCTCACTTCAGGAAATCCATCGGCGGCAACTGTTCCAGACACGATAACGGTGGCATCCGGCAAGAGTTCGGCATCCTTTGCGGTGACTACCTTTGGGGTGGCCGCCAAGACAAGCGTCGTGATTGGAGTGAGTGCGGGCGGCCTATCGAAGACTGCTACCCTGACTCTGAACCCAGTTTCGTTGAGCAGCGTAGGCCTTAGTTCCACATCAGCCTCTGCAGGAACCCTTATTACGGGTACGGTGTCCCTAAACGGCCTCGCGCCCTCCGTTGGAGCGAAAGTCGCTCTTACGATTTCGAATTCGAGTTTGGCTTCCTTGTCAACATCCAGCGTTTTGGTTGCAAGTGGCAATTCCAACGGCGCCTTTACGCTGACGACAAAGGGAGTAAGCGTCGCTACCACTCTTACGGTGACGGCAAGACTAGGAACCGTAACCAAGACCACGACACTCAAACTCCTGCCTCCCGCCATCACAGGTATCAGTATCAGCACCAGTTCTGCCCTTGGCGGTGTCGGTAATCCAACGGTCACGGTCACCCTGAACAGTCCGGCTGGGTCCTCTGGCGCCAAAGTAACGCTCAGCACGAGCCCTTCAAGCGCAGCGAAGTTCACCCCTGCCACCCTGACGATTGCTTCAGGAAAGACCAGTGGCTCAACAACTTTGAAGACGATCGCGGTCTCTCAGGACACGTCGGTAACCGTTACCGGAACCCTAAATGGGGCTAAATCTGTGACGTTGCTTGTTCAGGCGGCAGTCCTATCAGACTTGAGCTTAAGCAAAACCGCGATCAAAGGTGGATCGGGATCGGTCACCGGTACCGTGACACTGAACGGGCCGGCCGGTCCTGGTTCTCACGTGGTGACTCTATCGAGTTCTAATCCCTCGGCGGCTTCGGTAAAAGCCACTGTGTCGATTGCGGCTGGCAAATCAACGGCGACCTTTACAATCTCAACCAAGGCGGTTGCCGTATCGACAAGCGCAACAATTACTGCAGCTTTAGGCGCGAATCGCGAAACGGCAACCCTAACTGTAACTCATTGAAGTAGTTCCATTCCGTGCGCCATACAAGCCCCGGTACAGCTCTTGTCCGGGGCTTGAGTATTGCTCAATCAGCAGTCGACGACAACCTCTACAGATCCTATTCCTGACCGACACTCAGGTTGGTTTGCCCCTGTAAATTCTCTTGGCGGGCCCCGCATCCGCGTCGATCTTCATGATTTCTAAAGAATCTTCTCCCAAACTATTAGAGAAAATTTACTTTGGATCGGGAAACATATTCTCGTCAAAAGTAGGTCTTTAGGCTGGACACTCGTTCTTGATTCGAAAAATCAAGTCTGAATTCTTGTCAATCCATTCAGTAAGCAAGTGATCAATATGAGCATTCGTCCGATTTTCGGGGCCACTTTCGTTTTCGCGCTCAGCGCTATCACCTTTGGGCAAGGTTCCCCCCCGCGCTATGTCGCACTGCCAAAGGATCCTCCAAAAGCAATTCAGAAGGCCATCGCCCAAGGTGCAAAGTCCGCAGCTGATTTACTGCAACTGTCGATCAGCCTCAAGTTGGCTGATCCGGCAGGTCTCCAGGCGTTTGTGGACTCTGTTTCGGATCCAAAGAACGCAAACTACCACCATTTCATCACGCCTACCCAGGTTGGAAACAGTTATGGCTTACCGCTATCCGAGGTCCAAAAAGTAACGACCTACCTCGAATCCGAGGGCATGAAAGTCCAACTTATCAGCTATAACCGCCAGACGATCCTCTTTGATGCCACCGTAGCGCAAGCCGAGGCAGCGTTCAAGGTTTCGATCGAAGACTTCACGACTCCCGCTTCTGGGACAACCAAGAGTTCAAAGAACTACTCGTTCACGACTTCCCCAATGGTCCCTTCGACATTTGCAGCCGACATCCAGAACATTGGGGGAATCGAGAACTTCACCCAGCCCAGGCGCAGAAACCTAACTCCGACGCAACTCAGAACTCTTTACTCGATCGCAGCTGCCTATAACGCAGGATATCAGGGACAGGGTCGAACAATCGGCATTTCAAGCTATGACGGATTCGCTATCTCGAATGAAGTGCAGTTCGTGAAGACATTTGGTCTTCCATCGCCAAGTGCCGGAGCCGGGAAAAACATCACGGTTGAAACAATCGACGGGGGCTCTCAAAGCGGACCTGCATCGGGGGAAGGCGACCTCGATATTCAAGCGACGATCGGCATGGCGCCACTGGCCAACCTCATTGTCTACGATGGTGGCAGCAGCAACAGCGCTTTCATCGATGTTCTCACGAAAGAAACAAACGATAACTCGGCCGACATCATCACGGAGAGCTATGGCTGGCAATTGGATACCGCAACTTCTTTGGCGGCCCATAACCTCCACCTCTCAATGAGCGCCCAGGGCATCACCTACATGGCAGCAGCAGGAGATTCCGGAACGGACTTTCAAGGTTACAACTACCCCGACATTGATCCAGAAGTGCTATCCGTCGGCGGAACCTCTGTTACCGTTGATTCCAACAACAACCGATCGACTGAAGTCGGGTGGAACAATAGTTCCGGTGCAGGCGCCGGAGGCTGGATCGTAACGACCGACACGTTTAACACCCACCCCTCATGGCAGGTTGGGACTGGAGTTCCTAGTGCTACTGCTGTACCGTACCGGCTCGTGCCTGACGTGTCCTTTGACGCCGATCCCAATACGGGCTATTTCATCTACGCAACGATCACGGGAACAGGATACGGCGAATACGAAATTGGAGGGACTAGCGGAGCGTCTCCCACTTGTGCCGGACAGCTTGCCGACGCCGAACAGCAACTTATCGCTTTGGGAGCACTCACCGCAAACGGCAGCGGCAACTATCGATTTGGTCGCATCCAGGACTTGCTTTACTCGTACAACGGTAACTCGACCATATTCTATGATGTGACACTCGGCACCAATGGAACTCTTCCCAACGGTTCGACCTCCGAAGCGACGGTCGGTTGGGACACGGTTTCCGGGTGGGGGCCTATTATCTGGTCCGGATTTGTGGCACAGGTTGCAGGCAACACTCTTGTAACATCTCTCACAGACTCACCGATTTCAGTTGTAGGCGGCAATTCAAGTACCGGAACCGTGACAATCTCCCAGACCGCTACAGGAACGGGAACCGTCGTAAGCCTAACGAGCAGTGGATCGGATGCGCAAGTGCCTTCAACCGTCACGGTGGCGGCTGGCTCCACTACGGCAACGTTTACCATTACCACAAACGGCGTAGCGAGCTCGGAAACTCTCGCCATTACGGCAAGCATTGGCTCTAGTTCGCAGTCGGCGAATATCACCATTTTGCCCGTGACCCTCTCCGGAGTCTTGGTCACTCCATCCTCTGTGATCGGAGGAAATCAAGCAACTGGCGCGGTGTCCGTGAATGGAAACGCCCCTCCAGGAGGCCTGGTCGTCTCCCTAGCGTCAAACAACACCACCGTTAAAGTTCCCTCTACGGTTACGATCGCGGCGGGTGCAACAAGTGCCACGTTTGTCTGCACGACTACGGTAGTAAACGCACAAGTCACCGCAACCGTAACTGCCACCCAAGGGACAACCTCCCAAACATGCACCGTTTCTGTCTTGCCCTCCAGTTTGACCAGTTTGACTGTGTCTCCGACGGTTGTCGTAGGAGGCTCATCGACAGCTGTTATCGGAACGGTGACTCTCAACGGTCCAGCCGGTACCTTGGGTCAAGTCATCAGCCTGAAGTCGTCGAATACGGCCGATGCGACCGTGCCGGGAACGGTCACCATTCCGGCTGGGGCAACGTTCGCCACTTTCCCAGTCACCACGTTCGCGGTCAATAACACGGTTGACGTAACCATTACGGGTACGGTTGGTGCTTCAAGCCAGTCGGCGACGTTGCAGCTCCAGAGGCAACCGGCAATCTCTGGCTCTGTAACGTTTAGCAACTACGTCGGCGCCGTCCCTACCTCGGTGACTCTGTATTTCCGATACACGAGTGCGACCACTCCATTTACATCGATGACCGTCAACTTGGATGCAAACGGTAACTTCACCGCTAAAAATGTTCCTGCTCAGTCCTATGACGTCTACATTCAGACGGGTACATGGCTCAGGAGGACTTTGAGTCTCAACTTGACGGCGGGGAACGTTACCAACGCCAACTTTGCCTTAGTGAACGGCGATGTCAATGGCGATAACCGAATCGATATCGCGGACCTTAGGCTCATTATGGCCGCGTTTGGATCCGTTCCTGGGGACAGCAATTGGAACCCCAATGCGGACCTGAACGGGGATGGAAAAGTAGATTCGGCTGACCTTGCCATCTACTATCAGAACTACGGCAAGCTAGGCAATCCTTAAAGCACAAACCTGGAATCTCGATGTCGGTGCGATCATCGAGATTCCAAAACTTTGGTCACCTATCGCGGTGCTTTTCCCTACTCTACCGTGACCGATTTAGCAAGATTTCTGGGCTGGTCTATTTCGCAACCGGTCAATCTCGCCACGTGGTACGCGAAGAGTTGCATGGGGATGATGGTTAGTAAGGCGTTCAAGAAGTCCAACTTGGAAGCCGGAATCCGAACGATCTCGTCGGCCGCCTTTTCGGTCACGAAGTCATCGTCGGTAACCAGGGCGATAACGGTTCCGCCTCGTGCTTGGACTTCCTTCATATTGCTGACCACTTTGTCTCGAGTCTCACGATCCGTAGAGCCAAAAATGGAAACGACACCCGGCTGTACAAGGGCGAGCGGACCATGCTTCATCTCCCCGGCCGGCGATTCTTGGGTCGGAATATAAGCCACTTCCTTGAGCTTAAGGGCCCCTTCCAGCGCGACACTTGCGTCTGCCCCGCGTCCCAGGAAGAAACACAGTGGCATTGATTTGTACTTGTCCGCCAACTCGATAATCTGATTTTCGAGTTTGAGACACTCATCGGCTTTGGCACTCAAAGCAATCAATTGCTCGACCGCATCAGAAACGCGAACACCCGGCATCTCCTGCACTTGAGCGATATACATGGCAAGCAACGTCAGGACTGTCACCTGGGCGGTATAGGCCTTTGTACTCGCGACACTGATCTCGGGCCCAGCTTGCGTAAAAATGGTTCGATCGCACTCACGGGCAATGCTCGACCCAATGACGTTGACGATCCCCAGAGTCCTGATCCGTCTAGATTTGCAAAGGCGAAGTGCCGCAAGGGTATCGGCAGTTTCTCCAGACTGGCTGACGAAGATCGCCAACGATTTAGGCGATAACACCGGATCCCCGTAACGAAACTCGCTGGAATAGTAAACATCGGTTGGTAATCGCAGCAGCTTCTCAAAGAGGTGCTTTCCCATCAACCCGGCGTGGTAAGCCGTTCCACAGGCGATGATATTAACGCGGTCGATTTCTGTCCAAACATGTTCCGAAAAGACCTGCTCCAAGCGGACTCGGTACTTGTCGTCGACTCGACCAGCAAGGCACTGCCTTAAAACCTGAGGCTGTTCATGGATTTCCTTCAGCATGAAATGCTCGTAGCCGCCGCGTTCAGCCGAAGCAATATCCCAGTCGATATGGGTTGGCTTGGCCGATACTTCTCGCCCATCAAGGTCCATTATCTCCACAGAATGGCGCTGGAGCGTTGCGATCGTATTCTCTTCGAGAATGATCACTTCACGTGTATATGGCAATAGAGCGGGAATATCGCTCGCGAGCATATTTTCGTCGACGCCTATACCTAGAATAAGTGGACTGGCATTGCGAGCCGCCACGATTTTGCCAGGCTCCTCCTTCGAAAGGACGACCATGGCATAGGCGCCTCGAAGCCGTTGTACGCCTTTTCTGACCGCTTCCTCAAGCGGAGTGCCGTCGGTGTATTCTTCACCGATTACGTGAGCTGCAACCTCAGTATCCGTTTGCGACTTAAACCGGTGCCCTTTGGCAAGAAGTTCTTCTCGGAGATCGAGATAGTTTTCAATGATCCCGTTATGGATCACCGCAATCCTTTCACGTGAGTCGAAGTGAGGATGGGCGTTTTCGTCGGTGGGTCCGCCATGAGTGGCCCATCTGGAATGAGCGATGGCAATACGGGAATCCCTTGGTGATTCGTCCAAGAGTTTCTGAAGTTCGGACAGTTTTCCGGCACGCTTGACAATCTCGATATGTCCGTCTTTTGGAAACGCTACGCCCGCGCTGTCATATCCTCTGTACTCCAATCTCTTGAGCTGATCATATACAACTTCAACTGCGTTGCGAGGCCCAATGTATCCGGCAATACCGCACATGAGCGGATACTACCTCTTACAACGAAACTCGAAAAGGAACGCCTTGTCCCACCGTCTATGTTTCTGTGAATGCCGAGTTCGATTTGCCCAGATACGTTTTCTCCTGTCCGTGGGTTCAATTAATCGGACAGCGAATCGAACAGGATATCTACTCATAATGTCCGAACCATTGAAACCACGAGACCCAAGCCGCAATACTTCGCTTCCCGCCGGCCTTTTTCGATTGTTGCGCCCCAAGCAGTGGTCTAAGAATCTGTTGGTGTTTGCCCCAATCCTCTTCACTGCGGGTTATCACTCCCCGCAAAAGGTGATCCTCGCGTTTTCGGCCTTCTTCGTCATGTGCATGGCCGGTTCCGGAACTTACATATTCAATGATCTGATTGATATCGATCGGGATCGGAACCATCCGACAAAGCGGTTTCGGCCTCTGGCGTCGGGAGTCGTGCCGAAGTCCCTGGCCGTCACGGTCGGAGCGGCTTTGCTGATTGGCGCCATTGCCGAATCCTGTATTCTGGGTAAATATAGCGCTCTTATCCTCGGTTTCTATCTCGGGTTACAGGTCTTATACAATTGGCGGCTCAAACAACTGCCAATTGCCGATGTGTTCTGCATCGCGTTCGGATTTGTCTTGAGAGCGATGATTGGCGCCTCCGCCATTTACGCTGGAATCTCCGGCTGGTTGCTGTTTTGCACCGGCGCATTGGCGCTTATGCTCGGCTTCGCCAAGCGGAGAAACGAATTCATCATTCAAGGCGAGAATCGAAGCAGCAGCAGGGTGAGTCTATCCGGTTACACGAAACTTACTCTCGACGGTTTCGTCTTGATATCGGCGTGTGCCGCCAGTTTATGTTACGGAATCTACTCGTTGGACAGTCAGACGGCTCGGAAGTACCCAGCCCTAATATTGACGGCGCCCTTTGTTTTTTACGGTATTTTGCGTTACGTATTGCTGGTATTTTCGCAGGACGAAGGCGGAGAGCCGGCCGACTTGCTGTTCGGAGACACCCAGATCATCACATGCGTCATTCTATTTGTAGCGTGCGCCGCACTTGCCGTCAGCGGCCTTCACATTCCCCTTCTGGAACGCTAGGAGTACAACTCATTGCCTAATTATCGATATGCCATTGTCGTCGGAGCGTCGTCCGGAATTGGAGCAGAAATCGTGCGCCAATTAGCCAAGCAAGGCTGTAGAGTCGCGGCGGTTGCTCGAAGAGCTGATAGACTGAACGGCTTGGCGTCCGAATTTCCGACCCTCGTGTTCCCTTTTGAACACGATGTAACTCACTACGACGAGGTGCCCAGGCTCTTTCAGAATATCACTGGTCAACTTGGCGGGCTAGATCTCATCATTTATGCGGCGGGAGTCATGCCGGCGGTCGGAGCGTCCGAATTTGATTTCGCGAAAGATCGGGAGATGATTGACGTCAACCTGCTAGGCGCAATTGCTTGGCTGGACCAAGCCGCCGTAAGATTTCAAAACACAAAATCGGGGTCGATCGTGGGAATTGGAAGCGTCGCGGGAGATCGGGGAAGGGTTGGACAACCCGTATACAACACGTCCAAGGCCGCGCTGGCCACCTATCTCGAGGCACTCAGGAATCGACTTTGTCGCCACGGCGTAAAGGTCGTTACGATCAAACCTGGACCTACAGCCACGGAGATGACCGCACACCTGCACTCAAGCGGAATGATGCCGGCTAGCGATGTCGCGAGTTTTGTGATACGTAAATCGGGACGCACCGGCGAACACTATGTCAAATTCACCCACCGTTTGGCGTTCTTTATCATAAGGCACTTTCCAAGTTGGCTATTCCGAAAACTCAGCGTATGAACCTATCCAACCCAGTTATCGATAACCCGATCATGCTCCCTCCCGAGAAGATTCAAAGGTTGGTGGGATATGGCCTGCGTCAAAACGGAGACGGATACCTATATCGCCCAACGTCGGTCGATGAAATCCGACGCGTCTTGGACCTTGCCAGGCAAAGTGGTCGAAAGGTTGTTCTACGGGGGGCTGGGCGAAGCTACGGAGACGCCAACGTTGGTTCCGAATGCGTGATCATCGATATCAACCGGATGAATCGAGTCCTTTCTTGGGACGCCCAAAACGGGATCATCGACTGCGAATCCGGAGTTACGATCGAGGCCCTATGGCGCACGACGATCGAAGACGGTTATTGGCCACCGGTCGTAAGCGGAACGATGTACCCCACGCTGGGCGGCGCCCTTGCCATGAATATTCATGGCAAGAACTCGTTCAAAGTGGGCACGCTTGGCGAACAGGTAATCGAATTGGACGTGCTCTTCCCTACCGGCGAACTTCTCACGCTTATGCCGGGCGACGAACTCTTCTACGCTGTCGTCAGCAGCGCTGGCCTGCTTGGAATCATTACGCGTGCGAAACTGAAGATGAAGCGTATCCACAGCGGGAACCTAAAGGTTCTAGCCGTGTCTTGTGCCAATTGGGACGAGCAGTTCGCCGTCTTCAATCGTTACGAACACGATGCCGATTACTTGGTCAGTTGGATTGACTGCTTTGGAAAGGGGTCGGGTGTCGGCAGAGGCCAGATCCATGCGGCATGGTATGTGAACGAGGCCTCCCAATATCCTTCGTCCTTGTGGCCTGACAATCAAGATTTGCCGGACTCGATCATGGGCGTCTTCCCTAAGTCATCGATGTGGCTTATCCTGAAGCAATTTAACAATCGACCGGGAATGCGCTTCATAAACTACGCCAAGCACACGGCTTCGAAGCTCTTGGGCAACGGTAAGGAGCATGAGCAGAGCCTTGTTGGGTTCTCGTTCCTTTTGGATTATGTCCCCAATTGGCGAAAGGCCTATCTACCCGGCGGCTTCATTCAATATCAGTCGTTCGTGCCCCGAGAGCATGCCAAAGAAGTCTTCTCACAGCAAATAGCGTTGCAGCGCGATGTCAAGCTTGAGTCGTTTCTGGGGGTCTTCAAATTACATAAGCCTGATAAGTTTCTGTTTAGTCATGCAGTCGACGGATATTCTTTGGCACTTGATTTCAAAGTAACTCGTAAAAATTGGTCCCGTCTAGAAAAACTTTGCCATAGAATGAACGATGTCGTTCTCCAAGCCGGAGGAAGATTCTATTTCGCAAAGGATAGTACGTTACGACCTTCGGATGTGAGGGCGTATCTCGGCGAGGATGCCCTAAATAGGTTCCGAAAGTTTCGCGCCGAACACGATCCGGAAGGAATTCTTTCGACCGACTTGGCAAGACGACTGGATCTAATTTGAGGTTCGAGTACAATGACCGAGATTTGACACCTCTCATTACAAGACGGGGTTGCCGATGAACATTACTAAGGAGTTGGTTCAAGCTTTTCAGAATGAGCTTGAGAATGTCTCATCGGTCCTTATTGGCACGCATCTGAATCCTGACGGCGATGCGCTTGGCAGCGCGTTGGCCGTTTCGCTGTTCCTTGACGGCATCAATATTCCAAACGAGGTGCTTTGTCACCACGGCGCCCCACAGAACCTGAAATTTCTACCCAATGTGGGAACCGTCCATCAAGTGCCGTTTCGTGAGAAGTACGATTTGGGAATCGTCGTCGATCTCGACGCTCTTGACCGCCTGGGTAGCACGGAACCGTACTTCTCGACATGTTCTAGATTGGTCGTGATCGATCATCACCTGCCCCATGACGCGCCGGGCGACCTGCGGATCGTGGATTCGTCAGAACCGGCGACTTCACTGATCTTGGCTCGCCTGTTCATGGAATTGGGCGCCAACATCACGCCCGATATCGCCACTTGCCTCCTGACCGGGATCGTCACCGATACTGGCTCGTTCAAGTTTAGAAACACGACCCCCGACGCACTGAGCGTCTCAGCAATCCTGTTGGAGCATGGCGGTGACATCAACCGAATTAGCGAGGAGGTATTCCAAAGTAAGCCTCTGTCGTCGGTTCGCCTTCTGGGACATGCTCTGGAGACGATGAGACTGGACTGCGATAGCCGTTTGGCTTGGTCCTCTCTCAGCAACCACGATTTTGTCGTCGCGGATGCCCTTGATGAAGATACGGAAGGCGTCGTGAACGAAATGCTGTTTATAACCTCCGTGCAGATCGCTGCCCTAATTCGCGAACCTGAGCCTGGCAAAGTGCGATGTTCGTTTCGATCCCGAAGCCAATATGATGTAGCAGAAGCCGCACGGGACTTCGGCGGTGGGGGACATAAGAATGCGGCAGGCTGCACATTTGACTTGCCTCTGAAAGAAGCCGAAGAGTTGGTTGTTCGGAGGCTGAAATTGTGCTTGGCATCCTCCTGATCGACAAACCGCTTCGAATCTCTTCGCACGATGTCGTCAACGATGTGCGACGACGTTTTGGGACCAAGCGAGTCGGCCATGCCGGGACTCTCGATCCGCTAGCTAGCGGCTTGCTCATCGTCGCGGTCGGCCCCGCAACGAGGTTTTTGCAATATCTGCCATTAGAGCCGAAAGTCTATATTGCCGACATCGTATTTGGACGCTCGACCACGACGTACGATGCTGAGGGCGAACTCTCCGAACCGAAGCCGTTGCCGGACGACCTCCTTGGGGTTGTAGAAGCAACACTTCCGGGTTTTCGAGGCCTAATTCAACAGCTCCCCCCCATTTATAGCGCAGTAAAGGTTGGCGGGAAACCCCTCTACAGTTATGCCCGAACCGGTAAAGACGTTGAACGGGTTGCCCGAACCGTTCACATCTCTGAATTTGAGATTCATTCGTCGACCAAAGATAGTATCAAGGCGAGAATAGTCTGCTCCGGCGGAACGTATATAAGGTCGTTGGCGAACGATTTAGGCGAAACGATCGGCTGTGGCGCGTACCTGTCGGGTCTCGTCCGAACAGAAGTTGGCAGGTTCGATCTGACCCAGGCGACCCCTCTAGACCGCATCACGCCGTCACTTCTGATGCCCCTGAAGGAAGCACTGCCACCAATGCCGCTCATCCAACTAGACGAAGTGCAGACGTCGCTGATCCGCGAAGGACGGCCAATTGCTCTGACAGAACCCCCGATAAACAATCTGGCCGGTCTTTTGGAACCGAACGGGATGATTTTCAGCGTGGCGCGCATTGTCGGCAACCTTTTGCAGCCTGAGTGCGTGATACCAAGCGGAGTACCCCATGGCCCTTCTTGAACCCGGCTACACCCGTAAATCCCTTCGAAGCCAACTGCTTTGGTTTGGGTTCTGGATGGCAATTACCTCAATCGGCGCCGTTTTGACCCCAGACAAGAGTGGGCATGGAACTCACCAGCAACTTCACTTGCCGCCATGCCCCAGCGTACTTCTCTTTGATCGTCCCTGCCCAGGTTGTGGCCTCACGACAAGTTGGACTGCGCTGATCCACGGACAATTCGCTTACGCCTTTCACGCTCATCCGCTCGGCCCACCAATGTACCTCCTATTCACAGCTTCTGCCTTTTTGGCTCTCTACGGATGGATCAAAGAGCGGCGGTTCGCGACCGACTCCCCTCAGTTCAATCGGGTTATGACCGTCTTGGTCGTCATTTTCCTAACATTCGGGTTCACCCGAATGGCCCTGACGCCCCATTTTGGGACAGAAGCCGAGCACTGGTTCCGGTAGCAGCCACGACTTGAGGCGATGGTGCTGAGCGCTAAGGGCGTTTTAGATTTTTGAGTTGGGCAGTGTTGCGAAGCCGTATTCCAGAGTGAACTATTGGACACTCGCTCGGACATCGCTAATGAATGCGAAGGTCGAATTATTGGAGTTATGATGGGAATGGAGGCCTCTCTTGTCGCAGGGCGTCCTTGCCCGAATTAAACTCTCCTCTTCGGCCTTCAGGTCCAGGAATCGCGACGCCGCATCATCCGGCGAATGTAGCGAGGGGATCGAGTGATTTGCCTAGTTCGATCAATGCTAAGGTCCGATTTTCGCCAAATGCTGCTTCAATCTGATCGCGCACCTTCCGCACGGTTGTCAGTTGCAAAGGCAGTAAGGGCACCCCGAGTTCCTCGCGGATTCGTGTCGAGCACCCTAGAATTCTAGCGGCTTGCTCGAATTCTGAGCGAGCAGCCTCACAAACGGCACAGGCGATAAGACACTCGCCGACAAACCAAGCGGCGCCGTACCGGGTCCAAGTTTCTAGACACGAGCGGAGCAGTGGTGCGCCCTCGTCAAGTCGATTGAGCGCCACAAGGCACCGGCCCTTTTCGAAGTTCGTGCGAAGCAATGCACCCTCACTGCTAGAGGGCCGAAGAAGATCTAGACAGTGCGATATCAGCGTCAGGCCTTCTTCCGGGTTCCCTTTGGCAAGGGCGATTGCAGAAAAACCTCGAAAACTATAGGAAGTAAACTCACCCTCGCCGACAGTTGTTCTTTCATTCAAGGCACGCGTCTCGAATCGGAATGCCTCCTCGAACTGCTCATTGAACAACGCAGTCCGTGCTAGCCCCGCATATGCTGCAGCAACTGCCAGGGGGCGACGGATTCTGGCTGCCCATGCCCCAAGTCGCTCGAAAGCTTGCGAAGCAAGATCCAATCGGCCCGCGGCAAACTCAAGTTGACCTTCAAACTGGTTTGGAGTTGTTGCTGAATGCCCCCTAACTGCCATTGAAATCGCACTGTGCTCGGCAAGAGAACTTGTCGCCAAGGCAAATCGGGAACAGTTATGAGCGAACCAAGTCACTCGATCCAAAGCCTCCATGATCAGCCAGGGGCACCCGCTCTCGCGGCCGCAAGCCAACGCCTTGAGAGCACTTTGTAACCCCTCCACACACCTCCCCTTGTAGAAAAGACTTCTTGCATATTCGCCAAACAACAGACATCTGGCAAAGCCCGAGTAGTCCTGAAACTCAACATCAGCCGACGTTAGACCAGACTCTTTCACCACCTCCAGTGAATTAAGCACATTCGCGGCCTGAGCCAGATCGTTCGGTTCCAAGAGGCGGGGGACCTCGTTGGTTAAGAGATGTTTAAGGTAAGCACTGGATGCGAATTCATTGATTTGGCCCGCGCACAACTGAAGAGTCAACACCGCACGCGCCCAGCTCTTGGAGCGCGAAGCGGATTCTATCTCCTGCCTCGAATAGAGAGCCCACACTTCAGCCGAGAGCTCTCGGTAGCACCAAAACGGCTGAAGTGCGCCTACCAACTCGAATCCAGAGTCTGACGCGCCAAAATCGCGCAACGTTGCTAGCAGGTTGCTTGAGTCCGGCACCAGACGATTCAAAGACTCGATGCAGTTCGCATTTCTCAGGTCGAAATCATGCCTTCGCCCTAGACTCAAGAAGTGCTCAGAACGTCTCTGTGCTGCCAGCTCCGCTTCCTCAGGCGATGCGAGTTCCTCCGCCAATTCTCGAATGACCTCCAAGAAGCCGTATCGCATCACAAATTCTGTTTCGCGGCTCGTCAACAGGGAAGCCGAAATCAATTCGTCCAAGATGTCAAAACACGACTGGCCACCCCAAACATGCTTTGCGGCCCCATAATCAAAGCCGCCGTGAAAAACCGCCGACATGCGAAACATTTTCTTGGCGTCATCAGTAAGGTTCCTATAACTCCATTCCAGGACTGAACGGAGCGTCCCATGCCTGGCGTCGCTTCGCGGGGTCTGCAACAGGCTCAACGGATCATTGAGCTCAACTGCGATTTGATCCAGGTTAAGAACGTTGAGCCGGGAAGCTGCCAACTCGATCGATAACGGCACGCCCTCGAGTCGAATGCAGATTTGTCGAATCACGTTCAATTCGAGAAGGCCGCCGAAATCGGGCCGCACTCTTTTTGCTCTTTCCAGGAACAGTTGGATCGCGGGCGAAGCTTCCGGAGACTCCGAGCCTGGAAGGGGCAATGATTCTAAGCGGAATACATGTTCCCCGTCCACTTGCAAAGCCACCCTTGAAGTAACAAGTACCTTCAAGTCTTCTGCAAGAGCTAGGAGTTCAGAAACTGCCAATGCGCATGTGTGATCAAGATGTTCAAAGTTATCCAAGACAAGCAGAGCAGTACGGTCGACAAGCAATGCGGCCGCACGATCGGAATCGGGAGACGCACTAGAACCGCCGGAGCGACGAACGATCTCGGAGAGCATCTCTTGACGGTTGGAAACTTTCGTCAGGTCGACGCCTACCACGTCCCTGCCTTCAGCAATTTCGGCTAGAGACACTGCCTCAGCCAGACGCGATTTGCCAATTCCTCCAAGTCCGACGATTGTCACAAGCTGGCAAGGATGTGGAGACGACACAAGCGATGTCAGTTGGTCTAGCTCTCTCGACCTTCCGACAAAGGAGGACTTGCCTCGGTTCCCTTGCCATATGCTATCGACTCGATGCACATGCGCTTGTTTAGGTTTTGTTGCGATCAGAGAAGCCCACTCATCGGGAGGAGCCACGCCCAGCTCAGCTTCTGCAATCGTCTCATATCTGCGAAATGCAGCCCTAGCTTCGTCATTTCGCCCAGTTTGTTGGTAAGCATTGAGGAGAGCGGCATTCAGAAGTTCGCTCGTTGGCTCGATGTCAATCGCCGACTGAAGTAGGGGAATCGCGGCCCCATTCCCGCGTAGTTCCCCAAGAATGGTACCGAGTTCCAAAGTCGTCGCCGTAATTGTCTCTGAAACCCGCGCTTGCTCAGCAAAGACCCATTCTTCATAAAGGTCAGCCAGCAGAGGCGCCTTATGAAGCTCCAACGCATGCCTGTGACTAGCCACCCGCGCACTTATCCTTTGGTTTCGATCGCGTGCTTTCTTCATCGAAGCCCAGAACTCGTTAAGGTCGGTTGTAACCGCTTGGCTTCGCAAACACACGGCTGAGCGGTCGGCTACGATGAACTCGTCCGCAGAGCGATCAGGGCTCTGAAAGACGGATCGCAAGAACGAGAGTTCCGTGCTCAGCCGGTTACGCCCGGCTGCCTCGTCCACCTCAGGCCACAAGGCGTCCACGAGGGCTTCGCGAGACACCCTTTTTCCCAAATGGACGGCCAAATAGGCGAGCAGCACCTGGGTGCGCTTCGTACGAAACGTGCGAACGGTTCGGTCGCCGTCTTGAAGCGCGACCGCGCCAAAAAGCGTAACGTGGGCAAGCTGGGACATCTTCGGGGCTGAAACATGAAAATTGTATCAAATGCTGAAGCGGTTGTCCAGGCAGACTCTGGTGGGCGCCAGAACTCGCCCCACGCCGCAGGAAAATGCCTCTTATGCTCCGGACCCACCGGGCCACTAGGCCCGGTGGGTCGATTCTCCCCAGATAGCGATCGGCGACCGTAGAAGCACATCGTTGGATCTTTTACACACAGGAAGCGGGCCTGCTTTACTGTTAAATCCTTTTAGGAGTTTGTTAGGACCGGTCTGATATTGTTGTGCAGATTTCTGCGAGGAAACCAGTTTATGAATCTCCACAAGCCACAATTCAATCTCGTTATTCCTATATTGTGCTCTGGGGCGTCATATTCTCCCTATTCCATCTGGCTTAGACGGGCCGAATGAGGCCTACTCCCGCTGGTGATTGTCTTGGCCTCACTGAAGAGGAGGCCTATTCGCTCTTAAGCTTATGTCTTACAAGCCCAGGCCGATTGGATGCCGCTTCCGAACGGGCTCTACTGGCTTTAGCAAGATATTGTGTCTGTTTCCAGGGCGCCAGCCCTTGCCCTACAAATCATGGGATCGACAATTGTCTCGAAACCAGACCGTCCCTTGAGGATCGGTAAGAATCCTTCATCGATTTGACTTCGGATTGTCTATGGGTCGAATCCTTGATAGCAATCGCCTAAATTTCCCATCCCAATCCTTGGAAAGGCGCTGGCTGGGCATTGTCGAAAACCGGTCTTTTGTTTAAGCGCGAAAGCTTGTTAGGAGTTTGTTAGGACTTGGCTGTTATTGTTGCTCACATTCATGTTTGGTGACAACTTTATGAGCCTCCGACAGTCCCGCAAGATTCAACGAATACACCAATCCATAGGGTTTAAACGCCTCACACGGTCCGAATACACGCTGAAGTTGCTCGTCGAGCGCTGGACGCAGAGCCGTGGTCTGCTGGTTCTATTTGCTTTGCTTATGGTCCGAATTTCCGCATGCCAGACGCCATCTCCCGTCTGGTCGCTTGCGACAAACTGTGGCACAGTTGCCATATCCCCAACTGGTAACCAGGTTGTAATTTCAAATGCTTGGAGTGTTGAAATGCTCAGTTATCCCGGCTATCAACTACAGTGGACCAGAAGGCTCAGTCTGCAAAACGACTATCCCCATAATTCCTTCTTCTCGTCTGACGGTAGTAAGGTTTGGATTTGGTATAACGGGTCGCCCTCTGGTGGTTCTGGAAGTCTGATGCAAGTTTACGCGTCGAGCGGTATTCCTACCGGCTTGAATTTTCCGCTTCCCTCCAATAGTGGAGTCGCCGTTTACGGATCAGAAATCGTCGTCATGCAAAACAATCAGGGACCTCAGAACTACACGGTTACCTATCTAACGTTCGACACGACGACCCTTCAGCAGCTCGCTTCGTTTACTTCATCGCCTGGAAATAACCAGAGCGGCACCAGCTTTGGTTCATGGAATGGCAACGATGCGCTTGCGATTAATAACCAAATTTGGTATCTGAGAACCGGCAATCTGCAGGCGCAAATTACTTCCATCGGCGGGAACGGGATAGGAGTCGATGGAACCCTCAACATCCACGGTTTTGATCCCGGCGGCGGCGTCATCGCATCGATCTTTCCAAATAATGGCAGTATCGTATTAGGCGGAACTGATCGTCTAGTGCCTGACAGCAATGGGAATCCGGTCCTAAGTTGGAATAACTCGAGCTACTACGTGAGTCTAAGCCCTGGCCAAATTCCCCTCCTTTACAATGCCTTTAATAACTCCCTAATGATCTGGCAGGATTCCACTTATTCAGGGATACTGGGCCTTAATTGGCAAACAGGCGCCCAAGCATGGAGTGGACAAACCTTACCATTAACTCCAGCGGGCGATTCCACGAATATTTCAGCTAACCAGATATTTCCGAACGGACATTGGCTGGGTCAAATTGGGCCAATCGGCTGGAACAACGGGTATTTTCAGCCAACCCTTGTAGACTACACCATTAACAGCGCTGGAATATCCGTCAACACGCCTCCTAATATCCCTGAGGGCGGCATCTTCCAGATAGCGGCGACCTCCACAGGCGTGATCCTGGGAGGCAACCAAGGCGGCGCAAATGGCGCCGGTGGCAGCGCCGGGAGCAATACGTACTTAGGATTCCAGAATTCGGCGGATGGCTCGGTCCAGTGGAGCAATCAGGCCCATTCTGGCGCGGCCAGTCCGCGCCTTGCGCCAAGCGGCAATTATGTCGTCGTCTGCAATAAGGGCACACCCAACAACGCTTCGCGATCTGATAGTGTAGTGGTCTATCAAGCAAGCTCGGGTAATACGCTTGCCACGCTTATTGGGTCGCCTGCCAACTGGGCTGCTGCTTCCTTCTGGGATGCAGTATGGGCAGACGACTCGCTCATAGTCGCCCTCGACCATAATTGGAACGCTTATTCGATTTCCTTTAACGGCTCCCAACTTGGAACTCCCTCTCCCCTAAACGTCGCATTCGTGTATGGGTGCGCCATAGGGTGGGTGGCCGGGACCGATGGTAGCGGAAACCCGACGATCACCCATTATGCGGTCGGTTTTACTTCGGGAACTACATTTGGTTGGCTCGCCCTTGACGGAACGGCGGCTGGGACACTCACCACCATTCCTGCCTATGTCCCCAACCAAACGGGTTACCGGATCACCCCCATGTCGAATGGTGCGGTGTCGATACTGCAGCCGCTGATCGATTCCACAGGCTGGACGGGACTCGCGTGGTTCACCTATCAAATGAGTAGTTCAGGGCAAATCAACCTTGTAGATAGCTTTATTTACACTTCGCCGAACATCTTTAACGACCAAGGATACAATAATCCTGCGGTTGGATACGCTACAGATGGGTTTGCCAACGGAGATATCTCACTAGACGGGCGAATCGTGGCCTTCGCCGAAGGCGAAGGCGTCGACGAAACTGGAAATGTCCTTCCAAGCCAACTCCAGATAGTCCGAACCTCCGATGGCGCCGTCCTGCAGACAATAAACAACTACTTCACCGGGATCACCAACTACTACAATTGGTATAATATTGCGTTAATGGCATTCTCTCCTGATGATACGATTCTCTACGTGGCGGACGCGTTTGGAGACCGGGTTACCGCATTACCTGTTCCAACATGGTCTGATGCAGTCAGCACGGTGGCCATCCATCCTACTACCGTCGTCGGAGGATCCGGGTCGAGCGGCACGGTGACTTTGTCAAAGGCTGCTCCCGTCGGAGGAGACGTAGTTAACCTCACCAGCAGCGATCCATCGACGGTCGTTCCGACCACCGTTATGGTTCCGGCTGGACAGACGTCCACCACCTTTGCAATCACCACCACTGCGGTCTCAACCAACACGTTAGTGACCATCACTGCGACTTCCGGAAGCGTCAACGCATCTACGGTACTCACTGTGACCACCCCAAGCGTCAACTCGGTCAGCCTTAATCCGACGTCCGTCGTCGGCGGGTCAACATCGACAGGAACCGTCACGCTGAACGGGCCAGCCGGTCCTTCCGGAGATACGATCCTACTTACAAGCTCGAACACCGCCATGGCAACCGTTCCGGCATCGGTGACGATCTCGGCCGGCTCAACATCGGCCACATTTACGGTCACTTCCATACCGGACCAAAGCACGAAGACGGCAAACATCGTTGCAGCGCTTGGTAGCTCAACCCAGTTCGCGACCTTGACGGTGAACCCGCCCGCTCTATCGAGCATTACTCTGACCCCCAATTCGCTGGTCGGTGGAAACAAGACCGTTGGAACGGTTACGCTCAGCGGTCCGGCAGCTGTGGGCGGGGTTGGCATCACGTTGTCTTCGAACAGCACGAATGCACCGGTGCAGTCTAGCCTGACCATCTTGGCGGGATTGACTTCTGCCAATTTCACCATCACCACAACGGCGGTTGGGAGCACTGTGTCCGCGACAATCACGGCCACTCATGGTAGCGCTTCCCTTCCGGCGACATTGACGATCATTCCCGCCTCACTCATCACCGTTTCCCTTTCTCCAGCCACCGTTTTGGGAGGCTCCTCATCCAACGGCGCCGTCACTTTGAACGGAGTGGCGGCTGCTGGTGGAGCTACCGTCAGTTTGAGTTCGAACAGCTCAAATGCAGCCCTGCCTCCATCCGTCACGATTCCTGCCGGCGCCTCTTCGGCAACCTTCACGGTCGCCACGACCGGGGTTGCGGCCACCACTTCCGTAACGATCACCGGAACGCTCAACGGCGTGACTCAAACGGGAACCCTGACCATCAATGCACCAAGCCTTGTCAGCCTGGGACTCATTCCGACCTCCGTTATCGGGGGCACGCCGTCCACGGGTACGGTAACGCTAAATGGACCCGCGCCCGCGACAGGATTGCCGGTGAGCCTGTCCTCCAACAACCCGACCTATGCATCTGTGCCGACCTCCGTTACGGTGGCCGGAGGTTCGACGACTGGCACGTTCACGGTGAGCACAACCCCCGACCAGAGTGCGAAGACGGCTACGATCACCTGCACCTTGGGAAGCGTTTCCAAGACGGCGACTCTGACCGTTACCGCCCCCGTATTGGCTTCCTTTACCGTTTCGCCTGCTTCGGTGATCGGCGGAAGTAAGTCGGTCGGCACGGTCACCCTTTCTGGTCCTGCCGCGACCGGAGGCGTGGGCGTAACCCTCTCGTCGAATAGCACGAGTGCGACGATTCAGTCTCAGGTCACGGTTTTGGCGGGAGCGACTACGGCGACGGTCAGCATCGGAACGGTTGCGATACCGAGTACGGTCGTCGCGACGATTTCCGCTGCCCAAGGCGGGATATCTCTGCCCGAATCGCTGACCGTTCAGGCGGCCGGACTCATTTCCGCATCCGTTTCTCCGAACGCCATCGTTGGCGGCTCGGCTACGAAGGTCACTGGAACGGTCTCCATCTCGGGACCGGCGCCTGTCGGTGGAGCGACTGTCGGCTTGAGCAGTTCAAATACGAGCGCTGCGACCGTACCAACTTCCGTAACGATCCCCGCAGGGTCCACGACTGCGACCTATCCGGTGGCGACGCTGCAGGTATCGGCAACAACAACTCCGACGGTCACGGCGACTTATAACGGCGTCACGCTCAATTCGACTCTCACCGTCAATCCGTATCAGGCGACCTCGATCGCGGCAAGCCCCTCAACGATTCTCGGAGGGGATTCCACTGCCGGGACGGTCACAATAAATGCCGCCGCACCGACCGGTGGAATCGTCGTAAACCTTACGAGCAATTCCAGTGCGATGGCCGTTCCGGCGAGCGTCACGATTCCGGCAGGATCGACGTCGGTCGCGTTCTCCGCTACGACGATCCCGGTCCTTGCAGCGACAAACGTCACGATTCAAGCTGCCTACGGTTCCCAAACCCCGGCAACTGCTTCTGCGACCGTCGATCCGCCAGCGATCTTGGTCTGCTCATTCGTGCCCGACACTGTCCCCGGAGGCGCCCAAACGACCCTCTACGTGTTCTTAACCGGCGCAACTGCGCCGGGCGCAACCCTCAACGTAACCTGCAACTCCACACGCCTCACGGTTGGGACTACTCTGACGTGCGTCGCTGGAATGCCGGTCCAGTTCTTCACTCTCCCTACCATCGCGGGAGCCCCGACTACTGTTCAACTGACGCTAACGACCAACGGATCGTCAAGCACTTCCATTCTCACCCTGACCCCATAACAGCGAGGCAGAGCGGTGGGCATCTGCCTCCCGCCCTGCCTCTTGCGATCGTCCTTATGAGCCAGTGAGCCTGTTTATTAGCACTAGTATATATTTGCTAGGAGTTTGTTAGGGCTATCCTAATATTATGTTTCCGCCTTATTAAGGATCGTGTTACAATGACCATCGCCATGTGTCCCAAGTTAAGGATATGCCTTCAAAACGAGGTTCGCCGACTCAGTCTCCGAAAGTCGAAGTCCCAATCCGGCCCAGCGCTAGCGTGGTTTCGGATCCCAGTCCTTGTCTTATTAACTTTGTTGATCTTATCCGGCATCGCCCGGGGCCAATCGGCTGGGCTCTACCAAGACTTACACGATTTTGGCGGAACAGCGACCGACGGCAACTATCCCGACGCAGGAGTCACGTTCGATAGCGCTGGCAACATGTACGGCACGACCTTTTACGGAGGTCTGAACGGATCAGGCATGGGCGGATCAGGCATGGTCTGGGAGATCACGACCTCGGGGACCTACAAGGACTTGCACGACTTTGGCGGAACAGTCGTCAATGCTGATGGAACAAACGGACCAGACGGCGCCTTCCCTGATGCAGGAGTTACGTTAGACAATCATGGCAATCTATTCGGGACGACCTTTTACGGAGGTCTGAACGAATCAGGCATTGTCTGGGAGATCACGATCTCGGGGACCTACAAGGACTTGCACGACTTTGGCGGAACAGTCGTCAATGCTGATGGAACAAACGGACCAGACGGCGCCTTCCCTCAAGCGGGAGTTACATTCGATAGCGCTGGCAACATGTACGGCACGACCTATAACGGAGGTCCGAACGGACCAGACATGGGCGGATCAGGCATGGTCTGGGAGATCACGACCTCGGGGACCTACAAGGACTTGCACGACT